>Ga0081538_10000982_pt1 | contig 30306 bp, 28 predicted proteins | sample TabmetS5T2R1_FD_71022 | JGI IMG/M metagenome (GOLD analysis project Ga0081538, IMG submission 71022) | Tabebuia heterophylla rhizosphere microbial communities from the University of Puerto Rico - S5T2R1 | ecosystem: Host-associated > Plants > Roots > Rhizosphere ...
TACTCGTCCCCCCTTGCGCTCACGTGCCTACTTTCAACGGATTCGCCAACGCTTTCAGCATGGCGAGGGTTGAGAGATACGTCAGTTTTCCCGTGCGCGGGTTCGTCTCACTGGGTTCATTCTCAAGATGGAGGCTGAAGCGACCAAACTCGCCAACGACCTCGATGTCATGCACATTACGCGTGCCTTGGGGATCGACGAGAATGCGCAGGCGGGTGCGGTCGGGGCCGATGCCCGCCAGGCTCAGTGCCGCGGCGATGTTGACATTGGCCGGAAAGCCCCGACAGGCGTCGCGGGCACTGCCCTCGAAGATTTGCGTGGGCTCCGTGAAGCGGTCGAGATCGATCTGGTGTTCGACGACAAACGGCGCCCCGTCCAGGGCTCTCGGGGGTTTGCGGGTCGTCATGGTGACGGCGGTGATGTGCCCGACCGCGGCGCCTTTGAGGCCGTCAAGGCCGACAATGGCCCCCGATGGCACATAGATACGGCTTCCCGTCTGCCGCGCCAGATCCACCCAGTCATGGTGCTCCAACAATCCCCCCACGCTCAACACCAATAGATCCTTGCCCTGGCGCAAAGTGCAGGGGGCAATGGCGTCGAGCGCCTCCTGCGTGGCGGCCTCGATGACCAGCTCGCTGCCAGCCACTAGCTCGTCAAGCGACAGCAATGGGGGCTGGTGACACAATTCCCGGAGAAAAAGCCTGGCTCGTGCGTGATGACGCGTGGTGACCGCCACCAATTGCACCGGGACGTCGCCCCGATCGATGGCTTGACAGAGGGCGCGGCCGATGGTCCCAAGGCCTACGATTCCGACCCTCATCGTCGCTCCTCTTCAGGGGGATTTACGCGCGTTATTCCCGGCAGCAGCTTAGCCACAGACTACTCGGGACACCATAGTGTGTCAAGGAAAAGAGCAGACATAGGAGCATCTTGTTCAGCCCCCGGAGCCGCTTCCGTGCTATACTGGATCACGCGTTCACCCTCATCTCTCCTACCATGGCCTGGTCTATAGATATATTCGGAACCTGCGGGCAACATAGCGTGCTGGCTGTGTGATGCCACCAGTCCGGATTTCGTGAATCGGAGGAGAGGGCTGGAAACACGCGGAGGCCAGTCGTATCGATGCTAGCCCGCGATGATGTCTTCTCGGACGCCCGTGCCGTATTTAACAGATAATGACAGCGCGCGTAAGAAGGGGTGAGTTATGACAGCGATACGTCCAATGGCGCCCGATGACACGGCGCAGGTCGAGCGCCTTATCGACGCAGAAATGGCCGCTCGGCGACAGGAGACCGGTGCTGCTGGGGTAGAGCGGGCTGGTAGCCGTCTCGTGAAGAGCCGTTTTCAGAAAGATCCAGCCGGCTGCTTCGTCGCCGAAGATCCCTCGCATGGTGTGATCGGGGCGGCGCTCTCGATCGCATGGGGGAGTGTCGCATGGCTTGGACCACTGACGGTGCATCCCGAGTCCGCGGGAAAAGGTGTTGAGCACCAACTCTTGCAGGCAGTGCTGGACCATTGGGAGCCGATGACACTCTCCGTACAAGGCCTGGAAGCCGATCCGGCGCTCCCGACGGCGGTCGAATTTTATGCCTCCTTCGGCTTCCGCCCGCAATTCCTCACCGCGACGCTCATTGGCGCCGTCGATCCCGACGGCCCACGAGAACCCATCCGCCAACGCTCCCCGAGCTTCGAACTGCTGCGCTTGGCACAGCTCCCCGGCGCCCTGGAGGAGACCATGCTGGCCAATTGCCGGCGCATCTCCGAACGCCATTATCCGGGGTTGGATTACAGCAAGGAGTTGCAGAGCGTCAAAGATCTGCACCTTGGCGATACCCTGTTACTGGGGGTAGGGGAGCGGCTCTACGGCTTCGCCATCTGCCATGCAACCCCTGGCAGCGAGGCCGAGACGGGCAGTTGCTACGTCAAAGCACTGCTCATCGATCCGGCCATTGACGACCAGGAGACGCTGCTCGCGTTAGTAGAGGCCTGCGAGGGATATGCCCGGATGCAGCAGTTGAAAACGGTGCGGCTCGGGGTCAATCTCGCCTGTTGGGAAGGCTATCAGGCCGTGGCCGCGCGTGGATACCACGTGCAACAATTGCAGCTACGGATGGTACGACCGATCGATGATTTGCTCAGCGACCCCTCGCCGTTTCACTTCAACGATTGGCGGTGAGACGTCGGCCGATGCGGCTTCTTCCCCCTGCACCGGCAATGCTGCCGGCGCGAGCGCAACGGTCGCCACCTGCGCGGGTCGTCCGGAGGGCAGTGGCGAGGGCCAGGTCAAGGAATACAGGTGCGTTACTGCGCCAGCAGGAAGTCCGTCACCACCTCGACGAGCTCATCGCCCTTTTCGAACGGCAGCATATGGCCGGCCCCCGGCAACAGGGTCAGACGCGCGCGCTGGATGCGTGTCAGGAAGGCTTCGCCGTAGATCGGCGGTACCAGCCGATCGGAGGCCCCCCAGAGCAGCAGGGTGGGGGCGGCAATCCGATGGATGCGCTTTTGCAACCCCTTATCGGGGATGGGCCAGAGAAATTTCCCCGCTGCACTGAGGTTCTTGGTACGCTCCAGCACTGCTTCCAGTTGCCCCTCATGGTCGGGAGGCAACGTCATCATCTCCTTGGCGATGGCCGAGCCAGGGTCGTGGAACATCGCCGTCGCCAGTTCCTCCGCCGTAGCGGCGAAGAAGTCCATCACCGGATGGTCGTCCAACCACAGGCCGAGGGGCGCGATGAGCACCAGCTTGCTCGCCACATCAGGCGCGATGGCCGCCACCTCGGCGGCGATCATGCCACCGAGCGAATGGCCCATGAGATAGGGTTGATCCAGCCCCATCGCCGCGATGAACTCGGTGTAGTATAGGGCCAGGTCGACGACATCGTCCACGTGTTCCAACCCTTCTGACCGCCCAAATCCCGGATGATCCGGGGCAATGACGCGGAAATTTCGGGCCAGGCTTCCCAGAAATGGAGGCCAGCCCCCCAGCCCGTCAGCGCCGTGGAGGAAGAGCAAGGTGTCACCTTCACCCTCGGTACGCACAAAGGTTCGGAACAAGCCATTCCGGATCGAGACCAGGCTTTCGATCATAGGCGTTCTCTCGTCGCTGAGGTGCAGGCGTGATCTAGGGACGAGAGCGCTTGAGCAGCGCAACGATGCCGCTCACCAAGGCTTCTCGGGCGGTGGGAGATGTCCCGACGATCACTCCGATGATAAAAGCGGCCAAGGCGGCCTCTTTGGGGTGGCTGTACACCCAAGATAGCGTCTTGGTTCCGTCCGGGCAGCACGCGCGCGCGCCTTGGCCGCCTCCCGACTTAACGGCTCAATTGCCTTGCGCTCCATGCTAATCCTCCCGCCATGAGGTTGCGGGCCTCGGTTTCGATTCGGTTCCGCGCCGAACCGGCCTCACTCTTCCCCATATCGAGGAGTTTTTGAGTCAGGTCGGCGATGTCCGAGCGGAGTTTGGACAGGTCCTCCTTCACGGCCTCTAAATCCTTTTGCAGATCGCGTTCTGCCATGAGCCTACCCTCCATTCACGCCATTTCCCTGCCGGCCTGCACCCGGATGCATGTTCTTGGCTGTCATCCCTCCGGCAGCAGAAAGTCAAAATCGCAGCCGCGATGAGCCTGCAGCACATGGTCGAGGAACAGCTTACCGTAGCCGCGCGTATACGCGGGGGGCGGGGGCTGCCACTGCATGCGGCGGGCGTTCAGCTCATGGTCAGGGACGCGTAGTTCGAGACGACGATTCGGCACGTCGAGTTCGATCTCATCGCCGCTTTGCACCAGCCCAAGCGCGCCGCCCAGCGCCGCCTCCGGCGACACATGCAGGACAACCGTGCCAAACGCGGTGCCGCTCATGCGGGCATCCGAAATCCGCACCATGTCCCGCACCCCTTTGGCCAACAGCTTTTTAGGAATAGGCAGATAGCCCGCCTCGGGCATCCCCGGGCCGCCGATCGGCCCGGCGTTTTGCAGCACCATGACGTCATCGGGACCGATGTCGAGGGCGGGGTCATCGACACGGGCCGCCAGATCTTCCAGGGATGAGAAGACCACGGCACGTCCCCGATGGTGCAGCAGGTGTGGCGAGGCCGCAGCTTGCTTGATCACCGCGCCGCCGGGGGCCAGATTCCCGCGCACAACGGCGAGCCCCCCTTCCGCCTTGAAGGGTTTTTCGAGGCTCGCGATGACCTCACGAAATCGCTCAGCAGGCTGGACCGCGTGCAGATTCTCCCCGACCGTCTTGCCGGTCACCGTCAGGCAGTCGCGATTCAACAAAGGCTCCAGCTCCTTCATCACGGCCGGTATCCCACCGGCTTCGTAGAGCTCTTCCATGTGAAACTGTCCCGAGGGGCGCACGCTAGCCAACAATGGCGTGTCTCGGCTGAACCGATCGAAGCGCTCCAACGGCAGGCCAACTCCGGCGCGGCCCGCCACCGCCGTCAAGTGGATCACCGCATTCGTCGAGCCCCCTACCGCCATCAGCAGGCGAATGGCGTTGTCAAAGGCCTCAGGGGTCAGGATGCGTGAGGGTTTGAGGTCCTCCCGCACCATCGCCACGATGCGTCGTCCGCTCGCTTCCGCCATGCGCATGCGCTCTGATAAGGGGGCGGGGATCGCCGCACACCCTGGCAGCGCCATGCCGAGGGCCTCGGTCAGGCTGGCCATGGTGCTGGCGGTGCCCATCACCATACAGTGGCCCGTGCTGGGGCAGAGAGCGCCCTCGATCACGTCCAGTTCCTCGCCGGACAGAGTGCCGGCTCGATATTCCACCCAGAAGCGCCGGCAGTCGGTGCAGGCCCCGAGGTGTTGGTGGTCGTACCGCCCGCTGAGCATCGGGCCGGCGCTGACGACGATGGCCGGCACGTCAGCGCTGGCGGCCCCCATCAGTTGCGCCGGCAAGGTTTTGTCGCAACCTCCCAGCAACACGACGCCGTCGATGGGCTGCGCCCGGATCATCTCCTCGGTATCCATGGCCATGAGGTTTCTGAGCAGCATACTGGTCGGGCTCAAGAACGTCTCGCCCAACGAGATGGTGGGGAATTCGAGAGGGAGCCCCCCTGCCTGCCACACCCCTCGTTTCACCGCTTCGGCAACCTCGCGCAGGTGGCGATGGCAGGAATTCAGCTCACTCCAGGTGTTGCAGATGCCGATGACCGGCCTCTCGAGATCCTCATTGCTGAGTCCCATCCCCTTGCAGAAGGCCCGCCGGATAAAGGCGCTGAAGCCGTCGTCGCCATAGGACGTGAGCCCCCGCCGAATCCCTTCCACTGCCATGGTGTTGCCTCCTTCTTGCCGACATCGCTGGCGTTACGATTGTTTCTTGTCGGGGGAGAGCTGGATGGGGAAAATGCGGCTCGTCGCCGTTAGGCCGTGGGCTCGCCTGGGTGCACAAAGATGGGTGGACCCTTCAGCAACATCTCCTCCCAGGTATGGATATGGTTCGGGGGCACCTCCCCCTCAAGTTTGCACTGTCAAAACGTCGCCGCTTGTTCGAAGAAAGGCACGTCCACACGTGACACGCCGTCGCGCCGGGCGGCATCGACCACCTTCTGAATGACCATCTGCCGCACGAACGGAATCGGGATGCGTTTCACGCGGTGGACGACCTCCTCCGTGCACCGCACGTCAGTGCCTTCAAGGAACGGACCTTCAGCGGCATTCACCTCGGGTGGATGCTCGCAGGTTTCCGGGACGAGTTGCTGGAGTCGCAGCGCCACAAACTCGGTCACCCAGTGCTTCAGACCTTCGATAGCCTCCGGCGCGGGCTCTGGAGGCCGGTTTTCGAGCTTGCGGGCGATGTCTAACAACAAGCTCTCGAGGCGATCCAAGCGGTTCTCCACCGCTGTCAGGCGTTGTGCCACATCTTCCACAAAGGCCCCCTTTCCGCGAACGGTCTTTCACTGACGCGTAGACGCCAAGACCTTCTCTCAACTTGTGGTAGCCGATCGTTTACCGTGGCCGGCGCCTGCACGCCAACCCTAGATAACGATCGCCGTGACTTATAACCGAATCCACGGGCCACTGTCAATGCGCCCAGCCACTCAGCGTTGCACCACCGAAAACTTGGATTCCCAGCGGTCGAACGCACCGTTCATCTCCACGCCGACCACCACCTCATAACGTCCTGGCGTCGCCGACTCCGGTAACTTGATGGGCAACGCGCTCCAATAGGTGCCATCCGGGCGCTGGACGTCCACCACCGGATCGCCGACGAGTTCCCCCTGATAATAGATATGCCGTATCTCACGGACGCGGACGGGTTCTGTGCCAGCCTTGGAGACGATTGCATATTGGACGTTAACGTTGACGGTTTCCCCCGGACGAATCGCCTGTGGGTTGAGACTGACTTCTTCGATGCGCACGATATTGCCCTTCTCGTCAGCGTACGCTAGCGCTTCAGACGTGGCCGCGCGCGTCCGCTCCTGTCGCTCGAGCAGGTGACCGATGACACCCCCTGCCAACACCCCTGACAGCCCCCCGACAAGCGCCCCAGTGCCGCCGCTGGCCAGGCCGCCGATGAGCGCCCCCCCGGCCCCGCCCGCCCCAGCTCCTACAGCTGTCTTGGGATTATTCTTAATCGCCCGCTCGATCGATTCGCACCCGTGCAAGAACACCATGCCTCCGACGAGCAGCAGCACGACCGCTATCCCTCCCAGAGGCATTTCGTCAGTATCTCTCATGCCAGACTCCTCCATGCGTGATGGCGATGAGGCCGGTGCGCCATTAGTATCGTCATGCGCAACCTTGTATGCGTTGAGGCGAGGTGGAGCGGAGCAGAGACTCCGTATCCTGCGGACGAGTCCAATATGCCACCGGTTTGACACCTCTGCAACTCTGCTGTAGCATAGCGGAACCATCGCGCGCCGCGGCATCGTGGGAGGCTCCCCGCGCCGTGTGAGAGCGCGCGCGGCCGCCCGTGCCTGATACCGAGCGGGAACCACCGCGAGGGCAGACCCCATTGACTGAATCGCGTACCCTCCGTCGGCGACGAGCCAGTCTGAGCCTTTTGTTGTGGGCGCAACTGGGTGCGCTCCTCGGGTTCAGCGCCTTATTATTTATCAGCTATCAGTTGTATCAGCTGTTTGAACCCTTCTTAGCTCCAATTGCGTGGGCGATCATCCTGCGCTTTGCGTTCCAGCCCGTCCACCAGCTGCTGCGACAACGGCTGCGAAACCGGCCCAGTCTGGTGGCGTTGCTGGCCACCGGGGTGGTCATGCTCGCGGTGGCCATCCCTGTGGCGGCGATTTCAAGCATCCTCACGCATGAAGCTGCAGGCGCCGTTGACCAGGTCACACGCTTTCTCCAGGCCGGAGGGCTCGAGCGCTGGGCCGAGCAATGGCGGGAGTTAGCCTGGATTCCGCTGTGGAGATGGCTGAGCCCGTGGCTCGACACGACGGCGATTGACCTGCGGGGTATTCTCTTGCGCGCCTTGAATACCGGCGCCAATGTCCTCGTCGAACAAATGACCGTGGGGGCGGCGAATCTCTTCGTCATTGCCCTCAAGTTCATCCTCATGCTGATCACCCTGTTCTTCGTTTTCCGCGATGGCGAGGCATTCTACCACTGGGTGCGCACCACGCTTCCCTTCGCTCCTGCGCAGCAGGAGCGAATCTTTACGCGGCTAGGGCAGACAGTCAACGCGGTCACCTATGGCATTGGCATCACCGCCGTGGTCCAGGGGGTTTTGGCCGGCCTCTTATACTGGATTCTCGGGGTGCCATTTCCGGCCTTTTGGGGGTTGCTAACCGCTATCGTGGCGCCCATCCCAATTGGTGGGACAGGGTTGGTCTGGGTGCCAGCGGGTGTGTATCTCATCCTGGCAGAATCGTTGGTGCGCGGGGTCATTCTGTTGGCCTGTGGAACGTTGTTGGTAAGCACCATTGATAATGTGCTGAAGACGTACCTGATCAGCGGACGGACGCAACTGCCGCCGTTGATTCTCTTCTTCGCCATTCTGGGTGGGCTAAGGGCATACGGCGTCCTGGGAGTCTTCGTCGGGCCGCTGCTGCTGGCACTGGTCATCGATGGGGTGGCGCTTTACCGCGATATCAGCGCCGAACGTCGACCCGTGATCGCCCCATCGCCTTGACCTCAGAGAGGTTGCCTCGCTTTCTGGGCCCAGCCGCCGTGATAAGTGACCGGCGATTGCCTTGGCATCTTGGCATTAGGAGTAGAGGTCTGGAAGGTCGTTCTCGAACAATACGGTATCTCCCGCCGCCACAATGGTGGGCAGGACGATGGTGGCGCCCTTGAGGTCGCGGACGACGCGGATCTTCTCGGGCGGGAAGTTCTTGGCTTGCAGTCCAGCCACTAATGGCTTTGTCCGCTCCACCCCGACGAGCAGAACATAGTCGCACACCTCCGCGGCCTTCGCCCCCAGTTCTTCATTGAGGTGCGCCTCCAGCGGCCCTAATTCGACCATGCCTGGGGTGACCAGAATGCGTTGCCCCGTGGTGAAGCTGCCGAGCACCTCTAGAGCCTCCATGGCGCCGACCGGGTTGGAGTTGTAAGAGTCGTCGATGACGGTCACGCCGCTGCCGTTGTCGAGGAGCTGTAAGCGGTGCGGCACCGGGGGAAGGTCCTGAATCGCTTTCGCCAGCTCCACAAGCGGGATGCCGACGGCCAAAGCGGCGCAGGAGGCCCCCAGGATGTTCAGGACGTTGTGGTGCCCGAGGAGCATTGTCCGGACCTTGACGCGCCTGCCATCCTGGCCCGCCATGGTAAACGACAACCCCTCCGGCCCCATGGCGATGCCCTCCGCCCAGAGGTCGAGCGGCTGTTCAGTCGCCTCCAAGCCATAACGCATGACGCGCACGTGCGTCGTGCGGTCCGCGAGTGCGCGGCAGCGCGGATCATCGTTGTTGAAAATCGCCACGCCCGAAGCTGGCAGCGCCTCGACGAGCTCGTACTTCGTGGCTTGGATGTTGTCGATGGTTTTGAAGCGTTCCAGGTGTTGTGGCCCAATGGCCGTCAGGATAGCGATGGTAGGATGCACAAAATCGCTCAATTCCTTGATGTCCCCCCGACGATAGGCGCCCATTTCGGCGATGAACACCTCGCAATCGGCGTCTAAACTCTCGTTGATCACCCGACAAACACCCATCAAGGTGTTATAGCTCAAGGGCGTCTTGAGCACCCTACGGTGGTTGGCGAGCAGGTGCTCCAGGAGATACTTCGTCGACGTCTTGCCGTAACTCCCCGTGATCCCGACGACCAGCGGCTGCACGTCGCGCAAGCGATTCTGGGCGCGCCGCAGGTAAGTCCGATTAATAGCGTGCTGAACGGGTGATAAGATGAGGTTGGCCAGCACGGTCGTCAGCGAGCTCAACTGGATGACCACCAGCGCCGCCAGCAAGATCACCAGGGCCGCGTGAGTGCTCAAGACCATCGACAGGTCTGGCTGCAAACGGGAGAGCGCTAACCCGGTGCTGAGCCCCATCACCGCTGCGGAGATGGCCAACGACGTCACCAAAATGCGCAGCGCACGACCGGTATAGACCAGTGGTTTTTTCGGTGGTTCGGCCTTGCACCAGGCATATCGCAGCAAACCTGCCGCACACACACCCCAACCCGCGAGCAGGAGCGCACCGTTGTCGAACCCCGTGGGCAGCAGAAGCCCCATGGTCAGGAATAGCACGTGGCAAAATCCCGAAGGCACTTCGATGAGCCGGCTCCGCGGCTGGGCCATCAACCACCGCACCAGGCGAGTGTTAGCATAGCTGTCGAGCTGCAGCATGTGCAAAGCCCGTTGGGTGCGCAAGAACGCCCACCCAAGGGTCACAGCAACGGTCAACCCGACTCCGATCAGATTGAGCGGCATGGTCATACCGATGGCCCCTCACCCCGCTGGTCAGGCTGGCGCAGGAACCGACCGACGAGCAGGCGGAAGCGGTCGAATTGATCGAGATAGGCAAAATGGCCGGCGTTCTCGAATACCACGAGCTGTGCGTCGGGGATCAGTCGCGCCATCACCTGCGCAGCTGCTAAAGGCACGGCGCGGTCCTGTGCTCCCCACACCAGCAGCGTCGGAGATTGAATCAGCGGCAGCGATGGGGCGAGGTCTTCAGAGACCACCCGTACCAGCGTCGGTCGTAAGGGGCCTGCATTCGCGTAATCTTGCGACTGCACCCGGCGGTAGATTGCCGCCCGCAGCCTCGCTCCGATCCACCCCCCGTGGGCGGCCAGCCATTTCCCCAGGCGAGCCGCCATCCGTTTCAGACGGGTCGCCAAGGCAGGGCGTGTCCGGATGCCGGCACTACACACCAGCACCAATTTGCCGACACGTTCTGGGGTAGTGGCCGCGAGTTGAATGGACACTTGCCCACCGAAGGAATGACCGATCAGGTGCGGTCGGTCCATCTGTAAACGGTCCATGATTTTCAGAGTCAGACGGGCATAATCGGCGGAACCCCAGGTGGACGGGGGCAAACTGCTCTGGCCGAAGCCTGGTAGATCAAAGGCGGCCACCGTATACGACCGGTGCAGATCGTCCAGCACCGGGGCAAAACTCTCGATCGCTCCTCCCCAGCCATGCAACAACAGCACTTGGGGGCCCTGGCCACCCACCCGCGAGCGCACGGTGAGGCCATCGATCTGCAGCATAATCTGGCGCCAGGGACTCACGGCAACATCGTCAAGCGAGGCTGAGTCCCGCATCATGGTTTCTGCCGCGCGATATCGGAGACGGGCTCGTCCTTTTTGCGCAAGAGATTCACCTCGAACGAAAACTGCGTCTGGGCTCGCTCGTGATGGCGCTGCAAGGCGATGGAGATGAGCGCATCCACCAATTCATCGAAAGGAAGGCCTGTCGCCTCCCAGAGATAGAAGGCGAGAGAGCCGGGGATGGAATTAATCTCGTTGAGATACAAGGCTTCGCGGTCTGACTGATACAGGAAGTCGATGCGCGAGGTCCCCGCCGCGTTAATGGCACGAAATGCTTGCGCGGCCATATTCTGCACGCGCTCCCCGAGCGCTATCGGGATGGGGGCAGGGATGAGGCGATCGAGCGACGCCATGCCTTCGGGTCTCTTGGCTTGTTTGACGCCTTTGCCGCCGCGTTTGTACTTGGCATCAAAGGAGAGAATCGCCTCATGCGTCACCGGTTGCTCACACACCGAGGCGCGCTCCGGTGGGCCCATCACCGCACAATTGATCTCAATGAAGTCAGTCAGAGCGGGTTCGACCAGGACACGATCGTCCAGGTTGAGCGCCGCAGCGATCGCCTGGCGCAAAGTTGCACGGTCGTGACAGCGCTTCACCCCGATACTGCTCCCCAAACAGACGGGTTTGACGATCACCGGATAGGCGAATGTGCGCTCGATCCGCTCCAAGACCCCGGCAGCTTCACGGTTCAATTCGGGGCGCGACAGAACCGCCCAATCCAGCACCGGGATGCCAGCGCCGCGACAAATGACCTTGGTCAGCACTTTATCCATTGAGATGGCTGAGGCGGCGACGCCCGCACCGACGTAGGGCACGTCGGCTAGTTCGAACAGCCCCTGCAGGCTGCCATCTTCTCCGAAGCTACCATGTAAACAGGGGAAAAACACGTCGGCCCAGAGCTGGGGCGATTTCCTGAACAGGCCCTGCCGCGTCCCCGGATGCACGATCAATTGCCGGATCGAGCGGTCCGGACTCAAGCTGACGCGGGCGACGCCTGCGGCACTGGTCGGCTCACCCGCCGGGTCGGTATAGAGTCTGAGATTGTGCAAGCTCTCACCCGCATACCATTCGCCATCCTTCGCGAGGTAAATCGGCAGGACGCGATGTCCGGCGGCCTTCAGGGCGTCCATGATCTGATGACCGGTGATGACAGACACTTCATGTTCGACAGAGCGCCCACCGAATAAAACCGCTACTGTTTTCTCTGCCATAGTGTCGCGCCACTCTCCCTGCAACGAAGTCGTGATTCGGGATGGCACGCCGCGCTTCTACGCCCGAGCATGGTAGCGGCTAGCCGCGGCCAACGCATGTGCGAGCGAAGGGCCGATGGCGACGTGCGGCATGGGATTCAACGTCTGTTTGGACGGAGGTGGTGAGTCGAGCAAGCAAGGCTCACTCTAGCGCAGCGAGTCGTCGAGGTCAAGGATTCCCTGTGCGTCGGAGCGGGGCAGCGCTAAAGCACCCGTCCCGGCACTCGCCGGAGGAAGAACACCAGCGGCATGACGACGATACACAGCGCCGTCATCAGCAGAAAGCAATCCTGGTAGGCCGTCACGGTGGATTCGAGGATGAGCTGCCGCTGCACCAAGGCCAGTGATTTCAGCCCGAGCATGGTCCCTACCTCACCAGCCTGAGCCAGGAATTCTCGAATCGGCGCGGACATGTGTGTCCAGGGTAGCGACGAGAGGGCTTGCTGTTGGTCGAGCATATGGGCGTGATAGAGCGCCCGCTGTTCGAGGAAGGTGGCCATGACCGCGATGCCGGCGGTCCCCCCCAGCCCCTGCTGCATGATGTTGATCAACCCCGAGCCCATACGCACCTGATCGGCGCGCAGGGTCATCAACGAGGCGGCGTTCATCGGTGTGAACACAAAGGCGATACTGAAATAGCGCCCGGCGATCATCCAGATGATCACCCGCATCGGCGTGTCGAGCGTGACATAGGAAAACCAATAGCACGACAGGGAAAACAGCCCCAGACCGAAGAGCACGATCAGACGCCGATCGACGATGTCGGCCAGTCGCCCCGCCCCCAACGTGGTAAAGGCCATGATGAAGGCGCCGGGAAGCGTCGCAAAGCCCGCCTGTGCTGGCGTATAGTCCAGGGTGCGTTGCATGAGGATGGTCTGCATGAAATTGCTGGCCCAGAAGTTCACCGCATTGATCGGGATCACCACCGAGCCGATGGCGAAGCCGACGTTGGTATACAGACGCAGTTCCACCAAGGGCTCATGCCGCCAGAGCTCGATGACCACAAACAGCACGAACGTCACTCCGGCGACCACGAACAGACGTTGGACGGACGGCGAATCCCACCCATGACGATGGCCCTGACTCAAGGCGATCAGCACGCACACCAGGAACACCGCCAGGCTGATCAAACCCGGCAGGTCGAGCGAGCGCCGCTGTGCTTCCCGTGTGTTCGGCAGGACTAGGAAGACCAGCCCCATGCACAGAATGCCCGGCGCGAGATTCAAGTAAAACACCGCCCGCCAGCTCAAATAGTCGGTGAGATAGCCACAGAGCACCGGACCGACCGCCGGCCCAAACGCCGCTGCCAGCCCAAATAGCCCCATCGCTAGCCCACGTTCTCGCGGGGGGAACGCCTCGTTCAACAAGACCATGGCCATCGGAATCAATGGTCCCCCACCCACCCCCCTGCAGAACCCGAAAAAAGATCAACACACTGCCGCCCCACGCCAGGCCACAAAGCGCCGAACTGGCGATGAACGTCAACAGGCTGAGCAGGAAGAGATTGCGGTTGCCCAGGCGGTTCCCTAACCAGCCGACGGTCGGGATCAGCACCGCACTGGCGATCATGTAGGCCGTGATAACCCACTGGACTTCGTCGAGATTCATGCTGAAGGTGGTCATGATCGGCGGCAGTGCGACGTTGACTGTCGCGCCACTGACCACGACCAAAAACGCCCCGAGCATCACGGTGGCGGTCACCCACCACTTGTACGACGGATGATCTGGGGCGACCCAGGGCGTGTAGCTCTTGGTGAAAGGATTGCGGCGGACCAACGGCTGGTTCTGCAGTCGTGCCATCGCGGGTGGCCTTCAACAGGCGTGGAGATGCGGTCTTAGGTCAACCGTTTGTTTGAAGCCCGTAATATAGAACAGATCGGCGGGTTCGTCAATTGCGGCAGCCGGAGGCATGGAGTTGCAGGTTCGCCCAGCGGGCAGCGTTCAGCAGGGCTGGCCGTTTTCGAGAGCGGCACAGACAGGATCGGCGAAGAGGGAGAGGACCCAGTTGCTGATGGCTTTGCCGTCGAACCAGGGAGCTGGATTGTCAAAGGTCACCTCAAGCGCTTCGGGCGCTTCGAGCCAGACCTGACGTTGGTCGGGCTTGGGACTTAGCCGCCATTGCAGCACGGTGGCTCCGCGGCGGGTGATATCCATGACGCCGAGGTTGCTACGAAATTCATAGCTGCCGGAGGCCACGACGCGCTGCCGCTCGCAGTCGATGCTGGTAATCGACAGCGGTGAGAGTCTGGCATTGCCCTCATCGAGCTGCGCTGTCACGGGAAAGCCGCGCCCGAGGCGCACATCAAGGATCTTCTGCACGTGTGTGCTGCTCTCCCGGATCACGGATTGGCAAGGATCCGGTGGCGGACCCGCCCGATGGGGCACCTGCCTCCCTTCACCGGCCCATGGGAGGGGCGTGGCGATGAGCGACCACAACAATAACCCGACGACGATCCAGCCTCGTTGCGTCGGCGGCTCCGAGGTGTCAGAACAGCGTCTATGGTGGGCTTCCCAACCCATCAAACGTGCTTCCCCGCGACTCAGGCGACGGGCGTGACTTTCAGGACTCCCGTGCGCGGTTGAACCGTTTCGATGCGCACCTGCACCCGGTCGCCTGGGGCAAGCTCCTTACCACCAACGGGAATATCGATCTCCTGCATCACCTCAGGCAGCAAGACCAAGTAATTGCGTGGGAAACGATCCAACACGATGCCCGGATACACGGCACCCTGGCGCTGGCCGAGATAGCGCAGGAGCCAGTAGTGTCGCCGATCATGATCAACCGTCCCAGCCCGGCTGAGGGCAGCTTCGACTTCTGTCAGGATGCTCTTGAGCCGCTCTTCATTGTACAGCGGCTCGCCGCATTTCAGATACGCATGAAGTTGCCGGTGTGACAGTAAATCCACGTAGCGACGCAGGGGTGATGTGAAGGTCGTGTAGATGTCGACGCCCAGGCTGCTGTGGCGGCTCGGCTGCAGTCCGATTCTGGCAGGATTCATCGCCCGTTGCTGTCGATAATGCAAGACAGGGTCGTAGGTCAAGGATGTCGGAAATGTCTCTCGGGGGGCGGCCTGGCCGCGGTATACAATGGGGATCTGACGCTGAGCACAGAACTGCCCAACCAGCGAGTTGGCTAGAATCATGAACTCTGAGACCAGAATCTGACTGGGGGCCTCGCGGTCGGTCAGCCGCACGGTGATTTGCTTATCCCGATCGACAAAGAGATCGACCTGTGGGATTGGCAAGGCGATCGCCCCGTGGTCGAATCTGGACTGGCGCAGACGTTGGGCGATCTCGAACCCTTGTGTCAGCCGCGGCTCATGGCCGATGCGGGCATCGGCCTCCTGGTAGGACAATCGTTCGGTGACGCGGATGCGGCTGGGGGTGATCTGATAATCGACGATCTCTCCCTCAGGGGTCAACGTCACCAACAGACTCATCGCCGGTCGCACCTCCCCCGCGACCAAGCTCAGCGCGCCTTCAGACAGTAGGGGCGGGAGCATCGGGATCTTCCCCTCGGGGAAGTAGATGGAGGTCGCCCTCTCGCCTGCCTCGCGGTCGAGCAGCGTCTCTGGCCGAACCACACTTGCCGGGTCGGCGATGTGTACCCCGACGATGATCAAGCCATCGGCAAACTCGCAGCTCACCGCATCATCGATATCCTGGGTCAACTCGCTATCGATGCTCATGGTGTAGAGCGCCGTCAGATCCAGGCGCAGATCCCCATTTCCCACCTCCCTGTCGCTGACCTCGCGCGCCGCCTGCTCCGCTTCCTGTAGCACCTCGGGGCTAAAACTTGTGGGCACGCCCAGCCGCAGCAACAGCAAGTTTTCGTCCTCATCCCACACGCCGAGGCGGACCAACAACCTGAACGGCGCCTCGGCAGCGGTAACCTCTGCCCGGTTCAGGAGGTCGCGCGCCAATCGGTAGCGCGGCGCTTCAGTGTCATGCAGGGCATATTCCTTGAGGATCTCGATCCAGGTGGTCTGCACCGCCAACTCCTCGGGTGTTGGGGCATGCCCTTCCCAGACGGCCTTGACGAACACTGCGGCCGCCGTGAGCTCGCGTTCGCGCTCGGCTTTTCGAACCTGCTGGTGCAGGAGCTGCTCGACCGTCTCTGGAGGGTTGGGGATGAAGGTATCCGCCTTACGGGAGAAGTGGATGGTATCGTCCCAACAGGCGCGATACATGGCCGCGGTGTGATCGGGCGTCACCTCCTCGCCAAAAACGAGACCCGCCAGAAAGGCGCAGTCATACGCTTCAGGCTCAGCCCAGACGAGTTCCCACACTTCGGCGAGATCGATGCGCGAGCGCAACTCCTCACGACGCTTGGCGATGTCCCGCAGCGATTGAATGAGCTGATCGCGGCCCTTCTGGACATTCAGGGCATGCGGTGCAACGTGGAGAAAACGGCTCTCAGGGAGGTTGATCTCACGATCCCCCTCGGTCAGGATCAAAAAACGCTCGCCCTTGGCCTCCAGACAAACGCCGAGGGTCAGCCTTTTATCGACAAAGAATTCCACGACTGTGCCGCGCCACTGCGCCTTCGGATCCGTTTTCGTCGAGGTCGCCATGGAGTCCTCAAGATAGGTAATCTCACCGCGGTGTGTTGCGCCGCTCCCTGGAGGCGTTGCGTTTTTGCCTGAGTGATGTGTAGCCGCTGGAGCACAGCCACGATAATGAATCTTCAAAAGCGTGTCAACTGTTGACGCGGTGCCTTCCGCTAGGTACATTGGAGCGAATTGGCGGGAACTGTCTCCTCCGGCCCACAAGAGAATATATCATGGATATGCGCTTACAAAAAGTGCTCGCACAAGCTGGCTTGGCCTCTCGTCGAGCGGCGGAACAATGGATTCAGGCAGGGCGCATCTCGGTCAACGGCAAGGTGGTGACGACCCTTGGCGCGCAAGCGGACCCAAGCGTTGACCGCATTGCCGTCGACGGTAAGGTGATCAATCGCCTTGAGCCCAAGGTCTATTATCTCCTCAACAAACCCCCTGGCTATGTCAGTACCTGTGAGGACGAACGCGGCCGTCCGACGGTGCTCGACCTGCTCAAACCGGTCAAATTCCGACTCTTCCCCGTCGGCCGTCTGGATTGGGGCACTGAAGGCCTGCTGTTGCTGACTAACGACGGGGAGCTTGCGCAGCGGTTGTTGCATCCGCGCTTTCACATCCGGCGGACCTATCTGGCCAAGGTCGAAGGCATTCCCACGGTGCAATCCTTACAGCGCTTGACCGCTGCCGGCGATCCATCCGCCCCGTCGAAGCGTCGTCCGACCGCGCGGATCATCAAGGTCGGAGAACGCCATGCGTGGTTAGAGATCCGCCTCTGGGAGGGCAAGAATCGCCAGGTCCGTCGGATGTGCGAAGCGGTGGGACATCCGGTCAGACGTTTGCGTCGGGTGCAGTTTGCGGGGCTTGAGATCACCGGATTATCATCCGGCCAGTACCGCCCCCTGACCCTTACAGAAGTGCACGCCATCAAGCGGTTGGCCGGGCTTGAGCGATCGTTAAAACGCGTCGACTAGGCAGCGCCTCACTCGCAGTACCACCCGCGGTGACTCAGCTCTCCGACACGGATGCTCGCAGTGGGCTTTCTCTTTGACATCTCAGCGAAAACGCTGTTAGAATACCGCGACGTTACTCCGGAACTCGACGCTCACACTCCCCTCAGCGTCTTCTCGCACCCCGATGGCTGCTGGTTCCGTTCGGCCACGCCGGGACATGATGTGCCACACCGTTCGGGTTTGCGTGGGGAAGACGCCTGCTGCATGCTGAGTGTGCGCTGCAAGCTGTAACCACAGGCATTGACATTTCCGTACGTGGAATAGGACCTCGATGACGCTGGCCAATCAACTGACGGTCTTTCGTATTCTCCTCATCCCGGTTTTTGTCCTCTTGCTGGTCTACGATGCGCGCATCGCTGCGCTCGTCGTGTTTTTGCTCACCTGCATCAGCGACGTGCTGGACGGATACATCGCCCGCACCTGGCGGCAGCAAACCACCCTCGGTACTTTCCTAGACCCGATCGCCGATAAGCTGTTGATGGTGACCGCCTTCGCTACACTGGCCCTGCTGCAGGCCTTGCCGGTGTCCTTGACCATCCTCCTCATCGGTCGCGATGTCGTACTGAGCCTGATGATCGGCATCGTCCTGTGGACCACCGGTCGGCGATTGCCCGGCCCCACTCAACTGGGCAGGGCGGCGATCTTTGGCCAGATGTGGACCGTCGCCTTCGGACTCTTCTTCTATGTCTTCGAAGATTGGCCGCTGATTACCACCCTGCGACCCTTTATCCTCTCGCCGATTTTCATTGTGACCGCCTTGTTGGCGGTCGCCGCCGGATTGCATTACGTCTACCAGCTCGTGCGTTTGCTGTACCAAGTTGAAGCGCCACTCGGTAAGCGCATGCCCGTCCAATAAGCCCCATGCGCGCTGTGGGAACCGTGCAAAGGCTTTTGGCGCAATGGACTGGCCTTCTACCGGGAGCTCCGGGACGGTTGTCATGCCCTGTGGAGGAGCAACATCCGTTGCAAGGCATCGCTGAGACGGGCGAACTCATCAAGGGTTAGGGTTTCCCCGCGACGGCTGGGTGCAATGCCGCAATTATCGAGCGTTTGGCGCAGGATGGCGGGCTCGATCGGCTGGAACGCGTGGCGCAGCGCGTTGGCGAGCGTCTTACGACGCTGACCGAAGGCGGCATGGATGATGCGGAAGAGGCAGGCTTCATCCTGGACGGCCACGGGAGGGGTCACGCGGGGAATGATGCGAACCACCGTGGACATGACCTTTGGTGCTGGAGAAAAGGCTGAGGGCGGGACGTGGAAGCCTTTGTCGACGGTCGCATACCATTGCGTCAGTAGCGTCAGACTTCCGTACGCCTTGGTGCCAGGTCGAGCATAAAGCCGCTCGGCGACCTCACGTTGGAGCATGATCACGGCACAGCGCAAACGGGAGCGCCGGTTAAGCAGTCGAGTCATGATCGCTACCGCCGTGCCATAGGGCAGATTGGCGATGACTTTGATGGGGGCAGGCAGCTGATCGAAGTCGAAGGTCAGTGCATCAGCATGAATGATCTCGACCTGAGGCCTGTCGGCAAAACGCTGGCGCAGGGGTGCGATGAGATCTCGATCCAGCTCCAGGGCCAGAAGTCGTCCGACTCGGCTGGCTAAAGCCTCGGTCAGTGTGCCCGTTCCGGCGCCAATCTCCACCACCACATCGTCTGGAGCGAGCTCAGCTAGTTGCAGGATACCGGCTAGAATCGTCGGGCTGGAGAGAAAATGTTGCCCAAAACGTTTTTTGGGACGGGGAGTGAACCTGTGGTCCATTTCACTAGTGATCAACATGGCGCGACGAAATGTCTTTCTTCCCTAGCGCATGAAGCCTGGCGGCATGCGCCCCTCACGATAGCTGGAACCATGCCTGCGCGATTGCACGGGGGAGCTTCATACGAACTCGACAGTATACGGCTTCGCACCTATCCACTGCAAGCGCGGCGAGGCGTTTGGGGTACACCTGCGGCGCTCACCGGCTGGGCTGACTATCCCTGCAAGTGAAGCCTGCCAGCCATGATAAGCGTTCACGACCGGAGTCGTTGGACATTGAGGGTAAAGCCAGGAAGTAGTGGCTCTCCTGAAAGCGTCGGTCGAGGGAGATTTAGAGACATTTCGACTGCGACTCTCTGTTACGCGGCATACATGGATAAAGTCGAGTTTACCACCCTTTATGGGTTCGACCCGCTCCCGCTCTCGCGGCAGTGTACTGGACGTCGGTGGACCGCCAGCCTTGGCTGAGCCGGAAGTAGAGGCGGACGAAGAGTTGACCGCCGTTAATGGGCAAGCCGTTGACGGTCCTGGAGAGGCTGGTGCCGAGGGAGCCGCTGTTATAGACGCTGCTGGCGCCGACGCTGGTGCCGATGGTCAGCCACCACTCGAGCACAGGGGTCCCGTTGGCCGTCCACTGGAAGGTGACGCTGGCGCCAGGCAGGGTAGAACCCGGAGTGGGACTGGTGATGGTCGGCGTGCCGGTGGTGCCTGTAAGAGCATCGAAGGCGGCCTTTACGTTAATGCGCGGTTTGATAAGGTTGTTGCGGCTGTCAGTAATCGGCACGCCCGTGCTTTGGAGGGCTGAGAGGATCTCACCGACCGACGCCGACGGTTTCGCTTGCTTGAGAATCGCGAAGGCCCCTGCGACATGAGGTGCTGCCATTGAGGTCCCGGTCTTACTAGCAACATTGCCGTTGCCAGGTACGGCTGATTCGATATTTGTACCTGGCGCGAGCAAGGACAAGAAGGATGCGCTGTTCGAACTATCCCTCACTGTATCACTCTTCGTCGTATTGCCCACGCTGATAGCTGACGAGATACAGGCAGGCGCAGCGAGCGCATCAGTGAAGCCGCTGTTGCCGGAAGCGACAACGCTGGCAATGCCAACGGAGCGCAAGTTATCAATCGGCGCCTTCAGCGGATCAGTATCGCAATGGCTGGTGAATTCGCCTCCCCCGAGGCTCATGTTCACCGCAGCGATTTTGAATGTGCTGCGTAATTCGAATACCCGCTCTAGCCCCCTGATGATATCGGAGTAAGAACCGATCGTACACGGACTAGCCCCAGGAGCGCATGCTGAGGGACTGTCAACTCGCGAAAAGACCTGGATGGCAATAATATTGCCGGCTAGTGCCACTCCGCTGAGATCGTCTCGCGTAGTGCCTGTGGCATTCCCAGCGGCGATCCCTGCCACATGGGTTCCGTGATCACACCCAACTATATTCGAAGGACAGTTGACACCGGCCGCAGAGCCGACTTGGGAAGTTTGCCCATTCGGGCAGAGAGATGACATCGACCTACGGGTATCGTTTGTCGAATAGCAGGCTTCAGAGACGACTTTCCCCTGACCGAGAAAGAGGTGAGTCCTATCGACACCGGTGTCCAGAACAGCCACGGCCCAAGTGCTTCCGGTAAGCCCCGCCGCCCAGACGTCATCTGCGTTCATGAGGGGGACACTTTGCGCTAGGGTGGGCGGGACCATTTCGTCCTTCATGATCTGGATGATCGCCGGATTATTGATCAATTCAATCAGGCCACCTTGCTGCCGTGCCTCGCGGAGTAAATCCCCGGCGGTCGTGTCCTCGAACGCCTGCTCGCTCTCCAGGTCAGCGCCTGGCTCATCGGGGACGTTTTGAGCTGCCACCTGAGATCATCTGCAGGCAAACGAAGAAACAGCAATGCTGCCATGGCCCCAAGTCCCGCGCACGACATCGACCAAAGATCGTGCCTGACTTTCACCCAGTGAACCCTCCCGTTGCCCACAGCGACAATGCTGACCAGATTGGTCCCTGAGAGCGCAGCAGGTATTCTGACAAATCCTATCGTTGCATACGCGTATGGAGCCTCCTAACCGACTCTTGGGGAGAAGCTTATTGACCTGGAGTTAGCAAAACGTCCTCCCAAATGCCGGTGACATCGGGATTTGACAGCAGCTCCTGTAGGGCTGCTAGACTCACCTTCATAGCAACCTGTGGAACAGGGGTGAACTGCTTGATGTCGCTGACACCAACTCGCCAACGCGACTCGGCGCTGTTAAAAGAGAGTATTTACTCATCAACAGCTCCCCTTGGCGAAGCAGGGACCAGAGGGACGCCGCGGGTCGCGTCTTCAGTGTGTGACAGGGGGCTCTCGTTTATGGCAGCTCCAATGCCCAGAGTAGCCTCACAGACCCCAGGGTCCTAAACTTGGGACTTTGGGGGCCTTGTATGGGGGAATTCTGTTTTGTCGTCCGGGTGCGTCCTGCTCGTCTCCCATTGCGGGGTTGGCAAGGGGCAATTGGCCCTCACTGTATCCGATCGTTCAGGAGAGCCATGCCCAGTTCGCCCGGATATGTGAATTCTACCCAAATGTGCACCATCCAAGTATGGCGCAGCCCCAAGGGGTGCTCAGCAGGAGGCTATCAAGGAGTACGGTACCGACGTTTTCGGGCGTCGGTACCGGTGCTGTAACACCCATAGAGAGTATTTTATCATTTTAACTTAATATTAATTAATAAATATCATTTAGCAGCTACCCTCAAGAGCCATCGCAGCCTCGTCAAGCGGGGTTGCAAGCTCAAAGCCGACCGCTTCCTCGCGCGCATCGGTGCACAAGGCCAACGGACACAGGAAAAGGCTAGGGGCATAGCTATGGTAATGGGGTAATGGGCCCTCCGTGCCCTGGTCTAGTATGCGATGGTTACCTCACTGATGGAACAGCGCCATGGCGGGCAGTGATCGCAGAATCGCCCTTGTTTGCGGGTCCGGGTGCCGCTGTTTGCGGGTCGCTGCAAATACTCCTGCAGGCAGTCCAAGGCAGTTTAAACGCGGCAGCGTGCTTATGTCCGCCGCCTCCGAATCGCTTGGCGATCTCGGAAACGTCTAACCCGTCAGGAGCTGAGCGCAAGGAAAAGGCTATCTCCTTGCCGTCGATCCAGAAACAGGCCGCGAAAGGGTGGCCCTGTGCCATGATATGGCCGGCATCCGATGCCCACATATAAGGGACGTTGCAGGCTGGCACGGTATGCCCAGCAATAGTCATGAGGTAGCTGCCTGCGACGATGATCTCGGCGATGTCTTTCTGCAATTTCCGATACAGCGCTACGCCCTCCTGGCGCAGCGATTCAAGGTGATCTGCCGCCATCATCGCGTCCCAGGTCTCGAAATCATAGGGATAAGCCGTCATCGCTAAGCCTATTTCCCTCGTCCACGGGCGTTTAAACGTCCATAGATCGCGGTCATTGACCGCCAGCAATGCCTGTGGAGGGAGCCGACCCTTGAAAAACCATTCCCAGGTCAGCAAGCAGCCGCTCTTCTCCATATCGAAAATGCCGTCCACGATGCCGTCGTTCCGGATAAGGTCCTCCAGGTCTTGTGCGGCTGTGATGTGATGGTCGATCACCGTCAGTCTTTTCGTGTGCCGCGCCATCTCCTCTATGACCGGACGCGGGTAGGAGAAATCGACGATATAGACCTCGCGGTCGCCTAGCTCGGGAGGCGGCTCCCCATGCTTTCCAGCATGGAAATCCACGTTGCCCTCGCCATAAAATTTCCAGACGACCCAGGCCGCGGTAAAGCCATCCGCACACAAGCCGTGATAAATACATAACGGTTTCATCATTTTCCTTTTCTTGCTGCATGCGACTCTGCGACAGTCGAACTATCTCTGTCGTCTACGGTCAGAAACGCGACGGCATTGGCGACGTATGCCGTCTCCCGCATCAAGGGACGTGCGGTTATCGCGTCAGCCCCGGTGAGGGGGCCGTGAAGACGAGGAACTTATACCCGACAAAATCCCACAGGAGCGTGCCGAAATCGATCATCGCATTCGGAGTGCCGACGGCGAGAAGCTTCCCGGATTGCATCGCGGTGCTCCGGGATGACATGGGTGAACGGTCCTCTATAGAGGCTGTCGAGTCGCCGCGGAAGCATGGAGGGTGGAGTATATAGGCCCCCGGCCCCTTGTGAGGGAACCGTCGGGGAGGGACGACGCATTAGCGAGCGGCGGTCACCTTCTCTTTCACGGAATGAGCCTGAGGACCTTTAGGACCCTGCGTGATCTAGAATTCGATCTAGTGCCTTCCGTTCAGGGACTAGTACCCCGTCTCGACAATCGCCGAGTAATGGACGAAGCCATCCGGACCGTCGTCCTGTGATGAATCCAAATTCTTTGTCAGCATTAAACTACTTCAGGGTTCCGCTCTCCATGGGACGATCCTCCTGGCATGGGATGGGTAAAAGGCCGCCACACGGGAGCGGAGGATCATAAAAAAACCGCAACCGGCCTGAAGATCGCCGGGGCGGCCCTTTGATGCCTCACGAGCGCTTGATCGAGCTGGCGATTGAAAGACATTGCGCACAAGTGTAGCAGATTTCAGACACAGAAGCAAAGACGCGCATTTTTGCCATGGGTTGTACAGGAGGTGCAGCGCCACGCACTTACTGACCCGGTCATGGTCGTCTAAACCTTACAGGCTGAAACGGCCAACCGATCGGGGTTTCACGCGAAAAATACTTTAGCTTTCAATGTCCGGATCAGTAGGTTACGCCACGGCTCGAACGGCTGTTCCGCGTCAGGGCGTGCAACTTGAGCTCCATGTCGGCCCTGTCTACGACCCCGCTGAATTGATCCACCACCCGCCCATCTTGAAGGAACAGCACGGCCGGGAGCGTCCCTACCCCATAACGCTCAGGCGTCCGGGGCTGAGCCTCCACGTCGAGCGTGGCAACCGTCACCCGGCCGCGAAAGGCCTCCTGGATCGCGGCGATCTCCGGCGCGAGCAGGTGCCATGGACCGCAGCCCTCGGCGGCAAAAGCGACCAGCACGGGTTGTGGGCTCTCCAGCACCACCGTCTCAAAATTCCGGTCCGTTAGCGCCACGCCGACCCCATCGACGGCCATGCGGGCCTCTCCTCTGCAGCTACGAGTGTGACCGCTGTTCATAATGGGCCCGGCCCTCGGGCGTGAGCCGCACGGTCGTGAAAGCGTAGGGGCGGCGCCCCTCGGAGTAATCGCACGTGGCATGGCCGCGCTGGACCATCAGCTGGACGGACTCGTTGATCTCATCGGGGCGCAGCCCGGTGCGCTCGGCGAGCTTCTCTCCGGTCCACTCTGGGCCTTCGCGCGTCTGCTCGGCTAAGACCCGCTGGATGCTCGCCGCGTGTTCTTGGCGTGAGTACGACTGGTAGGCCATGCTTTGCCCTCCTCTCAAGTTATCTTCAGTTATCCCATGGAGAGGAGAAGCATAACGCATGCCTCCGATGGCCTGGCCGGCAGGCGGGGGCGTCAAGGCGCGCGGGTCGCCGATCCCCGCGGTCGTCGGTTCCAGTGCTCGCAGATTCGCGGCTACGCCCGCACTCTCATAATGAGCGACCCGAGGGGCCGATCGCCTCCGATCCGAACATCCCTCGCGGGCCGATGCTCTCAAAATGAGTCGGCTGACGTCCCTACGACCGGTTCCGGCCCGAACCTCGGGTGCCCTTCACGGCCGGCACCGGAGCACGCGTAGCACCCTGCTGGCGGCCTCTACGCGCCTTACTGAGCCGGATAGTATGCCGGTTGCTGCGCGACGACGTACCCTCTCCTCCTGGGAACGCTTTCTCCACGTGGACGGTATGTCATACAGACATGGCTGGCAGGCTAGGGCCTCTGCGCTCTGTGGCTCACGCCCGTGTCCGACGTCGCCGACGGAGGCCCCCGGCGAGGGCCTCGGCCCTGACCGGAGGCGTCTCTATCTGACCGCCGCTGGAGCGATGTTGGCGCCGGTCGATCCCTTGGTCTTCGACTTGGTCAGGACGAACATGAACTCGTAGGCGTTGTCCTTGGCCAGGGCCTCCGTCACCAGGTTCTCCAGGATGTGGATCCCGTTCTGGGGGATGAGCATCTGATGGACAGGACCTGCCTCCTCCTTATCCTCCGTCGGCCCCACCTCCAGTCCCCAGTTATCGGCTCCCACCATGGCGACCCGACGGTCGATCAACCATTGGGCGACTGCCTTCCCGATCCCGGGCTCGCTGTCGGAGAACTTCTGATTGTCCTTCATCCACAGCGAGAGCCAGCCGGTGTGGAAGATCACCACGTCGCCGGCCTCGATCTTGAGGTCCCCCTGCTTCTTCAGGGCCCCTTCGACATCCTCCACGGTGATGACATACCCCCCGTCCAGCATGGGGACGCCTTTATGGCCGGCGATATCCACCAGCACCCCGCGGGTGACGACCGGCGGGACATTCTCGATGTCGATCTTGCTCACGCCCCAGTCGAAGACGATCTCCTCGCCCTTCAGGCAATTGTAGAAGAGGTTATCCACCGCGATGTGGCCGAGGCCGTCGAGCTGGGTACCGATCTGATATATCCCTGCCACGACCTCCTCGATCGACACCAACTTATTCTTGCCCCGCACCCCGAAGGGCACCCCTCGGACGATCAGCTGCGTCCAATAGCGGCCCCTCACCCCAGGTACGCCGCGCTCCAAGAGCACTCCCATGTCATACACTTTGCCGGTCTTGACGAGTTTGACGGCTTGCAGGACTTTCTCCGGCGTGATCTCATTGATCGCCCCTAACACATCCGCCGGGCCATACTTGGAAGGGCACCACGGTTGTTGAGCCCCAGCGCTGGGAACCTGCAGCCATGCCAACACGACAAGGGCAACGCCGATGGCGGTCCACACGAGGTCTTTCGTCTTCATGTCTTTCCCTCCCCTCTGCTCAAGGCTGCGCACTCCAAGTCATCGCGGTGGATCATGAGACCATGTCCGCCTAGACCACCCCTGGATGGCTGTGGTGAGATGAGCTGGTGCGCAACAGAGATGGCCATGGCTTCCCAACAGACGCCGGGAAGGCGTGCGACGCGGGTCAGGGGCTAAGGCCTCAGCGGAATGCGAGCTCGAGGCGAGAGCCCAAGGGTAGCAGGGGGCCTACGGGAGGGGTCGGTCTCGGGGCGATCTCTCGAAAGGCTCCCCAAGTCGGCCAGCCGGAGGCCCGGATGGGACGAACCACAGAGCGGCAGTCCAGCGCGAGCGTAGGGATGCTGGGCCGGCTTGTCAACAAGAATGTTGCCACCCGGGCCCGCGATGGCCGAGCGCCGCTTCGTGGCATACGACAGTGTTGCGTCCGCACCTGTCATGGTCACAGACCGCGCGGCGATTGCGGCCTGAGTTGCGAGATCAAGGAGGCACTGGAGATTGTATTTATCTAGCACCATTTTCCAGCCGCGGGCCGACGCTACCCCCGAGCCACGGCCGCCAATATGGCCAGTGGAAGGATGATGACCAACCAACCGAGCCCAGCCGTGATGATCGCTTTGCCCGTGCTGACATCCAGGGCTTGCCGGATGGCGATGATACCGGCGATGAGCACCCAGATCGCTACCCCAAATCGGATGATACCACCGACGACCGGGATAATGGAGAGCACGTGGAGCACCCCCGGAGTTTGCGCGAAACCGATTGTGCGGAGCAACTCGCCCCAGGTGGCCGTCCCCCCAAGTAGCCTGGCGCCGATCAGGTATGTGACACCGGCCCAGAGCAGCCAGCCCAGCAGGGCGCTGATCACGCCGCTTAGGACCCCGGAGCCCCCTGCGCTCGCGCCGCCAATAGCCTGGGCTACGGCGACCAAGGCCACCACGCCCGCGGCCTGACCGGTGGCGGTCTGGTCCGCCTCCACCTCTTCATATGTGTCGATGTGCAGTAGCGCCGCCCCCTTCATACGGTCGGTCCAGCTGTGTCTCGGCGATGTTTCCATAATAGATAGCTCCGAGGGGCAGGAGGCCGCCTCACGGTTGCCGTCGATGCGTGACAGGTGGACGCAAACATTATTCAGCCCTCAGCAAAATCACAACGCACGAACACTACACCAAGGCGAGCCTCCCGGCAACCTTGAATCAGACTGGCGGCTGGGGAAGTGCCCTGACGCGCCCGTGACAAGGAGCACGCGCACCGCCTATGCCACCAGTGCCACCAACCCAGGCAAGTCAAGCTTGGCCGTGAAATCATATTCCTGGCACAGTATCCGTGAGCAGCCGGCGCAAGGCCTCCGGGATATGGTGGTCGTAGAAAACCCCCTTGACCTCCCCCCTAAGGCGCATCACGGGCCACTGCGGTGGCCTGGACCGAAGGAGCGCGGACGGATTGAATCCCGCCGGCGGGGCCGAAGTGTGAGACGAGGCGTCGCATCCTCCTGCATGACGATGAATACGCCCCTCTGTTGACCGCCGTCCCCGCCTCTGCTAGCATGGCCACCGAGGCATGTTCCGGCCAGATCTGGGCGAAAGGGCCGAAACGTGTGAGCCGGCGGGGAAGCGGAAAGCGACGGCGGCTGTCGACTCAAAAGGAGTGCCCCGATGCACCTCGGCTTTGTCGGAACTGGCACGATGGGTAATCCGATGGCCCGCTGCCTTCTCGACGCGGGCCATGCAGTGACGGTCTATGACGTGCGACGCGAGGCCACGACCAACCTGTGCGAGCGGGGGGCACGCTGGGCGGACAACCCCTGCGTCGTGGCGGCGGCCAGCGAAGTGGTGTTTACGTCGCTTCCCGGCCCTGTAGAGGTGGAGCACGCGGTGCTGGACTCAATAACCGGCATCCTGGCGGGCTTGAAGCCAGGTGGCGCCTATATCGACATGACCACCAACGCGCCCAAGGTCGCGCGCAAGATCGCCGAGGTCTGCCGGGCGCGGGGGGTCGAGATGCTGGATGCGCCGGTGAGCGGCCGCCCGCCGGGGATGACCATCATGGTCGGCGGCGATGCCGCCGCGTTCGCGGCATATCGGCCGCTGCTGGAATGCATGGGGCGGAACATCTTCTATGTGGGACCGACGGGCAGCGGCTGCATCGCCAAGTTGGTCACACAATATCTGGGCTATTCCAACTTCGTCACCGCGCTCGAAGGCCTCCTCATCGGCGCCAAAGCGGGCATCGACCTCGGCATTCTGGCGCAGATCGTGCCGGTGAGCGCCGGGGCCAGCCGTACCTTTGACAATATCCCGCGCTCGGTGTTCAGCGGCGAATTTACCTCTGGCGGGACGTTGGACATAGTGGCCAAGGACCTGCATCTGGCCTGCGAGTTGGCTCGTGACGTGGGTGCGCCGGCGCATATCGGCCTGCTCACGGACGATGTGCTGCAGCGGGCCCAGGCGCAGGGCTGGGGGCAGCGCGGCTTTCCGATTGTGGCGCGGATCTTGGAGGCGATGGCGGGCGTGGAGCTCCGCGCGCCCGAGGTCAGGTATGACAGAGGCTATCAGGAGGAGGATCCCAGACGAGGCTAGTCTACCCCGCCCATCCCCTCTTGCCGGGGAAGGAAGTCTAGGACGAGACCAGCGCCGTAGGAGGCCAGTGACGATGACGTCCCACCATGAGGCCATAGCGTATTTGCTCCTGAAACAGGAGATCGAGGCGTTCCTCTACCACGAGGCAGAGCTTCTGGACGAGAGGCGCTACGAGGAATGGCTGGAGCTACTGGCAGACGACGTGCGCTACTGGATGCCGATGCGGCGGAACGTCAGGTTTGGGGAGCTGGAACGGGAGTTCACCCGAGAGGGCGTGGACATCAACTGGTTCGATGAGGGCAAAGACACTCTGACCCGGCGGGTGCAGCAGATCTTGACCGGCGTGCACTGGGCCGAAGAACCGCTGTCGCGCATCTGCCATATGGTTTCCAACATTCAACTTGTGCACACCAGCCCCTCGGCAACAGAGCCTGTAGAGGTCGCGGTCAAGTGCCGCTTCCTGATTTACCGTAATCGGGTGGAGACGGAGACCGACATCCTGGTGGGGAAGCGGGAGGACGCCCTGCGGCGGGTGAACGGGCAATGGAAGATCGCCCAGCGGAAAGTCATCCTGGACCAGAACGTCTTGCTGGCCAAGAACCTGACGTTTTTCTTCTAGGGAGGATGAAGCCATGGCGCCATCGGGGAATGGTGGCTATCAGCACGGTTTGGTGGACCTGACCACCGGCCAAGTCAGCCGTGAGATCTTCGTCAATGAAGACATCTACCGGCAGGAGTTAGAGCAGGTCTTCACCCGCGCCTGGCTATTCGTCGGCCATGAAAGCCAGATTCCCAAGCCTGGAGATTACTTTGTGTCATGTATGGGGGAGGAATCGGTACTCTTATGCCGGGACCGGGAGGAGGCGATCCACGTGTTCCTAAACTCCTGCCGGCATCGGGGCATGAAGGTCTGCCGCTACGATGAGGGCAATACGCCCGTCTTTACCTGCCCCTACCATGGATGGAGCTACGCGGCTGATGGCAAGCTGGTGGGCGTGCCCTTTTTCAAAGAAGCCTATCACGGCAAGCTGGACAAGTCGCAATGGAGCCTGGTGGAGGTCGCCCAGCTGTGCAATTACAAGGGCACCATCTGGGCCACCTGGGATGCCTCGGCACCGCCGTTTCTGGAATACCTGGGCGACTTCAAGCTCTACCTGGACCTGTCACTGGACGCCTGGGATGGGCGCGAGGGCGGGACCGAGGTGCTGGGTGGGATCCAGAAGTGGCTCATCCCGTGTAACTGGAAGTTCCCGGCCGAAAACTTCAGCGGCGACAGCTACCATAATATCAGCCACCGCTCGGTGGACCTGGTGGGCATCGGCCCCAGCGGCACTGGGCGGCGGGACACGCAGGAGCGGCAGCTGGCGCGCCGGCTGCAAATCTGCTTCCCCGAACGCGGACACCAGACCGGCGTCTACCTCTTACCGAAAGACCAGCCGACACCGCTGGCCTACCAGCACTCGCCCCTGGTGTCGGAGTACTTCGGACACTGTGAAGAGGAGCGGCGCCGGCGTCGCGGGGAATGGGGGCGGCTGACCGGGAGTCCGGGGGAGATTTTCCCGAATACAGCCTTGCATCCGCGACAGCCACGCACCATCGCC
>Ga0081538_10000983_pt1 | contig 30287 bp, 29 predicted proteins | sample TabmetS5T2R1_FD_71022 | JGI IMG/M metagenome (GOLD analysis project Ga0081538, IMG submission 71022) | Tabebuia heterophylla rhizosphere microbial communities from the University of Puerto Rico - S5T2R1 | ecosystem: Host-associated > Plants > Roots > Rhizosphere ...
GTGCGAACCGTGTGCAGCAAGATCAGCGCCGGGCCGGATCCGGCCTTCAGATATCGCAAGCGCGTCCCGTCGGCGAGCGTGACGTACTCGATCTCCCCTGACGGAGACCAGGTCCTGGTGTAGTCGACACTCGGCCGGGACTTCGATTGCATGATGAAAGTGACTATACGCCGACTCACTTGCTTCACGCAAGCGACTACCGATATCTTTGGTTCATGCTGAGGCGCGATTACGGAGGCCAGATCTGCTCGATCGCACGCGCCCTCGAGGTCGTGGGAGACCGCTGGACGCTTTTGGTGATCCGCGACGTCGCGGTCGGACTCCACCGCTTCGATGAAGTGCTCGAGAGCCTCGGAGTTGCGAGCAATGTGCTTACGGATCGCTTGAACCGCCTCGTCGAGGCGGAAGTGCTCCGCCGCGTCCGGTACAGCGAACGGCCCCAGCGTTTCGAGTACCACCTCACCGAGAAGGGCCTCGAACTCGCCGCCGCGCTGCTGGCCCTGATGCAGTGGGGCGACCGCCATCTCTCAGACAAGCCGCCGACGATCGCGCGCCGACACAGCGACCGATCAGCCGTCTCCGTGCGCCTCGTCGCCAAAGACGGCTCGCCCGTCAGGCCCGAAGAGCTCGAGTTCGTGCCCGGCCCAGGACGCAAGCCCGCCCGAACCGGCAGCGACTCTCCCCGCTCGACTCGGTAACGTTCAGCGCGCGCGGCGCGTGCTTAAAGGTCATAGCTGCGCAACTTCCTAATCACCCTGCTCATGCACGTAGTCAGGCGCCCTCGCGCCTAGCCGGATTCCTGCCGCGACGTAGCCATCACGGACAACAGATCATGGAGCCTTTATGGAGCCCAGCGGTCGCAACCGGTAGCAAACCAGTGGCAAATGCTCAGCTCCGGAAGTCGGCGGAATCAAGCCAAAACCGTTGCCGTGGGTTGCCACTGGTTGCCAATCCGGGCGCATGGTAAGGAGGGGGTCGGCGGTTCGAGTCCGCCAGAGGCTCTGCAAAAGTCCCGCAAAGCGGGACTTTCTCTTTCAGATCGGCTTGCACGTCCAGCAACGTGCATTAGGTATGGAGCCGATTATGGAGCTTTCAGATCTGGAAGGGCCCGTCCACGGTGTCGATCACGGAGGCGTGCTCGATCAGCGGGAGCGCGATTTTGCTCAGTCGCCTGCGGGCGAGAAGGCGAAGCCCTCGTGCTCGGTCTCCTCGTTCCACTCGTCGCCGTTCAGGTTGAAGATCGCCATCGTCTACTCGCCGGCCCAGTACTCGACCTCCGGGCCAACGCGGGCATGGAACAGGCGCCCGTCGGCCGGGCTCGTGGCCGCGACCACGCCGCTGTCGAGGTACTCGACGACGTCAGGCGTCAGCAGCGTCGAGAGCACCAGCACCCGCACGGGCTCGTCTGTCCGGTTGATGACCTGGTGCGCGCCCGCCTTCCCGCGGGGGAAGCAGACGACGTCCCCTTCGCGGAGCTCGCGCTCGCCCTCGGGCGTGCGCAGCGTCGGCCGCCCGCGGATGACGATCGCCCACTCCTCGTTCCCGTGATGCGTGTGGTAGGGCCCCTGTTTCTTGCCGGGCGCCACCTCGTACATGCTGCCGCCGATCAGCTCGGCGCCGATCCGCGCGCCGACCCAGCAGTCCTTGAAGACGTAGTCCTCGTGCTCGGTCTCCAGGTTCCACTCGTCGCCGTTCAGGTTGTAGATCTCCATCGGCGCGAGCCTACTGGGATAGAGCTCGGGCGTGGTGGAGGGGATGGGTTCCGGCGTTGCCCCCATCAGCGTTGAGAAGGTAGTAACCGCGCTTCAGGCCGGCGCACCGCGGCCTCGGCCTCAGGCGTCTCCGGCTCGGGCTCCGGCGTCTCGCCGAGAAGGACGCGGCGCACGAAGTCCGAGCGCGTCTCGCGGGGCAGGCGCGGCTCCGACGTCCAGACGCCGTCGCTGATTGTCGGAGTGGCGAGCAGGTGAGCGGCCATCTCGGCAGGCGGCAGCTCGCGCCAGGACGCCTTGCGGGGCTTCCTCGGCTCAGTCATCGGCGGTCATCCCACGTCGCCACCCAGAGCAAGCCTCCAGCCCACCTGATCCCGTAGGCTGGTCGAGGCGGCTCCCTCTTGGTTGGTCAAGTCGTGGGCCCGCATCCGATGCGGCCGGACACCAGGAGTCCAACGGCGATGAGCTTCGCCGTGGTTTCCAGTCTGTATCCATACATCCGATCAAGCGCACTTGAACGGATCACCGCGATCGATCGCTCGAGGAAGATGATTGAGATGGCCGCGCGTAGGAATCGCGAGCACGTCGCGGGAGGCAGGGCCGTGCTGAAGACGGCCGCGCTCGAGAAGGCGGACTTCGGGGACGAGCGATTCGACAAGGTCTTCGCCTTCAACGTCGCGCCCTTCTGGCATCAGCCGAAGGAGGCGCTGGGGATCGTCCGGCGGCATCTCGCCCCCGATGGAGCGGTCTATCTCTTCTGGGACGCTCGCCACACGCAGCCCGGCCGAGCTCGCGACCTGGCGGACCGACTGAGCGAGAGGATCCGGCTGGCCGAGTTCTCCGTGAACCAAGTGCTAGTCAAGGACCTGCGCCCGGTTCCCGCGGTTTGCGTGATCGGGCGGCCCTAGGCGCGATTGCTATCGCCGCCGGGTGATGCGGACGCACTCGGAGCCAAGATCGTGCTCCACGTCGACTGAGGCCATGAATGTGCTCGCGAGAGCCACCCGACCCCCGCGAGCTGTCCTCACATTGATGCCATCTCTATGTGTGACGTGGTTCGAGTTCGATCTTCATCACCGCGTCGCACCATCGCACGATCGCGCGATTGCGGATGACCTCCTCTCTCGGAGAGAGGGAGTCGGTCTTCGGCTGCAAAGAATCGAGTCCCAGAACCAGAAGGCCTTCGGGCACTTGAACTGCGTCACTCGAGCGCACGGAGGTCGCGCACGATGCCGCTCGCGCGCGGGCCTCGTGCAGGCTCGGTCGCGTGGCCGCGGTGCCGTGAAGGCGTGCGGCGTCTTCGCTCGGTGAAGCACCGAACTGGCGGCGGTACTCACCGCTGAATGCGGGCAGCAGCGACGGCCCACCCCGAGCCGCTACGCGCCCGATGCCGCCATGTTCTTCTCCACGACCGCCATCGTCTGCTGGAGCTCGGTCGTCGGGCTGAACTCGACGACCTGAGAGCCCGCGTAGAGCGTTGGCAGGTGGCCGGGCGGGGCGTAATAGCCGTCGCCCGCCTCGTACGTCTCCTCGTGCCCGTCGGCGTAGGTGAACTTCAGCTTGCCTTGGATCACGTAGCCCATGTGCGGGCACTGGCAGCGGTCGCCCGGGAGTCCAACGAAGAGCGGAGCGAGGTCGGCATCCGCCGTGTACGTCTCGAAACCGACGGTGTACGGCCCGAAGTCCTCGAAGTGGCCTTCGTAGCCCTCGAGCTCGACCGACTCGGACGCGCTCGACCTCGACGCCTTTGGCATCGGGTTCTCCTTTCAGATGTAGAGATTTAGGCAGTCGCGGCTGCGGGTTCCTCGGTGAGCTGGCGCATGAGGCCCGCGACGTTCGTGAGGCACCAGTAGCCGACGAACCTCCCGTCCGCGATCCGGAAGACCTCGGCCGACTCGGCGGCGACGTGCCGCCCGGTCGCCGGAATCCCCTTGTACTCACCGTCGTGCGTTCCCGTCATCGTCGACCGCACGAAGACGCGGTCTCCCTCGGCGATCACGTCGTCGAGCGCGACGTGGAGGTCCGGAAACGCCTCGAAGTAGCGGAAGCAACCGCCCTTGACGCCTTCAACGAGACGCTCGTCCACGAAGAAGTCGCCGACCGCTTCGAGGTCGCGGGCAAGGCGATCGAGAGCGAGGGTCGGCGCGGACCGATCGAGGGTCTGTGGTGGCAGCTCTCGCTGACCGTGCGGAGCGAGGAGGAACCCGCGGCGGTGAGCCTGTTGCGCGTCTCGCGCGAGCGCGACGGAGCACAGGCTTCTGGACTGACGAAAATGGGGCGTTCGCCCGATGCGGGCCGCGCACCGGCGGTCGCATACTCGCAGCATGTCCGAGATCCGAGTCAACGGTGTCTCCCTCTACTACGAGGAGCACGGCGCCGGGGAGCCGATCGTCTGAATTCACGGCACCGGCAGCTCGGCCGCCTTCTGGGCGGACGCGGCCGAGGGGCTGGGGACGCGTGGACGCGCGATCGTGTACGACCGCCGCGGCTGCTTTCGCAGCGAGCGGCCGGAGCCTTACGCCACGACCGTTCGCCAGCAGACCGACGATGCGGCGGCCTTGATCGACGCGCTCGGAGCGGCGCCGGCGATCGTGAACGGACGGAGCTACGGCGGCGCGATCGCGCTCGACCTCGCGCTCCGCTATCCGGACCGCGTCCGCGCCTTGGTGCTGCTCGAGCCCGCCGACGTCGGGCTGCCGCTGAGCGAGGAGGCAATGCGGTGGATGGCGGACGTCGAGGAGCGAGTCCTCGCCGCCGCCGAGACCGACATGAGCACCGTCGCCGAGACGGAGATTCGTGCCGTCCTCGGGGACGGAGCCTGGGACGGCTTCCCCGAGCCGGCGAAGCAGATGTTCACGGGCAACGGCCCGGCGATTGTGGCCGAGTTTCGCGGCGGAGTCCTCGACGTCCGCGCGGAGCAACTCGGCACGATCGTTCAGCCGACCCTAGTCGTCGAAGCCGAGGACTCCCCACCAGCGTTCGCCGAGCTGACGAAGCTGGTCGCCGCGGCGATGCCCTCGGCCAGGCTCGAGCGGGTCGAAGGCGGGCATGCCATCGATCCCGCCCACCCAGTCGTGCTCGCCTTCGTCGACGAGGTCCTCGCCCTGAAGGAGGAGCCATCCCTCGCGTGATCCTCCTTCCGGGCGGCGTCCTTTCCGCCGACCTCGCCTACGGTGCGCTGATCGACGCGCTCGGTGACGACGTCGAGGCGGTCGCGAAGGATCTCGAGTTGTACGCCGGCGACGAGCCGCCGGGCGACTACAGCCTCGACACGGAGGTCGCCGGCGTCGTCCGGGAGGCCGACGCGCGTGGCTGGGAGCGGTTCCATCGCGTCGGCTACTCGGGCGGCGGCGCGGCCGCGCTCGCGACGGCGGCGCTTCATCCAGGCCGGCTGCTCAGCCTCGCCCTGCTCGAGCCCGCCTGGTCAGGCAACTGGGATCTCAGCGAGGCCGAGCGGGCGATCTGGCGCGAGTCCGAGAAGCTCGAGGCGCTGCCGCCGGACGAGTTCATGGCCGCGTTCGTCCGGCTCGAGCTTCGCCCGGGCGTCGCCCCGCCAGCGCCGCCGCCCGGCCCGCCCCCGCCCTGGATGGCGAAGCGCCCTGCCGGCATCCGCGCGCTCATGCGCACGTTCCAGACGTACGACCTCGGCCGAGAGTCCCTGCGCCGGTTCGACCGCCCCGTCTACTACGCCCTCGGTGGTCTCAGCAACCCCGATCAGTACGGAGAGATCGCCGAGCGGCTCTCACGCGTACTCGACGACTTCACGCTCGAGGTCTTCGAACGAGCGACACTACTTCGATCCACCGCATCGAATCGAGCCGGAGCGACTTGCCCGTTCGCTGCGCACGCTCTGGGAGCGTGTGGAAGCCGCGCGGCCGTCGCTCACCGCCACGACCTTCTAGGGCAGCGGCGGACCTCGAGCGAGGGCCGTCTGCGAACGCATCTGCGAAGCTGACCGCTCGAACCCGCCGTGGGGGAACGCGCCGTGGAGATGATCGAGGTTGACGGGCTCCGCATCGCGTACGAACGCGCCGGCAATGGACCACCGCTCGTCCTCCTGCACGGCTATGCAGGGGACGGTCTCGCGACGTGGCGGCGCCAACTCGGCGGGCTCTCAAACGAATTCACCGTCGTGGCCTGGGACGCACCAGGGGCCGGTCGCTCATCCGATCCGCCGGAATCGTTCGGCATGGCCGGCTACGCCGACTGCTTAGCCGGATTCGTCGAGAGGCTCAGTCTGGAAAAGCCGCATGTGGCCGGGCTGTCATTCGGTGGCGCGCTCGCGCTCGAGCTCTCCCGCCGCCACCCCGAGATCCCGAGGACGCTGATACTGGCGTCTGCGTACGCCGGCTGGGCCGGCTCTCTGCCTGCCGAGGTCGCCGAGCAGCGTCTGCAGCAAGCCATCGTGTTGGCCGATCTGTCGCCCGACGACTTCGTGGGCGCGCTGCTCCCGACGATGTTCTCCGAAGGCACACCAAAGGAGTCTGTCGATGCGTTCCGTGCGAGCATGCTGGCATTCCATCCGGCCGGGTTCCGGGCGATGGCGCGTGCCTCCGCGGAGGATCTGCGCGACGCGCTTGCTCAGATCGCCATCCCGACGCTGCTGGTGTACGGCGATAGGGACGTGCGGGCACCCCTGACCGTGGCCGAGGACCTCCACGCCGCGATCTCCCGCTCCACGCTCGTCGTGCTCCCCGACACTGGTCATCTCTGCAACATCGAGGCCCCCGACGCGTTCAACAGCACAGTCCGGAGCTTCCTCCATGACAGTGGCGGCTGATCGAGACGACGTTTCCGCGCAGGCCCACGCTCGCCGGTCTCGATGCCGGCGTCACACACGGGCCACCGCGAGACCGCGCTCCTCGTCAGGGTTCGAGCCGCGAGGATGGAGCGTTTATGGAGCCTAGCGGTCGCAACCAGTGGCAACCGCTGGCAAATGCGCCGAGCCCGAAAACGGCGAAATCAAGCCAAAACCGTTGCCATGGGTTGCGACCAGTTGCCGCGACCCCAAAATGGTAAGGAGGGGGTCGACGGTTCGAGTCCGTCAGAGGGCTTCGTGAAGCTCCTGCAAGTCGGCTCCTTTTCTCTTGGCTTGACTTGCAGAATTGTCAGCGTGCGCCAGGTATGGAGCCCCTTATGGAGCCCCGAGGTTCAGAACGGCGTCGTCTAAGCCGCGAAATTGACGCTTTTCGCATCCGTGGCGCGGCGTCCCAGCGCGACACTGGGACTTGCTCCGCTGCGAGCGCGAGGGGCGTGTCCCGATCCTTGCGGAGGAGACGTTCCACAGCCGTGAGCCGAGCCGCCTTCGGCGATCTCAGCGGCGCGGCACATAGCATTCACCATCCTCATCTGCTCGACCGTCAGGCTCAAGCTCGTGCCGCGCTAGCCACAAAAGCGCCGCCGGCGATCTTTCGCGACCGTTTCCTCCTCAAGCCCGATGGGCCGAACTTCGTCTCTGGGATGAGGAAGACGCGAGGGGTGGGCTCGGGGTCGGGCAATCGGGATTTCTTCCCCATGCCACCAGCCCATGCTCCATCGCAAACAGGGTGGCCGCCGCACGGCTCGAGACGCCGATCTTTCGGTAGGCATTCTGGATGTGGCGGTCGGCGGTCTTCGCCGAGATCTCGAGCGCGGCCGCAACCTGCTTGGTCTGCAGGCCGCGCGCGAGCAGGCCGACAACCGTTGCCTCGCGCTCGGTTAGCCCCGCCGGCCTCTCGACTCGCGGCACCGCGCCCATGCTCGGAACGCGCCCGGCCCTCGTCGCCAGCTGATATCCGGGACCGACGCCCACGATTGGTCTAACGCCAGCCGCCCAGGATCGCGCCCATTGCGACGAGCATGAGCAGGAACGCCCCGTTGTTAACCAGCCACCACCGCCACGGCATGCGCGCGAAGATCGGCGGCCAGCTGGTGGACGTTGCACCCAAACCGACCGCGAGCACCAGGCCGAGGACGATGCCATCGCCGACCGAGTCGGCATCCGCCGCCTCCACGGCCAGCCCGATCGCCACGGCGGTGATCGCGATGCTGATGAGCCATTTGGCGAGGCGACGCGGTTGCGAGGCTCCGTTCGTGATCTCGCCTTCGGGTATGTCCGTATAGCGAGAGACTTGTCGGGCCCAGAAGCCGCCGAGCGCAGGCGGCGAAAACCAGACCAGTCCGATCGCAAATGCGGCGCCGAGCGCAGTCCCGACAGCAGCCCAGTTGATGTCGTCGAGAAAGTCCAGGATCATCGTTGCCGCCCCTCTCCCAGGCAGTCCACCGAGAGCTCGATCGGCACCGGGTTGGCGAGCGTGTCGTAGACCGGCGACGTGCGCCTGACAGCCTCCGCGAGCGCCTCGAGGGCGACGTCATCGGCCTCGGAGCGCACGGCGATGGTGGCCCTGACGCCGGCCAGTCCCGGCCGCACGGGAGCGACCTCGAGCAGGCCGCGGAAGTCGACCGGCGCCGCGAGAGTCACTTCGAGTTCATCGATGTCGACGCCGGCGCTGGCGGCCTTCGTCGCGTAGGTGCTCGCTACGCAGGCGCCGAGCGCGGCGAGGACAAGCTCCCCGGGCGTCGGGCCGCTGTCGTCGCCGCCCGCGTCCGGCGGCCAGTCGGTGCGGAGGGTGAATGTCCGCGGCGTCACCGCGCCGGCGTTCTCGAGCTCCTCGGCGCTCCCGTCGACCGCGAACCCCTCGTCCCAGCGGTGCCGGGTGCGGATTGTGACGATCCCCGTTTCCGGCTCGGTGCGGATCGCCTCGGCCATCGTCTGCAACTGATCCACGTCGAGGCCGTTGCGAAGGCTCCGCTTCGCCGCCTGCTCTGTTGCCGTCGCTCGCCTCCTCGTCTCCAGCAGGAGCGCTCGGCGGGTCGCGGCTCGGATCCCCGGCGAGCGCTCATGCGGCGCGGACTCGTGCATCCCCGCACGCTCCCACTGAGAGGGGCGTGCGAGCATCGGCCAACTGGCCTATTTCTCGGCGGATTCGCGATCCAGGGCGCGGACCGCCTCGGCGGCTGCCTCGGCGCGGCTCCGCAGCCCGAGCTTGGAGAGGACGTGGGCGACGTGGTGCTGCACCGTCTTGCGGCTCAGGTAGAGACGCTCGGCGATCTCGGGGTTCGAGAGTCCCTCGCCGAGCAGGGACAAGACCTCGCGCTCGCGCCTGGTCAGCGTCCCGATGCCCTTCGGGCCGACGCGAGCGGCCTTCACCCCGAGCCTGCGCAGCAGGGCGGCGGTCGCATCGGCGTAGCCCCCCGCTCCCAGCTCCTCGAACGTCTCAAGCGCGGCGCGCGCCTCGGCGGTCGCCAGCTCTGGCTCGACCTCTCGCAGCGCCTCGACGAGCAGCAGGCGGGTGCGGCCGGCCTCGAGCGGCATCCCCAGCCTGACGAATGTCTGAAGGGCGACCTCGAGGCGTCGCCTCGCGGCCGGCGGGTCCGCGCCTGCCGCGAGCGCATGCCCCAGAAGGCGCTCGCCCCACGCCTGGATCGTGCGACAGCCGAGCTCGGCACCCAACCCGGCGAGCTTCCGTCCCCGCTCTGCGGCTGCCCCAGCATTTTCCTGGGCGATCTCCGCCTCACCGAGCAGCTCCAATAGCCGCGCACTCTCCAGGCGATCCTCGCCCGCGCCGTCGAGCCCTCGTTGCGCGGTTGCTTCAGCCAGCTTCGGCTCTCCACGCGCGAGTTCGATCGCCGCCCGCACCGGCGCCACCGGCGCCTGGTCGGCGAAGCCCGCGATGAGCCGCTCGGCCTCCTCGATCCGGCCCTGCGCCAGGCGTAGCTCGGACAGGCTCGCCAACGCGAAAGCGTGCAGTGGAGGCAGCGAATCGCGGGTGACCTCGACAGCAATCTTCAGCTCAGCCTCCGCCAGACTCCACTGCCCCGTCGCCACCAGCACGCTCCCGTAGAGGGTGCGGCAGTAGGCGTAGAGGAACGGGCAGCCGTAGCGCTCGGTGAACCGGTCGGCCGCGCGAACCCATTGGACGGCGCGCTCGAACTCGGCACAGCTGGCGCAGGAGCTGATCATGTTGCAGCTCGTGTAGACGACGGTGTCGAGGCTGCCGCCCTCTCCTCCGAGGGAGCCCGCCATCGCCTCGTCGAGTGCCTCAAGGCCCTCATCGATCTTCCCCTGCTTCACGAGTGCGGCCCCGATCTCAGCCAAGGCGCAGAGCTCCAAGTCGAGGTCGTCGAACTCGCGGGCGAGTTCGTGTGCCTCGTGCGCAAGCGTCTCGCCCTCGACGGGATTCCCGGCTTCCGCGGCCCGCAGAAGCAGCAGCCATCCCCGCAGCTCGTCAAGCTGGAACTCCTCAACGAGGCGCGCTGCACGAGCGAGCCACCCGGCGGACGCGGCCGCGTTTCCGAGGTTTGCCTGGTAGTGAATGCACAGCACAAGCGCGCACTCCGCCGCCCGCATCGGGTCCGGCCGCCGGCGAAGCTCGGCGTATGCTCGCTCCCTGTAGGCGGCGGATTCGTGGATCTCGCCAAGCCACCAGAACGCCTCGGCTAGGCCGAGCAGCGCGTCAGCGGTCTCGCGCCGGTCGAGAGCCGCACGAAAGGACTCCCTGGCCGTCCGCCACTCCCCAGCCCTCAGGGCGTCGTCGCCCGCCTTGACCAGGGCCTCAACCTCGCTTGGCACGGAGCCATGCTAGGCAGCAAGTAGCGTTGGCCACGAGACTACGACACGCGCGCAGGCGATGTAGCCATAATGGACAACGATGGATGGAGCCTTTATGGAGCCCAGCGCCCGCAACCCGTGGCAACCGACCGCAAACGCGACGGCGGCGAACATGGCTCAAATAGGCGAAAAACGTTGCGGTGGGTTGCCACCAGTTGCCGCTGAAGCTCATGGTAAGGAGGGGGTCGACGGTTCGAGTCCGTCAGTGGGCTTTGCAAAGCCGCTGCGAAGCCGCGCTGTCTTTCACGTGATCGTTGCCAATTTCGGCGACTGTGGGTCGCACCGAGGTCGCACCAGGTCGCACGCCGTCGACTCTCCGCTGTGACCCCCTCCTTGGCGAGGCCGGGATCGCCGGTTCGAGAGATCCGCGCCGCAGAGTCGAATTGGCCGGCGGCAGCTCTGCCTTCGTCGTCAGGCCCGTGCGCGTTGGCCCTGCGCTCGTGCCGCCGTCGAGCGTCGGTCGCGCGGATGAATCGATCGCCGCGGGGGCTGAAGCCGAGCAAGGTTGTCAGCTGCGTGGGCTCTTGAGGCGAAACGCTCCCCCCAGTGCGAGGCTCAGCGTAGGTGAACGATCGAGTGAAGTACTTCGAACTCGATGGCCGCGCTGGCAGACCTGCGGACCTGTCGTACGCTCGATGCGCAACGGGTTCTCCCGGGAGTAGGGAATTCTTTAGTCGGAACGTCAATCCTCTCGGGGAGAGCCGTTCTATTCCACGGCGACACGCGGATGTCTGTCCTTATCCCTTGGGACTTATGAATAGGCCTCATTGGGGGTATGCAGTTACCGGACCTCCAGTATCTCGCGCCGCCCAAGATCTGGCGTGTGGCGAGTGGCTAAGCCACAAGATCTCGTGGCCAGCGACCTACGCGTCGGCACGTCCGGTTAACTGTATACCCCAAGCCTCCTTATCGGTTTCGCCCGGGCGGCGACGTGGGCGGCACCGCGTGAATCACGGTCAGCGTCACGCGATTGTCCCGATAAGACACCCTGAACAGGTGGCCCCCCGTCTGCCACACGCGATTTTCGGGCAGCTTGTCGAATCGGCCCGTGACCGACCCGCCCGTCATGATCGTCAGCACGGTGCCCCGGGTCAGGGCTCCTTGCACATCCAGGACGAGTTCTCCGTCCAGCACCAGATCCCCGTCAGCCTCCACGCTCGTGTAGTCGCTATCGCTCCTGACGGTCACGGCGAGGCGACCCTCGCGGGCGATGCGCACATCCCCGCCGACGTTCACGACGTTGCCGGGGACGTCGGTGAAGAGCGCCGCGGCTTCCTCCGGCGTGAGACCGGGCTGCAGCACGCCGCTGTCGACGTCGATGCTGCCTGCCACGAAGCCGCTGCCGCCGAGTGTGCCGCCTTTGACGTCGATCGAGCTTGCGTGCGAGCCGGTGATCGAAAGCTTACCGCCTTCAACCGCCGTGCCGCCCTCGTAGGTGGCGTCGCCCGTCATGATCAGCGTCCCGGGGCCTTGCTTGGTCAGAGAAGCCGTGTAGAGGTTGTTGTCGATCTTGTGCTGAATGTAGGCCGCGCGCGCATCCATCCATTCCTTGCGCCACTTGACGGCGTCCTCATACGTGATCTTGTCGTACAACTCGGGATGGCCGTTGGTAATAGCTTGGATGTAAGGATCGTTCAAGATGCCTTGAAGCATGAACGCCTGCCGGTTAAGCGTGCCGTCCGGGTTCAGTACGTTGGGGCTGAATTCGCCAGCGTAGGCAATGCCATGCTGCTTGTAGCCCGTCAGCCACTCCAGATCTTCCCTTTCCCTTTCCTTGATCGCGATCTGGCTGATGTCGTTCGACCAGACGTCCAGGGGCGTTTTATGCATGTTGTAGGTCATGGGGCTCAGGAACTGGCCGGGGCCGTGCATGCCCTTGGCCAGATCGGGAATCCCCCAGCCCCAGCGTTCGTCCGGGAGACCATCGGGAGCGGTCCAGGCGATGGATGCGCCGGAGGGGGAGGTTTGCCCGGTGCCGAGGAATCTCACGCCGTCGGACATCTTGTTGTTCGCCGTGGTGAACATCAGCTCACGCACCTGCTTGGCGTCCATGTCCGGATAGCGGGAGAGCAGAACCCCCATCACCGCTGTCGCAACGGGCGTTGCGGGTGACGTGCCGCTTGAGTTTGAATAGCTCGTATCGCTAGCGCTGCTCGTGGTCCGAACGCTGTTTGAAGGGGTAGACACGGTAAACCACTTGGCGAGCCCTGCCTCGTTAAATCCGAACTGCTTTGTGTATTCGGGATTGGTCGCAGTGGGCGGTTGCACTCCGCCGACGGCTACCCACTGATTTTCCGCCCAGGGGTTGAAGAGGGGATACGCCGGGCGAAAATACGGGTTGCTCCAGTCGTTGTTGCCGGACGACCTTACGTTGACGGTACCGCTGACCTTGATGGCATCCCAGATAGCCTCCATAAAAGAACGCCCGGGATAGTTTGGGTTGTATTGAATGCCGCCTTCCGAGTAGCTCCTCTTGAAGAAGAAATACTGGTACTCCAGGTCCTTCAGGGTCTCGTTGGGGATAATAGTCGCCATTGCCGTGGCGCTGGCACTGTCTTTGCCGGGCAGTTGATACGCGTTGGCGAGGTTGCCGTTGGCGCCAAGATCGTTGCCGAGACCGTCAAAGCGGGTTCTGTTGAGAGTCTGGACGAAAGAGCCCCAACTGCTGTTGATGACCTGGGCGCCTGCGTCGACCAGGGCCTTATTGGCCGTATGCCAGAACACGTAATCGTGGAAAGGACCGTGGGACTGGCTATCGGAACCGCCGGTATAGGCGTTATACATCTTCGATCCAAAGGCGATGCCGTGCTGCTCTTTACCATCGCGAATGCCGGAGGTAACGCCAAGCATTCCGGTCCCGTGCCCGTAGTCACTTGTTCTCGCCTGATCGCCGGCCACAGTGAACGGCTCGCCCGCAGTGAACGGGTTCGCCGGGGTTGCGCTGCGATATCCGAAGCCGGACGTGCCGTAGACACCCTCCGCTCTCACCGAATCGATCAGCGCGGTCTGAAAAGCTTCGTGTGTAGCCCTGTAGCCCGAATCCATCATGCCCAGCGTGACGCCCTGCCCGCAGTACCCCAGGGCGTAGGCGGTGGACGCGTTTACCGCGACGAGCTGCCATGGAGCATTGACCGCTGTGCCAGGAGTAGAAGGATTATGGCCGGTAAAATAACCATATTCCGGCGTTTCCCAACTGGCTCGTGCGGCATCTACTTCCAATGGACTCGTGGCGACAAAGCCGGGGTCGCCCGGATACTGATTCGGACACGGCGACGAACTCGCGCTGACCGCAGAACCGGCAAAGACCAGTGAGGACAAGCAAACAATAAGTGCCAGGAAAACGATCACGCCCGTCCTCTGTTGCCACTCTGTCACAATGCTATTTGGCCGACTTGGTTGACGCCTTGCTCCCACTTCTGAGCCCCCCTTCTAGATTCGAAATTGGCGCCGTTATAGCGCTCAAGCGTGCCTTCACCGACGGAACCAGACGGTTGGATGCGGCGCACCAGTCCCGCGTCGGTCAACGCGCGCAGGACGTCATACACGCCCTTGTAGGACTCCGTAGGGAGCCAGGTGAGACCGATGGCAGGCCCAACCCTACTATCGCTGCCATCAGATCGGCCATCGCCGCCATCCTCCTGGATCGGATCTGTCGCGATACTTTCATAAATGGGGAACAACTGCAGTTCCGTCGCCCGAAGGTGGCGCGACGCACACAGGGTCTCGCCGCTTGACACCCGTCCGGCCATGCGCGCAGTTACTCGGGCTGAGCCGAGCGTCTCTACCCACGGCACCGGCACGACGTCGCCAACGTGGCCGGCGCGGTGGCGGACGAGGTACTCGTCGCGGTAGTCCTGGAAACGTCGACGTCGGTTTGATCAAGGTCGACTTGAACGGGCTTCCTCGCAGCAGGAGGTGTGCATCCCGACGTGTTCTGAGCAGGTCGCACCAGGGTCGCACGCGAATGCAAAACGCGGTGAAGAGAGGGGACACGCGACACTCACAGTCGCGCGCACCTAAGCCGCATCCCGCATAGACCGACCCCCTCCTCACGTTCATGGTAAGGAGGGGGTCGACGGTTCGAGTCCGTCAGAGGGCTCTGCAAAAGCGCCGCACGTGGTGCTTTGTCGCTCAGGACAACTGGCTCCTAGTCGAACGTGCGGTTGGTCTAGAGCCGTTTATGGAGCTTTCAGGTCAAGAACGCCGCTTCGCGTGTTCCTGGGGTGGAGCGTCCATGGTCAGGAGCTGCTCTAGCCTCTCGGTGAGGTGCGCGACCCGATCCCCGTTTATGTTCATCTTCGGCGGGCGAAGGATCGGATTGATCGCGACTTCGCGGAGCCGCTCGACGTTCGCGCCCTCGCGCGGGAGTCGCACGCCTCGAGGGCGCATTTCGTCCGCAGCTTCAAGAGCGCCTTCGGCGAGACGCCTCACCGCTACCTTCTGCGGCGCCGCATCGAGCGCGCGAAGGAGTTGCTGCGGAGCACGCCGCTCTCGGTTACCGAGGTCAGCCTCGCCGTCGGTTTCCGGAGCCTCGGTTCCTTCAGTATGGCGTTCCGCCAGCTCGTCGGCGAGTCCCCGAGCGTGTATGCGCGCCGCTGGCGGTCGGCCCCGCCGCCGCCCATCCCGGCGTGTTTCACGCTCATGTACACGCGCCCGCATCCGAGCACTTTTCGAGAAGCACGCAGCGGCGACGAGGGCTAGCGTCGATCGCGTTGCAGCGACTGAAGGAGGAAGGACTTTGATCACCGCTCTCTCCCACACCACGATCTGGGTGCTCGACCAAGACGACGCGCTCGCGTTCTACACCGAGACACTCGGCTTCGAGGTGAACACAGACGCCAAGATGGACGACTTCCGCTGGCTGACCGTGAATCCGCCCGGCCGGCCGGAGCACCAACTCGTTTTGCTCGTGCCCGGTCCGCCGATGATGGACGCGGAGTCGGCAGCGCAGGCGAAAGCGCTCGTCGCCAAGGGCGCGCTCGGACCGGGTGCGTTCGAGACGGACGACTGTCGAGCGACGTACGAGCAACTCGCGTCGCGCGGCGTCACCTTCCTCACCGAGCCGACCGAGCGCTTCTACGGGATCGAGGCGACCTTCCGTGACAACTCGGGCAACTGGTTCAGCATGACCCAACGCGTAGAGCCCCTGGCGAAGTGAACATCGCCCCGGCGATCCCTGCAAGACGGTTGGGCCACGCCGTGGTCTGTCCATCCTGAGCGCGACGTGGGCGAGCGGCGGCAACTTGCCGCCCCGGTGCGCACGCTCGCGGGTGTCGAGGTCGCTCGCGAGCGGCTTAAGCTCGGGCTCGCGGATGTGGACGGGAGCGCCAGCGTGTCGGTGATCGTCGGCGCCGCGCTCGTGCTTGCCCCGCTCCTCGCGTCGCTCGCGGATCAGCGCCGTGACGGGCGGCGAGCATGTTGAGCGCGGCCGGTGGCGCCGGCGCACTCGCCGGCAGTAGCGACGCCGAGGGCGGCCGCTACGGACCGGGCGCCTTCTGCTGGGTCGGGTTGGCTACCTCCGACGCAGCCGAGGCGACGGCCTTCTACGCCAGCCTGTTCGGCTGGCAGAGCGAGGAGCTGCGCGCAGGCGACTTCGGCACCTACGCGTCGCTGCGCCGCGACGGCATGGAGGTGGCGATCCTCTACCGACAGACGCGCGAGGCGCGAGCGGCGCGGGCGGCGCCCCACTGGACAGTGTTCGTGTCCGTCGGGGACGTCGAGGTGAGCGCGCTTCGGGTGCGCGAACTCGGCGGCACCGTCCTCCGCAAGCCGCTCGACTTCCTGGACGCCGGCCGGGTCACCGCTGTACGGGACCCCGCCGGCGGCATCCTCTCGCTTTGGCAGCCCCGCGCACATGCCGGCGCTGAGCTCATGCACGACCTGGGCGCGCTCTGCTGGTGCGAACTCGTCACCGCCGACCTCGAGCGCGCCAAGTCCTTCTACTGCCAGCTGCTCGGCTGGGAGTACCTGGTTGACTCGAGTGGCTACGTCGCGATCACGGACGCCGGCCGCCGGATCGCAACGATGCGCGAGCCTGGGGGAGGCGAGGCGGTGCCGTTCGGCTCCTGGATCCCCTACTTCGGGGTCGGGCGCGCCCACGACACCCAGCAGAACGCCGAGCAGAGCGGAGGACGGACACTCGCCGCACCAGCCGACAACCCGATCGGGCGCACCGCGCTGCTCGCCGACCCGCAGGGAGCGGCGTTCGCACTCCTCGAGTTGACAGAACGCAGCTCGTCTCATTTAGAAGCGGAGACAGATGTCCAGCAGGAGTGACACCCAACGCGAGCAGAAGGACCTCCAGATGGAAGAAGGCCGCAAAGTCATCGTCGCCGAGAACATGAGCAGCAACGGAGTAATCGAGTTCGTGGACGACTGGTTCCATCCCGGTGACCAGGACGACACCGCGTTACTTGCCGTCATGAACGAACATATGGCGACCGAGGACGCACTGCTCTTTGGTCGGAAGACCTTCGAAGACTTCCGGGACTACTGGTCCCGTCTGGCAGACGACCACACAGGCTTCACGGCGCACATGAACAGTGTCCAGAAGTACGTGTTCTCTCGGACATTGGACGACCCAGGTTGGGAGAACAGCACGGTGCTCCGCGGGTCGGTCGAAACCGAGGTGACCGCGCTGAAGGAACAGCCGGGCCGTGACATCGGAATCACCGGCAGTATCGCGGTGGTGCACGCGCTGATGCGTGCCGATCTCGTCGACGAGTACCGACTGTTCGTCTACCCGGCGCTGACAAGCCGGGGCCGCAACCTCGTCCCAGACGGCATGGACATGGGACGACTGAGCCTCTCCGGCACGTACTCGTTCCCTTCGGGAGTGGCGCTCCTGACCTATTCGAGAGCATCGTGTCGAGGGACAGACGCCGCTCGCCCGAGAAACTCATCGCTGGCGGCGCCCCGCCGACGGGAACCTCGCCAGGAACGTAGCCAAGCGGACAACTAACCATGGTTCATGGAGCCGTGGTTGCAACCGGTCGGAATCGATGCAGGTCGGCTCGCGCTGCGCCTGCATCGCCGAGCGGGGCGCGCCGCGTTCCGGGCACGCCAAAGCGTGTTGCTATCCGAACACGAGAACCGGAGGTCGCGTCTTCGTCTCCTGTGCCTTCATTTCCAACCTGGTACGCGACCCGCTTGCTCGATCCACCTGTGCATCTCAGGTCCCTGCGCCTCCTCCAGGGTCGTCAGCTTGACGTAGCGCTCCCGTCCGGTGGTTCCGAGCGGCGGCGGAGGGTTGAATTCCGCGCCGCCGAGGAAGACGACATTCACGGAGACGTCGTAGGCGACCATCTCGATGACCCACCCGAGCTCTGGCACCCCGTAGTACGCCTTCTTCCACTTGATGGCGTATTGAAGGCCGGGGATCGTCTCCCGGATCAACTGGTCCAGCCGTTCGACGATGGGATGCAGTCTGGGCATCACGCTGCTCCCGATCCAATCCTCGATGTCGGCATGGCTATCCGATGGCAGAGGCGGCTTTCGGGTCGAATATGGCTTGGGTGCTTTCGCCATCGCACGGTCTCCTCTGTGGCCTAACTCTTCTAGTCGACCACGATGCCCACCGCGTCACTTTTCGGTCCGAGCGCACGGCGGCGGGACGTCGGCAGCTGGCTGACGACGAGGTCGTAGGAGTCCTCGATCAGGTCCTTGATCATCTGCTCGGACAGGGATCCGTCGATGATCACGGTGTTCCAGTGGCGCTTGTTGAGGTGGTATCCGGGAAGCACCGCGGCGTACGCCCCGCGCAGCGCCTCGGCCAGTTGGGGCTCGCACTTGAGGCTGATCCGAAGGGAGGCTGCGCGCAGCTGGGAGAGAGCGAACATCTTGCCGGCGACCTTGAATACCGAGGTCTCGGGCCCGAAGGGAAACGATTCCTCGGCTCCCGTGAACGAGAGGCAGTGATCGCGGAGCTCGGTGGGATTCATGTCATCCGAACCGTTGACTCGTCAACCGCTATAGGCCCGTGTCCTGGCGCTCGAAACCATGCAACGGTCTCGCGCACGGCGGGCTCGTGCGCCGTTGGGCCGATGGTCTCGAACGCGGCCTCGAAGGACGATCCGTCGGCGACGAACGGGGCCGAGAACTGGTACCAGATGTCGGGGAGCTCGCGTGCTTGCGGGATTAGCAGGCCGGCAAGTCGCATCGCCACTTTCGACGTCACGGCCAGCTTGACCCGCTGGCCGAGCTCTCGTTCGACCAGACCGAGCAGCGCGCGGGCGGTCAGCGGCGGGGCGGACGGGACGATCCAGGCGTTGCCGTCGGCCGCGTCGCTTTCGCCGAGGGTGACGAGCGCCCGCGCGAGGTCGGGGAGATAGCTGAAGCTGCGCGGCTGATCGGCGCTGGCGGGCCAGCGCACCCGCTTCCCGGCAACCGCGGCACCGAACACCGTCTCGCCGGCGACGCTGTTGCGGCCACCGGGCCCGTAATAGTCGGAGGCGCGCCCGATCGTGACCCGAAGCCGGCCGGCGGTGTGCGCCGCGAGCAGCGCCTCGGCCACCTCCTTCCGGACGCGCCCTTTTCTGCTCGCTGGCTGCTGTGGCGACGCTTCGCTGATTGGACCCGTGATCGGTCCGTACATATAGAGGTTGTCCGCGACCACGAGCTTCGCGCCTTCGCGAGCGACTGCGTCAATGACCACGCTGGTGAGCGGCGGCAAGTCTTCGGCCCAGCGGTGGTAGGGCGGCTGCACGCAGTGGTAGACGACCGACGCCCCCTCGCACGCAGCCGCGGCCCCGGCTGGCGTCGCCACGTCCGCGGCTCGGCCCGTGACCCCATCCAGCGCCTCGACGTATCCGCGCCGGCTCGCCGCGCGTACCTCGAGAGCCCGCGAGGCGAGCTCGCGCACGACCGCACCACCGATCCCGCCGCTCGCGCCGAGCACGACCTGCAGGCCGCTCACCTGCTCCCCCAGTGCGGCGCACGGTCGTGTGCTCCCCGCCCTCGTGGACGGGCGGCCGATAGTCCGCCGGGGACTCGCCTACCCGCCTCGGGCCTCATCCGCGCGTCCGCGAACTCGAGCTGTGCGGAATCGACGGCGAGTGAGTCCTCGGCGGCGCCAGATGGAGCATTAATCGAGCCTAGCGGGCGCAACCAGTGGCAATCAGTGGGACGGCGCAACGTCGCCGCCACAGACAACGGCGGATGGAGCGTTTATGGAGCAGAGCGGGCGCAACCGGTGGCAACGGGTGGCAAATGCAGCATGCGCGAAAACGGCTCAGATAGGCGAAATCCGTTGCCGTGGGTTGCGATCGGTTGCCGGTCGGGGCGCATGGTAAGGAGGGGGTCGACGGTTCGAGTCCGGCAGACGGCTTTGCCAGAGAGAAAATCCCCGGAAATCGGGGATTTTTGTTGTCTAGGACAGCACCACGGAGCACCTCCGCAGTACCTCGGGACCGCTTGTCGAACTCGTCGCGTCCATGAAAAGTGCCTGCAAATGAAGTGTTGGCGGGCACCGCGGAGCACCTCCCTGAAACGGAGGGGCTCGCCGGGAAGATGCCGATGACCGCGAGCTTCGCGGACCACCCGAGGAACTCCACGAAGAAGACGCGCATGAAGTAGACCCACGGGTGGCGGAGGATCTCGGCTCCCTCTTTCGCTCGCTCCCAGATGCCCTGGACCGCTTCCAGAACATGCGCGCCACGGCGACGAGGAGCAGCATTCCGCCCACGAGGATGATCGCGACGGAAACGGGATTGTCCGAAAGGTTCCCGAGCTCCATGTCGAACGACCCCGGCACGGAGAGGAAGAGGTAGAGGTAGACGAAGGCCCCCGCGATCGTGAAGAAGATCTTGTGCACGCTCATCGGCCCGCTCCGCCGGGGGCGTCGGCTACTCAGCCTGCACCGCCATAGACGGCGAGGGCTCCTCCGTGCGATAGGCGTCCTGCCCGACCTGTGCGAGCCAGCTGCAGAGGAGACGGTGGACTGCTCTCGGTCCGACGTCGCCCTCGACGGTGCCGTCTCGAGGTAGTGGATCCCGGACTTTCCGATCACGACGGGGCCGCGGCTCCGCGAGCGCACCAGCATGAACGCGACGCCGGGGTGGTCGCGGAGCGTCGGCACAAGGAGGGGGTGACTCTCCTCGAGCTCCTCGAGCGAAACGCGGTGGGGGATGCGCGGGAAGGAGACGAGGCCGAGGTTCCCCGATGCGAGCGTCACCACCTCCGGGAGGCCGTCCGTGTCATCCTCGACCGCGGGCAGCGGTCGTCCTCCGCGGTGTTCTTCCTAAACGGCTTCGCGATCGCGCCGCGAACGCCGCCGCTGCCGGCCGCCGCAGACATCGTGACGTTCAGGTGCATGACGCCCTCGTCCCCCGTGCTCCCGGCGAGCACGGGCGCGCTGGCGGCCTCGGAGACGACGTCCTCGAGCGTCGCGCCGTAGCGCTGGAAGAACGTCGCGCCCTGGCTTGTCCGTGGTCCGAGAGGACGACGACGCGGTACGGTCGCGGCGCATCCTCGGTCGCGCGCACGATTCGCTCGAAGGTCTGGTCGAGGTTGCGGAGCACGGCGAGCGCGTCGGGGCGCCCGATCCCGGAGTGGTGCGCGACCTCGTCATAGCCCGAGAACGTCGCGTACACGACCGGCCGCCCCGCGTAGACGTCGCCGATGACGGCCGACATCGCGAGGTCCCGCTGCACCACGACCATGAACGCGCGGAGCAGCGAGTACACGAATCCGCGGTGGCCGCGCGGCCAGACGTCGAGCCGTCGCTGGTCGGCCGCCGCCCACAGCTCCTTGGCGATGTCGCCGACCATGAGCACGACGGTGCGCACGAAGGAGAACGGGTTCGAGAAGTAGGCGAGGTACCCGGCGCCGGTGCGCTCGGTGTGGCGCTCGCTTTGGTGCAGCGTCGCGATCGTGAGCGACGAGTGCGGCGCGTCGCCCGAGTACATGTTCGAGCGGCTCGCCCCGTCGGCGTGCAGAAGCCCTTTCCCGGTCGAGAGGCGCGCCTCGATGGCGACCACGTCCTTCGGCGCCGACGAGGCGACTGCGCGGCCGAGCTCTTTGTCCCACCAGCGGAACGCGGGGATGTCCTCATTCGAGCCGAGGAGAAGCCCGGTCTGCGCGGCGCCGGTCTGCGAGGACCAGTCGGTCTCCCACCTGAGCAGGTGGTGCGAGCCGTCCTGGATCCAGCGTGCCATGTTCGGAGCGTTGCCGCCACTCAGGGCGCGTCGCAGGACGTCGTGCCTGAGGCCGTCGATCTCGAGGAAGATCACTCCCGGGATCTCCGACTCGATCGCACCCTCCTTCGGCATCTGGCGCTTGACGACGCTCCTGTAGAAGACCTGGTCGTCGTCGACCGAGAGCAGCGTCGTCACAACCATCGACACGAGCGTGAGCCAGGCCGCGAGGAGGACGCCGTGCCAGACAGTGTCTACCCGGAAGCCTCTGTCGATGACCCACGCGGTGAGCCAGACGAAGACGCCGTTCAGCACCAGCGCGCCGAGCCCGACCGTCCAGGCGGTGATCGGGAGCGCGAAGCGGATCAGCGCGGGCCAGATGAGCGCGTTGAGCAGGCCGAGGACCGCCGCGGCCACGATCGCCGCGCCCCAGCCGGCGAGCGAGACGCCCGGCACGAGGGCGGCGCCGACCCAGAGGCCCACCGCGTTCACGAGCACCGTGACGGGCGCGCGCCTCGCGAGGTGCGCCGCTCCCGCCCGTCGTGTGCGCCGGACGATCGGCTTCGGCTTTCCCTTGCTCACGTGCGCTTCGGGGAACGCCTCATCCCGCAAGTCTGTGACCGCGACGGCGGAGTTTTGGCCTCCCAACGACGACTTCATCTATGTAAACGGGCTTCCGGCGTCCGGGCTCGTCGCGATCCTCCGGAAATGCCGCACCGCGGAGCCCAAGCGCTGATCCGCGAGAGGACGCGCCTCGCAGTCCTCAACCGGCGCGTGTTCCCCTACCTCGCTCTCGTCACATTGAACAGCGGCGAGGAGATCCCGGCGGCGAGCTCGCGGAGATTGCGGTCGTTCCAGGCCGGATGGGTGCTGCGGTAGAGCCTCGGCTCTCCGCCCTCGTCGTACCAGCCGACGCCGAAGCCGTCGCCGTTCGCGTCGTCGCACCTGTCGCGCGTGCAGGCTCTGGTCCATGAGTCACCGGTCGCGTTTGACGAGCAACTCCTCGAGCCGGATCGGCGAGCCTGAATAAGCGAGCCCGCGACACATCGCTACTCCTTTCTCTCCGCAGCGCCTGGCTGCGTTCTGGGGATGGCCTGAGCCAGAAAGAGGGCGACGATCGCGAGGACGGCGAGAATGGCGAGTGCCGCGCTGAGGCCGGCGAGACGGGCATCGGCGTACGCAGCGAGCGCGGCGTCGGTGCCCTCGGCAGATGCGCCCGCCTCCTCGAGGGCCGCCTCGAGGTCGGCGTCGGAGATGAACGGGATCCCGCCCGCGAGCTCGACCTGCGCCTGCTGCTTCACGCTCGTCGGGATCGCCGGGTTTTCCGCGATGTTCGTCAGGAACGCCGACGTCAGCGTGGCGATCAGCAGCGAGCCGGCCAGTGCGGTACCGAGGGAGGCGCCGAGGTTGGTCGCGGTGTTCTGGATGCCGCCGACCTCTGGGGCGTCGTCGTCTGGAACGGCTGAGACGGTGACCGCGCCAAGCTGCGAAGCGAGCGCGCCGATGCCGAGACCGACCAGCAGCATTGGCACGAACACGACCTCCGGCCCTGCGTCCGCGTCGAGCGCGCCGAGCAGCACCACCGTCCCGGCGACGAGCGACAGCAGACCCCCGCGGACAACGAGACGCGGCGACACAGTTGGGAAGAGCCGGGGGATGCCGACCGCGGCAATGAGCAGCGTCACCGACAGCGGCAACAGCCGGATGCCGGTGTCGATCGCGGACAGGCCGAGGGCGACCGAGAGGAAGAGCGGGACGACGAAGAAGAAGCCCGCCTGCACGAGGTACTGGAAGAAGAACATGGTCAGGCCGCCTGTCAGCTGCTTGTTGCGCAGCATCGCCGCGGGAATGAGCGGCTCCTTGCCCAGCGACTCGCGGCGGTCTTGCCAGCGGAAGAAGATCCAGATCACGAAGAGGCCGGCCAGCACGAGCCACACCGTCGGTGACAGACCCGCCCACGAGGGCGCGTCGGCCTTTGGCTGGATCCAGCCCCACTCGCCGGAACGGAGGACGCCGAAGACGAGCAGGCCCAGCCCGAGCGCGGACAGCACCGAGCCGACGAAGTCGAGCTGAGGCCGCTTCTCGACCGGAGCGTCCGCGATCTTTCGCGTCAGCACGAGGATCCCGAGCACGATCAAGACCTCGCCGGCGAAGACCCAACGCCACGAGAAGTAGGTGGTGAAGAAGCCCCCGATCAGCGGGCCGGTCGCGACGGCGATCGCACCGGCGGCCGCCACGATCCCATACGCGAACGGGCGGCGCTCGACCGGAAAGTTCCCCGCGACGAGAGCGACGATCGCCGGCAGGATCAGCGCCGCCCCGACGCCCTCCAGGAACGACCAGCCGAACAGCAGGACCGGCAGGCTGGGCGAGATCGCGGTCGTGAACGACCCGCAGCCATAGATCACGCACCCGATCGCAAACGCCCGCTTGCGGCCGACGATCTCCCCGATCTTGGCACCCGTGATCATCAACGCCGCCATCACGAGTGTGTAGGCCGTGATCGCCCCCTGGATCCCCGTCACCGTCGTGCCGACGTCCTTCGCCACGGTCGCGATCGAGACGTTCATCACCGCGCTGTCCAGCGTCATCAGGAACTGCCCGGCTGCGAGCGTCAGCAGCACGAGTTTCGCGCCGGCGGCGGCGCCCGTCGTGCGCGCGGCGGGGACGGCCTCGGTGGTCATCTCCGCCCGCTCACAGGAAGGACGCCAGCTTGTTCCAGAGCCAGTTCCGGAAGCGCTCGCGCGCTTCCGTCGGCGGCTCGCCGGGCTTCGAGCGGGCGATGTCGGGGGCGAACAGCCGCTCCTCGAGCAGCGCGGCCGTCTCCGCGCTCCGGGCGATCATCGTGATCTCCGAGTTGCGGTAGAGCGCCCAGGCGTCGAGATTCACGGTGCCGAAGCTGACGACATCGTCGGCGACCACCACCTTCGCGTGGACGACCGTGCCGGGAAGCTCCCAGATCTCGACGCCCGCATCGATGAGGTCGCGGTAGCGGTGCTCGAGTGCTGCGGTCGCCTGAGCGTTGTTCGACTTCTCGGCGACGACGACGCGTACCTTCACACCACGGCGCGCGGCGGCCAGGATCCGCTCGATCATGTCCTTGTCCGTGACGTAGGGGTTCATGACGTCGAGCCTCTCGCTCGCGCCGTCGATTTGCTCGCGGATGGCCTGGGACGCGGCGACGTGGCCGCCGGGGATGACCTGGGCGAGCGCGATGGGGATCGAACCGGCTCCCGAGGGCTCCGGGAAGTACGGAGTGAGGTCGCCCGGCAATGCGGCGCCGTGCCCGCGGAAGCTCGTGAGGAACGCGGCTTGCGCCTGCCGGACCACGTCGCCGGTCACGCGCACCATGATGTCGTGGAAGCCGCCGTCGACGAAGTGGTCCTCGATGCCGGCGCCGCCGGTCCACGCGACCTCGCCGTCGACGACGTAGAGCTTGCGGTGGTCGGCGCGTCCGAGCTCGTCGTGGCGCCAGTCGACGTGCATGTCGTCCGGGTACAGCCCGTCGCGGTCGAGCGGGAAGACGTCGTTGACGACGATCTGGGCCCCCGCCTGGGCGAGCCCGGTGAACATCTCCTTCGCCTCCTTGTGCGGCCGCGAGCCGAAGCTGTCGACGAGCACTCGCACTTCGACGCCCTCGGCGAGCTTCCGCTGAAGGAGCGCGGCCATGTCGGTCCCGACTTCTCCTTCCCGCCAGCCGAACATGAGGATGTGCACCGCCGAGCTGGCGGCCTCGATGTCCTCGAAGATCCGCGGGAAGAACTCCACGCCCTCGACCAGCGGCTCGATCGTCGCCGCCGTCGACCACGCAAACGGAAGCGCCGCGTCGTGGGGCCGCGTCCCGCTCCGGGCCGCGAACGCCTCCGTCGCGGACTGCGCGCCACCGGCCGTCACGGCGTCGGGCGGCGGCGGCCAGCTCGGCTTCTTCCTGATGCCGAGGACCTGCCGGTACACCACGACGAAGACCGCCGCCACGACGACGATGAGGACGCCGAGCGCACTCCCGGTAGGGCGCCCGGCCGAGGCGGTGTTACCGTCGCCGCTCATTGCAACGTCGAAGGTGCATGCCCGAGGATCGGCCCCCCGCGACCACGGCTTCGCCGCCGGTCGCGGTCGGTACTCTCACTCGTACTAGCGTCTGTAGTCCGCCCGGGCAACTGAATCGCGGTCTAATGTGCTGGAAGTCGGAACGGTGGATGATCGTCGGGCTCGAGCCGGCTCGGGGGATGATGCCGGAATGAGGAATCGTTTGCCGTGGGTTTGCAGCCGGTTGCCGCGGAGATGCCATGGTAAGGAAGGGGTCCCGGTTCGAGTCCGGGAAGGTTCTTGTTCGCAGAACGAGGCTGAGCACTTCAGCCGGCGTTGCATAGCCCGGTAGGGTCAAGGCTCCACGTGTCATCGCCGGGGGGTGAACGGTCGCAGCTCGTCGTCGCCCGGCCTGACGATCCCCAGGTGCGATTCCGGTACCTCGTTCCAGACGCCGGGGAGGTCTCCCAGCGGCTCTGAGACGACGACCCTCGTCTCGTCCGACAGGGTGGCGAGCTCCTCACTCTCCGGGTACAGAGCCTTCAGGTCGTCCATGCGTGTGCTGAAGTAGAGGGTCCGCGAGTCGCCCTCGCTCGAGTAGCGGAAGACCCACACGCTGCGCCCATCCGTCGTCGCGACCGTCATCTGGATCGGATCCTCGACACCGCGGCGCTGCCCGGTCTCCTCGACGAAGCCGACCATCCGCTCGACGGCGTCCACCGGATCGTCCTCGAGCCCAAACGTGAGCGCGAGGTAGAACATCGTCTCCGAATCCGTCGTGCCCTCGATCGACGGGAAGAGCGACTCGTCGATTGTGAGCGCGAGCTCTCGTTTCATGCGCGGGAACTCGCGGATCAACCCGTTGTGCATCCACAGCCAGCGCCCGTAGCGGAACGGATGGGTGTTCGTCTCCTGGATCGCCGTTCCGGTGGAGGCGCGGATGTGCGCGAAGAAGAGCGGCGACGAAATGCCGGCCGCGAGCTCGCGGAGGTTACGGTCGTTCCAGGCGGGATGGGTGCTGCGGTAGAGCCTCGGCGTCTCGGCGTCCTCGTACCAGCCGACGCCGAAGCCGTCGCCGTTCGTCGGCGTCGCGCCCTGTCTGGCGTGCAGGCTCTGGTCGATCAGGGACCGATCGCGCTTGACGAGGAGCTCCTCGAGCCTGATCGGCGATCCGGAGTAGGCCAGCCAGCGGCACACGCTACGAACCTGGCTCCCAGGTGTTGATCTCGTAGATGAGGGGATTCTCGGCCACGACGGTCCTGGCCCCGTCGGGCCGGTGGGCCCGACGGGCCCCGAGCATGTCACGGTGCAGCCGTCTTCCGAGAACCGACGAGCTGGTTCACGTAGGTGAATCGCGCAACCTCCGCCTACGCCCGCGAAGAGCGCTTGTATCGTCGCCGCTCCCCGACGAAGCGACCGAAGGAGGCCAAAGCGTGCGCAGCTCCACGATTGCGAGGCTCGCCCGGGCCCGGGCGCAGGCCCGATCCCGGCTCTACGAGCTGGGCCTAAGCCTCACGTTTTCCGCGGTGCGGCCACGTGAGCCGGCAAAGGTCGTCGCGTTCAAGAAGCCGCGACGTCGCTGACGACAGCCGTGGCCAATGGAACGATCAGTCCTGCTTAGAGCCGCCACTTCAGACTGACGACACACGTTCGCGGGTTCACGCGAGTGAATCGGAATGGCTCGGAACCACTGTCGGCGACCGCGCGACGAGAGGATCGCTGCTCGGAGCGGGAATGGCGGCGGTCGCCCCGAGCGCGACGACAGCCGCGATCAGACCGAGCACGAACGCTCGCGTGAACCCCTCGTCGGCGGGGAACTGCCCGACCACGCCGGCTGAGATCACCAGCGCGGCCGCGATCTGCGTGCCCAGCGCGGCACCGACCGTTCGGCTCACGGCCGTCGTCGCAGCGAACGCCGACGTGCGGCCGTGGTCCACGGAACGGACAACCAGATTCGTGAGCGCTGCGATCGCCAGGCCGATTCCGAGCCCGATCGGTACGTTGCCGATGACCACGACGGCGACGGAACGGTCAGCGCCAGCGAGGGCGGCGTAGCCGACCCCCGCCGCGAGAGCACCGACGGCGACCACCGTGCGGGCGCCGAGGCGTCCGACGAGCAGGCCGGATGCCCAACCGCCGACGATGATCGCCAGCGCGCCCGGGAGCAGGACGAGACCGGTCTGCGTATATGTAAGGCCAAGGCCGTCGCCGGAGACCGCTGGCAGCACTGCAATCTGAGGTATGACGATGCCTGCGATGAACAGCGCGAAGCCCATCGCAAAAGCGACGAGGTTGGCGCTCCAGGCGGGCCGCCGCGAGAGCAGATGCATGTCGAGTAGTGGCTCTGCCGTCGAGCGCTCGTAGGCGATGAAGGCGATCAGCACCACCACCGCGGCCACGATGAGGGTCACGACCTTCGTGGAACCCCAACCCCACGCATTTGCCTTCGAGACCGCAAGCAGGAAGCTCACAAGCGCTCCGACCAGGAGAACGCTCCCGATCCAGTCGGGACGTGTCGAGGTCGCTCGAGGCGTCTCGGGAACGAGCAACACGACGCCCGCGAACAAGACGGCCGCGATGCCGAAGAGCACCCAGAAGATCGCGGAGACGGAGGCGTGTTCCGCCAGCAGGCCGCCCGCGAGCAAGCCCACGGCGGCACCGGCCCCGGCCGTCGCGATGAGCAGCCCGATCCAAACGGGCGCCCTCCCCCGCGGGGCGCGATCGCGAGCGATACCGATGGCAAGCGGGCCGAGCCCGGCCCCTACACCCTGCACGGCTCGTCCGGCGATCAGGCCGCCGATCGAATTCGCCAGGGCGCACACCAGCGATCCCGCGGCGAACGCCGCAATGGCGATGAGCAGCAGCCGACGCTTCCCGTACATGTCGCCGAGCCGGCCGAACAGCGGGACGGCGGCCACTGCGGCGAGCAGAAATGCGGTCTGGAGCCATGCCACCGTGGTGATCGAGGCCCCGTGGTCGCGCTGAATCGCGGGCAGGACCGGGAGGATCATGAACTGCTCGAGCCCCAGGTCGAGAGCACCCACAGCCAGCACCGACGCCGCGGCGCGATCACTCCGGACGAAGGGACCGCTACGCATCACGGGCAAGTCTCACGCACGCTGCTGCGGGCATGCTCAAATTGTCTTTTCTTCCACGTTTCGTACGATCTTTGCGAATGACAGAAGCCCACGAATGACAGAAGCCCACGTCGCAGCTTCGCTCTCGGAGGCAAAGCGGATCGATCCCGACCTGCCGCCGCCGATCGCGGAGGCGAAGCTCGCTGCGCCGCGCCTGCGTGCAAACGCGGTGCCGCGGCCGCGCATTCTGGACGCGCTGGACGGCGTCCACGAGGCCGCAGTCACGCTTGTGGCAGCGCCTCCCGGCTACGGGAAGACGACGGTTGTCCGGACCTGGTGCGCCCAACGCGAAGCCGCTGTTGCCTGGGTGACACTCGATGCGACAGACAACGATCCCACGCGGCTCTGGAGCTACGTCGCGACGGCAGCGGATCGGGTCCGAAACGGCCTTGGCCGTGGAGCGCTTCAGCGGCTGATGCTCCCGGGAGGCTCGATCGAATTCGCCGTGGACGAGCTGATGAACGCCCTGGCGACCTTCGATCGGGAGCTCGTCATCGTCCTCGACGATCTGCACGAGGTCACCGACGGGGACTGCATGTCGTCGATCGACTATGCGCTGGCACGCCGTCCTCCGTCCGTCCACTTCGTGCTGATCACGCGCACCGATCCGGCGCTGGAGCTCGCCGCATTCCGCGCCGGCGGCTCGCTGGTCGAGCTCCGAACGGACAGTCTTGCGTTCACGACGGACGAAGCCCGTGCACTGCTGGTCGAGGGCGCGGATATCGATCTCAGCGCTGATGACATCGAAACGCTCTATCGGCGTACCGACGGGTGGCCGGCCGCACTCGTTCTCGCCTCGGTCTGGCTGCGCGGTGTGGGCGATCCGCAACGGGCGGTGTCGGAGTTCGGCGGCGACCATCGCTTCGTGGCCGAGTACCTGAGCGAAGTGACGCTCGGAACTCTGGCCGATGACACCCGCGAGTTTCTTCTCCGCGCTTCGGCGCTTGAACGCTTCACCGCCGAGTTGTGTGACGACGTCCTCGGTCGGTCGGACTCGAGATCGAAACTCAAGAGCCTCGAGCGATCCAACCTGCTGGTCACCCGTCTCGAACGGGGAGGCTGGTACCGGATCCATCCGCTGTTCGCGGACTTCGCCCGCTTTCGACTCGCCTCGGAGGCCCCCGATTCGGAGCGAGAGATCAATCGGAGGGCCGCCCTCTGGTGCCTGGATCGAGGACTGCTCGTCGAAGCCGTCGAGCACGCGTTCGCCGGAGGGCAGTACGGGATCGTCGCCCGCATTCTGGTCGAGAATCACAACGCATTCATCAGAACAGGACGGTCCCGCACGCTGCTCCGGTACACCCGAGCGCTGCCTGGCAGCCTGATCTCCGAGCACCCCGAGCTCGCGGTCGCCGCTGCGGTCGCCACGACGGTGGTCGGCCAGGGCGCTCTTGAACGCCGACGGTCTCTTCAGCTCGTGCGTCGCGCGCAGTCGGCTGCGCCCGAGCGTGTGAGCCGCTACGTCGAGGCCGCCGCCGCGGCCGCCCGAGCCATGGCCATCGAGCCTGACATCGCCGAGGCCGTGCGCGAAGGACGCCATGCGGTCTCGCTCGCGCTTGACGGCGAAGACGAGGCCGCTGTGTTTTCACTGTCAGCCTGCGCAACCGCGCTCTATTTCGCCGGAGAGCTCGAA
>Ga0081538_10000525_pt1 | contig 30264 bp, 27 predicted proteins | sample TabmetS5T2R1_FD_71022 | JGI IMG/M metagenome (GOLD analysis project Ga0081538, IMG submission 71022) | Tabebuia heterophylla rhizosphere microbial communities from the University of Puerto Rico - S5T2R1 | ecosystem: Host-associated > Plants > Roots > Rhizosphere ...
CGCGCCCCGGCCCTTCTGGCCGGGGGTGTTCTCGCCATCTCGTCTTCCGCGCCCGCGGTGGCCATCGGGCCGGAGACTGACCGGCAGTTCGAGGGCGTCGCCGCGCCCGAGGACCCTGGCGTGCACGAGCTCGACGATCCCTCATTCGATCCGGGTGGTGACACCGAGCTCTCCTTCGACACGGCGCCGGCTCCAACCGCATCCGAGGACGGGGAGGACTCAGGGGAGGGAGCTCCGCTCGATGTCGAGCCCACCGTCGACCTCGACGCCCGAGTGGCACCGCTCGCAGAGACGGACGCGCCGGTAACCGACACGGGTGCACCGCCGACCGGGGAAGAGTCCGGTGTTCCACCAGTCGAAGCCGTTCCGCCAGGCACCCCTGACGTACCCCCGAGCCCAGCGGTCGAGCTGCCGGGGCAAATGGGTGAGCGGGTCACGAGCCCACGACTCAATCGGCGCCACCCTCGCGAGAACATCCGGTCCCGTGCGCGCCCTCCAGCCTCGCCGCAACACGATGACGACGGAGCCGGGGCGTCGCCTCGAGCAGAGTCCGCCCCCTCGGCCCCGCCCCCGACGATCCCGGTCCCGGTCGCGGGGGCTCCGCCAGCCTCGTCCACGACATCCTCTTCGGCGCCTTCCACCCCTGCCGCCGAACCGGTTGCGATCACTGAAGTGAACGTCGCCTCGGCAGCCGGTCGCCAGAGTGCCCTAGACCGCAGCAACCGTTCCTACGTGGTTCAGCCGGGTGACTCGCTCTGGTCGATCGCCAAGCGGCTGCTCGGTTCCGACGCGTCGCCGGCCCGCATCGCTCGCGAGGTCAACCGGCTCTGGACGCGCAATCGCGAGCGGATTGCCACAGGCAATCCCGATCTGCTGATGGTCGGCACCAGGCTCGACCTGCGGTGACGAGAACAGGTGGCGCCGGCGGCATCCGGGCCTTGCGGCGCCGCGAGCTCTTTCCAGATCCCCTGATCGACGGCCGCGAGGCGCGTGACCACTCGCTCGACCGGTTCAAGCGGCGCGTGGACTCCTTTCTCGTCTCACGTGCCGAACGCGAGGAGGCCGAAGTCGAACGGCGGCTTCGCTCGCGGGCAGGCGTCACCCGCCCCAACGTGGTCGCTGTTCTCAGTCCGAAGGGCGGCGTCGGCAAGACGACGAGCACCTTCGTCGCCGCCAACATCCTCGCCTCCCACCTCAAGCTGCGGGCGATAGCCGTCGACGCCAGCCCCGGCTACGGCACCCTCGGGCGCCTCCCCGCCGACTCCGTACGCCCCGAGGCGTCGCTCGTCGATCTGCTCGACCACGCGGATCGTCTTGGCACCGCTGCCGAACTCGGTCGCTATGTCGCACGGCTCCCCAGCGGCCTGCACGTGCTGGCCGCGCCCCATGACACCACCCGCGCGGCGAGCCTCGGGCCTGACCGCTACGGCGAACTCGTCGCTCTCCTGTCGTGCTTCTACGAGACCATCCTCCTGGACCTCCGAACGGGCATGACCGGCCCACTCGCCCAGCTCGCGATCGATCGCGCCGACCAAGCCGTGCTGGTCACCACCCCGGACCAGCTCACGGCGACCCTCGCGATCCACGCGCTCGGACACCTCGACGGCGACCGCACGACCGTCGTCGTGAACCGGGCGCACCCGCGTCTCGCCCCCGAGCTCACCGCCATCGAGGAGTGCCTGCGGCGACGAGGTCTCCATCGGCCGCTCGCCGTTCCCGACGACCGGCGCCTGGCCGCGATGCTGGACACCGGCGCGTACTCGCTGGAGGCGCTCGATCTGCGCACGCGGCTGTCCGTGAAGCGCCTGGGACTGGCGGTCGCTGAGCGGCTGGTCTGAGCAGGGAAAATCAGCAGCCCGGTACCGTCGGTCGATCGTCATGGCTCAAGACGAACGCCCCACCTTCTACTTCGACCTCGGGTCCCCGTACGCGTGGCTCGCCGCCGAGCGGATCCACGGGACCCTGCCGGTCACCCCGGTCTGGCAGCCGATCCTCCTCGGCGGCATCTGGCAGCAGACAGGCGGACGGTCCTGGGCGACAACCGAGAGGCGCACGGAGGGGATGCGGGAGATCGAGCAGCGCGCGGAGCGCTACGGGCTCCTGCCGGTCAAGTGGCCCGACCCCTGGCCGGGAAACGGCCTGTACGCCATGCGGGCGGCCATCTTCGCCCAGCAGGCGGGCAGGACAGTCGCCTTTGCGCTCGCCGCCTTCCGGCAGGCCTTTGCCGGCGGCAAGGACCTCAGCGACGTCGACAACGTCCTCATCGCGGCGGCTGCCTGCGAGCTCCACCCCAACGCCGTGCTCAAGGGCATTGCGATGCAATCGACCAAGGACCGCCTCAGGGCGGCCACACAGGAGGCATACGACCGCGGCGTGCGCGGTGTGCCAAGCGTGATCGTGGGAGACGAGGTGTTCTGGGGCGACGACCGGCTCGAGGAGGCAGCCGCGGCCCTCGGCTGACTACTACATCGGAAGGCTGCGTGCGCGGAGGGTCGGCAACAAGCACATGATCGACGAGAACGATCTCGCCGCCGTTACTGAGGAGCCGCACTCGATCGGAGTGCCGGCAGAGCTGACCCGCTTCGAGTCAGGCGAGCCGCAGCCCGACTGGGTGAAGCTCATCCATCGGTCGCGCGCGGCACATTGACGCTCGTAATCGACGCCAGCTACGCCCTCCGGTAGTGCGCGGCCGGCACCGGCTTTGAGCGGCTTCGCGAGCATGAGCTTGCAGCTCCTCCCATGATGTGGTCCGAGACCAGGTCGGTGCTCCACGAGGCGATGTGGCGCGGCGAGGTCAGTCGCCCGAGCGCCGAGCGCGCTCTCCACCACCTTGACGCCGCCCCGATCTCCTCGCGCCGGCCGCGCAGGCTGGGCAGCCTCGCGTGGGAGCTCGCGGACGAGCTCGACTGGGCGAAGACCTACGACGCCGAATACCTCGCCTTGGCGCAGTTGCTCGGTACCCACGTGCTCACCGTGGACAGCCGTCTCCGGCGCAGCGCCGACCGCCTCGGACTGGTCGTGCTCCCGAGCGAGCTCTGAACCCCCTGGCCCCCCGATCTGGGGGTGTGCGACTACCGGCCGGGGGTCACCGGGTACTCTCCGGACCAAATGGCTACGAGGGAGCAGACGAAGTCGAAGAAGGCCGCCAAGGAAGGCAACGGCGACGGCGCGTCGCCGGCTGACGTAGCCAAGGCCGAGGAGATCCAGTTCGGCGAGGTCAAGCACGACCTCCCGGACGAGGAGACCTGCCGCACGGTCCTCGCGAAGATGATGCTCATCCGCCGCTTCGAGGAACGCGCCGGCGAGATGTACGCCAAGGCCAAGATCGGCGGCTTCCTCCATCTCTGCATCGGGGAGGAGGCCGCCATCGTCGGCGCGACTCAGGCGCTCCGGGAGACCGACTACCTGATGTCGACCTACCGCGAGCACGGCCAGGCGCTCGCCCGCGGCACTCATCCCAACGCGGTCATGGCCGAGCTGTTCGGCCGCGTGGACGGCTGCTCGAAGGGCCGCGGCGGCTCCATGCACCTGTTCGACTGGGACAAGCGCTTCCTCGGCGGTTACGGCATCGTCGGCGGCAGCCTCCCGCTGTCGGCCGGGGTCGCGCTCGCCTGCGACTACATGGAGACCGACGACGCGATCCTCTCGATGATGGGCGACGGCGCGACCAACCAGGGCACCTTCGGCGAGACGATGAACTTCGCTGCGCTCTGGAGCCTGCCGGTGGTCTTCCTGATCATCAACAACCAGTTCGGCATGGGCACGGCGCTCCACCGCCACTCGGCCGTCACGGACCTCTCCCAGAAGTCCGAGGGCTTCGGCGTCCCCGGCTCGCGCTGTGACGGCATGGACGCGCTCGACGTGCACGCGGTCGTGACCGAGGCGCTCGAGCACGCCCGCGAGGACCGCCGCCCGCAGCTCGTGGAGGCCGTGACCTATCGCTACCGCGGCCACTCCATGGCCGACCCCGAGGAGTACCGCACCAAGGAGGAGGTCGAGGAGTGGCGCGAGCGCGACCCGATCAAGGCCTTCTCCGACCGTCTCGTGGACGAGGGCGTGATGGACCAGGACGAGGTCGAGCGGTATGACCGGGACGTCATCGAGGTCGTCGACGAGGCCGTCCGCTTCGCCGACCAGTCCCCCTTCCCCGACCTCGACTCGCTCTACGACGACGTCTACGTCTTCGACAGCGACGCGCCCGCCTGGTGGACCGTGGACGAGCGCTCGCCCGAGGTGCACCGCGGCGAGCGCGAGCGCGAAGCGGGCAAGCTGCCGCACGAGCTGGCCGAGCTGGGCGCCGCCTACGCCGGCGTGGGCGACCGCGAGGCGCGCGAGCGGCGGGCCGCGAAGGAGGAGGAGCCGGGCGAGGGTGAGCCTGCCGCCGGCGAGCCGCACGAAGAGGGCGGCGCGGACTGATGCCGACGATGCGCTACCGCGAGGCGCTCAATCAGGCGCTTCGCGAGGAGATGGAGGCCGACGAGAACGTCTTCGTCATGGGTGAGGACATCGGCGTGTTCCAGGGCGCCTTCAAGGTCACCCAGGGCCTCCTCGAGGACTTCGGCGAGAAGCGCGTGCGCGACACGCCGATCTCGGAGAACACGATCGTCGGCATGGGCGTGGGCTCGGCCATGATCGGGCTTCGGCCGGTGGTCGAGATCATGACCATCAACTTCTCGCTGCTCGCGATGGACCAGATCGTGAATCACGCGGCGGCGATCCACTACATGTTCGGCGGCCAGGTCAAGGTGCCGATGGTGATCCGCATGCCGCAGGGCGCGGGCCACCAGCTCGGGCCCACCCACTCGCACTGCCTGGAGGCCTTCTACCTGCACGTGCCGGGCCTTCTGGTGGCCGCGCCGAGCACGCCGGCCGACGCCAAGGGCCTCCTCAAGACCGCCATCCGCGACGACAACCCGGTCGTGTTCATCGAGCACGAGACGCTCTACGGCCAGCGCGGCGAGGTGCCGGAGAACGGCGGCCCGATGCGCTTCGGCGAGGCCGCCATCCGCCGCGAGGGCGACGACGTGACGATCATCGGCATCTCGCGCATGGCGATCACGGCTCAGAAGGCGGCCGAGAAGCTCTCCGACGAGCACGAGATCGACGCCGAGGTGATCGACCCGCGGACGCTGCGGCCGCTCGACCTCGACACCATCCTCGAGTCGGTCAAGAAGACCAACCGCGCCGTGATCGTGGAGGAGGGGTGGCCGCACGGCGGCGTTGGCGCCAACCTCGCCGCGCTGATCCAGGAGCAGGCGTTCGACTGGCTCGACGCCCCCGTGCAGCGCGTGACCGGCGCCGACGTGCCCATGCCGTACTCGAAGCCGCTCGAGCAGGCCGCGTTCCCGCACGAGGAGCACGTGATGCAGGCCGCCATCGCCACCTTCAGAGACATCTAGAAAGAGGAGACCGATGGCCAGCGACGTCACGATGCCGCGCCTGTCCGACTCGATGGAGGAGGGCACGGTCCTCAAGTGGCTCGTGGACGAGGGCGGCGAGGTCAAGCGCGGCGAGCCGCTCGTGGAGATCGAGACGGACAAGGCCAACATGACCTACGAGTCCGACACCGACGGCACGCTGATCGAGGTCCTGGCTCAGGAGGGCGACACGCTGGCGATCGGCGAGGTGATCGCCCGGATCGGCGACCCGAGCGAGGCGGGCGGCAACGGCAAGCCGGCCGCGAAGGAGGAGGAGCCGGCTGAGGAGGAGGGCGCCGACGAGGAGGCCGCCGCGGAAGCGGGCGGTGAGGACGGCGCCGAGGAGGACGGCCGCGAAGAGGGAGCCGAGGAGGAGAAGGCCGGAGCGGTCGCCGAGGCCGACCAGGGCGAGGCCCGCGGCGGCGCCGGTGCGGACCAGGGCGGCGGCGAGACCCAGGCCGGTGACGGCGGCGGTGCCGCCACCAAGACGCGCGCTCCGAGCGGCGACGGCGCGGGCGACGGCGAGCGGGTGAAGGCCTCGCCGGTCGCGCGGCGCATGGCGCGCGAGCTCGGCGTGGAGCTCGCCCGGCTCGAGGGAAGCGGCCCCGGCGGACGAATCGTGAAGGCGGACGTGCAGGCCGCGGCCGAGGGCGACGGCGCCGCCGCCGTGGAGGCTCCGGCCGAGGAGGAGCGGGCTCCGGCCGCCGCCGAGGAGGAGCGCGCCCCCGAGCCGCAGCGCGCCGAGGCGGGCCCCAAGGGCGAGGCCGAGGTCCAGGATCTGACGCGGCTGCAGCAGACCGTGGCGCGGCGCATGGCGGAGTCGAAGGCCACGGCGCCCGACTTCTCGATCTCGCTGACGGTCGACATGACCCAGGCCGTCGAGCTCCGCAAGCGGCTCAAGGAGGTCGCGGATCCCGCCCCGTCGTTCAACGACATGGTCGTGAAGGCCGCCGCCATCGGGCTCAAGGAGCACCCGCGCGTGAACGGCGCCTACCGCGACGGCAAGTTCGAGCTCTACGAGAAGGTCAACATCGGCATCGCGGTGGCCGCGATGGACGCGCTCGTGGTGCCCACCGTGTTCGACGCCGACCGCAAGTCGCTCGGGCAGATCGCCCGTGACGCCCGCGCCGCGGCCGAGAAGGTGCGCGACAGGACGATCACCCCGCCCGAGCTGTCAGGCGCGACCTTCACGGTGTCGAACCTCGGCATGTTCGGGATCGAGCAGTTCACCGCGATCATCAACCCGCCGCAGGCCTCGATCCTGACCGTCGGCAAGCTCGCGAAGCAGCCGGCGGTGGACGAGGGCGGCCGCATAGTGGCGCGCGACCAGATGAGCCTCAGCCTGGTCTGCGACCACCGCATCCTGTACGGCGCCGACGGAGCTCAGTTCCTGGCGCGCGTGAAGGACCTGCTCGAGCAGCCGCTGTCGCTCGCGCTCTAGCGCGGCTCGCTGACCAGGATCCAGCCGGGTCCGGCCTCGCGCGACATGCGGCCGTCGGCCATGCGCGCCCCCAACCGCAGCATGGCCACGCCGTCGAAGCGAAACTGCCGGCGGACCGCGGCCATCCCGCGGCGCGACAGCCGGACCCGCGCCACCCGGCGTTCGCCCACCGGCACGCGAAAGCGGCCCAGCCCCGCCCGGCCGTCGAAGCCGAGCACGACGGCGCCGCGGCACCCTCGGGGCGGCGCCGCGACGCACGTGACACGGACGCGCAGGCTGCGGCCCCGCAGCTTCTGATCATGCTCGTCGAGCACAACCTCGGCGCGCGGGCACGGTCCGGGAGGCGCGACCCTAAGCGGCGCGACGTCTTCCACGCCCGCGGCCAGCACGCACCCGTTGGCGAGCCAGGCGACGGTCGACTGGTCGGCCGCCAGCGCCGTCAGGGCAGTAGATGGCGGTCCCACCGCGTGGCGCGTGGCGCTGCGCGGATCGATCACCACCGGGCGGCGCGTCTCGAGGGATCCCTCGGAGAGGGCGGCCACCCGCTCACCCGCGAAGCGCGGCGCGGCGAGTGGCGGCGCGCCCGAGGTGCCCGGCAGCCGGCGAGCGCGCTCGCCGGGCGCGCCGGCGAACAGCCTTCCGTCGAGATCGACCACGGCGCGAGCGCCGTCGGTCAGGTCGATGTCGTGCTCCTCGACCTCCCGCGCGTGCCTGCCGAGCTCGATCGTCGCGCTCAGGCGCCCCCTGCGCCAGTCCACGATGCGTAGCAACGGAAGCGCGTCGGCGCGGCCCGTCACGCCGAGGTAGGCGATCCGCTCGCCGGCCACGGCGGCGGGCGCCCCGAAGGGGCCCTGCGGCACGCGCGACGGCGGCGCGCCGGGCGTGTGCACGGTCAGCCGGAAGAGCGGGCGCCGGCTCCGGCGGACCTCCTGGATCAGCAGCCGGTCTCCGTGCACGTCGACGTCGATCGGAAACCAGATCCGCCTCGGGCGCCTCAGCCGCACCCGCTGGACGATCCCGAATGGCCCGGCCGGCGGCCCCGCATAGACGCGCCACTCGCGGGTGTTCCCCTCTGGGTCGGTGAACTCCACGAGAAGCGCGGCGAGCTGCGCGGACGAGGCGAGGCGAGTCGTGGAGGCCCAGCCGCGTCCGGGCGCCTTGGCGTTGAGCACGGTCCTGGCCGGCAATCCCAACAACGGGACGGCGATGAGCCGAGCGCCTCCCCGGGCGGTGGTCGCGGCCACAAGCACGTCCGCGCCCGCCACCGCCACGTCCTCGCCGCGCGGCGCATCGATCAGAGCACGCGGCGCCGCGGCCGCGGAACCGCCGTGCGCCGCCAGCGCCAGCACCAGCCACCCGATCAGGCAGGTGAGCTGCCTCATGGGGAAGGTGTACCCGGCTAGGCTCAATGATTCGATGCCGAAACGAGATTCAGAGCCGCGCATGCCCGTCACCCTCGACGAGGAGCTGATCGGAGCCGAGGAAGCGGCGCTCGTCTCGACGCTCACGGACGCCGCCCGGGTCGAGCGGATCCAGGAGGAGATTGAGGAGGGCTTCCGGGCGATGGCCCACGTGGGCGCGGCGGCCTCGTTCTTCGGCTCGGCCCGCACGCCGGTCGACGATCCCGAGTACGGCGTGGCGCGCGCGACCGCCCGGCTGGTCGGCGACGCCGGGATGGCGGTCATCACCGGCGGCGGCCCGGGCGTGATGGAGGCCGCCAACCGCGGCGCCCGCGACGTCGGCGCGCTCTCGATAGGGCTCGGCATCGAGCTCCCCTTCGAGCAGGAGCTGAACCAGCACCTCGACCTCGCCCTCGAGTTCCACTACTTCTTCGTCCGCAAGATCATGTTCGTCCGCTACGCCAGCGGGTTCGTGGTCTTCCCCGGCGGGTTCGGCACGCTCGACGAGCTGTTCGAGTCGCTCACCCTGATCCAGACCGGCAAGATCAGGAACTTCCCGGTGATCCTCGTGGGGACCGACTACTGGTGCGACCTGATCGACTGGGTGCGCGACCGGGTGGTCGCCGAGGGAAAGATCTCGCCGGGCGACGTGGACCTGCTCACCGTCACCGACGATCCCAGGGAAGTGCGCGAGCGGCTCATGTCCGCCGCCCATCGCCAGGCGCGGGCATCGATTCGCAGCGTCCCCTGACCGCGTCGACGTAGGCCCCGCGCTCCGCCGCAGGCGCAACCCAAGAGCCGTTATCCACACGCGACAGACCACTTCCTAGGGTCGCGCCAATGGCTTCGATGCGCTCGGGCTCCCACGTTTTGGCCGCGCTCCTCGGAGGGCTCGCCTCCGGGCTGGCGGTCGCCGGCATTTTCCTGTTCACCGGCGTGGCGGACGACGACGAGGCGCCCGTCGAGCGAGGGCCGGCGTCGCAGCAGGCCGTCCGGCCTCCGAAGCCTGCCGCGCCGGCGCCGACGATCGGGGACCTCTACCGCCGGGCGCGGCGCGCGGTATTCGTGGTCGAGGGCCGCGAACCGGGCGTGGACTGGCCGGACGGCCCGCCGCGCGAGGACGACGGCGTGGCCACCGGGACCGGCTTCGCGGTCGAGGGAGGGCGCATCGTGACCAACCAGCACGTCGTGGCAGACGCCGAGATCGTGGCCGTGCGCTTGGACGGACGGCGCGTGCGCGCCCGGCTGGTGGGCAGCGACGCCTCGACCGACCTCGCGATCCTGCGCCTGCCTCCCGAGCGGGCCGGCGAGCTCGCCACGCTCCCCCTGGGCCGCTCCGAGGGCGTGCGCCCCGGCGACACCGCGGTCGCCCTCGGGAACCCCTATGGCCTCACCCGGACCGTCACCGCGGGCGTGGTATCGGCCGTCGGGCGGCGCATCACCGCTCCCGACGGCGCACCGATCCGCGACGCGATCCAGACCGACGCCGCGATCAACCCCGGCAACTCCGGCGGGCCGCTGCTGGACGCCGAGGGCCGGGTGATCGGCGTGATCTCCCAGAGCCGTGGCGACGGGCTGTCGTTCGCGGTGCCGGTGGACACGCTCCGGCGCATCACGCCGGACCTCGAGCGCCACGGCGAGGTGCGCCGCGCCTACCTAGGCGTGACGACCTCCGATCCAGAGCGGGGCGGCGGTGCGCTCGTGTTGGAGGCGGCCGAGGGCGGGCCGGCCGCCCGGGCCGGGCTGCGCGCCGGTGACGTGATCCTGGCCGTGGACGGGCGGCGGGTGAGCGGTCCCGCCGCCCTGTCTGCGGCGATCGAGGACCAGCGCCCCGGTCGGCGGGTGCGGATCGAGTACCGGCGCGGCGCGCGCACGCGGTCCGCTGAGGTGGTGCTCGGCGTGCGGCCGGCGCCGTAGCTGGCTGCCCGGCCGTTGCGACGGGCCGTGCGTACGACGAGCAATAACGGGTGGCGCCGACCCTGCTGGCGCTCCTTCAGGGGTTCAACAAGTTGCGGCCATATTTCGGCCGCTTCTTGTGGGACCCCCCCACGCGGGGGGTTGCATCGAGCGGCTCACCGCCGCCGCCCGTCGCCAGGCGCGGGCATCCTCTCGTAGCGTTCCCTGACCTCGTCTATGTAGGCGGCGAGCCCGTCCGCCAGCTCGCTGTCCCTCAGCTCGAGCACGTTCTCGGCGTTGCGCTCGCCGGAGCGCGAAAGGTTGAAGGAGCCGGCGAAGATCCAGTCGTCGGCCACCGTGACCTTGGCGTGCATGAAGTCGTGCGGGGTCTCCGGCGAGTAGCGCGTGGAGCTCTTGCCGCGGAAGTCGGCGTGCTCGAGCACGGAGCCGAGGATCGGGATCTTCCAGGCGGAGCGCCCGTTGGTGCGCCACTGGTAGACCACCTGCTCCATCTGGGTGCGGTCGACCACCCCGCGCAGGTCTACGCGCGCCTCGGCCGCCACCTGGGCGAGCGTGCCGAGCACCGGTCCGGCCGTGATCACGGGCGACGCGATCCGGATCCGCTCCCGCGCCCTTCCGATCGCGCGCGCGATCCGATGCGAGAGCTCCTCGCCGTGCCCAGGCGTGAACCAGGCCCGCGCCTGGCGTCCCGCCACGTCGACCGTGCGCGGCTCCTCGTGGCCGGACCGGTCCACGTCCCCCGAGCTCCACAGCTCCTCGAAGTTGCGCCCGTACTCGGCCGCCACGTCCGAGTCGTGGGTCATGACGATCACGTTCTCCTGAAGCGTCCACGAGTCGGTGGTCCAGTTGGTTGATCCCGTCCAGACCGACTCGCCGTCGCGCACCGCGTATTTGTGGTGCATCAGGTCGGGGATGCCCGGTATGCCGCGGGTGGGGAAGGGAAGGGACTCGATCAGCTCCGGCTTCGTGCGCGGCGGCGGCGGGAAGACCCGCTCGTCGTGGTCGGCGTTGTAGGCGATCCGCACGGCCACGCCGCGCGCGGCCGCCTCGCGCAGCGCCGCCGCCACGACGTCGCCGGGCTCTCCGGGCAGGCGCACGTCGTACAGGGCCAGGTCGAGCGAGCGCTCGGCCGCTCCGATGAATCCCGCCGCCCGCTGCGCCAGCTCGAGGGCGGTCTGCTCCCCCGGGTGGAGGGGAACGACCTCGATCACGCGAAGCGAAAGCCGGTGGCGGCCGGCTGTATGCGGATCGGGCTGGACGGCATTCCGTCGGGAAGCGCCGGGCTGTTGAAGCCGCCCGGGGCGACGTCGTTGGGCGTATCCGGGTGAAACAGGGCGGCCAGGTACTGGATGTGGTCGCGCCCCACGCCCAGCTCGGTCTGCCCGCCGCCGTAGGCGCCGATGCCGCGCTCGGCGCAGAAGTCGTAGGCGCGCCCCAGCTCCTCGAGCGAGCCGACCCGCGACGGCTTGATGTTCACCATGCGCGGCGCCCAGTCGAGCGCCAGGATGTCGTCGACGGAGTGGATCGGGGCGTCCCAGGTGATCCGGTCGCGGTGCGGCTCGAGCACCGGCCTCGTATCGTCGTTCAGGTCGGGGTCCTCGAGCCAGGCGTCCGGGAACGCCTCCGCCAGCTTCCGGTACAGCTCGGGGTCGGTGTCCACGTCCACCGGGGTGCCCTTGTACTGGCCCTTCAGGTCGAGCGAGTCGACCGCGCCGGACTGCGCGAGCTCCTCGATGAGGGCGTCGCTCCAGGTGTTGGTGGGATCGAGCTTGAAGCGGGTGCCGGGGTAGCGCTCGAGCACGCGCAGCATGCGCTCCGACGTCTCCGGCGTGTCGTCGCCGAAGGACCCGAGCCGCATGGACACGACGTATGTGAGCGGGCGCAGCTCGCGTCCCATGTGTTCCGCGAGCGAGCGCCCGGCCTGGCGCAGCGCGAGGTCGAGCGCGGCTGACTCGAAGGCCCAGCGGCGGTAGCGGCGCGACACCTCGCGCACGGGTGGGTCGGGGAACAGGTCGAGCTCGGACAGGCGCTCGGCGAACGAGCCGAGCGTGTGCGAGCCGGCCAAGGGGAGCGTCGGCCCGGCGGCCTGGAAGTTCGAGTGGTCGAGCCCGTCGTAGACCACGTCCTCGCCGACCCCCTCCTCACCGCCGCCGCGCAGCGTGATGATCGTGGTGTCGCGCACGAATTCCTCGGAGAACGCGAGCTCGCGCCCCTCGAGCTCGTAGCCGTCGATCTCGAGTGGAAGCGAGGCGAGCTGATCCCAGGTACCCATGGGCGCCGAGACTAGCGACGCCTACACCGCCTCCTCCGGCACCGCGGCCACGCCCATCCTGCGCCCGGCCGCGACGTCCGGATCCACCGTCTCGCGGCGGCGACCGAAGTAGTCCTCGTGGCCGCCGGCGCGCCAGAGGAGCATGAGGACCACGCCGAGCAGGAGCAGACCGAGGCCGAGCACAACCGGCGCGGCCACCCCGAAGAGCTCGCTGCCGGAGTAGGACTGGTCGGTCTGCGAGTACTCGAGGACGGCGCGCACGAACAGGTAGCTCAGGATCAGCGCGCCCACCACCGGGCCAACGCCGATGAAGAAGAAGCTCTTCACCGACTTGGTCAGCTCGCGCCGGTAGTAGATCGCGCACGCGAATCCGGTGAGCGCGTAGTAGAAGGCGATCATCAGCGACAGCGACGTCAGGGAGTCGAACAGGAAGTTCTGCGAGGTGGTGTTCAGGATCCCGTACCAGACCGCGGCGATTACGCCGATCGAGATCGTCGAGATGTGCGGCGTCAGGAAGCGCGGGTGCACGCGCCCGAACTCCTCCGGAAACGCCCCCTGGCGCGCCATCGACAGCGACGTGCGCGAGGCGGGCAGGATCGTGGTCTGCGTCGACGCGAGCGCGGAGGTGAGGATCGCGAGCACGACGATCCAGGACAGGCCGGTGCCGAGCACGTCGTCGGCGACCACGCCGAAGAGCGCGCTGTCGTCCTCGTACTCGGCGATCCGGTCGAGCCCCGCGTAGGCCACCACCGCGGCCGAGACGAGCACGTAGGTGACGAGCAGGACCACGGTCGACACCACCCCGGCCACGCCGGGAGCGCTGTCCGAGTCGGTCGTCTCCTCGTTGAGGTTGACGGCGCTCTCCCAGCCCCAGTAGATGAACACGCCGGTGAGCAGTCCGAGCACCAGCGCGTCGGCGCTGTCCACGGCGAACGGCGAGAACCAGGACAGCTCCGGGGTGAGGGCCCCGCCCTTGACGAGCGCGACGATCCCGAAGGCGAGCAGCGCGCCCACCTGCGCGAAGATCAGGATCCGCTGCAGGAACGCCGAGAGCTCGGTGCCGATCACGCAGACCGCGGTCATGAGGGCGATGATCACGATCGCGAAGATCGTCACCGCGGTCTTCGAGTCGCGCAGCGAGTCGAGCGTCAACAGGTCGAAGGTGTAGTAGGCGGCCACGTCGGCGAGCGAGCCGATCACGATGATCCCGGTGGTGCAGACCGCCCAGCCGCCGAGCCAGCCGGCGCTCGGCCCGATCGCGCGCGTGACCCACGAGAACGAGGTGCCGCAGTCCGGGTCGGCGCGGTTCATGTAGTAGAAGGACGACGCGATCAGGAACATCGGGATAAAGGAGGCCAGCAGCACCGCCGGGGCCTGCACGCCGACCCCCACCACCACGATCCCGAGCACCGCCGCCAGCGAGTAGGCCGGGGCCGTGGAGGCGATCCCGATGATCAGGCCGTCGACGAAGCCGATGGCGTTCCGCTTGAGGCCCTTTCCACCCAGCTCCGCGCCCTCGTCGGGGTGGAGGCGGTGGTGCTCGGTCATGGCCCCAGCTCTGCCAGCGCCTCGCCGAACGCCTCGGTGTGACGGTCGACCTGCTCCTCGGTCGTGGCCGGGCACATCAGCGCCATGTTGTGAAACGGCGTGATCAGCACACCCCGGTTCAACAGGTAAAGGTGCAGATACTCCTCGACGTCCCGGTCGCCCGCGGCCGCGGACTCCGCGCCGGTGCGCGGCGGCTCCGGGGAGAAGCGATACTCGGCGCGCGCACCCAGGCTGACGAGAGACCAAGGCATCGAGTGCCGCTCGAGCGCCTCCTCCACGCCCGCGGCGAATCGCTCGCGGAGCGCGGACATGCGCTCGAACGCCTCGGCGGTCAGCACCTCGCCGAGCGCGGCGCGCGCGGCGGCGAGCGACAGCGCGTTGCCCGCCAGCGTGCCGCCGACCCCGCCGGTGTCCTCGTAGTCGGCGTCCTCCTCGGCCGCGATGCGCTCCGCCAGCTCCGCGCTCACGCCGTAGGCCCCGATCGGCACGCCGCCGGCGATCGACTTGCCGAGCGAGATCGCGTCGGGCTCGAGCCCCCAGGCGGCCGTGCATCCACCCGGCCCGGCGCTGAAGGTGTGGGTCTCGTCGACGATCAGGAGCGTGCCGTGCCTGGTGCACAGCTCGCGCACGGCCTCGAGGAAGCCGGGCTCCGGCAGCACGATCCCGATGTTGGTGAGGGCCGGCTCCATCAGAAGGCACGCCACGTCGCCGTGTGCGAGCGCTGCCTCAACCGAGTCGACCTCGTTGAACTCGGCCACGCGCGTGGTCTCCACGGGATCGACCATCGGGCCCACGTTGCCCTCCCGCGAGCCGTCCGTCGTCACGAACGCCTCGTCGACCGAGCCGTGGTAGCACCAGTTGAACACGGCGACCTTCGGCCGGCTCGTTACCTGGCGGCACATCCGAAGCAGCCAGCGGTTCGCGTCGGTGGCGGTGAGGGAGAACTGCCAGTAGGGCAGCCCGAAGCGGCGGGTGAGCTCCTCGCCGACCCAGGCGGCGTCCTCGGTCGGGAGCATCGTGGTGAGGCCCGCCCGCTCGCGGATGGCCCGCATGACCGGCTCGGGCGAGTGGCCCGCCATCGCCCCGGTGTCCCCCAGGCAGAAGTCGGCGTACTCGTTGCCGTCCACGTCGACCAGCCGCGCACCCTCGGCGGTGTCCAGGTAGATCGGGTGAGCGCCTGCCCACATCGTCATCCAGCTCATCGGCACGCCGGCCAGCAGGGAGCGGGCCGCGCGCTCGTGGAGCTCGCGGGAGCGCGCGTGGCGGCGCCCGAACTCCTCCCGCTCGCGCTCGATCACGCCGCGGGCTCGTCCGGCCGCACCGCGGCCATCCGCTCCGCCCGGCGCTGCTGCCACACGGTGAGCAGCATCATCGCCAGCGTGAACAGGAAGATCATCGAGGCGACCACGTAGATCTGCGGCGGGACCGCCACGCGGGCGGCGCCCCAGATGAAGATCGGGAACGTGACCACCGACCCGGAGTTGAAGTTCGTGATCACGAAGTCGTCGATCGACAGGGCGAACCCGAGCAGCGCGGCCGAGACGACGCCCGGCATGATCAGCGGCAGGGTCACCAGCCGGAACGTCTGCCAGGGCGTGGCGCCCAGGTCCTGCGCGGCCTCCTCCAGCGAGCGGTCGAAGCCGATCAGGCGGGAGCGCACGGTCACGATCACGAACGACAGGGTGAACATGACGTGGGCGATCACGATCGTGCCGAAGCCCAACCCGACCGCATAGTTGAGGAACAGCGACAGCAGCGCGGCGCCCAGCACCACCTCGGGGGTGGCGAGCGGGATGAAGATGAAGAAGTTGATCGGGGCCCGGCCGCGAAACTCGTAGCGCACGAGCGCCAGCGCGGTGATCGTCCCAAGCACCGTCGCGATCACCGTCGACACGGCCGCGATCTCGAGCGACTTGACCAGCGCGTCGCCGAGGCCCTGCACCCCGAACGGGTCGCCCCACGCATCGAGGCTGAACTCCTGCCAGATGAAGTTGAAGCGGCCGCGAGGATCGTTGAAGGAGAAGACGATGATGACCGCGATCGGGACGAGCAGGTACAGCAGCGCGAGAAGCGCGTAGACGTTGAGACCCAGATCGAGCAGCTTCCCGCCGCGGCGGCGGTCGTTCGGGCTGCGGGCCGCCCGCGGTGCCGCCTCCGCGCGTGACTCGGCGGTGGCCGACCCCGCCTCCACTACCGGCGCTCCCCCTCGGTGCCGAGCAGGGCCTCGGTGCCCGCCACGCGTGCCCACACGAGCACGATCGCGAGCATGAAGGCCATCAGGATGAACGACAGGGCCGCGGCGGTCGGGTAGTCGGCCACCTCGAGGTAGCGGCTCTGGATGACGTTGCCGATCATGAATTGGTTCGGCGTCCCGAGCAGCTCCGCGTTGATGAAGTCGCCGGCGGCCGGGATGAACGTGAGAAGCGAGCCCGCCACTACCCCGGGCATCGAGAGCGGCAGCGTCACCCGCAGGAAGACGTCGCGGCGCCTGCCGTAGAGGTCGTAGCCGGCCTCCAGCATGCGATGGTCGATCCGCTCGAGTGAGGCGTAGAGCGGGAGGATCATGAAGGGCAGGAAGTTGTAGGTGATGCCCGCGACGACGGCGAAGGTCGTGTCGAGCAGGCGGCCGCCGTCGGATACGAGGCCGATCGTGCGCAGGGTGTCGACCAGGACGCCGCTGTCCGAGAGGATCGTCTGCCACGACAACGTCCTGATCAGGTAGGTGACGAAGAAGGGCGCGATGACGGCCAGCAGCAGCGCGTTGCGCCAGCGGCCGCCGCGGAAGGCGATGAAGTAGGCGAGCGGGTACCCGATCAGGAAGGCGGCGGCGGTCGCAAGGCCCGCGTACAGGAAGGAGCGCAGCAGCTGCTCGCTGTAGTCCGAGATCGCGTTCGTGTAGTTCGAGAACTCCCAGCTGAACAGGTAGCCCTCCTCGAGCGTGCCGGACTTGAGCGACTCGAAGGCCATCCAGCCGAGCGGTACGGCGAAGAAGATGAGGAGCCACCCGAGCCCCGGGAGCAGGAGCAGGTACGGCAGCCCCACCTTCCTGATCCGAGCGGCCACGGTGTCGTTGCCTAAGCGCCGATCACCTTCTGGAACGCCTCGTCGAGCTGGCGTTCCTCCTCGGGCCTGAGCTCCCGGAAGATGAAGGAGTTCGAGAGGGTCTCGTCGTCGGGGAAGATCAGCTGGTTCTCGGCAAGCGCCGGATCGCGCTTGGCGAGGATCTCCTGCACGCCCTCGACAGGGCAGATGTAGTTGACGTACGCGGCGATGTCCGCCTGGACCTCCGGCCGGTAGACGAAGTCGATCATCTTCTGGGCGGTGTAGGCATTGGGGGCCCCGACCGGGATCTGCATGTTGTCGGTCCACAGGTTCACGCCGGTCTCGGGCGCGACGAAGCGGATGTTCGGGTCGTCGACCTGGAGCTGGACGGCGTCCCCCGACCAGCCGATCACGAGCGCAGAGTCGCCCGTGGCGAGGTCCTTGCTGAACTCGTTGCCGGTGAAGCCGCGGATCTGCCCGGAGTCGGCCGCCTCGCCGATCTTGTCCACGGCCTCCATGAACTGGTCGAGCGTCGCCGTCTCGGGGTTGTGGCCGAGCCCGGCCGTGACCACCCCGACGGTGTCGCGCATCTCGGTGAGCATCGTGACCTTGCCCTTGTAGTCCGGATCGAAGAGGTCGTCGACGCTCTTTGGCTCGCGCTTGACCAGGTCCCTCCGGTAGACGATCCCGCCGAAGCCGGACTGCCACGGCATCGAGTAGTCGCGGCCCGGGTCGAACGGGGGCGTGCGCAGGCGGTCGAGCAGGTTCTGCTGGGCGGTGACGATCTCCGCGGGGTCGAAGCGCTGCACGTAGCCGAGCCTGATCATGCGCCCGGCCATCCAGTCCGTGACCACGTGGATGTCGCGCCCGCCGGAGTCGCCCTGAGCGTACTGCTGGCGCACCTTCCCAAAGAACTCGGTGTTGTCGTTGATCTCCTCGACGTACCTGACCTTGGCCCCGTACTCCTCCTCGAACTCCTTGAGCGTCCCGCGGTCCTCCTCGATGTAGAGAGGCCAGTTCGAGAAGAAGAGCGAGTCGGACAGCTTCGCCTTGGGGATCACGTCGGACTCGCTCGACGTCGTCGCGACGCCGCCCGTCCGCGGACCGCAGGCGGCGAGGTAGGCCAGCGTCGATGCGCCCAAGGCCCCCGCCGCGCCGCGCTTCATCAGCAGGCGGCGGGTCAGCAGACGGCGCTCCTGCGGCGTCATCCCGCGGCCTCCTCCCTGACGATGTGGATGTTCTCCTGCGTCCAGGTGAGGCGGGCCGCCTCACCGGGCGCCGGGAGGTTGCGGCGCTCATCCGTGTCGGCGTTCGGGACCAGGACGGTCATGCCCGTGCCGTCGCCCAAGCGCACGACCATCTGCGTCGCGGTGCCCATGTACAGGGAGCTCTCGACCTGGCCCTCGACGCTCATCCGGTCTCTCTGGGCGGGCGCGTCGCCCGGCTCGAGGCCGAGCTTCTCCGGACGCACCACTGCATGTACGCGCTCGCCCGGCTGGGCCCCCTCCGAGTCCGAGGTGTTCACGGTGGGCCCGGCGTCGAGGCGGATCGAGGGCGTCCCGCCGTTGGCCGAGACCACCTCACCCGGCATCAGGTTCGAGACGCCGATGAATCCGGCCACGAAGGTGGTGCGGGGGCGCTCGTAGATCTCCTCCGGCTCGCCCAGCTGCTCGATCACGCCGCGGTTCATCACCGCGATGCGATCGGACATCGTGAGCGCCTCCTCCTGGTCGTGCGTGACGTACACGAACGTGATACCGACCTCCTGCTGGATGCGCTTGAGCTCGACCTGGAGCTGCTTTCGAAGCTTGAGGTCGAGGGCGCCGAGCGGCTCGTCCAGGAGCAGCACCGCGGGTCGGTTGACGAGGGCGCGCGCCAGCGCCACCCGCTGCTGCTGTCCGCCCGAGAGCTGGCGCGGCTTGCGCTTGGCCTCGGCCGCCAGGCCCACGCGCTCGAGCTCCTCGCCGACGCGCCGGCGCACCTCGTCCTTGGGCACCTTCGTCCGCTGGAGCCCGAAGGCCACGTTCCGCTCGACGCTCAGGTGAGGGAACAGCGCATAGCTCTGGAAGACCGTGTTGGTGGGGCGCTTGAAGGCGGGGAGCCCGGTCACGTCTTCGCCGTCGAGCAGCACGGTCCCCTCGGTCGGCTCCTCGAAGCCGGCGATCATCCGCAGCGTGGTGGTCTTTCCGCACCCCGACGGGCCGAGCATCGTGAAGAACTCGCCCTTGGGGATGTCGAGGTCCATCCTCCGAACCGCGGTGAAGCCGCCGAAGCGCTTCGAGACGCCCTGCAGACGCACGCTGGGCGCGGCGCGCGCGCCTGAGTCGGCTCGCTCCGGAGCCACGGTGGGAGAGGGCACCGGCACAGCCCGCTCCGCACCGACCCTGTCGGCCTCCCTCCCTTCGCCCTCACGGCTCATGGTTGACCGGAAAGTATGGCCGATGTGGCAAGGCCGCAAGCCGCGAAAGGCCGCAAACGTGGCCGCCTCGTTGTCCGTTCTGCACAATGGTGCGGCTCTGCGTTTCGCGATACCGTTGTCCGCACTGTCGTACGCGTAGCGACTCCGAGGAGAGAGAATGGCGACCACGCCCCAGACGGTGTACGAGGAGCAGATCGGCCCCCCGAGCGCGCTTCAGGAGAAGGCGCTCAAGCACCTGTGGATGCACTTCACCCAGATGGGGAGCTTCGACAGCCAGCACGAGGTGCCGATCATCGTGCGCGGCGAGGGCAGCTACGTCTACGACGAGCACGACAAGCGCTACCTCGACGGCCTGTCGGCGCTGTTCTGCGTGAACGCCGGCCACGGCCGCACCGAGATCGGCGAGGCGGCGGCGCGTCAGGTCGAGAAGCTGGGCTTCTTCACGAACTGGAGCTACGCGCACCCTGTGGCGATCGAGCTGGCGGAGCGGATTGCCGGCCTCGCGCCGGGCGACCTCAACCGCGTCTTCTTCACCTCCGGCGGCTCCGAGGCGGTCGAGTCGGCCTGGAAGCTCGCGCGGCAGTTCCACAAGCTGAACGGCGACTCCATGAGGACGAAGATCATCTCGCGCGAGACCGCCTACCACGGCACCACCTTCGGCGCGCTCTCCATCACCGGCATCACCGCGCTTCGCACGCCGTTCGAGCCGCTCGTACCGGGGGCCTTCCACGCCCCGAACACGAACTCGTATCGCTGGCCCGAGGACCGCGATCCGCTCTGGGCGGCCGACCAGATCGAGCACGTGATCGAGTTCCAGGGTCCGGAGACGGTGGCGGCCGTGATCCTCGAGCCGGTGCAGAACGCGGGCGGCTGCTTCGTGCCCCAGGACGGCTACTGGCAGCGCGTACGTGAGATCTGCGACAGGCACGGCGTGCTGCTGATCGCCGACGAGGTGATCTGCTCATGGGGCCGCCTGGGCCACTACTTCGGCGTCGACCGCTTCGGCGTGGTACCGGACATCATCACGACGGCCAAGGGCATCACCTCGGCCTACGCGCCGATGGGCGGGGTGATCGTCTCCGACCGGGTGGCACAGCCGTTCATCGACGACAGCGGCATGTTCACCCACGGCATCACGTTCGGCGGCCACCCGGTCTCCGCGGCGATGGCGATGGCGAACCTCGACATCTTCGATCGCGAGGACCTCTGCGGCCACGTGCGCTCCAAGGAAGCGGAGTTTCGCGGCATGCTGGAGAAGATTCACGAGGACCTGCCGATCGTGGGCGACCTGCGCGGCGCCGGCTACTTCTATGCGCTCGAGCTGGTCAAGGACAAGGAGACCAAGGAGACCTTCGGCCCCGAGGAGCGCGAGGCGCTCCTGCGCGGCTTCGTGTCGGGCGAGCTCTACAAGCAGGGGCTGATCTGCCGGGCCGACGACCGCGGCGAGCCCGTGGTCCAGCTGTCCCCGCCGCTGATCGCCGACAGCGAGGAGTTCGATGTGATCGACAAGGTCCTGCGCCAGGTCCTCACCGAGGCCTGGGACAGGGTCGTCAAGCACTGAGATGCCTCGCGCGCGAGAGGTCGCGTTGTAGATGCTCACGGTCAGGGGCCTCGTCGACGAGATGGGCCTCGAGCTCGCCACGGGCGAGGACGGCGCCGACGTACCCGTGCGCTGGGTACACATCTCGGAGCTTCCCGATCCCACTCCCTGGCTGTCCGGCGGCGAGCTCCTGCTCACCACCGGCATCCAGCTGGGGAGCGAGGAGCGCCAGCGCGAGTTCGTGCGGCTGCTGTCGGGCCACCACCTGGCCGGGCTTGGGTTCGGGACCGGCTTCGACCACGACCGACTCCCGGACGCGCTCGTCGACGAGGCCGGTCGGCTCGACTTCCCGGTCTTCGAAGTGCCCTACGCGCTGCCCTTCATCGCGCTCACGGAAAAGGCCTTCACGCGGCTCGTTAACGAGCAGTACGAGGTGCTGCAGCGTGGCATCGCGATCCACAAGCGCCTCGAGCGGCTGGTGCTCGAGGAGCGCGGCCTGGACGAGGTGGTTCGGGCGCTCGCCGCCACCACGGGTGGCGCGGTCTGGGTGCTGTCCGCGCGGGGCGAGACGATCGCCGCCACGCGGTTCCGGCGCCAGGTGCCCGAGGGCGCGCTCGAGCACGTGCGCGAGGAGGTGCGCCGGCGAAGCGGCGGGCTCGCCGGCACGGTCGCGCGCGAGGGCCCCGACGCGGCCCGCACCGCAGCGGTGCTCTCCGACGAGGCACTCGAGTTCGCACCCGACCATCCCGAGATCGCGGGGCGCTCCCTGGTGCTCCCCGTCTCGATCCGCGGGCGCGGCGGCCCGCAAGCGTGGCTCGTGGCGGCGCGCGACGCCGGCGGGCTGGGCGACTTCGAGCGGCTCATCCTGCAGCAGGCCGTGACGGTGGTGGCACTCGAGCTCATGCGCCAGCGCGCGATGCGCGACACGGAGCGCCGGCTGGCGGGCGACGTGCTCGCCGAGGCGCTCACCGGCCGCCTGTCCGAGTCCGAGCTGGCGGTCCGCCTGCGCCCCTTTGGGGTGGGCGCCAGCGCGGCGGTGCTCGTCTTCGCCCGGCTTGACCGCCCGCCCGCCGGGGGTGGGGGGCCGGGCCGAGCCGCAGCGATGCTGTCCACGGCCGAGGGCGACCTCGACCGCTTCCTGGCGGATGCCGGGCTGGGTGCGCTCGTGGCCTCGCGTGAGCGGCTCTTGTGCGCCGTGGTCGACGCCCGCGACGGCCTGGATCCGGTGGCCGTGGCCGCCCGGGCGCGCGAGGCGCTCCAAGCCGAGCACGGGGAGCTTCGCGCGGCGGCTTCGCGGCCGGCCGCCGTGGGCTCGCTCAGGCGCTCGTTCCACGAGGCGCGCTGCGCGCTCGAGGCGGCGGCGCTCGCAAACGGCCAATCCCCGCCGGTCGCCTCCTACCGCGACCTCGGCGCCTTCCAGCTCCTGCTGTCGCTTCAGGACGACGAGGCGCTGCGGCTCTACTGCGACAGCGTGCTGGGCCCGCTCGAGGACGCGAGCGGCGAGTACGGCGACGAGCTGATCCGCTCGCTGGAGGCCTACATCGAGCAGAACGGCCAGTGGGAGAAGGCGGCACGCGAGCTGTACTGCCACCGGCATACGCTGCGCTATCGGATCCGGCGCGTGGAAAAGCTGACCGGCCGCGATCTGTCGAGCGCGCGCGACCGGATCGAGTTCTGGCTGGCGCTGCGCGCCCGCGAATTGGTGACCTAGAGGGAGGTCGCGAGCAGAGATGAAGGTCGGGGTTCCGACGGAGATAAAGACAGACGAATACCGCGTGGCGCTCACGCCGGCCGGCGTGCGCGAGCTGGTGGAGCACGGGCACGAAGTCGTCGTGCAGGCGGGCGCCGGTGTGGGGAGCACGATTCCGGACGAGGAGTACACGGCACAGGGGGCGCGCATCGCACCGGATGCGAAGAGCGTCTTCGACGAGGTCGATCTGGTCCTGGGGGTGAAGGAGCCGCAGCCGGATGAGGTCGCGATGCTGCGGCGCGACCAGCTGCTGTTCACCTACCTGCATCTCGCGCCGGACCCGGAGCTGACGCGCGGCCTGGTGGAGTCGGGCGCGACCTGCGTGGCCTACGAGACCGTCGTGGACGAGCTCGGCCGCCTGCCGCTGCTGGCGCCGATGAGCGAGGTGGCCGGCAAGATCGCCACGCAGGCCGGGGCGTTCTTCCTCGAGCGTCCGCTGGGCGGCCGCGGCGTGCTGCTCGGCGGCGTGCCCGGAGTGGCCGCCGCCACCGTGATGGTGATCGGCGGCGGCGTGGTCGGGATGAACGCGGCGTTCATCGCGATGGGGATGGAGGCCGACGTCTTCGTGTTCGACCGCAACATCGATCGGCTGCGAGAGCTCGACATCGCCTTCGGCGGCAGGGTGTCGACGGTCTACTCCTCGACGCTCGCGGTCGAGGAGATGCTGCCGAGGGCCGACCTGGTGATCGGCGCGGTACTGGTCCACGGCGCCAGGGCGCCGTACGTGATCAAGCGCGCCCAGCTGGCGCTGATGAAGGAGCGCGCCGTGCTGGTCGACGTCTCGATCGACCAGGGCGGCTGCTTCGAGACCTCACGCCCCACCACCCACTCGGACCCCGTCTACGAGGTCGACGGCGTGACCCACTACTGCGTCGCCAACATGCCCGGCGCCGTGCCCGTCACGTCGACGTTCGCGCTGACGAACGCCACCCTCCCCTACGTGCTCGCCCTCGCCGACCTCGGGCTCGAGGGGGCGATCGAGATGACGCCCGGACTGAGCGCCGGGGTCAACGTGGCCCAGGGCAAGGTCACCCACCCCGCGGTCGCCGAGGGCACCGGCATGGAGTACACGCCCGTCGAGGACGTGCTGAGCGTTACCGCCTAGGACAGACAAGGAGACCCCGCGCATGGCCACAATGACCAAGACCAAGCTGCAGAACTTCATCGACGGCGAGTTCGTGGACGCCGCCGACGGCGCCACCGAGGAGGTGACCAACCCGGCGAACGGCGAGGTGATCGCCGAGATGCAGCTGTCGACCGAGGAGGACGTGAACCGCGCCGTGGCCGCCGCGAAGCGGGCGTTCCCCGGCTGGGCCGCCACGCCGCCGGGCGAGCGCGCAACGGCGCTCATCAAGCTGGCCGACCTGCTCGAGGAGCACGCCGAGGAGCTGTCCGACCTCGAGGCCGCCGACGCCGGCAAGCCGCGCAACGCCTTCCTCGAGGACGAGATGCCGTTCCTGTGCGACAACCTGCGCTTCTTCGGCGGCGCGGCCCGCACGCCCGAGGGCCAGGCGTCCGGCGAGTACGTGGCGGGGCACACCTCGATCATCCGCCGGGAGCCGGTGGGCCCGGTGGGACAGATCACCCCGTGGAACTACCCGCTGATGATGGCGATCTGGAAGGTCGGCCCGGCGCTAGCCACCGGCTGCACGATCGTGCTGAAGCCGGCCGAGACCACCCCGATCTCCACCCTCAAGCTGGCCGAGTACGCGGGCGAGGTGCTGCCCAAGGGCGTGCTCAACGTGATCACCGGCCACGGCCAGCCGGCCGGCTCCTCGCTCGTCACGCACCCCGACATCGAGATGGTGTCCCTGACCGGATCCCCCGAGACGGGCAAGTGGATCGCGAAGGCGGCGGCGGACACGCTGAAGCGCGTGCACCTCGAGCTGGGCGGGAAGGCGCCGGTCATCGTGTTCGACGACGTGGACATGGAGGCGGCGATGGAGACGATCGCGGCCACCGGGCTCTACAACGCCGGCCAGGACTGCACCGCCGCGACGCGCGTGCTCGCGGGATCGAAGGTGTACGACGACGTGGTGAACGGGCTGGCCGAGCAGGCCAAGGGCTACAAGATGGGCGACACGTTCGACCCGGAGACCACGCTCGGGCCGCTCAACTCCAAGCGCCAGCGCGAGCGCGTGGAGGGCTTCCTCTCGGGCAAGCCCGGCCACGCCGAGGTCGTGACCGGCGGCAAGGAGCCCGACCTGCCCGGCTTCTTCCTCGAGCCGACGGTCGTGGCGAACCTGCGGCAGAACGACGAGATGATCCAGAACGAGATCTTCGGGCCGGTCATGACCGTTCAGCAGTTCGACGACGAGGCGAAGGCGATCGAGTGGGCCAACGGCACGCGCTACGGGCTGGCCTCCTCGGTGTGGACGCGCGACATCGGACGCGCGCACCGTGTGGCGAACGCGATCCGCTTCGGGACCGTGTGGGTGAACGACCACATCACGATGTCCACCGAGATGCCGCACGGCGGCTACAAGCAGTCCGGCTACGGCAAGGACATGTCGAAGTACGCGCTCGAGGACTACCAGGAGATCAAGCACGTGATGATCAACCTCGAGCAGCCGGCCTGAGGTACCGCTTCCTCACAACCTGGCTTCTGGAGGCGTCCCGCGCAGCCGCGTGGGACGTCCTCCAGGATCCGCTCGGCTGGCCCGCCTGGTGGCGCGGCGTGGTACGCGCCCGCGAGCTCGACGGGGGGGACCACGCACGGGTGGGGAGCCGCTACCGCGTGGCGTGGCGCAGCCGCATCCCGTACGTGCTCGAGTTCGACTTCACCGTGCGCGGGCTCGAGGAGGGGCGCTGGATGGAGGGCCGGGCGACGGGTGACCTCGAGGGCACGGGCTGCTGGCGGCTGTTCGAGGACGGCGGCGTGACGGCCGTGGTCTACGACTGGGACGTGGCGAGCACCAAGCGGTGGATGAACGCCCTCGGCCCGGTCGCCCGGCCGGTCTTCGAGTACAACCACGACGCGGTGATGCGCTGGGGCGGCGAGGGGCTCGCCCGCCGGCTCGGCGTGAGGCTGCTCGCGGCGGGTTAGATGCCGGCGGCCGGCGGCGCGTGGAGGGCCTCGACCTCCACGCGGAGCTGGCGGACCAGCTCGTGCCCCGGGATGAGGGCCGCGAGCATGTCGAGGCTCGCCTCGTAGTGGGCGAACTTGCTGCAGTCCGACTCGTCTCGGCGTCCGCGGCTCACCCGCACCCGCAGCTCGCGGGCCTTCGAGACCTTGTCGGCGGCGAAGATCACGGCGGCGCACTCGCCTGCCGCCGCGACCTGGCGGCGCAGCGCCGCCTTGCGCTCGGTGTCGTCGTCGATCGACGCGTCGTCCGTGACGGCCTTGACCAGTTCCGCGACACGCCCGCCGAAGCGCGCCTCCAGGTCGCTCAACTCGGCGTCGGTGTCCTCGACCACGTCGTGGAGCACGCCCGCGGCCACCACCTCGTCGGGATAGCCCCCCTCGTGCAGGAGGCAGGCCACCTCGACCGGGTGCGTGACGAACGGCAGGTCGTCGATGTCACGCGTCTGACCGGCGTGGCGCTGATCTGCGAAGGCGAGCGCATCGCGCGTCAGCGGCGACCAGTCCACGAAGTCGGTCCGCGCCATCGTGGAGATGGTTTCAAGGGTCTTGCGTTCCAAAACGTGGCCGTGGGGTTCCGCCGGGAATCCTACGGCCGCGAAAGCGTTTCCGCCAGAACATCTGGATAACACCTGCTACCGAGGTGTTAGCAGGCTGTTTCAGGCCCGTGAACCGTCCGCGGCTCGGGCTACATCGACTGGCGTGCGAACGCTGACGCGCCTGTTCCTCTTGCCGCTTGGGCTTGCGACGGGCCTCATGCTGGTCGTGCTCACGAGCGCACTCGGCGACGCCCCCCAGTCGCTCGCTCGCATCGAGCCGATCGTCGTGACGAGCAAGCCCGCGAAAGCTCACGCGGTGCTGCTCATCATGGACGAGCTGCCGAGCGATTCGCTGCTCGACGGGCGCGGCCGAATCGACCCCGTGAGGTATCCCAACTTCGCCGCGCTGGCCGCGGACTCGACCTGGTTTCGAAACGGGTACTCGATCTATGACTCGACCACCAAGGCCGTGCCCCTGATCCTCGACGGGATGTGGCCGCGGTCGGGCAGCTCCCCGGACCGCGGCGGCCACCCGCGCTCGGTGTTCGACATGTTCCGGCGGCGCGGCTACCGGATGGTCGCATCGGAGGAGGCTTCGGCGCTCTGCCCGCCGCGCATGTGCCGAGGCGGCCGCGCCCGAAAGCCTGCGATCCTCCCGCTCCTCAACCGCGGCCGCCCGCGGCGCTTCAACCGCTGGGTCCGGAAGATCGAGGACGGCCCTCCGACCTTCTGGATGAAGCACGTTCTGCTGCCGCACATGCCCTACGTCTACCTGCCCTCCGGCGCGCGCACCCGGCCCGGCGGGCCCGACCCGCTGCCGGGCATGACAACCGTGCCCGGCTTCCACGACGAGTACCTGACCCGCCACAACGAGCAGCGCTACCTGCTGCAGCTCGGTTACACCGACCGCCTGCTGGGGCGTCTCCTGCGGCGCCTGAAGAGCCAGGGCATCTACGACGACACCTTGATCGTCGTGGTGGCCGACCACGGCTACCTGTGGCGCTCGGGGGTCGAGACGCGCCGGCGCGCGCTCGCGGGCACCGCCCACGAGGTGTCGCCGGTCCCGTTCATCGTCAAGCGGCCGGGGCAGCGCCGTGGCCGGGTGAGCGCCGCTTACGCACGCACGCTCGACGTGCCGTCCACGATCGCGGACGTGCTCGGGGCGCGGCTCGGCTACAAGGACGACGGGCGCTCCGCCTTTAGCCGCGCAGCCCGGCGCACTCGCCGCGTCACGTTCCCCACGCGGGACTTCGACGCCGTGGTCACGGTGCCCGGCCGGCGCTGGCAGGCGCAGCGGCGGCGGGTCGTGCGGCGGCGCCTGCGCCAGCTCGGGTCGGGCCACATCAGCTCGCTGTACACCGGGATCGGCCCCAACCGCGAGCTGCTCGGGCGCGACGTGGCCGGCATCGCGCGCTCGGCCGGCAGCGGTGGGGGCGGGACGATCGCCCACGGGGAGCTGCTGTCGAAGGTGCGCCGGAGCTCGGGAGTTCTGCCCACCCAGATCACCGGCCTCCTCCGCGGCGGTTCGGGGGGCCCGCGTGACCTGGCGGTGGCCGTGAACGGGCAGATCGCCGCGGTGGGGCGCTCGTTCTGGCTCGCGGGCCGCCCGAGCGAGAGCTTCGCCTTCATGGTCCCCGAGGACGCGCTGCGCGAGGGGCGGAACTCGGTGGAGGTGTTCGAGGTGGTGGGCGGCAGCCGGCTGCACCTGCTCGCGCGCCGTTAGCCGAGGACCGCGAGCGCGACACAGTCACGATCGACATCGAGGCCGGCGCGCTCGAGGTGGACCTTGCCGACGGCGAGATCGCGCGGCGCCTGGTGAGTTCAGGCCGCCGCCCCCGGGTTACGACTTCGGCGTCCTCGCGCGTTCGTGGGCTTTCGAAGGGAACGCAGGTCGGGGCGGAAAAGGCGGCAGTAAGGAGGGGGTTCCACAAGTTGCGGCCGCGATATGGCCGTTTCTTGTTGAACCCCCCTTGGTTGCCCGCCGTCCGACCACGTTCGGGTGCGCAGGCCGGCGCGAGCGGAGCTCAGGCCGAGGGAACACGTTCGCCACCGTCCCGTCGCCGCGACGATGAAGGCGGCGCGCTGTGAGCTCGCACAACGGCGCGGTGCTCGTCGGCGAGCCGGCGAGGTCCGCGAGTGAGACCTTGCACCAGTCCTGGTCGGGACGGGTGAAGTGGGGCGCCTTCTCTCCCTCGGTGATCATGGTGCTTCCTGTCTTTTACATTGGTCATGTGCGCACGCCTGCCGTCGCGCTGCTCGTAATCCTGATCGGCGCAGCCGTTGCGTTCGCCGTCGATTCGGACCAGGGCGACCTCGCCGGGGCCGATGCGCGGCCGCCCATCGTGGTGATCGTCTTCGACGAGTTCCCCACCGAGGCTCTCACCACGCCGAGCGGCGAAATCGACGCCGCGCGCTACCCCAACTTCGCTGCGCTCGCCGAGACCTCCACCTGGTTCCGCAACGGCTACACGATCTTCGACTCGACGTTCAAGGCCTTGCCGTCGATTCTCGACGGCCGCATGCCGGCGGACAAGACCGCGGCGGACGTTCGAAGCCACCAGCCGAGCGTGTATCACCTGATGCACCGGCTCGGATACGACATCGTGAAGGTGGAGTCAGCATCGGCGGTCTGCCCCCCTTGGATCTGTGAGCGCACCCGCACCCGCCGGCCGGGAGTGCTGCCGCGGCTGGCGGGAAGTGGGCGCCCGGCGCGGCTCCACAGGTGGATCGGGGCCATCCGCGACCGCGACCGGCCCACCTTCTACTTCCACCACGCGCTGCTTCCGCACGAGCCCTGGATCTACCTCCCCTCCGGGCGTCAGAGCCGGCCCGCCGGCGTGGAGCCCATCGCCGCCATCAACAAGCCCCCGAGCTGGCACGACCCCGGCCTGACGGACCACCACCACCTGCGCCACCTGCTCCAGGTCGGCTACACGGATCTCGAGCTGGGTCACGTGATGCGAAGGCTGCGGCGCACGGGCCTGTTCGACCGCGCGCTGCTGGTGGTGATGGCCGACCACGGTTACTCGTTCGAGGTGAACGTGAAGAGCCGGCGCCAAGTCACCGAGCACAACCTCGGCGAGATCGCGCCCGTGCCGTTCTTCGTCAAGACGCCGGGGCAGACCGAAGGAAGGGTGGACCCCAGCCTGGTTCGGAACGTCGACCTGCTCCCGACGATCGCCGACGTGCTCGGGGTGGGCGTGCCCTGGCAGGCCGAGGGCCACTCGGCCTTCGCTCCCATGACACGCGCGCGCGAGCACGTGACCCTGGCCCGGCGCGACTTCAGCAGGCTCGTGTCGCTGGGCCGTGAGGAGTGGTTGCGCCAGCGGGCGGCGCTTGCGCGGTGGCGCGCGCGCACGTTCGGCACGGGTGCCCAGAGCGAACGCCGCTTCGGCGACCCCTGGGCATCCGCGTTTCGGATCGGCCCGCACCCCGAGCTGCTGGGCGACCGCGTGCGGGCCGACCTCCCGCGCTCGGACGAGCTCCACGGCGAGCTCGCGGTGAACGCGGGGCGCCTGGACGACGTCGATCCGCGCGGGCCGATCGTGCCCACCCGCGTGGTGGGCCGGATCGAGGGCAGCGGGCCCGGGGCGGTGCGCGATCTCGCGGTGGCGGTGAACGGGCGCATCTGGGCCGTCGGCCGCAGCTTTCACCTGCGCGGCCGGCCGGCCGAGCTCTTCTCGCTGATCTTCCCCGAGCGCGCGCTTCGCCGCGGGGACAACAGGCTCCAGCTGCTCGAGGTGGAGCCGGACGGGGATCTCGTGTCGCTGCTCGACGTCTAGGTGGTTCCGTCGCGACGGGGGCGGGCCCCGTCAGCCGAGGCGTGGCAAGTTTGTGGCCTCCTGGTCAACAAACTTGCCTAGCCTCGCCGGGGCACCTCCTCATTGCTCTCTTTCG
>Ga0081538_10000984_pt1 | contig 30176 bp, 27 predicted proteins | sample TabmetS5T2R1_FD_71022 | JGI IMG/M metagenome (GOLD analysis project Ga0081538, IMG submission 71022) | Tabebuia heterophylla rhizosphere microbial communities from the University of Puerto Rico - S5T2R1 | ecosystem: Host-associated > Plants > Roots > Rhizosphere ...
CGCGCCACGCCATGGCTGCCCTTGCGCTCCACGAACTCCAGTCCTCGGCGCGGCGAGCCGTGATTGAAGAGGATGCCGGACGTGGCGAACATGTCGTAGCTCTCGCGGAAGTTCACCGAGATCCAGTGCGCGTAGACCTTCGCTACGCCGTAGGGGGAGCGGGGGTGAAACGGGGTCTGCTCGGTCTGCGGCACCTCGACGACCTTGCCGAACATCTCCGAGGAGCTGGCCTGGTAGTAGCGGACGTCCGGATCGACCTGACGGATCGATTCGAGCAGTCGCACTGCGCCGAGCGCGGTCACGTCCCCGGTGAGCACCGGCTGCGAGAAGCTGGTCATCACGAAGCTCTGCGCCGCCAGGTTGTAGACCTCGGTGGGCCGGTGCTCCGAGAGGATCGACACGAGGGAGCCCTGGTCGAGCAGGTCGCCGGGCACGAGGGTGAGGCGGTCCTGGATGTGGGCGATCCGTTCGAAACTGACGGTCGAGCTGCGGCGCACGACGCCGACGACCTCATAACCATGGTCGAGCAGCAGCTCGGCCAGATAGGAGCCGTCCTGGCCGGTGATGCCGGTTATGAGGGCGCGGCGTCTGGGAGCCATGGACGGGTTGTACCGGCGATCCGGGCGCCCGTCTGCTAAGCCAGTTGGCATCGAGCCGGAATCCTTCGGTCGCCGGGTGGGGAAGCGTCGAGCCGAGATGGGTTGGACGCAGGCGCAGCTCGCCGGCCGGGTCGGCGTGTCGCGCGTGGCGCTCTCGCACATCGAGTCGGGTGTCACGGTGGCCAGCGAGCGGACGGTGGCGTTGCTCGCCGGCGTGTTCGGTTGCGAGCCACCGGAGCTGGTCGCCGCCACCGACTATCCGGTCGCGAAGGCGGAACGCCTCCCGGCGGTCGTCGCCCGCCACACCGAGGTGGCCCACCAGCTCGCCGTGCTCGCGGCGGTCCTGGAGATCGTGGAGCGGGTGCCGGGACACGAGGGTGCCCTCCTGCTCGGCGACGTGCGGGAAGCCTGGCGGCCCCGGCTGCTGGCGATCCGGGACCGCACCCTCGACCCCGACGAGCGCCGCCGCCTCGGCGCCGCGCTACGCGACCTGGCGCTCCGCGGCGCCGAGCGTTCGATCCCCCCGGGGACTAGGCGGCGCTAGCCGATCGGCTACGCTTGAGTAGCCGATCGGCTAGTGTGGCGTCGGTCGGCGGCAGCTGGCCCGAACGGAGGAGGACCGTCGTGTCTGACCCGACGACCGACGAGCAGCTCGACGAGTTCCTGGAGATCCGTAGGCCCGGGGCCCACCTCGAGGAGGACGTCGTCGCCGACGACTTCGTCCTCATGCTCGGGGTCGACCTGACGAACTACCCCAAGTTCTCGCGGGTGGACGACGACGTCACCTATCCCAAGGCCGACCTCGACATCCGCCAGCAGCTCGACGTCGACTCGGGCGCCGAGCTGCCCGACTACGCCGGGCCTTACCGGGCCGACCTCCGCCTCACGGACTTCTCGACGGAGGCGCTGGCCACCCGGTTCCTGCCGTGGAGCGAGCGCTACCTGCAGACGTGTGTCGACGGCTGGGCCACCGAGGTGGCCCGACGCTACGGCGCCGAGACGATGGCCGAGATCGAGTGGGCCGCCTGGAACGACCAGATCGTGCCCGAGCTCGAGCGCATGCGGGCGGAGTTCCTGCCCCCGGGCACCGCTTACGACGACCCCAACGAGCACGTCCCCGAGCACGAACGGCCGGTCAAGCGGGTCGTCTACACGGGCCTGTTCACGCCGGGGCCCGAGGTGGCCGATCTCACCAAGGAGCGGCTCGTCACCTGGTTCCTCGGCAGCCACGAGTACCTGCTGCAGTGCATCGAGGCGTGGGCCACCCAGATCACCGTTCGCTTCGGCCTCGACGTGATGTTCGACATCCAGTGGACGCTGTGGGGCAACACGGTCCTTCCCGAGGTGAAGCGGCTCAAGGCCGAGTACCTCGGCATCGACGGCGACCGTGTCGAGGACTGGATGAAGGACCTGCAGCTCGACGCCACGGCGCTGCCGGGCAAGGCCTTCGACCTGTCCTTCGAGATGCCCGAGCCGGACGTCGGCATCATGACGTTCAACCGCTGCGTCGCCGTCGACCAGTGGGAGGCGATGGGCCGCCCCGACATCCTCGAGAAGAACTGCCACTCGACGTGCCCGAAGTCGATGATCGAGACGACCAGGATGTACAACCCGAGCATGAAGGTCGAGATCCTCGCCATCCCTCCCCGCAGGGACCCGGGGGACGTGTGCTGCAAGTGGCGGTTCAGCATGCACGACGAGCACGACCCCGAGTACGTCCCGGTCGAGCTCACGCAGAAGCCGCGCCGCTAGGGTCGCCCTCAGTGAGCCCAGCGTCGGTAACCGCGACTGCCGGCGGCCCAGTGGTCCACCGCGCCGCGCAGTCCCGGATCATCGCCGCGGCGCTCGGCCTGTTCGCCAAGCACGGCGTCGGCGGGACGTCGCTGGCGATGATCGCCGACGAGGTCGGCGTGACGAAGGCCGCCGTCTACCACCAGTTCAAGACCAAGGACGAGATCGTCCTCGCCGCCGCCCAGGCCGAGCTCGCCAGGCTGCGGGCCGTGGTCGACGAAGCCGAGGCCCAGCCGACGCGGAAGCGGGCGCGCGACACGCTCATCACCGGGATCGTCGCGCTCGCCGTCGACAGCCGCCGCTCCATGGGTGTCGTGCTGCGCGACCCGGTCATCGTGGACTTCTTCAGCGACCACGAAGACTTCCGGCACACGATGGACCGGATGTGCCGCCTCCTAGTCGGCGGCGCCACCACCCACGAGGCCCGCGTCTCCGCAGCCATGCTCACGGCCGCCATAAGCGGCGCGGTCATGCACCCCTACGTGGCAGGCCTGGACGACGCCACGCTCCGCACCCAACTCGAACAGCTAGCCCGCAGGTTCCTAAGGATCCCCGGCTGATCTCCCGTGACGGCGAGGCCGCTGGGTGGGCGGCCCTGGCATGCCGGAACGGGTGGGCTGGCTGGGCGCCGCAGGCAGCGCGGAGGCCCCCCGGCGGCGCCGGGGGGCCAATCGCAGGTGGTGCATTCTGGGCGGCCCTGGCAAGCCCAACGGGTGGGCTGGCGGGGCGCCGCAGGCAGCGCGGAGGCCCCCCGGCGGCGCCGGGGGGCCAATCGCAGGTGGTGCATTCTGGGCGGGCCCGGCAAGCCATGGCGAGCCGGACCGCCCAGAATGCATGTTCTGTCAAGTAAAACCCTTGTCCACGAAGGGACGCTGCTCCACCACCGGCCGGGCGGCGGCCAGGAGCCACCCCACTGCGTCCTCGTAGTCCGCGGGTGTCGGGTCGGCGGCGAGGTCCCGGTCCACGTCCTCGATCGCCGCCTCGAGGACGTAGAGCCGGTCGTACAGGTCGTCGAGCTCACGCCGGGCGACGATCAGCTCGTGCTCGCTGAGGCCGACCTCGGTCGCCCGCCGGCGGGCCTGGTAGTCGAGTTGGCGGCAGCTCGGCTTGCAGAACTCCCGGCGACGGCCCGGTCCGGCCCGCGGGGGCAGGGCGCGGCCGCACCAGCGGCACCTGCTCCCCTGGCCCGATTCCGTGAATTCACGCAATTGCCGCTCGACCGCCATGCCTCCGATGGTCGCAGCCGGGGCCTCGTGCCTCGCGGATGGTCATTCCGGGGCCACGAGCACACGATGCGCGCTGCGTCGTGACTCCGTGGCCCCGACCGGGCTCCGGGCGCAGAACTGTTTGCCCAGGCACCAATTCAGCGCCCGGAACCGTCGGCGCGGGCTCCCCTGCCCTGATTGCGTGAATTCACGCAATTGCCGTTCGACCGCTGGACCTTGAGGTGCGCCGGACGCCCCGCCGCTCCGGCCATCCCGACCGGCTATGCCAGACTCGGCGCCGATGCAGCCGACCGTGCCCCCGCCGCCGGCTCCCCCCGCCGGACCGATCCTGCGTGCGGCGGGCGTGACCATGACCTATCCCGGGGGGACCACGGCGCTGGAGGGCTTCACGGTCGATGTGCCGCCGGGGTCGGTGGGGCTCGTGGGCGCCAACGGCGCGGGCAAGACCACCCTGTTCCGCCTCATGCTCGGGCTGATGGGGCCCACATCGGGCGCGCTCGAGGTCACCGGTCGGCCGGTGGCGTCGGACCCGGTCGGCATCCGCAGCCACCTGGGGTACATGCCCGAGCACGATTGCCTGCCGCTGGACCAGACGGCGGCCGACATCGTGGCGACGTTCGGCGAGCTGGCCGGCCTTCCGGCGCGGGCGGCGCGCCAACGGGCGTCCGACATGCTCGACCTCGTCGGGCTCGACGAGGCCCGCTTCCGTCCCGTGGGCGGGTTCTCGACGGGCATGCGGCAACGCACCAAGCTGGCGCAGGCGCTCGTGGCCGATCCTCAGCTGGTGCTGCTCGACGAGCCGACGGCCGGCCTCGATCCCCTCGGCCGCGAGGACATGCTCGAGCTGGTCGGCCGCCTGGCGGGCTTCGGCATCTCGGCGATCCTCGCCACCCACCTGCTCGACGACGTGCAGCGCGTCTGCCAGCACGTGGTCATGATCGATCGCGGCCGGCTGGTGCTGGCGGGCCCGATCGACAAGCTCATGCAGACCACCGGCGTCATGCGGGTCGAGGTCGGCGGGCGGCCCGCGTCCGGGCGGGAGCTCGTCGACGCGCTGGCGGCGCGCGACATCGGCGCCGGGCTGGTGGACGAACACACCGTCGAGGTCGACACGAGCCTGCACGGCGACGCCGCCTTCGACGCGGTCCGTGACCTGACGGCGGACCTGGGCCTGCGGTTGTACGCGCTGTCGACCCGCCACCGCTCGCTCGACGACGTGTTCATGCAGGAGGCCCGCCGGTGACCGCCCTGCCCCCGGTGCTGTCGGGCGCCGTCTACGACCGCGGCTACCGACCCTACGACGGCCCCCGCGGCGGACGCCGCGAGGCCACGTTCGCCCTGTGGCGGCTGTCGGTCCGGCGGGCCCTCGGCCTGCGCCGCTCGTGGCGGCAGAAGGTGTTCCCCTGGAGCCTCCTGGCGATCGCCACCGTCCCTGCGGTCGTCAACGTGGGGATCGGCTACGCCGCCAGGGAGAGCCCGGCCGACTTCCCGGACTTCTCGTTCATCACCTACCGGGAGTACGTGGGGGTGTCCACGGCGCTGCTGCTGTTCGTGGCGCTGACGGCGCCGGACGTCGTCTGCCCCGATCGCAGCCAGCGCGTGCTCCCGCTGCTGTTCTCCCGTCCGCTGACCGGCGTCGACTACGTGCTGGCCAAGGTGGGCGCGATTGCCGCGATCGTGTTCGGCTTCGGGTTCCTGCCGCAGGTCGTGCTGTTCGTGGGCCAGACGTTCGTGACCAGAGGTGGGGCGCTCGACTACGTCACCGACCACGCGGAGGCCCTGTGGCAGGTGCCGGCGGCCCTGGTGGTCCTGGCGGTCTACTACGCCGCGATCGGTGTCGCCCTGGCCTCGCTCACCGACCGCCGGATCGTCGGCGGCGTTGCCATCCTGGGCCTGGCGCTGGTCACGTCGGGCATCGCGTCGATCTTCGAGGCCTCCGCGGACGACGGGACGGCCCTGGCGGTCATCAACGTTCTCGCCCTGCCCCTCTCGGTGCGGGACCTGATCTTCCTGGGCCACGTCAGCGACGACTCCGGCCTGTCGGGCGTGTCCGGCGGCGGCGTCCTGGCGGTGACCGCCTACCTGGTCGTCCTCCTGAGCGCGGTGGCGTTGCTGCTGCACCGCTATCGCGAGGTGGACCTGTGACGGCGGCCGTTCCCGAGCCCTCGACGCCCGAACCACCGGCCGCACCCCCTCCCCCGCCGCCGGCCGGCGCTTCGGGGGCCGGGCCGGCGGCCGCTCGTGCCGACGTCTGGCCCCCTCCCCCTCCGCCGGTGCCGGACGGTCGCCTGGACCCGGCGTTCGTGGCCGATGCCACCGTGGCGGTGCGGGGCGTCAGCGTGTGGTTCGGCCAGAAGGTGGCCCTCACCGACCTGTCGTGCTCGTTCGGCCCGGGGGTGACCGGGCTCCTCGGGCCCAACGGCGCCGGCAAGACCACGCTGATGCGGGCCCTCGTGGGGCTGCTCCGGCCCAACGAGGGCGACGTGGCGGTGCTGGGACGCGATCCCCACACCGACCGAGCCGTGCAGCGCAGCATCGCGCTGGTGCCGGAGGACGAGGCCGTTCCGGCGGCGCTCACTGCCCGCCAGCTGGTGCGCTACACGGCGGCACTGCACCGGGTCGGCGACCGCAGCCTCCCGGACCGGTGCCTGGACACCGTCGGACTGCTCGATGTTGCCAACCGCAAGGTGCGCGGCTTCAGCAAGGGCATGCGCCAGCGCGCCAAGGTCGCCGCGGCCCTGGTCACCGAGCCCCGCATCCTGGTTCTGGACGAGCCCCTCAACGGCGCCGACCCGATGCAGCGGGTGGCGCTGATCGACCTCTTCCAGACCCTCGGCCGCCAGGGACGGACGGTGATCGTCAGCTCGCACGTGCTGCACGAGGTGGAGCGGCTGGCGGGACGGCAGATCGTCATCATCCGGGGCCGCCTGGCAGCGGCCGGCGACCACCGCGCCATCCGCGACGCGCTGGCGGACCGACCCCGGTCGGTGCTGGTGCGCACCACCGAGGCCCGCCGGCTCGCCGGCCACCTCGTGGGCATGGATGCCGTGCGGGGCGTGACCGTCGACGGCACCACGGTGGTCGTGTCGTCGCCGCGTGCCGGCGAGCTGGCCGAGCTGTTGCCGGTCGCCGCCCGCGAGGCGGGTGCGCGGCTGCACGAGGTGCGCCCGCTCGACGACTCGCTGGAGAGCGTCTTCCGGGAGCTGTTGCGATGAGCGAGCGTCCGCCATGAGCGAGCGTGCGCAATGCAGCGAGCGTGGCCCGAGCGGCCCGCCGCGAAGCGGCAAGAGCGGGAAACAATGAGCGAGCGTCCGCAATGCAGCGAGCGTGGCCCGAGCGGCCCGCCGCGAAGCGGCAAGAGCGGGAAACAATGAGCGAGTCGATGGCGAGCGGGATGGTTCCGGTGACGTCGCCGGCCGGACGGCGGCTGTCGAGCCCGTTCACGGCGTTGGTCGGCTACACGCTGCGGGCCTGCCTGCCGGTCCGCCGCTGGTTCGGCGTGCTCCTGCCCTGCGCCGGGGCGTTGCTCTTCGGCTGGCTCTCGGCCAGCGATTCCCGCAGCGCCGAGGCGGCGTTCGGCGACGTCGCCGAGATCGGCCTGTTCGGGCTGGTGCTGCCGTTGACGTGCCTGGTCATCGGCGACGCCGTGCTCGGCGCCGACATCCGTGCGGGGACGTTCCCGCTGACGTGGCTGTCCCCCGTCGGCTTCGGCACCATCGTCGCCGGGCGCTGGCTGGGCGGGTGGATCGTGGCGCTGGTCAGCCTGGTGCCGGCCCTGGTCCTCGCGACCGTGGTGGCCGGCGTGGCCGAGGGGGCGGGGGCCATGGCCATCGCCGGCGCCGCGGGGTCGGCCGCCTACATCGGTCTGTTCGTGATGATCGGCGCCGCGGTCCGCAGGGCCGCAGTGTGGTCGCTGGCAGTCGTGTTCCTCGGAGAACGCCTGCTCGGGGGCGTGCTGTCGGGCATCGCGCAGGTATCGCCGATGTGGGAGTCACAGCAGGTCTACGCCGGGCTCGCCGACGACCACGGTGGCGGGCTCCTGCTGCGGGACGGTACCCCCAACGGCTGGAGCGCCGTCGTCCGGTTGGCGATCGTGGCCATCGTGACTCTGGCGGTGGCGTCTTGGCGGGTGCGCCACCTGAAGCCAACCGGCGGCGACGAGTGACCTGACCCGCCGGGCGAAGTACTGGTGGGCGCCGGGGGTCCACTAGCCTGAACGGCGCTGACGACCCCCCGTGGGAGAGTCCCGGCGGCCGGAACGTCCTCGGCTGGCGGGCGCCGAAGGGGCAACTACCCCGGAACCTCTCAGGCACAAGGGACCGCAGGGGTGAGGCAGCTCTGGAGCTGCGGTTCCGTGGCGACAGAGGGGGTGCATCGTCGCTGGGATCCCTCAGGGCGAGCGACCGAGAAGCGCCGACGACCACCAACCCCTCTGGAGCATGCCGTGACCGACCAAGCCTCCTTCCCAGGGGCGTTCCCGGACCGCCACATCGGCGTCAGGGCTGGCGACGCCGACCGCATGCTTGCCGTGCTGGGACTGGCCTCCGTCGACGATCTGATCGACCAGGCGGTGCCCGCGGCGATCCGCGACGACAAGCCCCTGGCGCTCGACGACGCAGTCAGCGAGCCCCACGCCCTGGCGCACCTGCGCCGGCTGGCCGGCCGCAACCGGGTGCTCACCTCGCTGATCGGCCAGGGCTACTACGGCACGCACACACCCGGCGTGATCCTGCGCAACGTCCTCGAGAACCCGGCCTGGTACACGGCCTACACGCCGTACCAGCCCGAGATCAGCCAAGGCCGGCTGGCGGCGCTGCTCAACTTCCAGACCATGGTCTGCGACCTGACGGGCCTGGAGATCGCGAACGCCTCGATGCTCGACGAGGGCACCGCAGCCGCCGAGGCGATGACGCTGTGCCGGCGGTCCTCGCGCCACGCCGGCGGCGTGTTCTTCGTCGACGCCGAGTGCCACCCGCAGACCATCGCGGTGGTGGCCACGCGTGCCGAGCCGCTGGGCATCGAGGTGGCGGTCGGCGATCCCGCCGCCGACCTTTCCCCGGCCGACACGTTTGGGGTGCTGCTGCAGCACCCGGGCACGTCGGGGGTGGTGCGCGACCTGCGGCCGGTCATCGAGGCCGTCCATGGCGCGGGCGGCCTGGCCGTGGTGGCCACCGACCTGCTGGCATGCACACTGCTGGTGCCGCCCGGCGAGCTGGGCGCCGATGCCGCCGTGGGCTCGGCCCAGCGCTTCGGCGTCCCCATGGGCTTCGGTGGCCCGCACGCGGGCTTCCTGGCGACCCGCAACGCGTACCTGCGGTCGCTGCCCGGCCGGCTGGTGGGCGTGTCGATCGACGCCGCCGGGCGGCCCGCGCACCGGCTGGCCCTGCAGACCCGCGAGCAGCACATCCGGCGCGAGAAGGCCACGTCCAACATCTGCACCGCCCAGGTGCTGTTGGCGGTCATGGCGTCGATGTACGCCGTCTACCACGGGCCGGAGGGGCTCGAGGCGATCGCCGAGCGGGTGCACATGCAGGCGACCGCAACGGCCAGGACCCTGGCGGCGGCGGGCTTCGAGGTCGTGAACGACAGCTGGTTCGACACCTTGACCGTGCGCGCCCCGGGCCAGGCGGCCGAGATCCTCGAGCGGGCTCGCGAGGCGGGCGTCAACCTCCGCCGTGTCGACGGCGACACCCTCGGCCTCTCCTTCGACGAGACCACGTCGCCGGTCCTGCCGCTCGTCCTGGCGGCCTTCGGGGTCGCCGACGGCTTCGTCGCCGGCGACGACGGGATCCCCGCCCGCGAGCGCCGCCGGAGCGAGTTCCTCACGCATCCCGTCTTCCACGAGCATCGGAGCGAGACCGAGATGCTGCGCTACCTGCGCCGCCTGGCCGACAAGGACGTGGCGCTGGACCGGGCCATGATCCCCCTGGGCTCGTGCACGATGAAGCTCAACGCCACCACCGAGATGGAGCCGGTGACGTGGCCAGAGTTCGCCGACGTCCACCCGTTCGCCCCCCTGGACCAGGCCGAGGGCTACCTGGAGCTGATCCACGAGCTCGAGGCGATGCTCGGCGAGATGACCGGCTACGACGCCGTGTCGCTGCAGCCCAACGCCGGCTCGCAGGGCGAGCTCGCCGGGCTGCTCGCGATCCGCGCCTACCACCACAGCCGCGGCGACGAGCAGCGCGATGTCTGCCTCATCCCGTCGTCGGCCCACGGCACCAACGCCGCCTCGGCGGCCATGGCGGGCATGCGGGTGGTCGTGGTCGCGTGCGACGACCGTGGCAACGTCGACGTCGACGACTTCCGCGCCAAGGCGGCCGAGCACGGCGAGCGGCTGGCGGCGCTCATGGTCACGTACCCGTCCACCCACGGTGTCTTCGAGTCGCGGATCACCGAGATCTGCGACGTGGTGCACGAGCACGGCGGGCAGGTCTACGTCGACGGCGCCAACCTCAACGCGCTCGTGGGCGTGGCCCGCCCCGGATGGTTCGGCGGCGACATCAGCCACCTCAACCTGCACAAGACGTTCTGCATCCCCCACGGCGGCGGCGGGCCCGGGGTCGGGCCGGTGGCCGCGCGTGCGCACCTGGCGCCGTTCCTGCCCAACCATCCGGCGACGCCCGAGGCGGGGCCGGCGACGGGACCGGGACCGGTGTCGGCGGCCCCGTGGGGATCCGCCGGCATCCTGCCCATCAGCTACACCTACGCAAAGCTCATGGGGGCCGACGGCTTGCGCCGCGCCACCGTGGTGGCGATCCTCAGCGCCAACTACGTCGCCGCCCGCCTCGCCGACCGCTACCCGATCCTCTACACCGGGGACCACGGGCGGGTGGCGCACGAGTGCATCGTCGACGTGCGCGGCATCACCCGGGATACCGGTGTCACCGTCGACGACGTGGCGAAGCGCCTGATCGACTACGGGTTCCACGCCCCGACGATGAGCTTCCCGGTGGCGGGCACGCTGATGATCGAGCCCACCGAGTCGGAGTCACTGGCCGAGATCGACCGATTCTGCGACGCCATGATCGCCATCAGGGACGAGATCGACCGGGTGGCGAGCGGCGAGTGGCCCCTGGCCGACAGCCCCCTGCGCCACGCCCCGCACACCGCGGAGGACCTGCTGGTGGGCGACTGGGACCGGCCGTACTCCCGGGAGCAGGCGGCCTATCCGGTGCCGGCGCTGCGCCACGCCAAGTACTGGCCGCCGGTCGGCCGCATCGACGGCGGCTACGGCGATCGCCATCTCGTGTGCGCCTGCCCGCCGCCGGGGGCGTTCGAGCGCGGCTAAGAGGCCACCAGCTCCGCGACCTGGCGCAGGAGCGGGCTGGGCCCGGAAACCAGCAGCGTCGTGACGCAGGTGGCGCGCCACCGCTCGAGGTCGTCGCGGATCTTGGCCGGCGGCCCCACCAGGTAGACGTCCTCGACCATGCGCGTGGTCACCGCCGAGGCGGCATCGGCCTTGCGCCCCTCGAGGTACGCCTGCTGGATCTTGTCGCACTCGGCCTCGTAGCCCAGCCGCACGAATACGTCCTTGTGGAAGTTGCGGTCGCGGGCGCCCATGCCGCCGATGTAGAGGGCCAGGTTGGGCCGCAGGAAATCGGCGCACGCCTCGACGTCGTCGCCGGGAACCACGGGGACGACGCAGGCGACGTCGAAGTCGTCGGCCGCCCGGCGGGCCCCCGGGCGGGCGAAGCCTTCGGCCAGCGCCCCGCGGTAGAACTCGTCGGCGCGGGGCGAGAAGAACATTGGCAGCCAGCCGTCGCCGATCTCCGCGGCCAGCGCCACGTTCCTGGGTCCCTCGGCGCCGAGGTAGATGGGGATGTCGGTGCGGAGCGGGCGAACGATCGATTTGAGCGGCTTGCCCAGCCCGGTGCCGCCGGGGAGCGGCATCGAGTAGTGCTCGCCGTGGTACTCGACCGGCTGGTCGCGGGCGACGATCCGGCGCACGATGTCGACGTACTCGCGGGTGCGGGCCAGGGGCTTCGCGTAATCCTGCCCGTACCACCCCTCGACCACCTGTGGTCCCGAGACCCCCAGCCCGAGGATGAGCCGGCCGCCCGAGAGGTGGTCGAGCGTGATGGCGGTCATGGCGGTCGACGCCGGCGTGCGCGCCGAGATCTGGGTGATCGACGTGCCCAGCTTGATCCGTTGCGTCGCCGCGCCCCACCAGGCGAGCGGCGTGAAGCAGTCGGACCCGTAGGCCTCGGCCGTCCACATGGATTCGAAGCCGAGCGCCTCGGCGGTGGCGATCTGGTCGACGGCGTCGGGAGGGGGCCCGCTCGGCGGCCAGTAGCCGACGACCAGACCCAGCTTCACCCGGCGTTGCCCACCCGTAGCTCGTTGGCGTCGGACGCGCCGTTGTTGTCGCCGGTGTCGGAGGCCGCGGCCTCGTCGACCGCCTCCTGCACGTCCTCGACCTTCTCGGCGGCCTCCTCGACCGTCGCCTGCTGCTCGCTGGGCAGCGTGCCCAGCCCGGCGAGGCCGGAGAGCATCTCGCGCAGCTGGGTGAGCTGGCTGGTCACCGCGTCACGCTGCCGGGTCAGCTCGGCGACCTCGCGTTCGGCGGTCTGCTTGGTGACCTCGGCGTGGGTCTTGGCGTCGAACACCAGCTGGTCGGCCTCGGACTTGGCATCGGCGACGGTCCGGTCGGCGAAGTTCTTCGCCTTCTCCACGATGTCGGCCGCCTCCGCATCGCTGTCCCGCCGACGCTGCCCGGCCTGCTGCTCCATTTCCTTGGCGCGGGCGTCGGCCGCCTTGGCGCGCTGCTCGGCCTCGGCCACCAGTTTCTGCGTGGCGGCGACCGCAGCGTCGTGACGCTCGCTCTCCTCGCGCTCCGACCGCTCCCGGCGCTCGGCCAGCTCGAGCTCGAGCGCCTGCAGCTCGGCCTCCCGCTTCTCCTTGGCCTTGGTGAGCAGCTTGGAGGCAGCCGCGCGCTTCTCCTCGGCCTCGCGGGACGCCACGTTGCGCAGCTCGATGATCTCGCGCTCGGCAGTGGCGCGGAGCGTGGCGATCTCGCGCTCGGCGGTGGCGCGGAGCTCGGCGACCTCGTGGTCGGTGACGGTGCGGAGCTGGCTCGTCTCGCGTTCGGCCTCCGCCCGCAGGCCCTCGGCCTCACGCTTGGCCGCGGCACGGGCCTCGTTGGCCTCGCGATCGGCGGAGTCTCGGGTGGCCTTCGCCTCGCGTTCGGCCGCGGTCTTCACGGCCGTGGCCACTGCGCGTGCCTTCTCGACCACCTCCTTGGACTCGAGGTGGGCGGCGGCGATGAGCTTCTCGGCCTCGCGCTTGGATTCGTCGCGGTGCTCGTTGGCCTGTTCCTCGGCCAGCCGCAGCAGCTGCTCGACCCGCGTGCCGAGACCGGAGAGCGTGGGCTGGGCCGCCTCGTCCAGCTGCTTGGCCTGCTCGGCGACTTTGCGTTCGAGCTCGTTGATCCGATCTCGTGCGTCGGTGGTGCCCGTCTTGGCCTTGGTGGCCGCATTGGTCAGCTCTTCGATGCGGGCCTGAAGCCGCTCGATGAACATGTCGACCTGAGTGCGTTCGTAACCCCTGAGGACGATGGTGAAATCAGGGGTGCCGGCGCCATCGGTCGTCGGCGAAGTGGTGGTCCCCATGAGGACTCATCATGACACGCCTGGCAAGGGCAGGTAACCGCCGAGCGGGCCGGACGGGCCACTCGGACTGAAACCTGTTCTACTCTGGGGTGTCGGCGTTCCACGGAGGATCGGCCATGGCGAACCGGTACCCCTTCCCCATCCCGTTCGGCTGGTTCTGCGTCGGCTATCCGGAGGACCTTCCGGTCGGCGAGCCGAAGCCCCTCTACTACTTCGGCAGGCACCTCGTGGCCTGGCGCGACCACGAGGGCGTGGCCCACGTGCACGACGCCTTCTGCGCGCACCTCGGTGCGCACCTCGGGCACGGCGGGAGCGTCGACGGCTGCGAGCTCGTCTGCCCGTTCCACGGCTGGCGCTACGACGCCGACGGCGCCAACACCGCGATCCCCTACAGCGACAGGCTGAACCGCAAGGCCCGGCTCCGCACCTACCCGGTCGTCGAACGCAACGGCGTGGTGCTGGCGTGGTACCACCCCGGCGAGGCGCCGCCGCAATGGGACATCCCCGACGTGCCCGAGCTCGCCGGGCATCCCGACTGGTCGACGGTCATCCGCACCGAGTACGTGATCGACGCCTGCGCCCAGGAGATGGCGGAGAACACGGTCGACGCCGCCCACTTCCGCTTCGTCCACAACACCGCCACGGTGCCCGAGATCGAGGAGTACACGACCGGCTTTCCCGAGGCGGTGATGCGATCGTCGCAGAAGTTCCCCACACCCCGGGGGATCATGGAGGGGCGGATCGACACCCGCGCGTGGGGCCCCGGCGTCTCGCTGGTCAACTTCAGCGGCATCGTCGACACCCTCAACTACGCCTGCACGACACCCATCGAGGCCGACCGCTGCGTGGTGCGGTTCAACTTCGTGTTCAAGACCATGGGCGACGAGGAGACCACGCGCAACGTGGGTCGGGCGTTCGTGGCCGAGGTCGACAAGCAGATCCGGGAGGACCGGCCCATCTGGGAGCACAAGGCGCACCTGGTGCGTCCGGCGCTGGCGGACAACGACGGCCCGTTCATGAAGTTCCGGCGGTGGGCGGCGCAGTTCTACGCCGAGGGCGTGGGCGACGAGCGACTGGTCTACCCGCCGCCGTTCTGGCCCGATCGGCTCGACGACGCGCCCGCGAAAGGGACGGCGTCGGCGCGCTACACGTCGTCATGACGAGCGTTCACGGTGCTGCCCGCTCTTGGCGCCTTCGGCGCCGGGCCGCTCGGACCACGGGTGCGCCTTGCGGCGCACCCTCCGGGGCGACGGCGTCGGCGCGCTACACCGGCGCGTCGGGCAAGGACGACACGACCGGGTAGCCACCCGCGGGCGCAACCCGCTGGACGGTGGCGGGCGGCCGGTAGGTTGCCTGCGGTGTCGACCGTCGACGACCAGCCGTCCGAAGACACGGCCTGCGAGCCCGACGCCACCGGCGCCGTGCTGGCTGCCCTGTCGGCCGCCATGCGGGCGGTGACGCTCGGGTCGTCCCTGGACCGGGTGCTGCACCAGCTCGCCGAGAGCGCCCGCGACCTCGTCGGCGCCCGCTACGCCGCCATCGGCCTGCCGGAGCCGGAGGGCGACGAGTTCGCCCGCTTCGTCACCGTGGGCATGAGCGACGAGCTGATCGAGCAGCTCGGCCCCCTGCCCCGTACGCACGGGCTGCTCGATGCCATGCTCACCGATCCCTCGCCCTTCCGCACCGCCGACATCACGCAGGACCCGCGCTTTCGGGGCTGGTGGCCGGAGGCCCACCCGCAGATGCGCTCGTTCCTGGGCGTGCCGATCGTGTCGGCCGGCGACATCATCGGCGCCTTCTACCTCACCGACAAGCGGGGCGAGCCCACCTTCAGCACCGCCGACGAATCGGCCGTGGTGCTGCTCGCCTCGCACGCAGCCATCGCCATCGACCAGGCCCGCCTGTTCGAGGACAGCCGGGAGCTGGCGCTGGTTCAGGAGCGGGGGCGGCTCGCCCGCGAGCTACACGACGCCATGAGCCAGTCGCTGTTCAGCCTGCAGCTGTCGGCCGAGGCCGCCGGGCGCCTGTTGCAGATCGATCCGGCGGCCGCCGCCCAGCAGGTGGCGACCGTGCGGGCGATCGCCCGCCGGATCGCCGCCGAGTTGCGGACCACGGTCGACGGCCTCCGGCCCGCCGACCTCGAGCGCGACGGGCTCGTCGCCGCGCTCGGCGCCCAGTTGTCGCTGGCCGGGCGGGCGCGCGACGTGCCGGTCGAGATCGAGGCCGACGAGCTCCCCGAGCTCGACCCCGACGACGAGCACCAGATCCTTCGGATCGCGCAGGAGGCGGTCAGCAACGCCCTCCGACATGCCGACGCGAGCCGGGTGCGGGTGTTCCTCGGCACGGAGGCGGGGCGGGACTCGTCGGTCGCCAACCTCGTGATGCGTGTGACCGACGACGGCCGCGGCTTCGACCCGGCGGCGCGGGCCGTGCGGGCCCGCCGCCTGGGGCTGACCTCGATGAACGAGCGGGCCGCCTCCATGGGCGGGTCGCTCACGATCACGTCGGCGCCGAGCCGGGGCACCACCGTCGAGCTGCGGGTGCCCCGCTAGGGTCCGGAGGGAGGCGCCATGGCGGCCGAGAGCCCGTCCAGACCGATCCGCGTGGCGATCAGCGACGACCACCCGGTCGTCCGCCAGGGCCTGCGGTCGTTCCTCGAGGCGCAGGGTTTCGAGGTCGTGGGCGAGGCCACCGACGGTGACGAGGCGGTGCGCCTCGTCGAGCGAACGCAGCCCGACGTGCTGCTCACCGACGTGGTGATGCCCGGCGTCGACGGCATCGAGGCGATCCGGCGGCTGCGGGCCGCGGGGTCGTCGGTCGGGATCCTCGTGCTGACCAGCTTCAGCGGCGCCGAGCAGGTGATCCCGGCCATCCGGGCCGGGGCCGACGGCTACATGCTGAAGGATGCGGGACCGGCCGCCCTCGACGGCGCCATCAGGGCCGTGCACCGCGGCGAACCGCTGCTGGCTCCCGAGGCCGCGGCGGTGGTGATGGCCAAGGTGGCGGATGGGGCCGATGCCGCCCCTCCCCCCGGTGGATCGGTGCACCCCGACGTGGAGCGGCTCACGGCGCGGGAGCGGGAGGTCCTGGCGGGGCTGGGCCGCGGGCTGTCCAACCGTCAGCTCGCCGCCGAGCTCTACGTCTCCGAAAAGACGGTGAAGACCCACGTCTCCAACGTGCTGGCGAAGCTGCGGCTGGGCGACCGCACCCAGGCGGCGCTGTTCGCGGTGCGGGTCGGCCTGGCCGATCCCCGGGCGTGACCCGGTCGCGTCGCCGCAGGTCAGCGACGGGCCCCCCGGTGTAGGCCTCCCGACCGAGCCCGAAACCCGTCCCGAGGCCGATGGCGACGCGCGGATGGCTCCCTACGTTGCGCGAAGACAGACGAAGGGAGCACGAAGTGCGAAGGACAGCTCTCATCACCGGTGGCAGCCGAGGCCTGGGGCTGGCCCTGGCCCGCCACCTGGCGGCGGACGGTTGGAACCTGGTCGTCGACGGCCGCGACGCGGATGCGCTCGAGCGGGCCCGCCGCGAGGTCGACGCCGGGGGCCCGGGCACGGTGATCGCCCTGCCGGGCGACGTCGCCGACCCGGTGCACGTCGCGGCGCTCGTCAACGCCGCGGCCGGCCAGGGCGGCTTCGAGTTGCTCGTCAACAACGCGGGCACGCTCGGGCCGTCTCCGCTGCCCCACGTCGCCTGGCTTCGGACCGGCGACCTCGAGCGGATCCTGCGGACCAACGTGGTCGCGCCCCTGCGGCTGATCCAGGCCGCCCTCCCCCACCTGCGGGCGGCGCGGGGCGCGATCGTGAACGTGACCTCGGACGCCGCCGTCGAGGGGTACGAGGGCTGGGGCGGCTACGGCGCCTCCAAGGCGGCGCTGGAACAGCTGAGTCGGGTGTTGGCGGCCGAGGAGCCCGATGTGCGCGTCCTGTGGGTGGACCCCGGGGACATGCGCACGCAGATGCACCAGGACGCGTTCCCCGGCGAGGACATCTCCGACCGGCCGGCACCAGAGAGCCGGGTCCCTGGCCTGGTGCGCCTCGTGGACGAGCGGTGGCCCAGCGGCCGGTACCGCGTCGAGGACCTGCTGGGGCGTGCGGACCTGGAGCCGGGAGAGGAGCTGGTTGCCCAATGAGCGAGCGGGAGCGAGCGAATCATCGACAGGGTGGGTCTGTCGCCGCGAAGCGGCGAGCCCTCATGGACGGGCCGGAGGCCCGGCGATGAGGGTGATCGACACGTCCGGGCTGCGGTCGTTCCGCATCCCCCTGGGCGGAGAGGCCGGCACGCCCGTCGAGCTGCTGCACCACGGCGGCGAGCTCGGCTCGGACGCCCGGGCCGACGTCCGCCTGATGGTGGCCCGACGCTTCACCTCCGCGGTCAGCCACCACCGGTTCGCCGAGCTCGCTGACGCCCTGGACGCCGGCGACCTCCTGGTCGTCAACACGTCGGCGGTGGTCCCGGCGGCGCTCGACGCCCGTGGGACCGACGGGTCGGGGTTGCGCCTGCACCTGTCGACCCAGCAGCCGGGCGGCTTCTGGGTGGTCGAGCCGCGGCGCCCAGCGGGACCGGGCACCGAGCGCTACGTGGGCACGCCCCCGGCGCACCTGATCCTCCCCGGCGGCGGGCGGGCCGAGCTGCTCGCGCCGTACCCCGCCGGCACCGGTCTGGTGCGGCTGTGGCTTTCCCGGATCGACGTGCCCGGCGAGCTGCTTGCGTACCTGCGGGCGCACGGTGAACCCATCCGCTACGCGCATGCCGAGGCGGCGTGGCCGATCGAGGCCTACCAGTCGGTCTTCTCGCGCGATCCCGGCTCGGCGGAGATGCCGAGCGCGGCCCGCCCCTTCACGGAGGGGTTGGTGACCGACCTCGTGGCACGCGGCATCGTCCTCGCCCCGATCACCCTCCACACCGGTGTCTCGTCTCAGGAGGCGGGCGAGCCGCCGTACGCCGAGCGCTACGAGGTACCGCCCGCGACGGCCTCGCTGGTGAACGCCGCCCACGCGGACGGCCGGCGGGTGATCGGGGTCGGAACCACCGTGGTGCGCGCGCTCGAGTCCACCGCCGACGAGGCCGGCCGATCGCACCCCGGCCGGGGCTGGACCGAGCTCGTGGTCACGCCGGAACGGGGGGTGCGGGTGGTCGACGGGCTCGTGACCGGCTGGCACGAGCCCGAGTCGTCGCACCTCGCCATGCTCGAGGCGATCGCCGGCCGAGAGCTGCTTGAGGCCTCCTACGCGGCCGCCGTGGCCGAGGGCTACCGCTGGCACGAGTTCGGGGACAGCCACCTGATCCTGCCGTAGAACCTGGGCGGCCGGACGACCCCGTCCCTCAGGGGATGGCGGGCGGTTCGCCGCCGCCCAGGATGCTCAGCTCGCCGGCGGTGGCACCGCCGTCGACGGTCAGCTCGGCGCCGGTGGTGTAGCTGGCGTCGTCGCTGGCGAGGAACAGCACGGCGCGTGCCGCCTCGTCGGGGCTGCCCATGCGGGGCACCGGCAGTCGCTTGTAGTACGGCGCGTCGCGATCGGTGCCCTGGATCATCGGCGTGTCGATCCCGCCGGGATGCACCGAGTTCACCCGGATGCCCTTGGGGCCCAGGTCGATGGCGGCGGACTTGGTCAGCCCCCGGACCGCCCATTTGCTCGCCACGTAGGCGCCCAGGTACGGCAGCCCGGTGAGGCCCGCGGTCGACGAGATGTTGACGATCGAGCCACCGCCGGCCCTGGCCATCGAGGGCGTCACCGCCTTCATCCCCAGGAACACGCCGGTGAGGTTGACCTGGAGGATGCGCTCGAAGTCCGCCCGTTCGGTGCTGTCGATCGCCTGGAACATCAGGATGCCGGCGTTGTTCACCAGCACCGTGACCGGGCCGAAGCGTTCCTCGGTCAGCGCGACTGCGGCGGCCCACTGGTCCTCGTCGGTGACGTCGAGGTGGGTGTAGGCCGCCACGTCCGACCCCAGCTCGTCGGCCACCGCCGTCCCCACGTCGTCGAGCACGTCCCCAATGACGACGCGAGCGCCCTCGGCCGCGAACAGGCGCGCCTCGGCCGCACCCTGGCCGCGGGCCCCGCCGGTGATGATCGCGACCTTGCCGTCCAACCGTCCCATCGAGCTCCCTTCCGGGTCTAGGGCTTGTCGGCGCCGACGGCCCACATGGAGAAGAACTGCGAGCCGCCGCCGTACGCGTGCCCGAGCGCGCGGCGGGCGCCGTCGATCTGGTGCTCGCCCGCCTGGCCCCGCACCTGCATGGCGGCCTCGGCGAAGCGGATCATCCCCGAGGCGCCGATCGGGTTGGACGACAGCACGCCACCCGACGGGTTCCAGGGGATGTCGCCGTCCATCTGGGTGGCCCCGTCCTCCACGAGGGTCCAGCCCTTGCCCCGGTCGGCGAAGCCGAGGTTCTCGAGCCACATGGGCTCGTACCACGAGAACGGCACGTACACCTCGGCCACGTCGAACTGGGCCCGGGGATCGGTGATCCCGGCCTGGGCGTACACGTCGGCGGCACACTCCCGTCCGCCCACCGGGTCGACCTGGTCGCGTCCCGGGAACGTCGTGGGCTCGGAGCGCATGGCGCCACCGAGCATCCACGCCGGCTGTCGGCCGGCCGCCGCGGCCGCGTCGCCGCCGGCCTCATCGGTGAGGACCATGGCACAGGCACCGTCGGACGACGGGCACGTCTCCGAGTAGCGAATCGGGTCCCACAGCATCATCGAGTCCCGGACGGAGTCGAAGCTGAGGTCGTGCTCGTGCAGGTGGGCCTTGGAGTTCTTGAGGGCGTTGAGCCGGTCCTTGAGCGCCACCAGCACGCCGATGTGGTCCGGCGCCCCCGAACGGCGCATGTACGCCCGGATGTGCGGGGCGAAGTAGCCGCCGGCGCCGGCCACGAGCGGCGGCTGGAACGGTATCGGCAGCGTCAGCGCCCACATCGCCTCGCTCTCCGACTGCTTCTCGAACGCGACGGTGAGCACCCGCCCGTGGATCCCGGCCTGGACCAGGCTGGTCGCCACCAGCGCGGTCGAGCCGCCCACCGATCCCGCGGTGTGGACCCGCAGCATCGGCTTGCCGACGCCGCCGAGGGCGTCGGCCAGGTACAGCTCGGGCATCATCACGCCCTCGAAGAAGTCGGGGGCCTTGCCGATGACGACCGCCTCGATGTCGGACCAGTCCATCTCGGCGTCGGCCAGCGCCTCGTGGGCGGCCTCGCGCACCAGGCCGGCGATCGACACGTCGCCCCGGGTCGCCTGGTGCTTGGTCTGGCCGATGCCGACGACGGAGACGCGTCCCGTGCCCATCAGGTGTCCCCCTCGAGCACGCACACGAGGTTCTGCTGCAGGCAGGGGCCGCTGGTGGCGTGGGCCACCGCCCGCTGCGCCTCGCCGAGCCGGATGCGGGAGGCGGCCTCGCCGATGCGGATGAGGCCCGCAGCCATGATCGGGTTGGCGGCGAGCGGCCCGCCGGACGGGTTCAGCGCCACGTCGTCGCCCAGCCCGAGCGCGTCGCGCAGCAGGACCTCCTGATGGCTGAAGGGCGCGTGCAGCTCGGCCACGTCGATCGGGCCGTCGCCGATCCCCGCGTGCTCCCCGGCGAGGCGGGTGGACGGCGACGACGCCAGGTCGCGCACTCCGAGGCCGTGGGCCTCGATGCGGTGGTCGATGCCCCGGATCCACGCGGGCCGGTCGACGAGCTCGCGGGCCCTGTCGCCGGCGGCCAGGATCATCGCCGCCGCCCCGTCGCCGATCGGCGGGCAGTCGTGGCGGCGCAACGGCGCTGCGATCTCGGGCTCCTTCAGCAAGACGTCGGGGTCGTCCGAGCCCTGCAGCTGGGCGAACGGGTTGTCGGCGGCCGCCCGGCGGCTCCGGGCCGCGATCCCGGCCATCTCGCCGACCGACGTCACCCCCGCCTCGATGCATGCACGCGCCTGGAGTGCGGCGAGCGCAACGCTGTCGGGCCACAGCGGCGCCACGTAGTAGGGGTCCAGCTGGCGGGAGAGCACGTCCCGCAGCGAGCCGGGTGACGCCTTGCCGTAGGCGTACACCAGGGCGGTGTCGGCGACGCCGGTCTGGATCTTGACCCACGCCTCGTAGAAGGCCCACGCCCCGTCCATCTCGACGTGGCTCTCGCTGATCGGGGGCGAGGCGCCCACACCGTCGAGGGTCATCACGAAGCTGAACGCCGCCCCAGCCAGGTAGTCGGTGCTGCCCGAGCAGGTGAAGTCGATCTGTGACTGGTCCAGGCCGACCTCGGTCTTCACCTGGTGCAGCACCGGCATCAGCATCTCGACCTCGTTGCGCCGCTGTTCGCGCCGCATGTGGTGCGACTGGGCGAAGGCCACGACGGCCACGTCGCGCATCAGACGTGCTCCCGGTAGCTCTCGTAGGGGGCATCCGGCTCGCCGGTGGGCCGCCACCACTTGATGGACGCCAGGTTGGGCTGCAGCTCGTCGTCGTCGACCCACACCGCCTCGACCCGCATCCCCATGCGGATCTGGTCGAAGGGGACCTCCTGGACGAGCCCGAACAGGCCCATGTCGGCCCCGTCCGGGAGCACGGACGCGCACACGTACGGCAGCTCCATCGCCGAGCCGCTGAACTTCACGTTCACGACGCAGAAGGTGGTGACGATGCCGCGGTCGGCCAGCTCCACCTGCTCGCTGGTCGGGACGCCGTCGGTGGGGCACGACCCGCGCGGCGGCAGCATCACCTTGCCGCACACGGGGCAGCGCTCCCCCAGGATCTTCTTGGATGCGATCCCGCGCAGGAACCGCGACGTGGCCTCGCCGGCGGTGAACGTGTACACGAGCCGGGCGGGCGCCCGGATGCTCCGGACCGGCTCCAGGTCCCGCAACCCCTCGGGCAGGGCCAGGGGGCTGCTGCCGCTCACGCCGGGCCCGCCGCGGTCGGCTCGAAGCACGCGATGTCCGTGATCGAGCCGGCCCGCTCGTCGGACCACCGGATCCGCACCTGCATGCCGGTGGCCATGGCCTCGGGCGAGCCGGCGTCGACCGCGTGTAGCAGCGCGCTGTCGGCGCCGTCGAGACGCACGAGCGCCCACGCGAAGGGTCGGTCCAGCGGCTGGTGGGGCCGGGGGTCGGGCTCCCATGACCAGGTGGTCACGGTGCCGGTCTCCCCCAGCTCGACCAGTTCGGTGAGCTCCGCGCTGGTCACGGGGTCGTACTCGACCGGTGGGCACAGGACCCGGCCGTCCCCGGCCCGCACGCCGAGCACGAGCCCCTCGCGCAGGCCGGTCAAGAACGCGCTCTGGACCGGGCCGACGGTCCGGGTGAACGGATATTCGAGCACGAGCGGCGCCGACAGGATCTCGGCGTCGGTCATGAGCGCAGCTCCTGACCGGTCGCCCGTGCGACCGCCAGGGAGCCGGGCGGCGATGGGGCTCGGGGGCGCAGCCCCCGAGGAAACGCGGCCATGGCATCTCCCCCACAGGTGAAACAGGTTCTACCTCGGGGCTTGGTCTAGCAGCTTCGACAACCGGGCGGAAGCGCTCGCGGCCCCGCTCGGGGGCGCGACGGGACCCGGGCGGTCAGGTCGCCGTGGCGGCGCCCGCGCCGGTGGCCGGCGACGAGGCACCGTCCGGGAAGGTGATGACCGAGCGGATCACCGTGCCGGCCTTGAGGTCGGCCACCGCGTCGTTGACGCCGTCGATCGTGATGTTCTTGGAGATCATCCCCTCGAGGTCCAGGCGTCCGTTCTTCCAGAGGTTGAGGATCCGAGCGAAATCGCTGCGCACGTCGGCCGAGCCGTAGTACGAGCCCTTGATCGTCTTCTCGTTGAAGAACAGCTCGAAGGCGTTGAACGCGATGGTCTGGTCCTGGGCCCCGACGCCGATGATGCAGGTGGTGCCGCCGCGACGGGTCACGTCGTAGGCCGTGCGCATGGTCTGCGGCAGGCCGATCGCCTCGAACGCGTAGTCGAACCCGTCGCCGCCGGTGACCGACGCCTTGGCGCCGTCGAGCTCGTCGGGCTTGACGGCATGGGTCGCGCCGAACCGCCGGGCGTCCTCGAGCTTCGAGTCGACCAGGTCGACCGCCACGATCTCCGACGCCCCGGCGACCCGGGCGCCCTGGATGGCCGAGATGCCAACGCCGCCGCAGCCGAACACCACCACCGACGAGCCGGAGGCGACCTGCGCGGTGTTGATGGCCGCACCGACGCCAGTCATCACCCCGCAACCGACGAGCGATGCGACCTCGTGGGGGATGTCGCTCTCGATCTTCACCACTCCCTGGTGGGGCATGATCATCTCTTCGGCCCAGGTGCCCGCCCCGGCGAAGCCGAACACCGGCGAGCCCTCCTGCGAGAAGTGCATCACACCCATGGCGCCGAACTGGATGTTCATGCAGAGGTTGGGCTGCTTGCGGTCGACGCAGAACTTGCAGCTTCCGCACGGCGGGCTCCAGGCGATGATGACGTGGTCGCCCGGCTGGACCGACGTGACGCCCTCCCCCACCTCGACCACCACGCCGGCACCCTCGTGACCCGGAATGAAGGGCGCCGGTTGGGGGATGGTGCCGTTCATGCCCGACACGTCGGAGTGGCACACACCGGTGGCGTGGATCTTGACCTTCACCTCCCCCGGTCCGACCGGGGTGAGCGCGATGTCGTCTCGGATCTCGAGCTTGTCGTCGCCGGTGTTGCGGAGAACGGCTGCGCGCATGCGGGTCTCCCCTCGTGAGTCCTGAACGGCCGCAGCGTAGCAAGGCGATGTCAGAAGTCTTGACCGCGGGGTCAGGTCGGGTACCTCGGCGCAGGCCCCGGGCGCCGGCCAGCCGCGGCGCCGGCGACCGGCATCGCCGACGGCACTACAGCTGGTCGAGGCGGTCGGCGATGAGCGTGGTGGCCTCGCGGAGCTCGCCGGCGACCCAGTCGATGTCGCCCATCCCGTTGGCCCACGCGATGGTGGCCGACCACCAGACATGGCCCAGCACCTTGGCCGCCGACGCCTCCAGCGCGGGGTCGACGTCCTCGGGGAACGCGGAGCGCATGATGCGGGCCATGGCCTCGGTCACGTCGCCGATCGCAGCCACGCTGGCCGGGTCACCCGCGGTCATGGCGGCGATCACGGCGGCCGTGAGCTTGGGCTCGCGATCCATCGACCGCAGCGCCCGCCCGAGCACGTCCATGACGCGGTCGACCGTGTCGTCGCCCGCCGGTGGTCGCCGCATGACCCGCTGCTCCAGATCGCCCAGCCACTGCACCATCACGGCGAGCAGCAGCGCGTCCTTGGACGGGAAATAGCGGTAGATCGTCCCGAGGGCGACCTGGGCCCGGGCCGCCACGTCGCGCATCTGCACGACGTCGTAGCCGCCCTCGGCAGCGAGCTCGAGGGCGGCGCGGATCACCCGCTCGCGCCGTGCCGCCTGGTTGCGGGTCAGGGTCGACGCCGCCTGCGGGGGGCCGTCGCTGTGCACCGCCCGAGGTTAGAACACGTTCTACGCCGGGCGGCGGTTGTCAGGCCTGGAGGACGGCCTCGATCTCGAGGTGCACCTGGATCTTCTCGCCCACCACGAGGCCGCCGCCGTCCATCGGGATGTCGAAGCTGATGCCGAAGTCCTTGCGGTTGATCTCGCCGGTGGCCGACAGCCCGGCGCGGGTGCCGCCCCAGGGGTCGGGGCTGACGATGCCGTGGAACTCCACCCGGAGCTGCAGGGGGTGGCTGGTCTCCCTGATGGTCAGCTCGCCGTCGGCGAGGTAGGCGTCGCCGTCGGGCTTGAGGCCGGTGCTGCGGTAGGCCAGCGTCGGGTACTTGTCGACCTCGAGGTAGCTCGCCGAGCGCAGGTCGTTGTCGCGGTCCTGGTTGCCGGTGTTGATCGACGTGAGGTCGACCGTCACCGTGGCCCGCGTGTCGAGTATGTCCTCGCCGGTGACGATCTCGCCGTCGTACTTCTCGAACCGGCCGCGGACCTTGCTGACCATCATGTGGCGAACCGAGAAGCCGATCTCGGAGTGGATCGGGTCGATGACCCAGGTCCCCGCGACCCACCCCGGAATCTTGGTCGCTTCCGTCATCGTGGACACCTCCCTGCTCGTAGCCTCACCATCATGCCCGCCCGGACACCGGCCCGTGGGTTCGCCGGACCCTACGCCCAGGGCCTGCCGGCGGGCGCACTGCGGATCGTCTGCCCCAGCCTCACCCGCTTCGGGTGGCGGGAGCTGGTGCGGGGCGTCGAGATCGCCGCGGTGCTGGCATGGCACGTCGTCGGCGCGATCGTCCGCCACCTTGCGGGGCGGCCCGGAGCGCTATTGCGCCTGCGCCGCGATCGAGCGGCCCGCACGGCACTGGGGCGCGCCGCCAGCGTCGGCCTGGTGGAGGCGTTCATGGCCCTCGGGCCCACGTTCGTGAAGCTCGGCCAGCTGATCGCGTCCTCGCCGGGGATGTTCCCCGACCCGCTCGCCGACGCATGCATGCGCACCCTCGACGACGTGCCGCCGTTCCCTGCGGACCAGGCCCTGGCGATGGTGGAGGAAGACCTCGGTGCGGCCGCGGCGGAGATCTTCAGGGACTTCGACGCCCGGCCGCTGTCGGCCGCATCGATCGCCCAGGTGCATGCGTGCACGCTGGCCGACGGGCGGGAGGCGGTCCTCAAGATCCAGCGGCCGGCGATCCGTGACCGCATGAACCGCGACCTCCGGATGATGTACCGCATGGCCCGGCTGATGGACCGCACGCGCACCGGGCACCTCCTCAACGCCACCGGCGTGGTCGAGGACCTGCACCAGGTCACCAACGAGGAGCTGAACTTCGCGCTCGAGGCCCATCGCCAGGCGGACTTCCGCGCCCACATCGGCGCGTTCGGCGACAACCGCTGGATCACCGCCCCGGTCGTCTACTGGGATCACTGTGGGCCGAGGGTCATCTGCATGGAACGGCTCCGGGGCACGCCCATGGACCGCTTCGCCGAGATCAGGGCGCGAGGGGTCGACGGCGAGCTGGTGCTGCGGCGGGGGCTCAAGGCGTGGATGGAGGCCACGCTGGTCCACGGGCCGTTCCACGGCGACGTGCACGCCGGCAACATCTGGGTGCTCGACGACGGGCGTGCCGCCTACCTCGACTTCGGCATCATGGGGGAGCTGCCCGAGGCCCACCGCCAGGCCATGCGTGACGCGCAGTACACCGTGATGATCGACGGCGACTACACCCGCATCGTCCGGGCGTGGCAGCGCATCGGCATCCTGAGCGACGACGTCGGGCCGATCGACGAAGTGGCCGCCCGCCTCCAGGCGGTGCTCGATCCCATGTTCGACCTGACCCTCGGCGAGGTGAGCCTGTCGTTCGTGCTGCGCCAGCAGCTGGAGCTACAGCACGAGTACGGCGCCCGCGCGGCCCGCGAGCTGGTCCTCGTCTCGAAGCAGCTCATGTACTTCGAGCGCTACGCCAAGGAGCTGGCGCCCGACTACAACCTGGCCCGCGACCTGTTCCTGGTGCAGAACGTCTTTCCGGAGGCGGTCGCGCTGCTGGTTGCCGAGCGCGGCATCAGCTTCCCCGACGACTCGGTGCCGCACATGCAGGGGTCAGGCGCCGCCCGGACGACCGGATGACGACAGCGCGGACGGCAGCGGCCCAGCGTGGACGACGATCAGCTCCTGGACCGCCCGGGTGAGCGCGACGTAGAGCAGCCGCAGGCCCTGCGCGGTGCCCCCGGCGATGGCCGCCGGCTCGACCACGACCACGGCATCGAACTCCAGGCCCTTGGCGTCCGGGGGCGCCAGGACGGTGGCCCCCGGAAGCCGGTGGGCCGCGGGGGCCAGGCCCGGCGGGCCGATCACCGCGACCGACGGGTAGCGGCCGCCGAGCTCGGCCACGGCCGAGGCGACCCGGTCGCGAACCCCATCGGTGCCGAGCGTGGCCTCGACGGCCAGGAACCGGGGCGGACGGCCGTCGAGGCGGACGGAGCGGCAGGGCGTGACGCCGGGCGCAGCCTCGGCCAGCAGCCGGTTGGCGACGTCGACGATGGCGGCCGGCACGCGGTAGCCGAGGTCGAGGTCGGCCCGACGGGCGGTCGCCGGGGTGCCCAGGTGGCCGACCACGTCGTCCCAGGAGGACTGGGCCGCCGGGGCCGTGGCCTGGGCCAGGTCGCCGAGCACGGTCATCGATCGGGCGGGGCTGCGCCGCGCCAGCGCCCGGAACCCCATGGCCGACAGGTCCTGCGCCTCGTCGACGACCACGTGGCCGTACGCCGGTGGCGGGCCCGCGAGCAGCGCCTCGGCCTCGTCGAGCAACGCCAGGTCGTCGACCGTCCACGGCTCTTCGGACACCCGCTTGGTCGGCGGGCGGAGCAGCAACGCCTGCTCGTCGGCGTCGAGCAGCCCGGCACCGGCCGCACGCAGCACGTTGCGGTTGGTGAGCAGCCGCCGCACCAGGGAGGCGGCGCTGAGGGCCGGCCAGATGCGGTCCACCGCACGCTGCCAGTCGCGGTCGGCGCGCAGGCTGGCGTCCACGGCCTCCACGCTGGCCACCTCCTCGCCGCGGCGGGCCACGAGCTCCTGGCGCGCCAGCCGCACCAGCCGGGTCCGCAGCGCCGCGCGCCCGACGTTGTGCGGCACGTCCCGGTCGTGCACGTCGGCCACCGCCTCGAACACGGCGTCCGCGTCCAGCCGGATCGTCCCCCAAGTGGTGACGGCCTCGAGGCGGGTGTCGGGCGGCTGCACGCTGGTGGTCACCGCCCGGGCCAGCACCGCGGCCAGGCGGGCGTCGCCCTTGAGCCGGGCAGCGTCGTCGGCGTCCCGGCCGCGCCGGCGGTAGGCGGTGCCCGCGAGTAGCCGTTCGAGCGTCGTCTGGCGCACGGCCGTCTCGCCGAGCGACGGCAGCACCTGGGCGATGTAGCGCAGGAAGATCGGGTTGGGCCCAACGACGAGCACGCCGGCGGCGTCGAGCTCGCGGCGGTGCTCGTAGAGCAGGAACGCGGCGCGATGCAGGCCCACGGCCGTCTTGCCGGTGCCTGGCCCGCCCTGGACCACGAGGCAGGTGGCGAGCGGCGCGCGGATCACCTCGTCCTGCTCCGCGGCGATCGTGGCGACGATGTCCCGCATCTCCCCCGTCCGCTCGCGCTCCAGCTCGGCCAGGAGCGGATCGGGGATGCCGCCGTGGTGGGCGGCGTCGACGCTGTCGGGGTCGTCGAACACCTCGTCCACCAGGTCGTCGAGGCGGCGGCCGGTCATCATGAATCGCCGCCGCCGTCGCTGTCCGAGCGGGTCGACCGCCGTGGCGCGGTAGAAGGGCACGGCCACGTCCGCCCGCCAGTCGACCACCACCGGGTCGCCACGGTCGTCCTCGACGTGGCGGCGGCCCACGTACCAGCGGGCCCCGTCCTCGCCGTCGAGCCGGCCGAAGCTCAAGCCGGGCACGTCCACGTCGAGGGTGCCGAGGCGGTGCGCCAGGTGCTGCTGCGCGATCGCGGAGTCCACCGCCTGGGCGGCACCCTCGGCGATCCCGGCCGTGCGCGCCGTCCGGTCCCTCATGGCGGCGAGGCAGCGGTAGGCCTCGTCGAGGTACGCCTGCTCGGCGTCGACGTCGGGATGGGGCACGCTCCGAACCTCTGCGCAAGCGGGGCGAAGCAGCGTACTGCGCGCCGCGGCCCGGGGATCGGCGAATTCTCCGGCGCGGTAGGGTCCGACCGGAGGTGCACGACGTGCGCATCACGGCGAAGGTCGATTACGCGGTGCGAGCCGCGGCCGAGCTGGCGGCGGCACCCCCGGGGCCCGTCAAGGGCGATGTCATCGCGCAACGCCAGGGCATCCCGGCCAAGTTCCTGGAGAACATCCTGGCCGACCTTCGCCGCAGCGGCCTGGTGGCCAGCCAGCGGGGCGCCGAGGGCGGCTACTGGCTGGCCACCGACGCCTCCAGCATCTCCGTGGCCGACATCATCCGGGCCGTCGAGGGGCCCCTCGCCGACGTGCACGGCATGCCGCCCGAACAGGTCGACTACCGGGGCCCGGCAGCGGGACTGCAGGGGGTGTGGGTCGCGACGCGTGCCGCATTGCGGACCGTCCTGGAAGAGGTCACCCTGGCCGACGTCGCCGCCGGGACCCTGCCGCCGGCGACCGAGAAGCTGTTGCGCGAGCCGGACGCGTGGCTGCGACGCTGATGTCGCCGTGAACCCGCCGCGCTAGCGTTGACTGCCTATGTCCCGCCGGATCGAGATCGAGCTCACCAGCTCCCGGGATGACGGCTCCTGGACGTGGCGCGCGGCCGGCGCCCGCGAACCGCGGGGCACACTGGACAGCGCCCTGACGCCGCAGGGAGCACAGGTGGGCGACGTGCTGCGGGCCGAGATCGACGGCTACCTCGACCAGATGAGCGTGGTGGCGATCCTGCCGCCGCGGGCGCCACGGCGTGAGCCTGAGCGTCTGGAGCTGCGCAGGGCGGGGAGCGATCGACCGCTGGTGACCACCACGCTGGTGCGGGAGCGCAGCGGCGACCCCCGCCCGCGGGAGCGCAGCGACGACCGCCGCTCGCGGGAGCGCGGCGGTGACCGCCGCCAGCGCGGCGAGCGGAAGGAGCGTGGAGGACGCGGCGACCGCGAGCGTCGCGACGGTCCCGGCCCACGTGAACGCGGTGAGCGTGACCGCGGGCGGTCCGAGCGGGACGGCCGTCGCCCGGCGCGTGCCCGCCAGGAGGGACGCCACGAGCGGCCCGAACGGCCGGCTCCCCCGCCGATCGAGACCAAGCCGAAGCCCAAGCGCCTCCGCCCCGGGAAGGTCCACCGCACCGCCCTCCTCGACGCCGTCCCGCCCGAGCAGCGGCCGATCGCCGAGCAGCTGGTTCAGGGCGGCATCCCGTCGGTGCGCCAGGCGATCGAGAAGCAGAACGAGGCGCTGCGGGCCGAGGGCAAGACCGAGGTCAAGGCGGATCAGCTCCTCCGGGTCGCCGAGGAGCTGCGCCAACGTGCCGCGGCGGCCGTCTGGCGCGATCGCGCCGAGGCCGCCATCGCCGCCGTC
>Ga0081538_10000985_pt1 | contig 30175 bp, 29 predicted proteins | sample TabmetS5T2R1_FD_71022 | JGI IMG/M metagenome (GOLD analysis project Ga0081538, IMG submission 71022) | Tabebuia heterophylla rhizosphere microbial communities from the University of Puerto Rico - S5T2R1 | ecosystem: Host-associated > Plants > Roots > Rhizosphere ...
CTGATCGACCTCCGGGTCGAGGACAAGCGGGTGCTGGTGCTGGAGGAGCTGGGCCTGCCCGCGGTGGTCATCGGCGGCCCCGGCCACCACGGCCGGCTGCCGGGGGTGTGGAGCGACGACGCCAGCGCCATGGCCATGGTGGTCGAGTACCTGGCCGCCCTCGGCCACCGCCACATCGCCCGGGTGGCCGGCCCGTCGCGGCTGCTCCACACCGAGCTGCGCAGCCAGGCCTTCGGGGAGGTCGCGGCCCGCCTGGAGCTCGCCTCGGCGGTGACCGTGGCCACCGACTACAGCCCCGAGCAGGGCGCGCAGGCGACCAGACGGCTGCTCAGCGGCAGCCCGCGGCCGTCGGCGGTGATCTACGACAACGACGTCATGGCCGTGGCCGGCACCTCGGTGGCCCACGAGATGGGCGTCGACGTCCCCCGCGACCTGTCCATCGTCGCCTGGGACGACTCGGTGCTGTGCGAGATCGTCCACCCGCCCCTGACCGTGCTCAGCCGCGACATCATGGCCTACGGGGCCCGGGCCGCCGAGCGGCTGCTCGCCCTGCTGGACGGGGAGGAGGTCGGCGACTTCGAGGACGCCACCCCCCATCTGATCGCCAGGGGCAGCACCGCCCGTCCGCCGGCCTGAGCGCCGGTACGCTGGCCGGCATGCGCTCCCGCCGTCCCGCCGTGCTCGCCGCCGCCCTGGCCGCCGCCGTCCTCGCCGGGGCGGCCCCACCGGCGGCGGCCCAGCCGGTCGAGGGGGCCGAGGTGGCCGTCCGCCTGGAGGACCCGCGGGTCGTCGAGTCCAGCGGGCTGGCCCTCAGCCGCCGCCACCGGGCCGTGCTCTGGACCCACAACGACAGCGGCGGCGAGCCCGAGCTGTACGCGGTCGGCTCCGACGGCCGGACCCTGGCCACCCTCCGCCTGGACGGGGTGGAGGCGCGCGACTGGGAGGCCATGGCCGCCGGCCGCGACGACCGGGGCCGGCCGGCCCTGTTCGTCGGCGACATCGGCGACAACCAGGGCCTGTGGCCGGAGGTGGCCGTCTACCGGGTGGCCGAGCCGGCCGTCCTGCGCGACGCCACCGTGCCCGCGACCCGGTTCCGGCTCCGCTACGCCGACGGGCCCCGCGACGCCGAGGCCCTGCTCGTCGACCCGCGCGGCGACCGCCTGTACGTGGCCACCAAGGACACCGCCGGCGGCGGCCTGTACCGGGCCCCGGCCGAGCTCAGCCGCGACCGGGTCAACGTCCTGCGCCGCGTGGCCGACGTCCCCCCGGTGGTCACCGACGGCGCCTTCGCCCCCGACGGCGCCAGCTTCGTCCTCCGCGACTACCAGGGGGCCTACGTCTACGCCGCCCCCGGCCGGGGGGTCGACGCCTTCGAGCTCCCCCTGCAGCAGCAGGGCGAGTCGATCACCTGGTCGGCCGACGGCCGCTCGGTCCTGGCCGGCTCCGAGGGCGCCGCCAGCGAGGTCTGGCGCGTCCCCCTCCCCGCCGCCGTCCTCGCCCAGGTCGCCCCCACCACCCGCCCCCCGGCGGCCACCGCGGCGCCCGCGGCCGCCGAGGGCCGGGAACGAGGGCGCGGCCCGGCCCCGGCCCTGGCCGTCGCCGCCGCCGCCCTTGCCCTGGTCGCCGCCCTGGCGCTCCTCCTGCGCCGGCGGCGTTCCCCCTGAAGGGCTACAGCGCGATCCCCGGGTAGAGAGGGAAGCGGTCCAGGAGGGCTCCGGCGCGCTGGCGGGCCTGGTCGCGGACCGACGGGTCGAGGGTGTACTTGGCCTTGGAGTCGGGGACGGGCTCGGTGGCGTCGAGGACGGCGTGGACGACGGCGGCGATCTCGCGCATCTCGTCGGCGCCCATGCCGAGGGTGGTGACGGCCGGGGTGCCGAGGCGCAGGCCGCTCGTGTACCAGGACCCGTTGGGGTCGAAGGGGATCACGTTGCGGTTGAGGGTGATCCCGGCCTCCCGCAGGGCCGTCTCGGCCTGGCGGCCGGTGAGGCCGTAGGGCCGGGCGTCGACCAGCAGCAGGTGGTTGTCGGTGCCGCCGGTGACCACGGTCGCCCCCTGCCGCTGGAGGGCGTCGGCCAGGGTGGCGGCGTTGTCGACGATCCGCTGGGCGTAGCCGGCGAAGGCGGGCCGGGAGGCCTCGGTCAGGGCCACGGCCTTGGCCGCCATGACGTGGCCGAGCGGTCCGCCCAGGACCAGCGGGCAGCCGCGGTCGACGGTGGCGGCGAACTCCTCGGTGCACAGCACCATCCCGCCCCGCGGCCCCCGCAGCGTCTTGTGGGTGGTGGTGGTGACCACCTGGGCGTGGGCCACCGGGTCGAAGTCGCCGCTGAACACCTTGCCCGCGACCAGGCCGGCGAAGTGGGCCATGTCGACCATGAGCACGGCCCCGACCTCGTCGGCGATCTCCCGGAAGATGCGGAAGTTGATCTTGCGCGGGTAGGAGCTGTAGCCGGCCAGCAGGACCAGCGGCCGGAAGCTCTCGGCCTGCTTGCGGACCTGGTCGTAGTCGAGCAGCCCGGTGTCCGGCTCGACGGTGTAGCGGGCGATCTCGAACAGCTTCCCGGAGACGTTGGGCCGGAACCCGTGGGTGAGGTGGCCGCCGGCGTCGAGGGCCATGCCGAGCAGCCGCTGGTTGCCCAGGTCGCGCCGGAGCGCCTCCCAGTCGGCGTCCGGCAGGGACTGGAGGTCCTTGGCCCCGGTCCGCTCCAGCACCGGGCCCTCGACCCGCCTGGTCAGGATCGCCCAGAACGCCACCAGGTTGGCGTCGATGCCGCTGTGGGGCTGGACGTAGGCGTGGTCGCTGCCGAACAGGCCCTTGGCCAGCTCCACGGCCCGGCTCTCGATGGTGTCGACGTTCTCGCAGCCGGCGTAGAAGCGGTGCCCGGGCGAGCCCTCGGCGTACTTGTCCGACAGCCAGTTGCCCATGGCCAGCAGGGTCGCCGGCGAGGCGAAGTTCTCCGAGGCGATCAGCTTGAGGTTGGCCCGCTGGTCGGCCAGCTCGGCCGCGATCGCTCCCGCGATCTCGGGGGCCACGTCGCCGACCACGTCCATGGCGGCGGCGAAGGCGAGGGCGTCGGACCGGACCCCGCTGAGGTCGGCGTCGGGGCAGACGGTGCGGAGGTAGGAGGCGAGGGTGGAGTCGGCGTTCATGGTTCCTCTCCCTGTCGGTGGCGGCCGCCAGGCGCATCCTACCCGCGCCCACCCCGCGCCCACCGTGTGGGGTTGATCTGCGGGTTCGTCCTATACTGCGCGTTGCAACCTGGAGGTTCGCCTCCTCCGACCCGCCGCAGAGGGAGGAGGTGAATGAGGCATGACGCAGCTCAAGTCCCGTCTGGCCCGTGCGGCCTGGACGCTGGCCGCGCTGGCCGCGCTGGCCGCCGCCCTCGGCGCCCCCACCAAGTGGGTCTAGCCGTCCCCTGACCGGGCGTGCAGCCCCGACCGAAGGCTCGACAAGGCCAAGGCGGCATGGTGTGCTATCGGCCCGTTTGCCGGTCTGAACCCTCCTGCCAGCTTGGGGGGACCGTGGTCGCTCGACGCCGCACGTTGGGGCTGCACGCCTACGCGCTGGCCGTCGCCGTCGCCGGGCTCAGTCTCCTCTGGGCCCTCGGCGCCGGCGGCGGGCTGGCGGAGGTGCTGCGGCAGCCGCCCGTGTTCTGGGCTCTTGCGGTCTGCCTGGTCGTCAACGAGACCGCGCTGGTCCTGCTGCCACGGGCGGGGAATCTGGGGGCCACCACCGCCGAGACGTTCGCCTTCGCCATCCTGCTCGGCTGGGGTATCAGGGCGGCCGTCTTCGCCCTCGTGGTCGGGGTGCTGGTGGCCGACGTCCTGCGCCGGGCCGCGCCCGAGAAGGTGCTGTTCAACATCGGTCAGTACGTCCTGGCCGTGGTGGCGGCCGGCGCCGTCTACCAGGCCCTCGGCGGCGGCACCCCGTTCACGGCCAGGCAGCTGCCGGCCTTCGTGGCCGCCGCCCTGGTGTTCTTCGTCGGCAACCTGGTCCTGGTCACCGGGGTGACCTCGCTCGCCAACGGGCGCGACTTCGTCGCCGACCTCAAGGACTGCCTGCGGGTCGAGGCCCGGCCGTACGCGATGGTCTCCGGCATGGCCCCGATCATGCTGGTGGTGGCCGAGACCCAGGCCGCCCTGCTGCCGCTGCTGCTGCTGCCGACGCTGGCGGTGTGGGTCGCCCTCAAGACAGCCGTCCAGTCCGACGAGCGGCGGGCCGCCGCCGAGCAGTCGGCCGACCAGGCCAAGACGATGGCGGCCGAGAAGGCCAGCCTCGCCGAGGCCCAGCAGGCGCTGGTCGAGCAGCTGCGGGAGAGCGACCGGCTCAAGGACGACCTGCTGGCGGCCGTCTCCCACGAGCTGCGCACCCCCCTGGCCGGGATGCTGGGGGCGCTGGCCACCCTGAGCGCCCGCGAGGGCCAGCTCACCGACCCCCAGCGCCAGGAGCTGGTGGAGATGGCCGTCCGCCAGGGGGACCGGCTGAAGCTCCAGATCGAGCAGCTGCTGCTGGCGGCCCGGCTGGAGCGCAGCGGCCACGAGCCGGCCGAGCGGCCGGTGGTCGACGCGGCCGCGGTCGCCCGCGACGCCCTGGCCGCGGCCCGGGCCGCCTACCCGGCCCGCCAGCTCGTGCTGGAGGCCCGGGAGGTCCTGCCCGTCCGGGCCCTGCCCGAGGCGATCCTCCAGGTGCTGGGCAACCTGCTCGACAACGCGGCCAAGCACGCCCCCGACAAGGCGCCGATCCGGGTCGAGGCGCGGCGGGTCGGGGCCCTGGCCGTGCTGGCCGTCACCGACACCGGACCCGGGGTGCCGGCGGCCGACCGCGAGCGCATCTTCGAGCGCTTCACCCAGCTCGACTCCGGCGCCACCCGCCGGGCCGGCGGGGTCGGCCTCGGCCTCTACATCGCCCGCCAGCTGGCCAACGCCCAGGGCGGGGAGCTGCTGCTCACCGACCCGCCCCCGCCCGGCCAGGGAGCCCGCTTCGAGCTGCGCCTGCCCCTGGCCGAGCTTGACCAGCCCGAATTTCTAGCGTACGCGGCGTCCAGACGGTAGATTGGTCGCCGGTGCGGGCACCTCGTCCCGCCCTTTTGCGCATTCTGGGCTGCTTTTGCCGTCTCGCGGGAGGTGGAGCTGTGACCGCGACTACCCCAAACGACCCCCTTGCCCTGCTCGGCATCGACCACGTCGAGCTGTGGGTCGGCAACGCCAAGCAGGCGGCCCACTTCTACCGCACCGGGTTCGGCTTCACCCCGGTCGCCTACGCCGGCCCCGAGACCGGCCTGCGCGACCGCGCCTCCTGGGTGCTCGGCCAGGGGTCGATCCGGCTGGTGCTGACCAGCTCCCTGCGGCCCGGCACCGAGATCGCCGACCACGTCGCCCGCCACGGCGACGGGGTCCACGACGTCGCCCTGGCCGTGCCCGACGCCGGGGTCGCCTACGCCGCCGCCGTCGAGCGCGGGGCCACCGGCGTGGCCGAGCCCGGCGACGACAAGGACGAGCACGGCATCGTCCGCCGGGCGGCCATCGCCACCTACGGCGACACCATCCACTCGCTGGTCGACCGGTCCGGCTACAGCGGCCCGTTCCTGCCCGGCTTCGCCGAGTGGACGACCGTGCCCGACCCGCTGCCCCCGGTCGGCCTCGAGGCCATCGACCACGTGGTCGGCAACGTCGAGCTGGGCCGGATGAACCACTGGGTCGAGTTCTACGAGCGGGTGCTGGGCTTCACCGAGCTGGTCCACTTCAGCGACGAGGCCATCTCGACCGAGTACTCGGCGCTGATGTCCAAGGTGGTCTGGGACGGCGACGGCCGCATCAAGTTCCCCATCAACGAGCCGGCCGAGGGCAAGCGACGCTCCCAGATCGACGAGTACCTGGACTTCTACGGTGGGCCGGGGGTCCAGCACATCGCCATCCAGACCGGCGACATCGTGGCCAGCGTGCGCGCCCTGCGCGACCGCGGCATCGAGTTCATGCGGGTGCCCGACACCTACTACGACGAGCTGGCCGACCGCTTCGGGGACGTCGACCTCGACCTCGACAGCCTGGCCGAGCTCGGCGTGCTCGCCGACCGGGACGACGAGGGCCATCTGCTGCAGATCTTCTCCAGGATGGCCCAGGATCGGCCGACAGTCTTCTTCGAGCTGATCGAGCGGCACGGCGCCCGCGGGTTCGGCGAAGGCAATTTCAAGGCGTTGTTCGTGGCCCTGGAGCGTGAGCAGGCGCTCCGCGGCAACCTGTAGGGCCCGGCACCTTGTAGGGCAAGGAGGTTCCATCAACGATGTCTCAGCCAACCAGTGAGCGCGGCGTCACCTACCTGACTCCCGAGGCCTACGAGCGGCTGTCCAGCGAGCTCAACGAGCTCAAGACGGAGGGGCGGGAGCGCGTCTCCCAGGCCATCGGCACGGCCCGTGAGCACGGCGACATCCGTGAGAACGCCGACTACGACGCGGCCAAGAACGAGCAGGGGATGATGGAGGCCCGCATCCGCCAGCTGGAGACGCTGCTCAGCTCGGCCGTGGTCGGCGAGGTGGCCGGGACCAGCGGGGTCGCCGGGCCGGGGACGGTGGTCGTCCTGGAGATCGCCGGCGAGGAGGAGACCTACTTCCTCGGCAGCCGCGAGGAGGCGATCGACGGCATGGACGTGCTCAGCGTCCAGTCGGCCCTCGGCCAGGCCGTCTCGGGCCGCAAGGCCGGCGAGAAGTTCAGCTACGTCACCCCGACCGGCCGCGAGCTGCCGGTGAAGCTCCTCCAGGCCGAGCCCCGCAGCTGACCGGTTCGCCGTGGCCTGACCGGCCGGGCGGGTCGCCGGGCCCGCCGCCCGCCGACCTGGGTCTCGGCCTCGTCGGGGCCGGGCGGTTCGGGGCCCTGGTCCTGGAGGCGGCCGCCGAGCTGCCGGGACTGCGGCCGGTGGCCGTCGCCGACCGCGACCCGGCCCGGGCGGAGGCGCTGGCCGCCGCCCACCGGATCGCCGCCTGCCCGCCCGACCAGCTGCTCGAGGACCCGCGGGTCGCGGTGGTGGCCGTCGCCACCCCACCGGCCGGTCACGCCGGCCTGGCCCTGGCCGCCCTGCGCGCCGGCCGGCACGTGTTCTGCGAGGAGCCGCTCGCGACCCGGCTGGAGGAGGCCACCGAGCTGCTGACGGCGTCCACCCGGCCGGGGACGCCCCAGCTGACGGTCGACCACGTGCTCCGCCGCAACCCCCTGTACGCCCTGCTGGGCCGCCTGCAGCAGTCGGTGCTGCCGCCGCCCCGCCGCTTCGCCCTGGAGAACCTGGCCAGCGACGAGCGGCTGGGGCCCGATCACCGGTTCTGGGACCGGGAGGTCAGCGGCGGCATCGCGGTCGAGCACGGCGTCCAGTTCTTCGACGCCGCCGCCTGGCTGCTCGGCTCCCAGCCCGAGCGGGTGCAGGCCCTGGAGGCGGCCCGGCCCGACGGCCGGGTCGACACCGTGCTGGCCGCGGCCGGCCACCCCGGCGGGGCCACCGCCAGCTACGCCCACAGCTTCGCCCGGCCCGACCGCTCCGAGTCCCAGTGGACCACCCTGGACTGGGGGGAGACGGCCAGCGGCCGCCTCTACGGCCTGATCCCGGTCGAGCTGGAGCTGGACGTCCGCACCGACGGTCCCGGCCTGGCCGCCGTGCAGGCCCTGACCACCGACCAGCAGGCCGCCCTGGCCGTCCCCGGCTACCGCCCCAGCGGGGCCGAGCGCATCACCCTGGAGCTGGCCAGCCGCGGCCAGCCCGGCCGCTGGGACCTGCGCCTGCGCGCCACCCTGGGCGGCCAGGCGGCCCGGCCCCGCGTCCACCGCGAGTCCGTCCGCGCCGGCCTGGCCGACCTCCTCACCGCCGCCACCACCGGCGGGTGGCCAACCGTCACCGCCGCCGACGCCTGGACCAGCCTGGCCACCGCCCTCGCCGTCCAGGAGTCCGCCACCACCGGCGCCACCACCCGCCCCGCTCCCCTGCCTGGGTAGCGGGCTACTCGAACACCCGCACGTCGACACCCAGCCGTGCCGCCTCCCGCAGCTTGGCGTCGGCGCTGACGATGGTGGTCTCCAGCGCCTGGGCAAGCACCAGGTAGGCGGCGTCGTAGACCGTGAAGGTGTCCCGGAGGTCGAGCATGTGCCCCAGCAGGCCGGTCATCGGATGGCGCTCGATCCGGAAGGCGATGAAGTCCTCGACGGCCTCGTCGAGCCTCGCCGGATCGAGCTTGCCTCCAAGCACGTGGCCGCGAAGGGCACTGGCCACCTCGAAGTCCAGCAGGGCGGGCGCATGCAGCTCCTCGTCGGCCAGCAGGGCGAGGAGGCCAGGATTGGCGGGGTCGCCGACGAGGGCGTCCACCATCGCCGACGACTCGATGACGATCACGAGGTCTCGCGGAGCCTTCGGATCTCGGCCACCGTGTCGGCCACCGTGGGACCGCCCCGCCGGGTACGGCGGGCCAGTCGCTCGACGATCTCGGCGTTGGTGGGGCGGGCGGCGAGCCTGTCCAGCTCGGCGCGGAGGTAGGCGGTCAGGGAAAGACCGCGCTCGGCGGCCTGCGCCTTGAGGGCGTTCAGCGTGCCTTCGGGAACATCCCGGACCTGTACGAGTGCCATGACGACCTATGGTATGCACCTGTATGCACAGCATGCAACTAGCATTCACCCGACTGGTCAAGGGCGGATGTTCTGGTTGCGGCGGAACACGTTGTCCGGGTCCCAGGTGCGCTTGAGGGCGGCCAGGCGGTCGTACTTGGCCGGGCCGTAGGCGCCGCGGACGGCGGCCTGGTCGAGCTGGCCCAGGTCGTTGACGTAGTTGACCGAGGTCGCGAAGGGGCGGAGGGCGGCCATGGCGTCGCGGCCCCAGGCGATGCGGGCCGGGTCCTCGGCCGGGTCGTCCCAGACGGCCTCGGTGATCAGCCAGAGGGTGGCCGAGCGGCCGCTGAAGGCGGTGGCGTCCTCGGGGACCCGGCCGAAGGCGCCGCCCAGGGACAGCAGCCCGACCCCGCAGTCGGGCCCCGGGGCGGCCGCCACCAGGGCGCCGATCTGGTCGACGGCCTCGCCGGCCAGGGCCTCCAGGAGCAGGCCCTTCCAGTAGTTGCGCCGGCCCCAGCGGTAGTGGTCGTCGCTCTCGGCCTGGAGCTCCAGGTAGGGCCGGGGGGCGAAGGTGTCCAGGGCCGGACCGAGGGCGCGCAGCGGCGCCAGGTCGGGCTCGGCCTCCTCCAGCGGGCCGGCGTGGGTGGCGTTGACCACCACCACCGGGCGGCCGGCCACGGCCGGCGGGAACGGCGGGCCGGGCGGGGCCACGAACCAGCCGAGCCCGGCCGTGATCTCGTCGGGGGCGCCGGCCATGTAGGCGGCGAAGACGGCCGCGACCTCCCGGGCCCGCTCGACCGGGTAGACGGCGATGCCGGCCAGCACCAGCGGCCCGACCGGGTGCAGGCGCAGCTCGAACGAGGTCGCGATCCCGAAGTTGGCCCCGGCCCCGCGCAGGCCCCAGAACAGCTCCGGCTCGCTGGCCGGGTCGGCCCGGACGCGCTCGCCCTCGGCCGTGACCAGCTCGACCGCGGCCAGGTTGTCGAGCGTCAGCCCGTGCCGGCGGGTCAGCCGCCCGACCCCGCCGCCGAGGGTCAGGCCGCCGACCCCGGTGTGGGAGACGTGCCCGGTCGGGCAGGCCAGCCCGTGGGCCTGGGCCTGGCGGTCGAGCTCGCCGAGCAGGGCGCCCCCGGCCGCCGTGGCCGTCCGGCGCTCCGGGTCGACCCGGACCCCGGCCATCGGCGACAGGTCGATCACGATGCCGCCGTCGCAGGTCGAGAAGCCCGGGTAGCTGTGCCCGCCGCCGCGCACGGCGACCAGCAGCTCCCGCTCGCGGGCGAAGCGGACGGCCGCGACCACGTCGCCGACCCCGGCGCAGCGGGCGACCACGGCCGGCCGGGCGTCGGCGGTGGCGTTCCAGACCGCCCGGGCCCGGTCGTACCCCGGGTCCCCGGGGACCACGACCTCGCCCTGGAGGCGTTCCCGGAAGGCGGCCAGGGCCGCTCGGTTCGTCATGGGCGCCACGGTACCCCGGTGGGCCGTGGTCAGCGGCTGGCCACGGTGAAGCCTCCCGGGGCGACCGGGACCCGGAGGTGGCCGTCGGCGCTGGTGGCGACCTCGACCAGGCGGCCGGCCCGGTCGTAGCTGCGGGCGCTGGCCGGTCCGGCCCCGGCCAGGTCGACGGCGCGGACCTCGCGGTGGCGGGTGAAGCTGCGGGCCAGCGCCTGGCCGCCGCCGTCCCCGGCAAGGACCAGCCACTCGACCTCGGGCTGCACCAGAACGGCGTCGAGCCGGGCCTCGGGCCCGGTGCCGGCGTAGCCGGCGGCCAGCCCGATCCGGCCGGGGCCGGCCTCGACCGCCCCGGCGACGCCCAGGTCCAGGTGGCCCGGGACCGCGCTCACCCCCTGGGTCCCGGCCCGGCCGTGGTCGGCCCGGCCGGCCGGGACGCCGCCCAGGTGGTGGCGGGTCGCGACCACGCCGGCCGGGACCTGCTGGCGGTCGAGCACCGGGAACAGCCACCAGCCGCCGCCCACCGGCAGGTCGACCGTGCCGGCGACCCGCCCGCCGGGGCCGAGCCGCACGTAGGCGCCGCCGCTCCAGGCGCTCTCCCCCGTCCACGCCTCGGCCGGGGTGACGACCTCGGCCGCGCCGGCCAGGGCGCCGGCCTCGGCCTCCACCAGCCGCCAGGTCACCTGGGCCTGCCGCCCCGCGACCCGGGCCCTGGCCGCGACCGCGGGATGGGCGTCAAGGGCCAGCATGGACAGCAGGCCGTGGATGGTCGACTCGGCGCCCGAGTTGCGGTTGACGGTCCGGTCCGGGTTGATGCCGTCGAAGGTGCGGCCGGTCGCCGGGTCGTACATCGCCACCCCGGCCGGGTTGTTGCCGAAGTACCAGGCGCCGGCGATCCCGGCCAGGTCGGCGAACGCCGGCCGGCGGGCGGCGGCCGCCGTCCGCAGCAGGTTCTGGAGGGTGGCGTCGGCGCCGTAGGCGATCTGGACCCGGTCGGTGGGCGCGGGCAGCCAGCCGTTCTCGGGGCCGCCCTGGGCGAGCAGGTGCGGGGTGAAGCGGCCCGTCTCCCCGACCGCGACCCGGACCCAGTCGTCCCGGCCGAGGGTCCGCCCGGCCTCGGCCAGGGCGCCGGCCATCTGGTCGCCCCAGGCGTGCCACAGCGAGCGTGACCTGGCCCACGGCAGCAGGGCGCCGTACGGCCAGTCGCGGACGTCGCCCAGCGGCATCCGCGCGACCCCGTCGGCCAGCCGGCGCAGGTCGAGGCGGGCCCGGGCCGAGCCGCCGGCGCGCACGTAGGCGACCAGGCCGTAGACCGCCTCCGAGGAGGCGTCGGCCCCGTCGACGATCAGCCAGGCGGGCAGGCGCAGGCCGTCGACCGTCTGGAAGCGGCCGTAGCGGGGGTCGAGGACCTGGCGGTCGAGCGCGGCCAGGGACAGCTCCAGCCGTTCGCGCAGGAACCCGGCGAAGGCCGGGTCGGCGCCGCGGAAGGCGGCGTAGCCCTCGCCGAGCGCCCAGATGGTGCGGGCCAGCCAGTACGACGGGCCGGAGTCGGAGGGGTCGGGCTCCTCGGTCGGGGTCGGGCTCGGGTTCAGGGTGCCGTCCGGCTGCATCCACAGCACGACGTTGCCGGCGTCCGGGCCGGACGAGGTCTGCAGATAGGTCACGCCCCGCAGCAGCTGGTAGGCCCGCTCCCGGCTGGCCGGGTCGCCGGTCTGGCGCCAGTGGCGGAGGTAGACGACCGCCGCCCGGGTCATGTCGTCGGCGTTGAACGCCCCCTGCCCCCAGGTGTCGGTGGCCGGGTCGTAGACGCCCCCGCCGACGCGGCGGTAGCTGCCGTCGGGCTGGGGCTCGGCATAGGTCCACAGCACCCCGATCTCCGGCTCCTGCTCCAGCCGCCAGGTGCTGTGCCCGCCCTGCCCCGGCGGGTCGACCCGATCCCCGAGAAAGTCCAGGTGGTCCAGGTTGGTCAACGGCTCCTGCTCCCCCGCCCGGTCCGGCGCCCCCACCCCCGCCCGGCCCGGCGCCACCGCCATCCCCACCAGGACCGCCGCGGCCACCACCACCACGAGCCCTCGCCGCACGACTGGCAACCCTGTCCGCATCTGGCACCTCCAGGCTCGCCGACCTCCAGCCACGCCCACCTCCGGGCACGCTGAGGTCGGGGGCCAGGGGGTACCCCCTGATCTCCATGCTAAACCGGTTTATGTGGGAGGGCCGCAGGGTATCCACAGCCTCCAGTCGAACGAGGACGAGGATGGGACAGCCGCAGCCGCACCGCAGGACGCGATCCACAGGGCCCGGGCCCGCCGGGCCCGGACCCGCCGGCCACGGACCCGCCCGACCAGGACCCGGCCCCGGACCCACCGGCCACGGACCCGGACCCGCTGGGCGGGGGCCGACGATCATGGACGTGGCCCGGCGGGCCGGGGTGTCCAAGGGGGCGGTGTCGTTCGCCCTCAACGACCGGCCGGGGGTGGCGCCGCAGACCCGGGACCGGATCCTGGCCGCGGCCCGGGAGCTGGGGTGGCAGCCGAGCACCCGGGCCAGGGCGCTGTCGCGGTCGCGGGCGTTCGCGGTCGGGCTGGTGCTGCGGCGGGCGCCGGAGCTGCTCGGCGCCGACCCGTTCTTCCCCCAGTTCCTGGCCGGGGTGGAGTCGGCCCTGGCCGAGCGGGACAGCGCCCTGGTGCTCCAGTTCGTGGGCGACGACGACGAGGCCGAGGCGGCCAGCTACCGGCGGCTGGCCGGCCAGGGCCGGGTCGACGGCGTCTTCCTCAACGACATCCGGGTCCGCGACCACCGCTTCGACCTGCTGGCCGGCCTCGGCCTGCCCGCGGTGGCGGTCGGGCGGCCGGCCGGGCCGTGCCCGTTCCCGGTGGTGACCGTCGACGACCGCCAGGGGGTGACGGCGACGGTCGAGCACCTGCTCGGCCTCGGGCACCGGCGGGTCGGCTTCGTCGGCGGGACCGAGGGCTACGTCCACTCGCGGTCGCGGCGGGCCGCCTGGCGGGCGGCCCTGCGGTCGGCCGGCGTCACCCCCGGGCCCGAGCTGACGGCCGACTTCACCGGTCCCGGCGGCGCGGCCGCCACCCGGGCCCTGCTGGAGCTGGCCGACCCCCCCACCGCGATCGTCTACGCCAACGACGTCATGGCCATCGCCGGCATGGGCGTCGCCGTCGGGCGCGGCCTGGCCGTGCCGGGCGACCTCTCGGTCGCCGGGTTCGACGACGTCCCCCTGGCCGCCCACGTCGCGCCGCCGCTCAGCACCGTCCGCCAGGACGCCCAGGCCTGGGGCCGGAAGGCGGCCGAGGTGCTGCTGGCGGCCGGCGAGGGCCGGGCCGCCGCCGACGTCGAGCTGCCCCCGGCCACCCCCGTCTTCCGTGCGTCCACGGGCCCGCCCCGCCCGGAGTGAGCCCGACCCGTCCCCAAGGAGGTCCCATGACCAGCACCCGCATCCGGCCGCTGATCGCGGTCGTCGCCGTCCTCGGCCTGGCCCTCGTCGGCTGCACCCGCGGCGGCGGCGAGAACCAGTCGGCCGACCAGGCCGCCCAGGCCACCGGCCCGATCAAGATCTGGTACTCCAACAACCAGGACGAGGTGAAGTGGGGCAAGGCGGTGGTCGCCGCCTGGAACCAGGCCCACCCCGACCAGCAGGTGACGGCCGAGGAGATCCCGGCCGGCGAGACCTCCGAGGAGGTCATCGGCGCCTCGATCACCGCCGGCAACACCCCGTGCCTGGTGTTCAACACCGCCCCGGCGGCCGTGCCCCAGTTCCAGAAGCAGGGCGGGCTGGTCGCCCTTGACGGCTTCGCCGACGGCGCCAGCTACGTGAACGAGCGGGTCGGGGCCCGGGCCGAGCAGTACAAGTCGCCCGACGGCAAGTTCTACCAGATGCCGTGGAAGACCAACCCGGTGCAGATCTTCTACAACAAGAAGGTGTTCGCCAAGGCCGGCCTCGACGCCGACAACCCGCCGCTGGCCACCTACCAGGAGTTCCAGAGCACGGCCAGGGCGGTGGTCGACAAGGGCGGCGTGCAGGCGGCCATCTGGCCGGCGCCGTCCAGCGAGTTCTTCCAGTCCTGGTTCGACTTCTACCCGCTGTTCATCGCCGAGACCGGCCGGCAGCTCGTGGCCGACGGCCAGGCCCAGTTCAACACCCCCGAGGGTGTCGCCGTCGGTGAGTTCTGGAAGCAGCTGTACGCCGACGGCCTGGCCCAGAAGGAGCTGTACAACGGCGACGCCTTCGCCGACCAGAAGGCGGCCATGGCGATCGTCGGGCCGTGGGCGATCGCCGTCTACGGCGACAAGGTCGACTGGGGCGTGGCCCCGATCCCGACCTCCGGGGGCAAGGACCCGGCCCAGATCCAGACCTTCTCCGACGAGAAGTCGGTCGGCATGTTCTCCAGCTGCCAGAACCGGGGCACCGCCTGGGAGTTCCTCAAGTTCGCGACCAGCCAGGAGTCGGACGGCCAGCTGCTCGAGGTCACCGGCCAGATGCCGATGCGTGAGGACCTGCCCAACCTGTACGCCGACTACTTCAAGGAGCACCCCGACTACACGAGCTTCGCCGAGCAGGCCGGGCGCACCGTCGAGGTGCCCAACGTCCCCAACTCGGTGGAGATCTGGCAGACCTTCCGCGACGCCTGGACCGAGGCCGTGATCTTCGGCCGCGGCGACGTCCGGGGCGCCTTCGACCAGGCCGCCAGCAAGATCACCAGCCTGGCCCAGGGGAGCTGACCGGCGTGGCCGCCGGCGCCGCGACGACCTCGCGGCCTCCCCTGACACGCCGGCTGCTCGGCCGGCAGCCCGTCGGCTACCTGTTCGTGGCCCCGTACGTGGTGTTCCTGTTCGCGATCTTCGCCTACCCGCTCGGCTTCGCCGTCTACATGTCGTTCCACGACTACTTCTTCGCCGCCCCGGGGGCGATCGTGGAGCGGCCGTTCGTTGGCCTGGACAACTACACCACCGCCCTGGGCGACCCGGCGTTCCGGCGGGCCATGCTGAACGTGGTCATCTTCATCGCCATCAACGTGCCCTTGACGGTGTTCGTCGGCCTGATCCTGGCCACCGCCCTGAACGCGGCCATCCCGTTCCGGACCTTCTTCCGGGCCGGCTACTTCATCCCCTACGTGACCGCCAGCGTGGCCGTGATCGGGGTCTGGCAGTGGCTGTTCAGCTCCGGCGGGCTGGTCAACTCGATCCTCGGGCCCCTCGCCCCCGACCCGTCCTGGCTGGTCAACCGCTTCTGGGCGATGCCGATCATCGCCCTGTTCGCCACCTGGAAGCAGCTCGGCTTCTACGTGCTGCTGTACCTGGCCGCCCTCCAGAACATCCCCGAGGAGCTGTACGAGGCGGCCGAGGTCGACGGGGCCGGGACGGTGCGGCGCTTCTTCGCCGTCACCATGCCCGGGGTGCGGCCGGCCACCACCCTGGTGGTGATCGCGGCCACTATCACCGGGGCCAACTTCTTCACCGAGCCGTACCTGCTCACCGGCCGCGGCGGCCCCGCCGGGGCGTCGGTCTCGCCGGTGCTGCTGATGTACACCCAGGGCATCGAGCAGGGCAAAGCCGGGTATGCGGCCGCCATCGGGGTGCTGCTGGCCATCGGCGTGATGGTCGTGTCGCTGGTGAACCGCCGCCTGCTGGAGAGGAGCTGACCGTGGCCACCGCCACCCAACCCCAGCCCGCCCAAGCGGCCGCGGAGCCGGCGACCGCGACCGCGCCCCCGGCCCGCCGCTCCCGGCGCCGGCTGTGGCCGCTGCTCGGCCTCAGCCTCGGCGCCCTGGTGTTCCTGTTCCCCTTCTACTACATGGTGGTCGGGGCGCTGCAGCGCGAGCCCAACACGGACCTGTCGGGGGCGTTCCCCAACCCGGCCAACCTGACCCTGGACAACCTGCGCGACATCAACCAGGCCATCAGCCTGCCCCGGACCCTGCTCAACTCCGGGATCTTCACCGGCGGGGTGCTGCTCTGCACCCTGGTGCTCGGCCTGCTGGCCGGCTACGCCCTGGCCAGGTTGGAGTTCCGCGGCCAGGGCATGGTGTTCAACGCCATGCTGCTGATCCTGATCGTGCCCTTCCAGCTGCTGATGATCCCGCTGTACGTGATGATCGTCCGCGGCTACCTGCTCGGCGACACCTACCTGGGCATGATCCTGCCGTTCGCGGTCAACGCCACCGCGGTGTTCATCTTCCGCCAGTTCTTCCTCCAGCTCCCGAGGGAGCTGTTCGAGTCGGCCCGGCTCGACGGGGCCAGCGAGCTCAAGATCCTCACCCGGATCGCCATCCCGCTGGCCAAGCCGGCCATCCTGACCGCGGTGATCCTCACCTTCATCGGGCCCTGGAACGAGTTCCTCTGGCCCTTCCTGGTCACCAAGCAGCTCGACATGCAGCCGCTGGCCGTGGCCCTGGCCAGCTTCATCTCCAACGTGGCGGCGCGCCAGGCCAACCCGTTCGGGGCCATCCTGGCCGGCGCGGTCGTGCTGACGATCCCGGCGGTGGTCCTGTTCCTCGTCTTCCAGCGGCGCTTCCAGGCCTCCAACCTCGGCTCGGGCATCAAGGGATGACGGCCGACGCGTTCGTGGCCGCTGGCTGGACGGCCCGCCGCCTCGGCGTGGTCATGGCCCCCGACCCCGGCGACCCCCGCGAGGCCTGGGGGGTCTGCAACCCGGCCTGCGCCCGCGGCCCCGACGGGGAGCTGTACCTGTTCCCGCGCCTGGTCGCCGAGGGGAACTACTCGCGGGTCGGGCTGGCCCGGGTCCGCTTCGACGACGGCGTGCCGGTCGGGGTCGAGCGGCTCGGGGTGGCCCTGGAGCCGGAGGAGCTGTGGGAGCGCAACCAGGGCGGGGGCGGGGTCGAGGACCCCCGGGTCACGTTCCTGCCCGCCCTCGGCCGCTGGCTGATGACCTACACCTGCTGGGGGCCGCTGGGCCCGCGCATCGCCCTGGCCGCCTCGGCCGACCTGGAGCGCTGGGACCGGCTCGGGCCGGTCGGCTTCGCCTTCGAGCCGGGCCTGCGCACCGACCTGAACCTGTACCCGAACAAGGACGCGCTGCTGTTCCCCGAGCCGGTGCCCGGCCCCGGCGGCGAGCCGGCGTTCGCCCTGCTGCACCGGCCGATGTGGGACCTGTCGTGGGCCAACCCGGCCGAGGGCGACCTGCCGCCGCCCGGCCTGCCCGACCCGCGGCCCGGCATCTGGGTGTCGTTCGCCCCGGCCGAGGAGGTCCTGGCCGACCCCGTCCGCCTGACCAGCCTCCGCGACCACCGGCTGGTCGCCCTGCCCGAACGGCCCTGGGAGGAGGCCAAGCTGGGCGGCGGCACCCCGCCGCTGCGGGTGGACGGCGGCTGGCTGGTCCTGCACCACGGGGTGGCGGGGCGGCTGGAGGCGGGCCGCGTCGACCACCAGCCGGCGGTCCGCTACAGCGCCGGGGCGATGCTGCTCGACCCCGGGGACGTCACCCGGGTGGTGGCCCGCTCGGCCGAGCCGCTGCTGGAGCCGGAGCTGGCCGGCGAGCGCGAGGGCGTCGTCCCCAACGTCGTCTTCCCCACCGCCATCGACCGCCGCTCCGGGCACGAGGCCGACGTCTACTACGGCATGGCCGACGCCCGCATCGGCGCCTTCCGCCTCACCATGACTCCGCTCCCCCGATGATCGGGGGAGCCCCCGGGCGATGACCGGCCGCGGCTGGCCGACGGGCCGGCCCGGGGTCGACCGGGCCGTGGAGCGGCTGCTGGGCGGGGTCGCCGAGGCCATCGGGGACGACCTGGTCGGGCTGTACCTGCACGGGTCGCTGGCCCTCGGCGACTTCTTCCCGCCGTCCAGCGACATCGACTTCCACGCGGCCACCGCCGGGAAGCTCGGCCGGCCGGCCCTGGAGCGCCTGGGCGCGATGCACGCCCGGTTCAAGGCCGAAGGCGGCTGGGTGGCCAGGCTGGAGGGCGTCTACCTGTCGCCGGCGGCGCTGCGCGGCCAGGGGGCGGCCGGCGACCGGCAGCCCACCGTCGGGTCCGACTGGGACTTCGGCCTTGGCCGGCCCGGTCCCACCTGGGTGCTGGACCGCTGGGTGACCCGCGAGCGCGGGGTGGTCGTGACCGGGCCCGACCCCCGGGAGCTGATCGACCCGATCGGGGCCGGCGAGCTGCGGGCCGCCGTGCTGGCCTCGATGCTGGGCGACTGGGCCGGGCGGCTGGCGCCCGACGCCGACCTGGCCTGGCTGCGGCAGCGCAACTACCAGGCGTTCGCGGTCCTGACCATGTGCCGGGACCTGTACGCGCTGGACCGGGGCGTGCTGGTGTCCAAGCCGGAGGCGGCCGCCTGGGCGCGCCGCCGGCTCGGGCCGGCGTGGGCGCCGCTGATCGACCGGGCCGTCGCCTGGCGCGCCGACGTGCGCGTTGACGACCGCGGCCTGGCCGGGACCATGCGGTTCGTCGCCCACGCGGTCGAGCTGGCCCGGGCCGCCGGCTGAGGTCAGCGGCGGCGGGCCAGGGCGGCGTCGACCGCGGCCGCGCCGGCGTCGACGGTGCCCTCGAGGAGGTCGCCGGGGAGGCGGGCGGCCAGCTCGGGGGCGGCGGCGACGGCGGGGCCGGCCCACCAGGAGGAGGGAGCGTGCCGGGGCCAGCGGCGGTTGTCGCGGGCCCAGGCGACGGCCCGCTCCAGCGACTCGGGCATGGTCAGGCTGACCACCACCCCGGCCGGGCCGAGGGCGGCCGCGGCCCGTTCCATGGCCGGGCCGGGGACGCGGGCGCCCAGGTAGACGACCCGGTGGCCGCGGGCCCGGAGCAGCAGGGTCAGCAGCAGGGCGCCCAGCTCGTGCTGCTCGTCGGGGCCGCAGCCGACCAGCACCGGCCGGCCCATGGCCGGCGGCTGGCCGTCGAGCAGGCGCAGGACCTGGCGGCGCAGGAAGTTGGAGGCGAAGTGCTCGACCTCGACGGGCGTGCCGTCCCGGGCGTCGCCGGTCCCGTGGCCGGGCTCGGCGGCGGCGGCGACGGCCGCCGGGACCACGCCGGTGGCCACGCCCTCGGTGCCGAGGAGGGCCTCGGCGGCGGCGAAGGCCCGTTCGGCGGCGGGCTCGTCGAAGGCCCGCAGGGCGGCCACCAGGCGGTCGAGCAGCCGCCCGGGGTCGTGGTCCTCGACCGCCGGGGCCGACTGGAGCAGGGCGGTGGCCTGCGACATCGGCATGCCCTCGTCCCGGCGCCGGTCGAGGAAGCGGATCACGGCCACGTCGTGGTCGGAGTAGAGGCGCTGGCCCGAGGCGGCCCGGAAGGGCCGCGGCCAGCCGTAGCGCCGCTCCCAGGACCGCAGCGTGCTCGCCGGGATGCGGGTCATCCGCTCGACCGCGGTGACCCGGTACCGGGGCACCTGGTCGTCGGCCTGCGCCGGCGCCTGGCTCTCAGCCGCCATGGGGTCCTTCCGCCAACCCGAGCAGCACGCCGTCGAGGATGTCGGCCTCGCTGGCGATGACGCTCCGAAGGTGGAACATGCCGACGAGCTCGTCAAGCAGCAGGGCCCCGGCGGCGATCACGTCCTCCCGGCCCCTGGCCATCACCGGCAGGGCCGCCCGCTCGGCCACCGTCATCGCGGCCAGCTTGCCGGCGACGGCGGCGACCTCGGACGCGCCGACGGTGGCCCGGTGGATGCGGCGCGGGTCGTAGCTTCCGAGGCCGAGGGCGATCGCGGTGACGGTGGTGACCGTGCCCGCGACCCCGACGACCCGGGAGGCGGCCGCCGGGTCGAGCGCCTCGGGGACCCGGCGCAGGTGGGCGGCGACGTCGGCCCGGAGCGCCTCCACCTCCTCGGGGGCCGGCGGGTCGCTGTGGAGGTGGCGCTCGAACAGCCGCACGCAGCCGATGTCGAGCGAGACCATGGCGCCGGCGGCGGCGCCGTGGCCACAGATCAGCTCGGTCGACCCGCCGCCGATGTCGACCACCAGGGTCGGCTGGTCGCCGGGAAGATCCGCGGTGGCGCCGCGGTAGGTGGCGGCCGCCTCGGCCTGGCCGGTCAGCACCTCGGCGTCCACGCCGAGCAGGTCGCGGACGCCGTCACAGAACGCCTGGCGGTCGGCGGCGTCCCGGGTGGCGCTGGTCGCCACCAGCCGCCGGCGCTCCACGCCGAGGCGCCGGCAGGTGGCGGCGTAGCCGGCCAGCACCTCCAGGGTCCGGGCCAGCGCCGCCGGGTCGAAGCGGCCGGTCCGGTCGACCCCCTTGCCGAGGCGGGTGATGACCATCTCCCGGGCGTGCTCGGCCACGATCCGCCCGCCGGCGACGTCGGCCACCAGCAGCCGGGTCGAGTTGGTGCCGACGTCGAGGGCGGCCAGCCGCACGGCTCAGGCTCCGGGGTCGACGCAGGGACCGGGGCAGTCGATCGGGTCGACGGCCTGGCTGACGATCCGGCCGACCGGGTCGGCGCCGGTGGCGGCGTGGTGGGCGTAGAGGGCGTGCAGGCACTTGACCCGGCCGGGGAGGCCGCCGACGCCGGGGTCGCCGGGGAGGGGGGCCATGGCGTCCCGCTGGGCCAGGTAGCCGGCGTGGGCGGCGGCGTGGGCCTCGGCCAGCTCCGGCTCGCCGGCGACCCGCTCGCTGAGCCGGGCGTTCCAGCCGGCCGCCTCGAGCCGGCCAACGGCCACCCTGGCCGCCGGGCAGGCCAGCCAGTAGAGGGTCGGGAAGGGGGTGCCGTCGGGCAGCAGGGGCGCGGTCCGGACGACCAGCGGCAGCCCGTAGCGGCAGCGGGCGGCCACGGCCACCGACCCGCGCACGTCGCGGCCGATCTGGGCCTCGATCAGCCGCCGCTCGGCCGCCCCGGCCTCGGGCAGCGACGCCGCCCATGCCGGGTCGTTGCGAGGGTCCGGAGGGGTCCGGCCGGAGGGGTCCGGGGAACCCCGAAGGGGTGCCCCGGTGGATCGAGAAGCTCTTCCAGGGGGGTGCCCCGGTGGATCAGGGGTTGCGGGGGCGCGCCAGGGGAGGCGCAGGGGGTCTGGGAGGGCGCTGGGGTCGGGCCGGGCCGGGGACCGGGCCGGGGTGCGGGGCACCGATTACCCGCGCCGGCCCTCGCGCTGGCGCTTGACGTCGACCAGCCGTTCCTCGCTGGAGCGCATGAACCGCTTGAGCTTCTGCTCGAACTCGGGGTCCTTGGCGGCGCGGCGGGGCCGGCTCGCCTCGGGCTGCCAGTCGGAGGCGGCCTGCTTGATCGACAGGTCGATCTTGCCGTCCTCCTTGACGCCGACGACCTTGACCGTGACCGTGTCGTCGATGCGCAGGTGCTCCTCGACCGAGCGGACGTAGTTGCGATCGATCTCGGAGATGTGGACGAGACCTGTCTCGCCCGACTCGAGCTTGATGAAGGCTCCGTACGGTGCGATCCGAACGACGGTGCCCGGGACGATCGCCCCGATCTCGGCACTCATGCTGGCGACCAGCGCTCCTTTCAGATGAAGAACCGGGCCGACGAGGCTCGGCCCGGTTCCATCGTAGGGATGGCCCTCCGGGAGCGTCAACAATTTCACGAGCGGCGTGGTTGGACCGCAACGGCCCAGCCGGCAGGTATCGCCGTCCTGTACCGGTTCGGCAGGTTCAGCTAAGCCAGCTCGTGACCGCCTGCCAAGCGCGTTGGTACCACGGCTGATCCCGCTGCGGAACCGCGTTCCCTGCCGGCTGGGCTCGTGGCGGGGTCCCGGTGACCACCCAGGCCTCCTCACCCGGGGCGAGCACGTGGTAGTCCCGCTTGGCCAGCTGCTGCACGTAGGCCGGGTCCTGGAGGCGCTTGCGCTCGGCCTCCAGGCGGGCGTTCTCGGCCGCCAGGGCCTGCTGCTTGGCCTCGAGCCGCTCGATGCGGTCCTGCTGGGACACGTACTGGCGCAGCGGGTAGACGGCGGTCGCGGCCAGGGCGAACATGACCAGCAGCAGGACCGCGCCCCGCGGGGTGAGGCCCAGCGGCGGTCGCGGCTCCTGGCTCATGACCCGCTCGCCGGGTACGTGCGCGGGAACGCCTGGCGGCCCGGGTAGCGGGCGACGTCGCCGAGCTGCTCCTCGATCCGCAGCAGCTGGTTGTACTTGGCCACCCGGTCGGTGCGGCAGGGGGCGCCGGTCTTGATCTGGCCGGAGCCGACGGCCACGGCGATGTCGGCGATGGTGGTGTCCTCGGTCTCGCCCGAGCGGTGGCTGACCACGGCCGAGTAGTTGCTCCGGTGGGCCAGGTCGACGGCGTCGAAGGTCTCGGTGAGGGTGCCGATCTGGTTGACCTTGATCAGGATCGAGTTGGCCGCGCCCTCGTCGAGGCCGCGCTGGAGGCGCTCGACGTTGGTCACGAACAGGTCGTCGCCGACCAGCTGGAGCTTGTCGTCGAGGGCCTCGGTGAGGGCGGTCCAGCCGGCCCAGTCGTCCTCGGCCAGGCCGTCCTCGACCGACACGATCGGGTAGCGGTCGGCCAGGATGCGCCACAGCTCGACCATGCCGTCCGAGTCCAGGGTGCGGCCGTCGCCGGCCAGCTCGTAGCGGCCCTCCTGGTACAGCTCGGTGCAGGCCGGGTCCATGGCCAGGGCGACCTCGGCCCCCGGCTCGAAGCCGGCCTTGCCGATGGCCTCGACCAGCAGCTCGAGGGCGGCCTCGTTGCCGGGCAGGTCGGGGGCGAAGCCGCCCTCGTCGCCGATGCCGGTGCCGATGCCGCGGTCCTTGAGCACGCCCTTGAGGGCGTGGTAGACCTCGGTCCCCATGCGCAGGCCCTCGGCGAACGACGGGGCTCCGACGGGCACGACCATGAACTCCTGGAAGTCGACGTCGTTGTCGGCGTGGGCGCCGCCGTTGAGCACGTTCATCATCGGCACCGGCAGCACGTAGGCCCCGAGGCCGCCGAGGGAGCGGTACAGCGGGATGCCGAGGGAGTCGGCGGCCGCCCGGGCCACCGCCATGGACACGCCGAGGGTGGCGTTGGCGCCGAGCTTGGACTTGTTGTCGGTGCCGTCGGCGGCGAGCAGGACCGCGTCGACGGCCCGCTGGTCGTACGGGTCGGGGGCCTCCTCGAGCAGCGCCTTGGCCAGGGCCTCGTTGACGTTGCGGACGGCGTTGCGGACCCCCTTGCCGCCGTAGCGCTCGCCGCCGTCGCGGAGCTCGACGGCCTCGAACTGGCCGGTGGAGGCGCCCGAGGGAACGATCGCCCGGCCGAAGCCGCCGTCGTCGAGGTGGACGTCGCACTCGAGGGTGGGATTGCCGCGGGAATCCAGGACCTCCCGGGCGACGACGAGTTCGATGCTAGCCATGGGGGAAGGCCTTCCTGCGCGGCTGGTGCGGACGGCGGCGTCGGCGAGCATATCATCGCCACTAATTGTCATCGGCGAAGTACGGCGAACTGGAGGAGCGACGATCATGACCGAACCGGCCCCGCGCCCCCGTCCGGTGACCCGGTGGCGCGTGCTGGTCCTGCTGGCCACGGCGGCCGCCCTGCTCGCCGGCTGCGACCTGGCCACCGGCACGGTGCGGACCGCCACCGAGCTCCAGGAGGCCGGCATCCGCAACCCGGACCTCCAGTACGACGGCGGCACGGCCACCCTGAACTACGACGCCGACCCGAACCCGCTCCAGGTCCGCCAGGAGCAGGACGAGGCCGCCCGGATCATCTGGGAGCACCTGCCCTTCCAGGTCGAACGCATCGTCGTCACCCCGAGCGGGAGCGTCTTCCCGAGCCGCGCCTACTCGAGGGCGGAGCTGGAGCAGGCACTGGGGCCGCGGCCGGCCGACCTTGACCGCTCGGTGGAGGACATCGCCCGGCGGGCCACCCTGATCGCGGTGGTGGTCGCCCTGGTCGTGCTGGTGCTGGTCATCCTCATCATCGTCCTGATCGTCCGCGCCGTGCGGCGGCGCCCGGCCCCGCAGCCGGCCGGGGCCTGGCCCCAGGGCGCCGGCCCCCAGCAGTGGGGCCAGCCGGGCGCCCAGCAGGGCTGGGGGCAGCCGGGCCAGCCGACAGCGTGGGGCCAGCCGGCCCCGCCGCCGCAACCTCCGCAGCAGCCGTGGGGCGCCCAGCCGCCCACCCCGGGCTGGCCGCCGCCGGCGCCCCCGCCCGGCCAGCCGTCGCCGCCCCAGGCGCAGCCGTCGCCGCCCGAGACGCAGCCGCCGGCGCGCGGCCCCGGCGACACCCAGCGGCTGGAGCCCGGCCCGCCGCCCGAGGACGCCGGGCCGCCGCCCGGGGACCGGGGCCCGGTCCCGCCCGCCTGACCCTTCCCGGCGGCGCCGGTCCCCTCAGCCCTCCGGCGTCGCGGCCAGGAACTGGGCCCGGAAGCGGCGGGCGGTGCGGCGCAGGGCGGCCTCCGGCTCGACGCCCTTGGCCCTGGCCAGCGCCACCACCTCGAACAGCAGCTCTCCGACGGCCGCCTCGAGCTCGTCGTCGCCGGCCGCCCCGGCCAGCTCGTCGAGCCGCCCCCGGACGCTGGCCGGCGACCCGGTCCCGTCGGCCAGGCCGCCGTCGGGGGCGCGCTTCTGGAGCTTGGCCGCGAGCTGGAGCGCCGGCAGGGCCGAGGGGATCCCGGCCAGCGGGTCGCTGCGGCCCTCCTCCTCGCGCTTGATCGCCTCCCAGTTGCGGACGACCTCGCCGGCCGAGGCGACCCGCAGGTCGCCGAAGACGTGCGGGTGGCGCCGGACCAGCTTCTCGGTGATCGCCCTGGCCACCCCGTCGACGTCGAAGTCGCCGGCGTCCTCGGCCAGCTGGGCGTGGAAGACGACCTGCAGCAGCAGGTCACCGAGCTCCTCGCGCAGGTGCTCGGGGTCGCCCTCCTCGATCGCGTCGAGCACCTCGTAGGCCTCCTCGACCAGGTGCCTGGCCAGCGAGGCATGGGTCTGCTCGCGGTCCCAGGGGCAGCCGCCGGGCCCGCGCAGCCGCGTCTCGGTCGCCACCAGGTCGAGCAGGGCGGCCCCCTTGGGCTCGCCGACCGGGTAGACGGCCTCGACCTCGACGTGGGTCCGGGCGGCCCGGTCGGCCACCAGCTGCACCAGCGGCCCGTCGTTGACCGGCGGCAGCAGCAGCGTGGCCGTGCCGTCACGGCGGGCGTGGTCGAGCAGCGCGTCGGCCTGCCGCCGGGCCAGGGCCACCGCCTCGAGGTCGAGACCCTGGCCGACCAGGAGCAGGTCGCGCCCGGCGGGGCCGGTGTCGTCGGCCGGGGCCAGCACCTGCCAGGGGATCTCGGCCACCTCCAGCGCCGGCAGCGACGGATGCCCGTCGTCGAGCAGCCACACCGGCCGGGCGGCGTCCAGGGCCCGCCAGGTCTGGGGCGGGAACAGCAGCGGGACCCGCGGGCTGGACGCGACCAGCACGACCCGGGTCATCGGATGCCTAGGGCTGGGTCGGGGACGGCCCGCCGAGCCCGGTGGTGGTGGTCGTGGCCGCGCCGGGGGCGGTCTCGCGCTCGATCACCTTGCCGTTCTCGGCGTCCCAGCGGCCGAAGCGGGGGTTGATGACGACGTCGGCCTTGTCCACCTGCTGGTCGAACCACTGCTGGACGGCCTGCTGGCGGCGGTCCTTGATGGTCGGCTCGAGCTTGGCCCGCAGCTCGTTGTCGAGCGCCGGCAGCCGCACCCCGACGACCTGGAGGACGTGGTAGCCGAACTGGGTCTTGACCGGCTGGGAGATCGGCGACTCGCAGCGGCCGCTGGTCTTGCCCTTGCAGTCGCCCTGGCCGGCGAGGGCGTACTCGGCCGTCTCGAACGGCTTCACGGTCGCCCCCTTGGCGTTGAAGCCGAGGTCGCCGGCCTTGTCCTTGCTCTGGGTGTCGATCGAGGACCGCTTGGCCACCGCGGCCCAGTCGCCGTCCTCGACCAGCTCCTGGCGGACCTGGTCGGCGGTCGCCTTGTCCTTGACCAGCACATGGCGGACGTGGACCTCGAGGAAGTCTTCCTTGCGCCGGTCGAGCAGCTGACGCAGCGCGGCGTCCGAGGAGTAGGGGACGAGCTTGACCGCGACCAGGTCGACCGCCAGCTGGACCCGCTGCTGGGTGCGGAGGACCTCCTCGGAGATCTGCCGGGTCTTGAGCAGCTCCTCGTAGTTCTGGCCCTGGGCCGCCACCTGCTGCTTGAGCTGCTCCATGCGGGCGTCGACGTCGGTCTCCTGGACGGTGATGCCCTCGCTCTTGGCCCCGTCCAGCACCAGCTGGAACTGGATCAGGCCCTCCAGCGCCTGCCGGGTCGCGCTGTCGATGTCCTGGCCCTGCTGCTGGCCCTGCTGCTCGGCCTGCTGCTGCTGGCCGAGCTGGGCCTTGGTCATCTCACTGAGGCGGTCGGTCGGGATGCCGACGCCGTTGACCGTGGCCGCGTCCTGGTTGCGGACGCCAAGGCCCGAGCAGCCGGCGACGAGGACGGCGAGACACAGGACGGGGAGCAGACGGCGCACGGACGACCTCACGTTCACGACTCGACGACGACAATGCACAAGCATACCGGCGGGCGCCGCCGGAGGGGTGCGACAATGCCGCGATGATGACCTACCTGCCGGCCGACGGCCGCTACGACACCATGCAGTACCGCCGGGTCGGGCGCAGCGGGCTCCTGCTGCCCGCCATCTCCCTGGGCCTGTGGCAGAACTTCGGCGGCGACCGGCCGTTCGAGACCCAGCGGGCGATCGTGCGCCGCGCCTTCGACCTCGGCATCACCCACTTCGACCTGGCCAACAACTACGGCCCGCCCTACGGCTCGGCCGAGGAGAACTTCGGCCGCATCCTCGCCACCGACCTGCGCGGCTACCGCGACGAGCTGGTGATCTCGACCAAGGCCGGCTACGACATGTGGCCGGGGCCCTACGGCAACCACGGCTCGCGCAAGTACCTCCTGGCCAGCCTCGACCAGAGCCTGGCCCGCATGGGCCTGCCCTATGTCGACATCTTCTACTCCCACCGGGTCGACCCGGACACGCCGCTCGAGGAGACGATGGGGGCCCTGGACACGGCGGTGCGCCAGGGCAAGGCGCTGTACGCCGGCATCTCCTCCTACTCGCCGGAGCGGACCCGCCAGGCGGCCGAGATCCTGCGCGGCCTCGGCACCCCGCTGCTCATCCACCAGCCGTCGTACTCGATGCTGAACCGCTGGATCGAGGACGGCCTGCTGGACGTGCTGGGCGACGAGGGAGTCGGCTGCATCGTGTTCTCGCCCCTGGCCCAGGGGCTGCTCACCGGCCGCTACCTCGACGGCGTCCCCGAGGGCTCGCGGGCCAGCCGGCCCGGCAGCATGGACCGCGACCACCTGAGCGAGGAGACCCTGGCCAAGGTGCGGGCGCTCAACGACGTCGCCGCCCGGCGCGGCCAGAGCCTGGCCCAGCTGGCCGTCGCCTGGACCCTGCGCGACCCCCGGGTCACCTCGGCCCTGCTCGGCGCCTCCAGCGTCGCCCAGCTCGAGGACAACGTGGCCGCCCTCGGCAACCTCGCCTTCGACGACGACGAGCTGGCCGAGATCGACCGCCACGCCACCGACGCCGACATCAACCTCTGGGCCGAGTCCAGCAACGCCTGACCATGACCGATCCCTATGCGATCCGGCCGGTCGGCTACGTCTCCTCGCCCCTGACCGACCCCGCGGCCGCGCCCAAGCAGGGGTTCGAGGGCGGCCCGGAGGCGTGGCTGGTGTTCGGCCCCGAGGTGGCCGAGGCCGTCCGCGACCTCGCCGTCGGCGCCGAGGTCTTCGTGCTCACCTGGCTGCACCAGGCGCGGCGCGACGTGCTGGCCGTCCACCCGCGCGACGACCCCCGGAACCCCGAGACGGGGGTGTTCAGCACCCGGTCCCAGGACCGGCCGAACCCGATCGGCCTGCACCGGGTGACCGTCGTCGCCATCGAGGGGCTCCGCGTGCTCGTGCGGGACCTCGAGGCCGTCGACCGGACGCCCGTCGTCGACGTCAAGCCGGTGCTCCCCGGCGGGAGGTAGCTCAGGGCCCGGCCGCCTCCAGGGCGGCCGAGACCACGGCGGTCGCCTCCTCGAGGATCCGCTCCAGGTGCTCGGCGCCGAGGAAGCTCTCGGCGTAGACCTTGTAGACGTCCTCGGTGCCCGAGGGGCGGGCCGCGAACCAGCCGTGCTCGGTCATGACCTTGACCCCGCCGAGGGCGGCCCCGTTGGACGGGGCCTCGGTGAGGACGCCGGTGATCGGCTCGCCGGCCAGCTCCGAGGCCTGCACGTCGCCGGCGGACAGCCGCTTGAGCACGGCCTTCTGCTCGGGGGTGGCGGGCGCGTCGACGCGCCGGTAGGCGGGGTCGCCGAAGCGGGCGGTGAGCTCGCGGTACTGGGCGCCCGGGTCGGCGCCGCGGCGGGCGGTCATCTCGGCGGCCAGCAGGCAGCAGACGATGCCGTCCTTGTCGGTGGTCCAGACCGTGCCGTCGCGGCGCAGGAACGAGGCGCCGGCGCTCTCCTCGCCCCCGAAGCCCAGGGAGCCGTCCAGCAGCCCGTCCACGAACCACTTGAACCCCACCGGGACCTCGTCCAGGCGGCGGCCCAGGTCGGCGGCCACCCGGTCGATCATGCCGCTGGACACCAGCGTCTTGCCGACCCCGACCCCGCTCCCCCACTCGCGGCCGCCGCCGAACAGGTAGGCGACCATGGCGGCCAGGTAGTGGTTGGGGTTGAGCAGGCCGGCCCCGCCGGTGACGATGCCGTGCCGGTCGGCGTCGGCGTCGTTGGCGAAGGCCACGTCGAAGCGCCCGCGCAGGTCGATCAGCCCAGCCATGGCGTAGCGGGAGGAGGGGTCCATGCGGATCTTGCCGTCCCAGTCGACGGTCATGAACCGGAAGGTGGGGTCGACGGCCTGGTTGACCACCTCCAGCTCCAGGCCGTAGCGCTCGGCGATGGCCGACCAGTAGGCGACCGCCGCCCCACCGAGGGGGTCGACGCCCAGCCGCAGCCCGGCCCCGCGGACCGCCTCCAGGTCCACGATCGAGGCCAGGTCGTCGACGTAGGCGGCCACGTAGTCGTAGCCCTCCACGCCCGGCGCGCCGGCCACCTGGTCGGCCGGGACCCGCCGGATCCCGTCCAGCCCGGCCCGGAGCAGCCGGTTGGCCTCGTCCTGGACCCAGCCGGTGATGTCGGTGTCGGCCGGGCCGCCGTTGGGCGGGTTGTACTTGAAGCCGCCGTCCTCGGGCGGGTTGTGCGAGGGGGTGACCACGATGCCGTCGGCCAGGTGGTCGCGCCGGTCCCGGTTCCAGGTGAGGATGGCATGCGACAGGGCCGGGGTCGGGGTCGGCCGCTCGCCCGCGTCGACCCGCACCGCCACCCCGTGGGCGGCCAGCACCTCCAGCGCGGTCCGCTGGGCCGGCTCGGACAGGGCATGGGTGTCGCGGCCCAGGAACAGCGGCCCGTCGATCCCCTGGGCCTCCCGGTAGCGGCAGATCGCCTCGGTGGTGGCCAGGATGTGGTCCTCGTTGAACGACCCCTTGAGGGCCGACCCCCGGTGCCCCGAGGTCCCGAAGGCCACCTGCTGGCTGGTGTCGCCCGGGTCGGGCCGCTCCTCGTAGTAGGCCTTGACCAGCTGCTCGACGTCGACCAGGGCCGAAGGGTCGGCCGGCCGCCCGGCCCGCTCGTTCACCGTCATCTGCGCACCCCGTTGCGGAAGGCTTCCGGAGCTAACGGTACCCGGCCTGGCCGGAGGGAACCTATGACGCGGCCCGGCGCTGGGTGGGGCGGTCGAGGCCGTCGAGGGCGGGGCCGGCGGGGGCGCCCAGGACCCCGGTGAGGAGCTCGCACAGCCAGGTGGGGAGGCTGGCGCCGTCGGCAGGCAACGGCACGAGCAGGGTGCGCTCGGGCTGCTTCCAGATGGCCCCCGGGTAGAGGCGGTCCAGGCGGACCTGCTTGGACTCGGGCAGGTCGTCGACCGGGAACAGCCGCGCCCGACCGCCGAAGCAGACGACCTCGGTGAGGCCGACCGCGGTGGCCTGGGCGCGGACCCCGGCCAGCTGAAGGAGGTTTCGGACCGGGGGCGGGGGCGGGCCGTAGCGGTCGGCCAGCTCGGCCGCCAGCGACTCCACCTCCTCGACCACCCGGGCCCCGCCGAGGCGGCGGTAGGCCTCCAGGCGCAGCCGCTCCCGCGGCACGTAGGCCGCGGGCAGGTGGGCGTCCACCGGGACCTCCAGCTTCAGCTCCTTGGGCTGCTCCAGCGGGCGGCCGCGCAGCTCGGCCACGGCCTCGGCCAGCAGCTGCATGTACATGTCG
>Ga0081538_10000986_pt1 | contig 30167 bp, 23 predicted proteins | sample TabmetS5T2R1_FD_71022 | JGI IMG/M metagenome (GOLD analysis project Ga0081538, IMG submission 71022) | Tabebuia heterophylla rhizosphere microbial communities from the University of Puerto Rico - S5T2R1 | ecosystem: Host-associated > Plants > Roots > Rhizosphere ...
CCGGGCCAGGTCGCCGGCCGGCAGCAGGGTCGGGGTCCCGCCGCCGATGAACACGCTGGTGACCGCCGGCGGCTCGGGGCCGAGGGCGGCCACCGCCATGGCCGCCTCGTCGCCCAGCGCGGCCGCGTAGGGCCGCCGCAGCCCCCCCATCCCGGTGTAGGTGACGAAGTCGCAGTAGTGGCAGCGGGTCAGGCAGAACGGCACGTGCAGGTACACCCCGAACCAGTCCGGGTCGACCAGCGGCGGCGCAGCCGGCAGCGACCCGGTTCCGGGCGCCGCCTCACCGCCCGCCGCCGCGCGCGGGCCCCCATCCGGGAGGGTGGCCGGGCCCGACGCGGCGTGCTCCCGGCTGTCCACAGCCCCGGCCGTCATCGCCCTACCCCTCGTCGGTCCGGAGCGCGGCCACAAAGGCCTCCTGCGGCACCTCGACCCGGCCGATCTGCTTCATCCGCCGCTTGCCCTCCCTCTGGCGCTCCAGCAGCTTGCGCTTGCGGGTCACGTCGCCGCCGTAGCACTTGGCCAGCACGTCCTTGCGCCGGGCGGTGATGGTCTCGCGGGCGATCACCTTGGCCCCGATGGCCGCCTGGATCGGCACGTCGTACAGCTGCCGGGGGATCAGCCGCTTGAGCTTGGCCGTCATGGCCCGCCCGTAGGCATAGGCCTTGTCCCGGTGGACGATGGCCGAGAAGGCGTCGACCGGCTCGCCCTGGAGGAGCACGTCGACCTTGACCAGGTCGGCCTCCCGGTAGCCGCTCGACTCGTAGTCGAGCGACGCGTACCCGCGGGTCCGCGACTTCAGCTGGTCGAAGAAGTCGAAGATGATCTCGGCCAGGGGCAGCTGGTAGCGCAGCTCGACCCGCTCCTCCGACAGGTACTCCATGGTGTCGAGCTCGCCCCGCCGGCCCTGGCACAGCTCCATGACCGGGCCGATATAGTCGGCCGGGCACAGCACCATGGCGGCCACATACGGCTCCTCGATCCGCTGGACCGACCCGGCCGGGGGCAGCTCGCTGGGGTTGGAGACCATGATCGTCTCCCCCATCTCCAGGGTGACCCGGTAGGCGACGTTGGGGGCGGTGGTGATGAGGGCCAGGTCGAACTCGCGCTCCAGCCGCTCCCGGACGATGTCCATGTGCAGCAGCCCCAGGAAGCCGCAGCGGAACCCGAACCCGAGCGCGGTCGAGGACTCGGGCTCATAGACCAGGGCGGCGTCGTTGAGCCGCAGCCGGTCGAGGGCGTCGCGCAGGTCGGGAAAGTCGGCGCCCTCGATCGGGTACAGGCCGGAGAAGACCATCGGCCGCGGCTCCCGGTAGCCGGGCAGGGGCTCGGCCGCGGGCCGGCCGGCCGTGGTCACGCTGTCCCCCACCCGGACCTGGCGGACGTCCTTGACCCCGGGGATGAGGTAGCCGACCTCGCCGGCGGCCAGCTCGGGGGTGGGGACGGCCTCGGGGGCGAACACCCCGACCTCCTCGGCCTCCGAGACGTGCCCGGAGGCCATCATCCGCAGCCGGTCGTCCTTGGCCAGGCGGCCGTCGACCATCCGCACGTAGGCGATCACGCCCCGGTAGGAGTCGTACAGCGAGTCGAACACCAGCGCCCTGGCCGGGGCGTCGGGGTCGCCGGTGGGCGGCGGCACCCGCCGGACCAGGGCCTCCAGCAGCTCGGGCACCCCCTCGCCGGTCTTGGCCGAGACCCGCAGCATCTCCGAGGCCGGGGCGCCGAGGACCTGCTCGATCTCGCGCGCGACCCGGTCGGGCTGGGCGGCCGGCAGGTCGATCTTGTTGATCACCGGGATGATGGCCAGGTCGGCCTCGACGGCCAGGTACAGGTTGGCCAGGGTCTGGGCCTCGATGCCCTGGGCGGCGTCGACCAGCAGCACCGCGCCCTCGCAGGCGGCCAGGGCCCGCGACACCTCGTAGGTGAAGTCGACATGGCCGGGGGTGTCGATCAGGTTGAGGACGTACTCGCGGCCGTCGGCGGCGACATGGGCCAGGCGGACCGCCTGGGCCTTGATGGTGATCCCCCGCTCGCGCTCCAGGTCCATCTTGTCGAGGTACTGGGCGCGCATGTTGCGCTCGCTCACCGCATGGGTGAGGTCGAGCAGGCGGTCGGCCAGGGTCGATTTCCCGTGGTCGATGTGGGCGATGATGCAGAAGTTGCGCAGGCGCGACAGGTCGGTTGGCATGGCCAGCCCATCCTAGCCGCCGTTGAGCGGGCGCAACCCGCTGTGCTAGCCTCGCCCGGTTCCCCGTGAATTCGTGAAATTCAGTGCAGGAGTGCCCTTTCTTGGCGAACATCAAGTCGCAGATCAAGCGCAACCGGCAGAACGAGCAGGCCCGCATCCGCAACAAGTCGGTCCGCTCCGCCCTCAAGACCTACGCCCGCCGCGTCCGTGAGAGCGTCGCCGCCGGCGACCAGGAAGCCGCCGAGACCGCCCTCCGCCGCGCCACCCGGGCCTACGACCGCGCCGCCAGCAAGGGCGTCATCCACAGGAACAACGCCGCCAACCACAAGGCCCGCCTGGCCCGCTCGGTCAACCGCCAGGGCCAGTAGTTCGCGGCAGCTCCCGACACTCGCCGTCCCCCGGAGCACTGGCTCCCGCCGGGCTGCCCGCACTCCCCCGCCCGGACGCCGCGGCTAGATCCAGATGAAGGCCACCGACGCGGCCAGGACCAGGGCGAGGGCGACGTTGACGACCCGCTGGGCGCGCCCGTCGGTCAGGCGGCCCACGGCGGCGCCGCCGGCGGCCCACACCGCCGCCGTCCCCAGGATCACGACCGCGCAGGTCGCCGCGGCCGCCAGCGCCCCGGCCAGGGGCGTGAGCCCTGGCGGCAGGAAGGTGCCCGCCGCGGCCAGGGCGAACAGCCACCCCTTGGGGTTGGCGAACTGGAAGGCGACGCCGCCCACCAGCCCGAGCGGCCGCGCCGCCACCGTCTTGCCCACCCCCCGGCGCCCGAGGACCCTGGCCGCCAGGTACAGCAGGTAGGCCGAGCCGACCAGCTTCAGCGCCAGGTCGATCCCGGGCACGGCCAGGAACACCACCCCGACCCCGCCGGCCACGGCGAACACCAGGGCGCCCATGCCGACGGCGGTCCCGGCGACGTGCGGCGCGGTCCGGCGGAACCCGAAGCGGCTCCCCGAGGCCAGCAGCAGCGAGTTGTTCGGCCCCGGCGTGATGGAGCCGACCAGCGCGAACCCGGCCAGTCCGAGCAGCTGGTTCATCCCACCGACGGCGACGTGAGGTGCAGCATGCCCAGAAGTGGACAACGGCCGGGACGGCCCGGTCTTGTACGATCCTTGCCATGTCGGCGTCGCGTCGGCAGCCGTCCGGGCCGGAGTGGGTCCGGGCCTGGAAGCCGGTGGTCGCGGGCGTGCACGAGGTCTTCCACGCCCGCTTCGTCGAACACGCCTACCCGCCGCACGTCCACGACGCCTGGACGGTGTTCGTCGTGGACGACGGCTGGATCCGCTACGACCTGGAGACCCGCCACCGCGGCGCGGGCGGCGAACGGGTCACGATCCTGCCGCCCCACGTCGTCCACGACGGCCGCGCCGCCACCGGCGGCGGGTTCCGCAAGCGCGTGCTGTACGTGTCCGCCGACGTGCTCCCCGAGCGCCTGATCGGCCCCGCCGTGGACCGCCCCGACGTCCGTGACCCCGCCCTGCTCCGGGCCGTCCACGCCCTGCACCGTGCCCTCGGTGAACCCGACGACGCCCTCCAGGCCGAGGCCCGTCTGGCCCTGGTCGGCGACCGGCTCCGCGCTCACCTGGGCGACCCCCTGCCCGAGGGCGGAAGCGGCCGCCGCGGGTCCTTGGGCGGCCCCCCGACCGAGGTCGTGGGAGGGTCCCGACGGCCCCTCGGCCACCACCCCTCCCGCGTCCCGGCCCCCCATCCCGGTCGGCTGGCCGGCGACCTGCGGGACCTGCTGGACGAGCGGCTGTTCGAGCGCACGACCCTGGCCCAGGCCGGCCGCGAGCTCGGCGCCTCGCCGTCCCACCTCGTGCGGAGCTTCACCGGCACCTTCGGGATCGCGCCCCACCAGTACGTGACGGCCCGGCGCATCGACGCCGCCCGCAGGCGCCTCCTCGGCGGGGAGCCGATCGCCCTGGTCGCCGCCGGCGTCGGCTTCTACGACCAGGCCCACTTCACCCGCCAGTTCAGGCGCCACGTCGGCACCCCGCCAGGACGCTACGCCCTCTCGGCCGGACGCTAGCGCGAGGACGCCGCCGGGGCGCCCGCGCCGGCGAGGCGGGCGATCAGGAGCTCGAGCAGGAGCCGCGGCGACGAGGTGCCGTTGCGGATGTGGGCGTCGGCCTCGGCGATCAGGTCGAGGGCCCGGTGCAGGTCACCGGGGCGGAAGCGGCGGAGCTGGCGCCGGGCCCGGTCGACCTGCCAGTCACGCACCCCGCCGCCGAGCAGCGCGGCGACCTCGGCCTTGGCGAGCTCGGGATGGTCGGCGACCCGCAGCAGCAGCCGCAGCTGGCTGGCGATGAAGCCGAGCAGCCGGATCGGGTCCTCCCCCTGGTCGATCAGCGCGTCCAGCCGGTCCAGGGCCGTGGCCGCGTCGGCCGCGAACACCGCGTCGGTCAGCTCGAAGATGCCCCGGTCGGCCGTCTGGGCCAGGAACTCGGCCACGTGGCCGGCGGTCAGCACGGTCGGAGGAGGCACCGCCACGTGCAGCTTGGCCACGGCGCCGGCCAGCTCCCGGACGTCCTGGCCGACGGTGTCGATCAGCGCCGCCACCGCCGCCTCGTCGGCCTTGCGGCCGAGCCGTCGCACCTCGGACCGCAGCCAGCTCGCCCGTTCGGCCGGCCGCAGCCTGGGCACCAGCACGGTGGCCGCCTGGCGCTGGACGTCCTTGAAGAACTTGGCCTGCCGCCCCGGAGCGGCCGCCCGCAGCACCACCGCCGTCGCCGCCGCCGGGTCGGCGGCCAGGGCCAGCACCGCCTCCCGGGCGGTCGCGTCCAGGGCGTCGGCCTCCTGGATCACCACGACCCGTCCCCCGCCGAACAGCGACGCCGTGGCCACCCCCATCGCGAACCCGTCGGGCAGCCCCCCAGCCCGGACCTCCTCCACCGACGTCCCCGGCCCGAGCCGCTCCCTGGCCACCGCCACCGCGTCCCCCACCGCACGCTCGGCCAGCAGCTCCTCCTCCCCGAGGACAAGGGTCACCGGAACCGAGCCAGGTCGAGCCGCCATGCCCGCATGCTACCCCGCCCCCGGGTCACCCCAGCGCCGGCCCCGGGCGGTCAGCCGCCCGACCCAGGGCGTCCGGCCCGGCCTCCTGGGCGTCCTGGTCGGCGTCGTAGGCGGCGAACATCGTGTCCCGGACCCGGAAGGTCGGGTGGCCCCAGGTCTCGCGCTCCTCCGCCTCCGGCAGTGACAGCACCACCCGGCGGAGCCCGTCCGCGGTGATCATCCCGGCCCCCCTGGCCCGTCGTCTCGACGTCGATCGGCAGCTCGGCGGCGCGAGGCAAGCATGGCGCACGGCCTCGCGGCGCGGCCGCCGCCAGGACGAGGGCGACGATCACCGCCGGGGCGGCGCGAGTTGGGCCGGAGAGGGTGATCGACCCGGCGGGGAGGCCGGCGGCCCAGCGGGCGACCGCGACCAGGGCGATCAGGAACGGGTCGGCCAGGCGGCAGGCGAGGGCCGCCGCCCACGGCGCCACCGGGGCGGTCGCGGCCGCCACCACGCCCAGGAGCATGGGGCCGCCCGCGAGCGGGAGGCCGAGGAGGTTGGCCGGCAGCCCGGCCAGCGAGACGGGGCCCAGGGCCAGGGCGATCGCGGGGACGGCGGTCGCCTGGGCGCCCAGGGTCATGCCGACCGCCTTCCGGACGCGCTCGGGGACCCGGCCCGGGAGCGTCCCGGCCGCGACCGGGCCGATCCAGAGCACCCCGGCCGTGGCCGCCACCGAGAGCTGGAACCCCAGGGCACGGGCGAGCCCCGGGTCGGCCAGCAGCAGCACGACCACGGCCAGGCAGAGGGCGCGGCGACCACCGGGGCCGCGCCCGGTCGCGACCCCGAACAGCACCAGTCCGGCCATCACGCCGGCCCGGAGCACGCTCGGCTCCCACCGGGTGACCACGACCAGCAGCACGACCAGGACCACGCCGACGGCGGCCAGGCCTCGGCGGCCCGCACCAGCGACCCCGGCCAGCCACAGCCCGGCGGCGAGGACCACCGCCAGGTTGGCGCCGCTGACCGCCATCAGGTGGGTCAGCCCGGCGGCGCGGAAGTCGCGCTCCAGCTCCGCCGGGAGCAGCGAGGTGTCGCCCAGCGCCATGCCGACGAGCAGCCCGGCCCGTTCCGGGGCCAGGCTGGCCAGCGCCTGCCCGCGGGCCGCGTCCCGGACCGTCTCGCTGAGCCGCAGGGCCGCGCCGGGCGGCGGCGCCCGCTCCTCGACCACCGGATGCCGGAGCACGACCGGCGGCTGCCTGCCCAGCGGGTCGCTCCACCGCGCCGCCGCCACCGAGGCACGCACCCGCAGCCGCTCCCCGACCGCGAGCCGCGCCTCCCCTCGCCCGGGGGGCGTGGCGGCGCTCCGCGGAGGAGGGAGCCGATCGGGTGCCAGGGCGACGCCGGCGCGCTCGCGGGTCCGGAGGGTTCGGTCGGCCAGCCGGACGCGGTCGACGGTCAGGACGACCCACCAGCCGCCGTAGCGGGTGCGGCGCGGCTCCTCGGCCACGGTCGCGGCGACCTCGACGCGCCCCGGCTGCCCGGCCCGGCCGGCGAGCACGCCCTCCCGGACCGCGGTCGCGCGCACCGAGGCCGCGGCCGCTGCGGAAGCCAGCAGGGCGCCGAGGACGAGCACGCCGACGACGGGGTGGCCGCCGGCGTCGTCCCGGAGGCGGGACGGGCCGGCCGCCGCCAGGCAGGCCGCGACCAGGCAGCAGGCGGCGGCCACCCAGGCGGCCGAGCTTGCCAGCCGGGGACCGAGGACCACCCCGGTCGCGGTGGCCGCGGCCAGCGCCACCCCGTCCGCGTCGGGATCGGCGTCGGGGTCGCGCCCACCGAGCGCAGGGCCACCGCCGACCGGGGTGGGGGTCACCCGACCGTCACCAGGTCCTTCAGCTGGTCGAAGCGGCGCTGGCCGATGCCGGGGACCTCGAGGAGCTCGTCGACGCTGGTGAAGGGGTGGGCCGAGCGGTAGGCGACGATGCGGCCGGCGGTGACCTCGCCGACGCCGGGGAGCGTGTCCAGCTGCTCGACGGTGGCGGTGTTGAGGTCCAGCGGGGCCGACGGGGTGCCGGGGGTCGTGGCGGCGCCGGGCTCGGGTGGGGGTGCGGGGTCGCCGGGGCCGGGGACCCGGACCTGCTCACCGTCGGTGAGCTTGCGGGCCAGGTTCACGGCGTCGAGGTCGGCGCCGGAGGTGGCGCCGCCCGCGGCCGCGATGGCGTCCTGGACCCGGCTGCCGGCGGGCAGGCGGACCAGGCCGGGGCGGCGGACCCGGCCGGCCACGTGGACGGCCACCCGGTCCGAGGGCCCGGCCGGGGTCGAGGTGTCGGGCGCGGCCCTGGGCAGGGTCTGGTCGGCCGGCGCGGCCGCCTCCAGCTCGGCCGGCGGGCCGGCCGGCCCAGGTGTGGCCCGGGCCCAGACGACCCCGGCGCCGGCCAGCGCGGCCAGGGCGAGCACGGCGACCGCGACCCGCTGCCGGCCGGCGCCGGCGAGCACCGCCCGCACCCGGGACCGGGGCCCGTCGGGCGGCAGGACGAACGGTGGCGGCTGCGACATGGCACTCCCCTCCGGTGGCGGGCGACGGCGATCGGGGCGGCGTCCGGGGCGGGCGGCTCCCGGCCAGAGCGGGCCGGGGCCGCCGGAACCGCCACCGCCGAACCTAGCCGTCCGCGTCGCCGGTCGGTTCGGGTTGTCCACACCCCCGGTCCATCGGCGGGAGGCCTCCGCTCGTCCGCAGCCGGCCGCGCCGGCGCCCTGACCGGACGTCAGGGCCGGGTGACGACGTTGACGATCCTGCCCGGGACGTGGACGACCCGGGCGACCCGGTCCTCGTCGACCAGCCGGGCCACCGGCCCCAGGGCCAGCGCCGCCCGGCGCACCTCGGCCTCGTCGGCGTCGGAGCCGACGGTGATCTCGCCCCGGCGCCGCCCGTCGACCGTGACCGGGAGCACCACGGCCGCCGTGACCAGCGCCTGCGGGTCGGCGGCGGGGAAGGCGACGTCGTCCAGGGGGTCGTCGTGGCCCAGCCGCTCCCACAGCTCGGCGGCCAGGTGCGGGGCCAGCGGGGCCACCATCAGCACCAGCGGCTCGAGCGCCTCGCCGGGGGCGGCGCCCCGGTCGCGCACGTGCCGGGTGACGGCGTTGTTGAGCTCGGTGAGCCGGGCGATGGCGACGTTGTAGCGCAGCCGGCGGTACAGGCCGTCGACGGCGTCGATGGTCTGGTGCAGCTGGCGGTAGAGCGCCTCGGAGGGGGCCAGGCCCGTCCCGGCGACCCGGGCCTGGCCGGTCTCCTCGTCGACCACGTTGCGCCACAGCCGCTGCAGGAACCGGAACACGCCCACGATGTCGTCGGGCATCCAGGGGCGGTCGACGTCAAGGGGCGCCATGGCCATCTCGTACATGCGCAGGGTGTCGGCCCCGTAGGCCTGGTAGATGTCGTCGGGCGAGACGCCGTTCTTCAGGCTCTTGCCCATCTTGCCGACGTGGCGGGTCACCGGCCGGCCCTGGTAGCGGCCGTCGACCACCTCGGCCGCGGGCACGTACCGGCCGACCGGGTCGGTGAAGGCGTCGGCCAGGATGTAGCCCTGGTTGTAGAGCCGCTGGAACGGCTCCGGGGTCGACACGTGCCCCAGGTCGAACAGGACCTTGTGCCAGAACCGGGCGTACAGCAGGTGCAGGACCGCGTGCTCGACCCCGCCGATGTACAGGTCGACCCCGCCGGCCCGCTCCCCGCCCTTGTCCATCCAGTAGCGCTCCACCGCCGGGTCGACGAACCGCCGGTCGTCGGCCGGGTCCAGGTAGCGCAGGTAGTACCAGCACGACCCGGCCCACTGGGGCATGGTGTTGGTCTCGCGGCGGTAGGCCCTCGGCCCCTGGCCCAGGTCGAGGGTCACCCGCTCGAACCCGGGCGCCCGCGACAGCGGCGGCCGCGGCTCGGCGTCCTCGCCGCCATGGGGGCGGAAGTCCGTCATCGGCGGCAGCTCGACCGGCAGCATCGACTCGGGCAGGGCCAGGGGCAGGCCGGTCTCGTCGTAGACGATCGGGAACGGCTCGCCCCAGTACCGCTGGCGGGAGAACAGCCAGTCGCGGAGCCGGTAGGACACCCGCCGCCGGCCGTGGCCCGTCTCCTCCAGCCAGGCGATCGTCCGGATGGTCGCCTCCGCGGTGCCGAGGCCGTCCAGGACCAGCCCCCCGCCGCGGGAGTTGACGGCCACGCCCTCGCCCACGAAGGCCTCGTCCCAGGTGTCGGCCCGGTCGGCCACCGCCCCCGGGTGGCCGTCCAGCCAGCCCCGGCCGGGCGCGACCACCGCCCGGACCGGCAGCCCGAACGCCCTGGCGAACTCGAGGTCGCGCTGGTCGTGGGCGGGCACGGCCATGATGGCGCCGCCGCCGTAGCCGGCCAGGACGTAGTCGGCCACGAACACCGGCAGCGGCTCCCCGGAGGCCGGGTTGGTGGCCAGGGTGCCGGTGAACACCGCCGTCTTGTCCCGCTGGGCCTGGCGCTGCCGGTCGGTCAGCGACGCCCCCCGCCGCCGGTAGGCGTCGACCGCCTCGGCCGGGGCCGGGGCCGGGCCGCCGGCGGTGGCCGGGCCCCGCCAGGCCGGCGGCGTCCCGGGCGGCCAGGCCGGGGCGGTCAGCTCGTCCACCAGCGGGTGCTCGGGGGCCAGGACCAGGCAGCCGGCCCCGAACAGGGTGTCCGGGCGGGTGGTGTAGACCTCGACCTCGGCGCGGCCGCCGGTGGCGGTCGGGGCGGCGAAGCGGACCTCGGCGCCCTCGCTGCGGCCGATCCAGTTGCGCTGCAGGGTCTTGAGCGACTCGGTCCAGTCCAGGGCGTCGAGGTCGGCCAGCAGCCGGTCGGCGTAGGCGGTGATCCGCAGCATCCACTGGCGCAGCCGCCGGCGGTAGACGGGGAAGTTCCCGACCACCGAGCGGCCCTCGGCGGTCACCTCCTCGTTGGCCAGGACCGTGCCCAGCCCCGGGCACCAGTTGACCGGGGCCTCGTCCAGGTAGGCGAGCCGGTAGGAGTCGACCACCCGGCGCCGCCGGACCGCGTCCAGCTCGCGCCACGGCCTCCGGTCGGGGTTGGCCGGCGACTCGGGCGCCCGCAGTCCCTGCTCGAACTGCTCGACCAGGGTCTGGACGGGCCGGGCCGCCTGGGCCTCGGGGTCGAACCAGGCGCCGAAGAGCTGCAGGAAGATCCACTGGGTCCAGCGGTAGAACCGGGGGTCGGCGGTTGACAGCTCGCGGCTCGGGTCATGGCCCAGCCCCAGGCGGCGCAGCTGGCGCCGCATCAGGTCGATGTTCTCGGCGGTGGTCTCGGCCGGGTGCCTGCCGGTCTCGATGGCGTACTGCTCGGCGGGCAGGCCGAAGGCGTCGAAGCCGAAGGGGTGCAGGACCCGGCGGCCCCGCATGCGCATGAAGCGGGCGTAGACGTCCGAGGCGATGTAGCCGAGCGGGTGCCCGACGTGCAGGCCGGCGCCCGAGGGGTACGGGAACATGTCGAGCACGTACAGCCGGTCCTCGCCGCCGTCACCGCCGGGCCCGCCGGCCGCCGGTGGCGAGGGGTTGGGGACCACGAAGGTCCCGCGCTCGGCCCAGCGCCGCTGCCAGCGCGACTCGATCTCGCCGGCCAGCTCGGCGGTGTAGCGCCAGGAGGGCGTGCCCTCGGCGGGCCCGGTCACGGTCGCCCCGGGTCAGCGGCCGGTGACCAGGTTGACGAGCTTGGGCGGGACGACCACCACCCGGGCCACCGGCCGGTCGCCGAGGGCGGCCCGGACCTTCTCGGAGGCCAGGGCCAGCTCGCGCAGGTCGTCCTCTCCCGCGTCGGGGGCGACCTGGATCCGGTCGCGGACCTTGCCGTCGACCTGGACCACACAGGTGACCCGCTCGCTGCGGACCAGGTCGGCGTCGAAGCCGGGCCAGCCGGCCACATGCACCGAGCTGGCGCCGCCCAGGACGCCCCGCCACAGCTCCTCGGTCACGAACGGGGCCAGCGGGGCCAGCAGCAGGACCAGGCGCTCGGCGGCGTCGCGGCGCTGGGCGGGGCTGCCCCGGCCGGCCCGGACGCTGTCGGCCAGGCCGTTGGACAGCACCATCAGCTTGGAGATGGCGGTGTTGAACCGGAACCGCTCCAGGTCGTCGGTGACCCCGGCGGTGGTGCGGTGGGCCAGACGGGCCAGCTCGGGGTCGTCGGGCCGGCCGGGCTCGGCCGCCGCGGGCTCGGCCACGGCCGCGCGCACCGTCCGCCAGACCCGCTGGACCCAGCGGGCCATGCCCTCGGGGGACACGTCGGCCCAGTCGACGTCGTCCTCGAACGGACCGGCGAACAGCATGGTCAGGCGGGCCACGTCGGCACCGTGCTGGTCGACGATCTCCGCCGGCTCGACCAGGTTGCCGCGCGACTTGGACATGGCCGCCCCGTGCATCACCACCATGCCCTGGTTCAGCAGCGAGGTGAACGGCTCGGGGAAGCCGACCAGGCCCATGTCGTACAGCACCTTGGTGAAGAAGCGGGCGTACAGCAGGTGCAGGATGGCGTGCTCGATGCCCCCGGTGTACTGGGGCACCGGCATCCACTTGGCCACCTGCCCGGGGTCGAACGGCCGCTCGGGGTCCAGCCCGGTGTAGCGCAGGAAGTACCAGGAGGAGTCGACGAAGGTGTCCATGGTGTCGGTCTCGCGGCGGGCCGGGGCGCCGCAGCGCGGGCAGTCGACGTTGACCCAGGCCTCGGAGGTGGCCAGGGGCGACAGCCCCTTGGGCTGGAAGTCGGTGACGTCGCCGGGCAGCAGCACCGGCAGCTGGTCGTCCGGCACCGGCACCTCGCCGCAGGCCGGGCAGTGCACGATCGGGATCGGGCAGCCCCAGTAGCGCTGGCGCGACAGCAGCCAGTCGCGCAGGCGGAAGTTGACCGCCGGCCCGCCCTGGCCGCGGGCCTCCAGGTCGGCGGTGATCCGGGGGATGCCCTCCTCGGTGGCGGGCAGGCCGTCGTACGCGCCGGAGTTGACCAGCACCCCCTCGTGGCTCATGGCCTCGGTCAGGGTCGAGCCGTCCAGCGGCGGCTCCCCCGGCGGCTGCACCACCACCCGCACCGGCAGCCGGTACTTGCGGGCGAACTCCAGGTCGCGCTGGTCGTGGGCGGGCACGGCCATGATCGCGCCGGTGCCGTACTCCAGCAGCACGTAGTCGGCGGCCCAGATCGGGATCAGCTCGCCGTTGACCGGGTTGACGGCGTGGGCGCCCAGGAACACGCCCTCCTTGTCGCGCTCGGTGGACAGCCGCTCGATCTCGGTCTCGCGGTCCACCCGCTCCCGGAAGGCGCGGAACTCGGCCTCGCGCTCGGTGCCGGCGACCAGCCGCTCGGCCAGCGGGTGCTCGGGGGCCAGCACGAAGAACGTGGCCCCGAACAGGGTGTCCGGCCGGGTCGTGAACACCCGCACCGTCTCGCCCGTCTCGGCCACCTGGAAGTCGACGTTGGCTCCGGTCGAGCGCCCGATCCAGTTGCGCTGCTGAGTCAGGACCTTGTCGCTCCAGTTCAGGCCCTCCATGTCGTCCAGCAGCCGCTGGGCGTAGTCGGTGATCTTGAAGAACCACTGGGTCAGCTCGCGCTTCTCGACCAGGGCGTCACAGCGCTCGCAGTGGCCGTTGATCACCTGCTCGTTGGCCAGCACCGTCTGGTCGTTGGGGCACCAGTTGACGGGCGACGCCTTGCGGTAGGCCAGCCCCTTCTCGAAGAAGCGCAGGAACAGCCACTGGGTCCAGCGGTAGTAGTCCGGGTCACAGGTGGCCAGCGCCCGCGACCAGTCGAACGAGATCCCCAGCCGGTGGAAGGTCGCCCGCTGGGCGTCGATGTTCTGGTAGGTCCAGGGCCTGGGATGAACGCCGCGCCGGATGGCCGCGTTCTCGGCCGGCAGGCCGAAGGCGTCCCAGCCGATCGGGTGCAGCACGTTGTAGCCCTGCATCCGCTTCTGGCGGGCGATCACGTCGCCGCCCGAGAACGCCTCCAGGTGGCCCATGTGCAGGTCGCCGGAGGGGTACGGGAACATGTCCAGGGCATAGAAGCGCGGCCGGCTGGTGTCGCTCTCGTCGGCCCGGTCGAGCGCCAGCTCCTCCCAGGCCGCAACCCACTTGGGCTCCACCTGCTGGGGATCGTAGCGCTCGGCGTCCACAGGAAATCTCCTCAGGAAGCTGTAGGGGCATGCTGAGCGGGGCCCTCCGGCCACCTACGACAAGCATAACAGCAGGCCACCAGCCGTATTCCAGCCACGTTGGCGACCCGTTGGGGCAGCCGGGCAGTTTGTCCACTGGACAGCCGGACCGTCGAGTGCAAAAGTCCCGCCCATACTGTCGAAGTGGAGCGAGCCGGACGTAGCACGCTCGGTGGCGGCGGCCACGTCCTCCGTCGGCATGCCACCAGAGGGGAGGCAGAGTGGTAACCGCTCGCAAGCAGGTCGGTGCCTCGAACACCTATGGCGCCCTACGAACCTGGCAACCGCCCCGGTCGTCCTATGACCAGCTCCGTCAGGCTGGTCAGCAGCAGCCGGCGCCCGGCGACCTGGAGGTCCTGCTCCGCACCACCGAGGTGGCGCGGCGGCTCCAGGTGAGCGCCCGCACGGTCCTGGCCTGGGCCCAGGCGGGCAAGCTGCCGAGCATCCTGACACCGGGTGGCCACCGCCGCTATCCAGCACAGGGCGTGGAGCAGGTGCTTCAGACCATGACCGCCGCCGGCGAGCCTCGCACCACTCAAGGGCCCAGCCGCTGACCGAACGACACGACGGGCCGGCCTCCGGGCCGGCCCGTCGTCATGCACCAGGGTCTTCCATGTGTTCTTTGCCATAATCCAACATTGCGGCCGACGGCGTGGAGGTGACGATGGCGGCCGAGCTCACGCTTCCCAGGACGGCGGCATGGGTCTGGCACGGCGAGCCCAGGTCGATCTTCGGGCTCGACGCCGTGTTCGTCCGCTGCGCAAGCGGGACCAGCGGGACGGCCCGCTCCGGGTTCAGCTATGCCGACAACTTCCGGTCCTGGACGCTGTCCCGCGGCCCGATGGTGATCCCGTGGTCGTGGTTGGGCCCGCCCCACAGCGCGCACGGGGTCGAGAGCGCCGACGCTCTCGCCGCCATCGCCCCCGGCCAGCACGTGTACGTGGTCGAGGTCGGCCCCGGGACCCCGCCCGACCAGGTGACGGCGTTCGCGGCCCGGCTGCGCCAGCGCGAGCCGATCGCCGCCATCGGGTTCTCGACCTGGCCGACCCGAGCCGAGGCCGAGCAGGCCGCGGTCCCCTGGGACGCCTGCGTCGACGCCTTCGACTTCGGCCTCCCCCAGGTGTGCACGCCCGCCCAGCGCCAGCTGCTGGTCAGCGGGGACAGCCCGGTGGTCGAGGACATGGCCGGCAAGCCGATCCACGTCGTGGTGTTCCCGGACGCCGACCCCGACTGGGTGGACAGCGCCCGGGTCGGGGTGACCGAGCACGCCGGCGCGTCGGCGTTCTCGGTCGACCAGTCCAGCTTCTCGGTCTGGCGCCGCCAGCTCGGCGCCCTCGGCGAGGGCCGCCAGGAGAGGCCGAACCCGGCACTCCCTCCCCCGCCGCCCCCCGAGCCCGGGGAGCCGGTCCGCGACCCGGCGCCGCAGTCGCGCGAGACCCTCACCCCCGTCCACTTCGACGAGCCGGGCGAGCTGACCCTGCTCGCCAACCGCATCCTGGCCGTGGTCCAGGCCCGCCTCGACAGCGGCGGCCGGCTCACCGACGACGAGCTGGTGACCGAGATCGAGGACGTGCTCCGTGACCTCGCGCCCGGGGGCGGTCAGGCGTAGCGGCCCCGCAGCAGGCTGCGCTTGGAGTGGGCGGGGTCGCCGTCGTCGGCCTCCAGGCTGACGTCGATCACCTGGTAGCGGCCGACCACCGAGGCGGGCAGGGTGAAGCGGCCCTCGCCGTCGGGGGGCAGGACCCCCACCGGGAACACCGTGCCGGCGTCGGGGTCGAGCAGCCACACCTCGTAGTACTGGCCGGCCCGCAGGGGCGGCAGGTCCTCGGCGGCCACGGTCATCTGGCGGTCGTCGCCGGCGCCGGCCATGCTGGCCCGGCCGCTGGCGGCCACGGCGCCCACCCCGGCCAGCGGGACCGTCCGGCCGGGCCGGTCGGGACGCCACAGCCCGCCCGCCCACAGCACGGCCGCCGCGGCCACGGCCAGGACAAGCGCGGCCGCCAGCCCGATGAGCGGCCCACGCCGCCGCCGGCCGGGCCGGGCGGAGGCGGCGGAGGCGGCGGCCTCCGGGGCGGCGGCGGCCGGGGCGGCCGCCAGCGACCCGGCTCCGGGCGCGGCCCCCCGGAGGGGGAGCGCAGCCGACCCGGAAGGAGCCTGCTCGCGGCCGTCCACAGCCCCCGTGCTCGCCCCCGCGCTGGCCGCCGGGGCCGGGTCGCTGGCCGCCGGGACCGGGTCGGTGGCCGCCGGGACCGGGTGGGTGGCCTCCTGGGGCTGGCGGGCGGCGGCGCGCAGGGAGGCGGAGGTGGCGGCGAGCACGGCCAGCTCGCGGCGGCAGTCGTCGCAGCCGGCCAGGTGGTCGCTGACCACCGTGACCTCGGCCCGGTTGAGCTCGCCGAACAGCAGGCCCGGCAGCTCGTCGTACGGGTGCTCGCTCATCCTCGTCTGATCCCCATCACGTGTCCCATCCGGCGCAGCCCCCTGAACATTCGCGCCTTCACGGTGCCGAGCGGTAGTCCCAGCTGCTCGGCGATCTCCACCTGGGTGCGGCCGCCGAAGTAGGCCAGCTGGAGCACCTCCCGCTGCTCGGCCGGGAGCCGGTCAAGGCAGCGTCGCACCTCCCGGGCCCAGACGAGGCGGTCGGCGGCCTCCCGCCCGTCGGCGTCGGCCAGGTCCCGCACCAGCTCGATGGGCACGGTGACATGGTGCGGCCGCCGCAGGTAGTCGATGGCCCGCTTGCGGGCGATGGCGAACACCCAGGCCTCGAGGCTGCGGTCCGGGTCGAAGCGGTCGCGGCTGCGCCAGACCTCGAAGAAGACACGCTGCAGCACATCCTCGGCGTCGTCGTAGGGCACCAGCCGGCGCAGGTAGGACAGGACGCGCGGCCCGAGCGCCTCGTACACGTCCTCGACGGCCCGCGAGTCCCCCTTGGCCAGGCGGGCCCCGAGGACGGTCATCGCCTCCAGCTCCATGCACCGGTCTTCGAGACGACCTCCGCGGCGGTTTCCTGCAACCGCGGGGCCTTCCCCCACGAAGCAGGGCGTCAGGTGCAGATCGCACCCGAGCCGTCCGAAGGGAGCCCCATGTCCCCCCGTTCGCTGCCGCGGCGTGCCGGCCTGGTCCTGGCGCTGTGCGCCGCCAGCCTGCTCGCCCTGCCCGTGGCCGCCGGCGCCCAGGCCGACCCGGCCCAGGTGCGGGTCGCCCACTTCTCCCCCGACGCGCCCGCCGTCGACGTCTACGTCGACGACGACAAGGTGCTGTCCGGGGTCGGGTACAAGTCCGTCTCCGACTACCTGGAGCTGCCCGCCGGGTCCTACGACCTCGCGGTCCGGCCGGCCGGGGCCGCCGCCGCCTCCGACCCGGTGATCGAGGCCACGGCCGACGTCGAGGGCGGCAACGCCTACACCGTGGCCGCGGTCGGCGCCCTGGCCGACATCACCGCCGAGATCTTCGGCGACGACCTGAGCGCGCCCGCCTCGGGCAAGGCCAAGGTCCGGGTCATCCACGCCGCCCCCGAGGTCCCGGCCGTTGACGTGGCCGTCGAGGGCGGGCCGACCCTGTTCGAGGGGGCCGAGTTCCCGTCGGCCACCGACTACGCCGAGGTCGACGCCGGCACCTACCCGGTGCAGGTGAAGGCGGCCGGCGGCGACGACGTGCTGCTGGAGGCCAGCCTGCCGGTCAAGGCGGGCACCATCTACTCGGTGGCCGCCGTCGGCGGGGCCGGCAAGGACGCCGAGCTGCTGCCGATCGTCGACGCCACCGGCGCCGGCCAGGCGCCCCACGGCGGCATCGCCACCGGCGCCGGCGGGACCGCCCCCGGCGGCACCACCATCCCGGGCGTGAGCCTGGTCCTTGGCGGAGCGGCCGTGCTCGCCCTGGCCGGGCTCGGCGCCAGCGTGCTGCTGCGCCGGCGTGCCAGCGACTGACCGCCGGGTCGCCGCCGGGCTGGCGTCGCTGACGCTGGTCCTGGTCCTCGGGGCGTGCGGGGAGCCTCCCCCACGCCCCGAGGCGTCGCCGTCGACCGCCCCGACCACGACGACGACGAGCACCCGGGCGGCCGTCCCGTCCACGACCCGGCCGCTCCCGCGGCCGTCGCCGCCGGTGGCGGTCGAGATCCCGTCCATCGGCGTGTCCAGCCGCCTCATCCGGCTGGGGCTGAACGCGGACGGGACCATGGAGGTGCCGCGGGACTACGGCGTGGCCGGCTGGTTCACCGGCGGGGCCATGCCGGGCGAGGACGGCCCGGCGGTCATCTCCGGCCACGTCGACTCCAGGTCGGGCCCGGCCGTCTTCTACCGGCTGCGGGACCTGGGCCGCGGCGACACCATCCGCGTGCGGCGGGCCGACGGCCGCTGGCTCCGCTTCGAGGTCACCGGCTCGGCCCGCTACGCCAAGGCCGCCTTCCCCACCGACGCCGTCTTCGGTCCGGTCACGGGCCCGGTCCTGCGCCTCATCACCTGCGGCGGCGCCTTCGACCGGTCGAGCGGCCACTACCTGGACAACGTGGTCGTGACCGCCCGGCCGGCCGACGAAGGGTGATCCGGTCGACCATGGCACAGGCGCTCTTGGGGGGCCGAGGTCGGAGCGAGCTCCCCCCACATGGACCAGGGACCTCCCCACGCATCCCCGGCGGCATCAGTCGGCGATCCGCAGCGCCACGGCCGGCCTGATCCTGGCCGCCTGGCGGGCCGGCCAGGCGGTGGCGGCCAGCGAGGCGGCCGCGGTGGCCAGGACCAGCAGCGAGATCGACATCCAGGGGATGGGGAACGCGACCCCGGTCGCCTGCAGCTCGTCGTCGTTGCGGAACAGCAGGTAGCTGGTGACGATCGACAGGGCGGTGCCGAGCAGGATGCCCTCGAGGGCGACGAAGGTGCTCTCGAGCAGGAACGCCCGCCGGATCACCCGGGCCGGGAAGCCGAGGGCCCGCAGCACGCCGACGGTGCGGCGGCGCTCGCGGACGGCCCGGATCATGACCACGCCGAGGCCGGCCACGCCGATCACCAGGCCGAGGGCCAGGAAGCCCTGGAGGAGCTGGAAGAAGGAGCGGTTGGCGGCGTAGTCCTGCTCGACCACGTGCCGCATGCGGGTCGCGACCAGGCCCTGGGGCAGGAACTCGCCCTGGAGGTCGGCGGCCACGGCCCGGTCCGGGACGCCGGGGGCGAGCGCCAGCAGCGCCCCCGACAGCCGCGCCCGGGCCCCGAACTGCTCCTGGAGCCCGCCGGTGGCCAGCACCAGCGGGCTGGCCGGCAGCTCGCCGCCGCCCTCGAACGCGGTCGAGTCGGCCAGGATGCCGGCCACGGTCTTGCGCTCGGAGCGGCCGGTGCCCGGGTCGGTCAGGGTCAGGGTGTCGCCCGGGTGCCAGGTCTCGGCGTCCATGCCGCTCTCCTCGTAGCCCAGGTACTGGTCGACGACCACATAGCGCGGGTCGGCCAGGACGGTGCGCCAGACGGCCCGGTCGTCGCCGAGGCGGTCCAGCCGGGCATCGAGGGGGAACAGGCCGTGGTCGGCCAGGGCCGCGGTGGCCCCGACGGCCGTCGCCGGGACGGCCTTGGCCGCGCCGGGCACGCCGGCCACCTCGGCCGTGGCCGTCTCCAGGGGTGCGACCCCGGCCACCCGGCCGGCGAAGCGGCCCCCGGCCAGGCGGGCCGCCGGGTCGGCGACCGGCGCCTGGGGGTTCCAGTCGACCCGCAGGGCGTAGCCGCCGGACGCGGTCGCCACGGCCCGGTCCACGCCGGCGTCGATCACCGTCCCCAGCACCGAGATGAGCACCAGGGTGAACACCACCAGGCCGTACATGCTGAGGGTGGCCCCGGTCCGGAAGCGCCGGGCCACCGGGTAGGCGACGGCCAGGCGGGCCGACAGGCCGGAGGCCGACGGGCGGGCCAGCAGCGGCCGCCCCAGGCGCAGCAGCAGCTCCTGGTTCTGGCTGACCAGCAGCACGGCCGAGAAGGTGAGCACCACCCCGAGGACCACGAAGGTGGCCGTGGAGCCGTCGTCGAGCAGCTCGGGGCGGACGGTGTTGGCGACCAGCCCCCAGCCGAGCACGGCCAGGGACGCGCCGGTGTAGACGGCCCGCCGGGGCAGCAGCCGGACCAGCAGCGGGCAGAGCGCGGCCACGGCCAGGGCCGGGTACAGGTAGGTGCCGACCCCCTGGCTGCCGGCGATGGCGACCACCGCGGCCGCCCCGAACCCGGCCGCGACCAGGGTCGAGGCCAGCACCCAGCGCCGCTTGAGCGGGCGGCCGGTCCCGGGCGGGAGGTCGCGGATGGCGGCGATGATGTTGACCCGGCTGATGCGGACGCTGGTCAGGGCGACGGTCAGGAACGCGATCAGGAAGCCGGCCGCGAACCCGTTGACCAGGCTGGTCGAGGTGACGGTGAAGGCCAGCTCGGGCACGCCCTCCTCGGTGAAGCCGGCGAAGATGCGGGCGGTGGCCTCGACCACCGCCCAGCCGACGCCCAGCCCGGCGACCAGGCCGAGGGCGGCGGCGGCGAGCGCGTACACGGTGCCCTCGATCACGAAGCCGCGGACCAGCCGGCCCCGGCGCATGCCGACCGCCCGCAGCATGCCGAGCTCGCTCTTGCGCTCCTCGGCCAGCATCACGAACACGTTCACCAGCAGGAGCACGCCGGCGATGATGGCGAAGCTGCCAACGAACAGGAACAGGGCGCCGAACTCGGCCCCGATCAGCTCGGCCTCGTCCAGCAGCTCCCGCTTGGGGGTCGCGACCGCCGTGCCCTGGCCGGCCAGCGGCCCCAGGGCGGCCTGGAGCTTGCCCTTGACCTGGTCGCTGGCGGCGGCGCCGCCCTCGACCCCGCCGGCGTTGGAGACCAGCGTGAGGGTCTCGGGCCCGGCCGGGGCGCCGCCCCGGCCGTCGGCCACCCGCCCGATGGTCCCCGGGTCGACCAGGGCGCCGCGCTCGCCGAACCCGGCCAGCCCCCGCGCCGGCACGACCCTGGCCACCTCCAGCTCCAGCGGGCGCCCGTACAGGTGGAAGGTGAGCCGGTCGCCGGCGCCGGCGTCGAGGGCGCCGGCCAGGGCGTCGCTCAGGACCACCCGGCCGGGCCCGGGGGCGGGTCCGGCCAGGGGCGACCCCGGGCCCTCGAAGCGGGCCGCGGCCGCGAAGTCGAGCTCGAGCACGGTGGCCTGCGGCTCGCCCTTGCCGGCCCTGGTCACGGCGGCGCCGTGGCGGCGGACGGTGAGGAGGCCGTCGATCGCGGGGTCGCCGCGGAGGGCCTCGAGCCGGCGGGCCGCCGCCTCGCCCTGGGCCGGGTCGGGCGAGCTGACCACCTCGTCGACCACGCCCAGGTAGCGGTAGGCGTTCTGCTTGAAGGAGTGGTCGAGGGTGTCGCCGACGACCAGGCTGCCGACGATGATGGCCGTGCCCAGCACGGAGCCGGCCACGACCAGGGCGGCCTCGGCCCGGCGGCGGTTGACCTGGCGCAGGGCGAGCCGGCGGGTCAGCGGGCCGCGCAGGGCCAGGAAGACGGTCACGAGCAGGCCGATGCCGCCCAGGCCGACCAGGTACGGGGTCAGGTTCGGGTACACGGTCAGCTCCCCACCGACAGCAGCGGGCGCCGCTCGTCGCCGATCAGGTGGCCGTCGCGCATGCGCACGACCCGGCCGGCCGTGCCGCCGATGGCCGGGTCGTGGGTGACCAGCACGATCGTCTGGCCCTCGGTGCGGTTGAGCTCGTGCAGCAGGGCGACGACCTGGTCGGCCATGGCCGTGTCGAGGTTGCCGGTGGGCTCGTCGGCCCAGACGATCGCCGGCCGGGAGGCGAGGGCGCGGGCGATCGTGACCCGCTGCTGCTCGCCGCCGGACAGCTGGTTGGGCCGGTGGCCGGTGCGGTGGCCGAGCCCGACCCGGTCCAGCATGGCCACCGCCCGGTCCCGGGCCCGCCGGGCCGGGACGCCGTTGAGCAGCAGCGGCAGCTCGACGTTCTCGGCCGCGCTGAACACCGGGATGAGGTTGAAGGCCTGGAAGATGAAGCCCATGGTCCGGGCCCGGTGGCTGGTGCGGCGGGCGTCGGACATGGCGAACAGGTCCTGGCCCTCGACCAGCACCCGGCCCCCGTCGACGTCGTCCAGCCCCGACAGGCAGTTCAGCAGCGTGGTCTTGCCCGAGCCGCTCGGGCCCATCACGGCGACCAGCTCGCCGCGCCGCACCTCCAGGTCGAGGCCGGCGAGGGCCTCGACCTCGATGCCACCGGTCCGGTACACCTTGCGCACCTGCTCGGCGACGAGCAGGGGGTCGGCCTGGCCGTTCTGGTTCACGTCCGCTCCTCGGGGCTCGGGGTCGTCTCGAGGAGCAAGCCTGCGGCCCGGCCGCCGCCGCGACCATCCGGGATGCCCCCGGAAGATCCCCCAGCTACCCCCCGCCGGGATCAGGGGTTCCCCTGGCGGCCGGCTCAGCCGGGGCGCCGGAAGGCCAGCTCGGCCAGGGGGAGGCGCAGCTCGAAGCGGGCTCCCTGGCCGGGCGGGGGTGGGTCGGTGAGCAGCAGCTCCCCGCCCTGGGCGTTGGCCAGCTGGCGGGCGATGTAGAGGCCGAGGCCGACCCCCCCGGCCCGGCGGGTGGCGCCGGAGTCGAGCTGGGTGAAGCGCTCGAAGATGCGCTCGCGGTCGGCCGCCGGCACCCCGGGCCCGCGATCCTCCACGGCCAGCACGGCCAGGGGGCCGAAGCGGGTCGCCTCCAGCCGGACCGGGCCGTGGTCGGGGGCGTACTTGGCCGCGTTGTCGAGCAGGTTGCCCAGCACCTGGAGGAGGGCGTCGGGGGCCGCCCGGACGGGCAGGGGCTCGCGGGCGACCAGCACCAGCTCCCGGCCCGGATGGGCGGCCCGGGCCACGGCCAGGGCGTCGCGGGCGACCGCGGCCGCGTCGAGCAGCGGCGGCTCGGCCGGCTCGCGGCCGGTCTGCTCGAACCGGGCCGCCAGCAGCAGCTGCTCGATCAGCTCCTTGAGCCGGGTGCCCTGGCGGATGGCCATGTCGACGAACTCGCGCCGCTCGGCCACCTCCAGGGCGGCGCCCCGGCGGCTGAGCGTCCCCAGGGTGCCGAGGATCACCGTGAGCGGCGTCTTCAGCTCGTGGGAGACGGTGGCCAGCAGGTCCCGCTTGAGCCGGTCGCTCTCCTGGAGCTGGCGGATCAGGGCCTGCTCGCCCTCGACCAGGCGGGCCTGCTCGGCCGCGGTCGCCCGGGCCTGCTCGGCCGCCGCCTCGGCCCGGGCCCGTTCCCGGTCGGCCCGGATCGCCCCCCGGCAGGCCAGGTACACGGCCGCGGTGGGCAGGCCGAGGATCGGGACCAGGCCGAGGCTGGTCTCGGCGACCACCGTGACCACCGGGGCCATGCCCAGCAGCATGGCCGACACCCAGGCCCGCAGCCCCACCCCCTGGCGGACCCGGCCGAGGGCCGGGGTGCCCCCGGCCAGCACCAGCACGGCCTCCACCAGCAGGTTGTTGACGACGAAGAAGGCCAGGGCGGCCGCGGCGAAGGCGGGCAGCGAGACCTGGGCGAGACCGGGGTCGCCGCCGGCCAGGCCGTAGACGGCCCCGGCGACACCAAGGGCGACGGCCAGCTGGGCGGAGTTGAACAGCACCTTGCGGGCCGCCTTGCCGGCGGCCAGGTCGGCCAGGGCCGAGCAGGCGCCGAGGGCGACCACCCCGGCGGGGGTGCCCCAGCCGAGCACGAGGGCGAACGCGAACGGCTGCGACATGGTCGTCGAGTCGCGCGTCCCCGGCCGGCCCAGCTCGAGGGGCATCAGCTCGGCGGCCAGGACGAGGGCGGCCAGCAGCAGCACCGGGCCCGGGTCCCGGCCGGCCGCCTGGGCGGCGGCGGGCATGGCCAGCACCAGCCAGGCGAAGCCGGCCACGGCGACGGCGGCGGTGTAGGTCGCGACCCGCCGCCGGGCCGCCGTCCTTGCCGCCCTCAACTCCATTTGCGCGGAGCGCCCAGCGCCAGGAGCAGCTGGGCCAGGCGCTGCACCAGCTTCACGAACGACCCCCCTCTCTGTGGCCGTCAGTATACCCAAAGCCTACGAACCTTCCATTCCTAACGAACGGGGCAGGCAAAGTTCGCTACCCTTGGTGGCTGTCCCGCCCAGGAGAGGAGCGTCAAGGCCGTGCCCAGAACCCTGCTCGCCGTGCATGCGCATCCCGACGACGAGTCGTCCAAGGGGGCCGGGACGATGGCCCGGTACGCCGACGAGGGCGTCCGGGTCGTGGTCGTCACCTGCACCGGCGGGGAGGCGGGGGAGATCCTCAACCCGGCCATGGACCAGCCCGGGGTGCTGGAGCGGATGCCCGAGCTGCGCCGCCAGGAGCTGGCCAAGGCGCTGGAGATCCTCGACGTGACCGCCCACCACTGGCTCGGCTACCGCGACTCGGGCATGGCCGACAGCGAGACCAACGGCCACCCGGACGCCTTCGCCAACGCCGACCTGGACGAGGCGACCGGCCGGCTGGTCGCCCTCATCCGGGCCGAGCGGCCCCAGGTGGTGCTGACCTACGACGAGCGCGGCGGCTACCCCCACCCCGACCACATCCGCACCCACGAGGTCTCGATGGCCGCCTTCGAGGCCGCCGGCGACCCCGCCCGCTATCCCGAGGCCGGGCCGCCCTTCCAGCCGCTCAAGCTCTACTACCACGCCACCTTCAGCCGGGCCCGGATGGAGACGATCCACGAGGGCGCGGTCGCCCGCGGGATCGAGAGCCCGTTCGCCGAGTGGCTGGAGCGCTGGGAGGAAGAGGAGGAGGGCTTCCCCGAGCCGGTCATCACCACCCAGGTCGACGTGGCCGCCTGGCTGGGCCGGCGGCGCGACGCCCTGATCGCCCACGCCACCCAGATCGACCCCAACAGCTTCTGGTTCGCCGTCCCCGACGAGGTCGTGGCCGAGGTGTACCCCTGGGAGGACTACACCCGGGTCCGCTCCCTGGTGCCGGCCCCCGAGCGCGAGACCGACCTGTTCGAGGGGATCGACCCCGACGGCAACCCCATCCGCTAGCGCCCGCCACGGGCTATGCTTCCCGGCATGGAGGTGTACGACTCGATCCTCGAGGTGGTCGGGGGCACCCCGCTGGTCCGGCTGTCGCGCCTGGGCCGGGGACTGGCCCCGACCCTGCTGGCCAAGGTCGAGTACCTGAACCCCGGCGGCTCGGTCAAGGACCGGATCGGGCTGGCCATGGTCGAGCGGGCCGAGCGGGCCGGCCAGCTCAAGCCGGGCGGCACGATCGTGGAGCCGACCAGCGGCAACACCGGGGCCGGGCTGGCCATCGTCGCCGCCCTCAAGGGCTACCGGTGCGTGTTCGTGATGCCGGACAAGATGAGCCAGGAGAAGATCGCCCTGCTCCGGGGCTACGGGGCCGAGGTCGTGATCACCCCGACGGCGGTGCCGCCCGACTCGCCGGAGTCCTACTACTCGGTGGCCAACCGGCTCACCGAGGAGATCCCCGGCGCCGTCCAGCCCAACCAGTACGCCAACCCGGCCAACCCCGAGGCCCACTACGCCAGCACCGGGCCCGAGGTGTGGGACCAGACCGGCGGGGAGATCGACGTGTTCGTGGCCGGGATCGGCACCGGCGGCACCATCTCCGGGGCCGGCCGCTACCTCAAGGAGCGCAAGCGAGACGTGGTGGTGGTCGGGGCCGACCCCGAGGGGTCGATCTACACCTCCGACGACGTCCACCCCTACCTGCTCGAGGGGGTGGGGGAGGACTTCTGGCCCGAGACCTTCGACCGCTCGGTGGTCGACCGCTACGTCACCGTCCCCGACCGGGACTCGTTCCTGATGACCCGCCGCCTGGCCCGCGAGGAGGGCCTGCTGGTCGGCGGGTCGTGCGGGCTGGCCATGGTGGCCGCCGTCGAGGTGGCCAAGGAGTACGGCCGCGACACCACCATCGTGGTCCTGCTGCCCGACGGGGGCCGCGGCTACCTGTCCAAGGTCTACAACGACGACTGGATGCGCGACCACGGGTTCCTGCCCCGCCGCGGGGCCGCCACCGTGGTCGACGTGCTCGGCGGCAAGGCCCACCACGACACCCCGCCGCTGGTCACCGTCGCCTCCCACGAGCGGGTCAAGGAGGCGATCGACCGCCTCCACGCCTACTCGGTCAGCCAGCTCCCGGTCGTGCACGGCGAGGACCCGGCCGACCTCTCCAGCGTGGTCGGCTCCGTCCAGGAGGGGACCCTCCTGGAGCGCCTGTTCCGCAAGCCCGAGGTCCTGGACGCCCAGGTCGTCGACGTCATGGACCCGCCGTTCCCCACCATCGAGCAGCACGAGCAGGCCGAGGCCGCCTTCGAGCTCCTCTCCAAGGGCCGCTCCACCGCCGTCCTGGTCACCGACCACGGCCGGGCCGTCGGCGTCATGACCCGCTCCGACCTCCTCGACCACCTGGCCACCCGCACCGCCGCCCGGTAGCAGGCAGCGCGATGTCGTGGGAGTGGCAGGCCGGGTCCTGGCTCCGCTGGGCCCGCGCCCCCGGCCACGACTCCTACTGGTTCTTCCGGGACGCCTTCTTCGACGCCATCGTCCCCGCCGCCGGCCGCCGCACCCTCGAGGTCGGCTGCGGCGAGGGCCGGGTCACCCGCGACCTCGTCCAGCGCGGCCACCAGGTCGTCGCCCTCGACATCTCCGAGACCCTGGTCGCCAGCGCCGCCGCCGCCAACCCGTTCGGCGACTACGTGAACGGCGACGCCGCCGCCCTGCCCTTCGCCGACGCCTCCTTCGACCTGGTGGTCGCCTACAACTCCCTGATGGACGTCGACGACATGCCGGCCGCCGTCCACGAGGCGTCCCGGGTCCTCCAGCCGGGCGGCCGCCTCGGCGTCTGCGTCACCCACCCGACCGCCGACGCCGGCAAGTTCGAGTCCAAGGCGCCCGACGCCCCGTTCGTCATCCCAGGCGCCTACCTCGGCCGCCACCGCTTCGAGGACACCCTGGAGCGCGACGGCCTCCAGATCACCTTCACCGGCTGGCGCTACTCCCTGGAGGAGTACACCCGCGCCCTCGAGGACGCCGGCCTCCTGATCGAGCGCCTCCGCGAGCCCCCGGCCCCGCCGGCCGCCCTCGACTCCCGCCCCGGCTACGAGCGCTGGCAGCGCCTCCCCAACTTCCTCCACCTCCGGGCCGTCAAGCTCCCCTGAGGGGCGCCTATGCTGGCCGGCGACATTCCGCGACCCAGCGAGGGGATGGCGTGAGCTTCGAGGGGATGGACTTCGAGACCAGGGCGGTGCACGTCGGGTCGGAACCCGACCCGGCGACCGGGGCGGTGATCCCGCCCATCTACCAGACGTCGACGTTCGCCCAGGAGGCGGTGGGGACGCACCAGGGGTACGAGTACGCCCGGACGGGGAACCCGACCCGGACGAACCTCGAGGCGTGCCTGGCCTCGCTGGAGGGGGTGGCGCCCGGCGGACCCGGGGGCGGGCTGTGCTTCGCATCGGGGATGGCCGCGACCACGACGGTGCTGCAGACCCTGGCCCCCGGTGACCACCTGGTGCTGTCGGCCGACGTCTACGGCGGCACCTACCGGGTCGCGGCCCGGCTGTTCGAGGGGTGGGGGCTGCGCCTGAGCGTGGTCGACATGACCAGCCTGGACCAGCTCAAGCAGGCCATCCGGTCCGAGACCCGGCTGGTCTGGGTGGAGACGCCGACCAACCCGCTGCTCGGCGTGGTCGACATCGCGGGCGCGGCCGAGGCCGCCCACGCCGCCGGGGCGCTGTGCGCGGTCGACAACACCTTCGCCACCCCGTTCCTGCAGCGGCCCCTGGAGCTGGGGGCCGACCTGGTCGTCCACTCCTCGACCAAGTACCTGGGCGGCCACTCCGACGTGGTCGGCGGGGCCCTGGTCACGGCCGTGCCCGACCTGTACGAGCGGGCCAGATTTCTACAGAACGCCGCCGGGGCGGTGCCGGGGCCGATGGACTGCTGGCTGACCCTGCGCGGGATCAAGACCCTGGCCCTGCGGATGCGGGCCCACTGCCACAACGCCATGCGGGTGGCGGCGTTCCTGGCCGGCCGGCCCGAGGTGGCCGAGGTCCGCTACCCGGGCCTGGCCGACGACCCCGGCCACGAGCTGGCCGCCCGGCAGATGGCCGCCTTCGGGGGCATGGTCGCCTTCCGCCCGGCCGGCGGGGTCGAGGCGGCCAAGCGGCTGGTCGCCGCCACCGAGGTGTTCACCCTGGCCGAGAGCCTTGGCGGGGTGGAGAGCCTGATCGAGCTGCCCGGCGAGATGACCCACGCCAGCGTGGCCGGCACCGACGCCGAGGTCCCGGCCGACCTGGTGCGGCTGTCGGTCGGGGTCGAGCACCCCGACGACCTGGTCGCCGACCTGGCCCGGGCGCTCGAGCGGGTGTGACCGGCGGCAGCCTCCCGGGGGTCGACGTCCGGGAGGCGACCCTGGCCGACGTCGACGCCCTGGTCGCCATCCTGGTCGAGGTGGCCGGCGAGGGCCGCTGGATCGGCACCGAGGCCCCGGTCGACACCGAGCGCCGCCGGCAGCGGATGGCCGAGGACGTCGAGCGGGCCGACGCGATCGTCCTGGTCGCCGAGGCCGGCGGGGCGCCGGTGGGCGAGCTCGGCCTGCACCTGGCCCGCTACGGGGTGGCCGAGCTGGGCATGGCCGTGGCCGCCGGCTGGCGCGGCCGCGGGGTCGGCCGCGCCCTGCTCGCCGAGGCGATCGACCGGGCCCGGGCGGCCGGCGCCCACAAGGTCGCCCTCCAGGTCTGGCCCCACAACGCCGCCGCCATCGCCCTCTACGAGCGGTTCGGCTTCGAGCGCGAGGGCTACCTGCAGCGCCACTACCGGCGCCGCTCGGGCGAGCTGTGGGACGCGATCATCATGGGCCTGCGGCTCGACTGACGGCGCGGGTAAGGTAACCGCCTCATGGAGCCGAAGCCGCCGACCAAGCCGACCCTCGACGGGCTCGAGCGCAAGTGGTCCGACCGGTGGGCGCGCAGCGGCGTGTACCGCTTCGACCGGACCCGCTCCCGGGTCGAGGTGTTCTCGATCGACACCCCACCGCCGACGGTCAGCGGCTCGCTGCACCTGGGCCACGCCTTCTCCTACACCCAGACCGACGTGGTCGCCCGGTTCCAGCGCATGCGCGGCCGGGCGGTGTTCTACCCGATGGGCTGGGACGACAACGGCCTGCCGACCGAGCGCCGGGTCCAGCAGCACTTCGGGGTCCGCTGTGACCCGTCGCTGCCCTACAAGCCGGCCTTCGAGCCGCCCGAGTGGCCGTCCCGGCAGCCGATCGCCGTGTCCCGGCCCAACTTCGTCGAGCTCTGCAGCCAGCTCACCATGGAGGACGAGCAGGCCTTCGAGGCCGTCTTCCGCCGCCTCGGGCTGTCGGTCGACTGGTCGCTGACCTACGCCACCATCGGCGAGCAGGCCCGGCGGGCCTCCCAGCGGGCCTTCCTGCGCCTGCTGGCCAAGGGCCTGGCCTACCAGGCCGACGCCCCGACCCTGTGGGAGGTCGACTTCCACACCGCCGTCGCCCAGGCCGAGCTGGAGGACCGCGAGGTCGAGGGCATGTCCTACCGGCTGCGCTTCGCCGACGGGCTTGAGGTGGAGACGACCCGGCCGGAGCTGCTGGCCGCCTGCGTGGCCCTGGTCGTCCACCCCGACGATGACCGCTTCCGCGCCCTCCAGGGCCACGCCGTCCGCACCCCCCTGTTCGGGGCCGAGGTGCCGGTCCTGGCCCACCGGCTGGCCGACCCCGACAAGGGCACCGGCATCGCCATGCTCTGCACCTTCGGCGACCCGACCGACCTGGTCTGGTGGCGTGACCTGGGCCTGCCGATGCGGCCGGTGCTGGACCCGGACGGGACCATCCGGCCGGTCGCCTGGGGCTCGCCCGGGTTCGAGAGCGCCGACCCGGCGGCCGCCCAGCGGGCCGCCGACGAGCTCGCCGGCCTGCCCGTCCGCCAGGCCCGGGAGCGGGTGGCGGGGATGCTGCGCCAGGCCGGCGCCCTGGCCGCGCCCCCGGCCCGGGTCACCCAGACGGTCAAGTTCTACGAGCACGGCAGCCAGCCGGTGGAGATCCTGACCAGCCGCCAGTGGTTCGTCCGCACCGTCAGCCTCAAGGACGCCCTGCTGGCCAGGGGGAGCGAGCTGTCCTGGCATCCGGAGTGGATGCGCAGCCGCTTCCAGAACTGGGTCGACGGGCTCTCGGCCGACTGGTGCGTCAGCCGCCAGCGCTTCTTCGGGGTGCCGTTCCCGCTCTGGTACCGGGTTGGCGCCGACGGCGCCGTCGACCACGACCGGCCGCTGGTCCCCGACGAGGGCCGGCTGCCGGTCGACCCGTCCACCGACGTCCCCGACGGCTACCACCAGGCCGACCGGGGCCGGCCCGGCGGCTTCGTGGGCGCCCCCGACGTCATGGACACCTGGGCGACCTCGGCCATCACCCCCGAGATCGCCGGGGGCTGGGTGGACGACCCCGACCTGTTCGCCCGCGTGTTCCCCATGGACCTGCGGCCCCAGGGCCACGACATCATCCGCACCTGGCTGTTCTACTCGCTGGCCCGGGCGCACGTGGAGCACGGCACGGTGCCGTGGGCGCACGCGGTCATCGCCGGCTGGGTGGTCGACCCCAACCGGCGCAAGCTCGCCAAGTCCAGGGGGGACGCGCTCACCCCGTCCGACGCCCTTGAGCGCTTCGGCGCCGACGCGCTGCGCTACTGGGCGGCCAGCAAGCGGGCCGGGGTCGACACCAGCCTGGACGAGGGCCAGCTGCGGGTCGGGCGGCGCCTGGCCACCAAGCTGCTGCACGCCGCCCGGTTCGTCCTCGCCCTG
>Ga0081538_10000987_pt1 | contig 30164 bp, 28 predicted proteins | sample TabmetS5T2R1_FD_71022 | JGI IMG/M metagenome (GOLD analysis project Ga0081538, IMG submission 71022) | Tabebuia heterophylla rhizosphere microbial communities from the University of Puerto Rico - S5T2R1 | ecosystem: Host-associated > Plants > Roots > Rhizosphere ...
TTTCTCCCCCCGCCGCCCCCGCCCCCCCCCCCCCCCCCCGCCCCCCGCGGGCCCCCCGCCGGGAGCAGCAGCTCGGCGGCGCTCACGTCCTCGCCGATCGAGCGGACGTGCTGGTAGGGCGCCGCCGCCGCTCGCAGCTCGACGTCGGAGGGGTCGTCCTCGCCCGCCCCGCCGAGCCAGTGCACCTGCTCGCGCATCACCACGGCGTCGCGGCCTGACGGCATCGGGTCTCCCGTGTCGACCACCTCGTAGCGGTCGCGGGCGAGCACCACCGGGGAGGTCTCCCCGGCGCCCGCCGTGTCCGCGGCGCGGACCGCGATCCCGTCCATGGCCGCCGCGTCGAACGGCGGCGACGAGCGCCTCGCCCACACCGGCTCGGCCGTCACACGCCCGACGCCCTGCTCGAGTGGAACCCGCACGGCCTCGACGCGCTCCGGGCAGCCTGCCTCGCGACAGGCCTCGATCCACGCCGCCAACGCGTCGGCCGCCGGCACGTCGTGGACGAAGGGAGTTGCGCGCGCCACGCCCGAATCCTTTCGCGCCGGCGCTACCGGTACAGCGTCACCTCGACCTCCGCGCCCGCGGGCAGCCCGGTCGCGGCCTCCGGCACGACCAGGTAGCCATCCGCGCGCGCGAGGATCGAAAGCAGGGCGGAGGAGCCGAAGAGCGGCGTCGCGACCCCCTCGTCGAGCGCCACTTGGACCACGTCGAGCCGCCCGGCGGCGGATGGCAGATCGCGGCCGAGCCTCGCGGTCACCGACGGCTCGGGCGGCGGCTCCGTGCAGCCGCCGACGAGGCGGACGAGCGGCATGCCGATCAGGCGGAAGACGACGAGCGCCGAGCGAGGGTTGCCGGGGAGACCGATCACCGGCACGCCGCCGCAGTCGGCGAGGAGCGTGGGCTTGCCCGGCCGAAACGCCAGCCCGTGGCACCAGATGCCGGGCTCGCCCAGGGCGGCGATCGCCGCTGCCGTCTCGTCGCGGGCGCCGACGGAGGAGCCCGCGGAGACCACGAGGAGGTCACAGCCTCCGGCGTCACCGCCCTCCTCGCTCCCGGTGAGCGCCCGGCGGAGCGTGGCCTCGAGCGCGCCGCGATCATCGGGCACGATCCCGGCGAATCTCGGCTCGCCACCCGCTTCGCGCACCAGGGCGGCCAGTGCCGGCGCCGTGGCGTCGCGCACCTGTCCGACCTCGAGCTCTGCCGTCGCGCCCGGCACCAGCTCGTCGCCGGTCGAGGCGATCGCCACGCGCGGGCGCACCCGCACCGGCAGCTCGGTCACCCCGGCGGCGGCCAGCATGCCGAGGTCGGCGGCGCGCAGGGGCCGGCCGGGCCGGGCGAGCTCGGCCCCGGCCACGGCGTCCTCGTCCAGCCGGATCATTCCCTCGCCGGGGGTGGTGGGGCGCACCACCTCGATCAGGCCGGGGAGGGTGGTCTGGGTGTGCTCGACCTTTACGACCGCGTCGGCCCCCGGCGGCAGCGGCGCCCCGGTGGCGATGGCGATCGCAGCGCCCGGTCTCAGCGCGGCGTCGGGCGGGCGGCCCATGCGGGCCTCGCCGGCGAGGTCGAGGTAGCCGGGCTGTCCGTCCGACACGCCGTAGGTGTCCGCCGCCCGGACGGCGTAGCCGTCGACGGTGGCCCGCGCGAAGCCGGGCAGGGCCCGCGGTGCCGGCACGGGTTCGGCGGGCACCCGGCCGAGGGCGTCCTCCAGGGCCACCCGCTCGGTGCCGGTCCGCCGCGCGGGGCGGAAGCCGGCGAGCGCCTCGCCTACGGTTCGGACGGCGAAGAACTCGCGCTGCTCCCGGGGCGAGCTCAAGGCGAGGCGCTGCCGTTTGCGGGCTCTACCTCTGGTGTCGCCCTAAACAGGTCCAGGTCGAGCTCGGCGCTCACGCCGGGCTCCGGACGGCCTTCCGGGTCGAGCCCGCGGCCCTCGTAGTACGCGTCGATCATGGCGTGAAGCCGGTCGGGCGTGAGGGCGGCCTCGCGCCCGGACTCGAGCGTGAGCGGCTCGCTCAGGAAGCGGTCGGGCAGGCGATCCTCCGCTCGCGTCCAGCCCTCGCGGAGGTTGTAGACGCGCTTCGCGAGCACGATGCGGCGCGCCGTGCGTCGCAGCTCGCGCTCGTCCAGGTCCCAGCCCGTGACGGGGGCGAGGAGCGCGGCCCACTCCGGCCACGGGTCGTCGAACACGCCGCGCAGGAACTTGCAGAGGATGAGCGAGTCCATCACCGCCGCGCGGTCCTCGGTCTCGATCGCCGCCGCGGCGTGGGCGTCGCCGCCGGCCAGGCGGTCCAGGTGGCCGGCGAGGTCCGCCTCGTAGGCGCCCGAGCGGTTGTGGTCGGCGCCGCGGGCGTTCACGGCCAGGCCGAGCGCCATCGCCTGGAGCGTTCGCGGCTCGTAGCCCGGCAGCTCGAGGCCCTTCACGTGAGGGGCGATGCCCTCGGCCTCGGGGCCGATCGTGGCGGCCGCGCGCCGCGAGCCCTCGGCGAGCAGGTCCCCGAGCCCCTCGCGCGAGGCGATCTCGTCGAGCGCGCGGCTCAGCGCGCCGGCGTCGCCGAACCGAAGCCACGGCGCATCGATCAAGCCGCGCTCGGCGCACTCCATGGCCCAGGCGATCGTGCCGCCGGCGGAGATCGTGTCGAGGCCGAGGTCGTCGCAGCGCGCGCTGGCGGCGAGCACGGCGTCGGGGTCCGACACGCCGCAGAGCGGGCCGAGCGCAAACACGTTCTCGTACTCCACGCGCGCGCGAGAGCCGTCGGCGGCGGCGTAGATGTGCTCGCATCCGATCGTGCAGGAGGCGCAGTTGTTGCGGGCCACCCCGCGCAGCTCGTGCAGCTCCTCGGCCGCCAGGCGCGGCGCGTCCTCGAAGCTCGCGTCCTGGAAGTTGCGGGTGGGCAGCGTCGAGATCGCGTTGAACGAGAGGAGGTTGGCGAGCGTGCCGAGCTCGCGGTACTTGGCGGTGGCGGGGCCGAAGGAGCGCTCGCGGAGCGCCCGCGCGGCGGCGAGCACGGCGGGCGGGTCGTGAAGCGGCGGCTTCACCCCGGCGCCGCGAACGGCGACCGCCTTCAGCCGCTTGGCGCCCATTACGGTGCCGAGGCCGCCGCGGCCGGCGTGGCGCCCGTCGTGCGACACCGTCGCGTAGCGCACCAGCTGCTCCCCCGCCGGCCCGATGGCGGCCACTCGGAAGCCGGCCCCGAGGCGCTCGCGCAGGCGCTTCTCGGTCTCCGCCGCCGTGAGGCCCCACAGCTCGGGAGCGGGCTCGACGCGGGCGCGCCCGCCGTCGACGACGAGCACCGAGGGGGCGGGGCACGCCCCGCGGATCACGAGGGCATCGTGCCCCGTGAGCTTGCCCGCGATGGCGAAGTGGCTCGAGGCGAGCGCGTCGTTGAGCAGACCCGTGAGCGGCGACTTGGCGACGACGGCGAACTTGGCGCTCGTGGTGAGGGGCGTGCCGACGAGCGGGGAGAACACGAAGGCGAGAGGCGCCTCGGGCGCGAGCGGATCGACGCGCGGCGGAGCGAGACGATGGAGCAGCCAGGCCCCCAGCCCGGCGCCGCCGATGCACGAGCGCAGCACCGACTCGCCGAGGGGCAGCACCTCAGACGTCTGGTCGCCCACGTCGACGACGAGGGCCCGGCCGAAGTATCCCCCCGGGGGAGGGGTCTGACCCCTCACCCTTCTCACCCGTTCGCCATGGGCCCGGGGGGCCATCCTCAGCCTCCCGCGTCCGCCGCCAGGAACGCCACGGCGTCCCCCGTGGCCAGCGGATAGCCGGGGTCGCGGCTGATCTGGTCGCCGTTCAGGGCGGCCACCACGTGCCGGTCCAGCTCGACTCCGGCTGCGGCCGCCGCGGCGCCCAGCGTGGCCGCGCGCACCGGCAGCGGCTGATGCCCCCCGCCGTTGCGCGCGAGCGCGCCGAAGCGCCGCACGGTCACCGCCGGCGCGGATCGCGCCCGCGCCCGCTCGTACTCGTCGGGGTCGTTCACGTTCAGGAGCGACAGCAGCTCCGGGTCGGCCTCGGCCAGCTCGCGGTGGCGCAGCAGCTCGGCCTCGTCGAGCTCGCGCACACGCGCGCTCTCGAACAGGAACGCCGGCTTCATGCGGTCCTCGGCGATCAGCTGCTCCACCGCGGGCAGCAGCGACGTGCGGTACGCCGCGGCGAGCGGGTGCCGGAAGCCGTGTGCGACTGGCAGCGCCACGTCCACATCTTCCCCTTCTGCTATCCGGAGCACGGTCCCGACGAACGCCGGGTGGAGCAGCGGGACATCCGTGGAGGAGACGTACGCGCGCTGCACGCCGTCGCCGACGGCCGCCAGGCCGGCGGCCAGGCCCTGAAGCGGCCCGCGCCCCTCGCGCGCGTCGACCGCCACGCGAACGTCCGGCGGCAGGGCCGGGAGCTCCTGCCCGGGCGCCCGAACGACGACCACAGGCCCGTCCACGACCCGCCCTACGATGCCCACGACCCGGTCGAGGAGGGTGGTCCCGTGCCATTCGAGAGCGGCCTTCGGCCGGCCCATCCGGATGGACCTCCCGCCGGCCAGGACGATGCCTGCGGCAGTCGCCGCCACGGGCGGGATTGTACTAATTTGTCCCCTGTCACCCTGCTGTATTAGCCTGTACCGGTACAGATGGGGTGGCAAGAGGTAGCGGCCCGCGTCGCGCGGGAGATCGCGGCCGGTAGCCGGGCCGAGGGCGAGCGGCTGCCGGGCGTCAGGAAGCTCGCCCGGGAGGCTGGCTGTTCGCCCGGCACCGCGGCGCGCGCCTACGCCGCCCTCCGTGATGCCGAGTTGATCCGCGGCGCCCCCCGCTCGAGCTTCGTGGTCGCCCCCCAGGCCGCGGCCCGCGCGGGATCCTGGGATCCCGGCGCCGGAGCGGTGCTCATCGCGGGCAGCGACGATCCCGCGCTCGATCTCCTGCTTCGCGCGAGCCGCGGCTCAGCGACCCTCGCCCCCGGGGCGCGTGGCAGCGTGCCGGGCCTCGAGCAGCTCGCGCGGGGCACGGCCGACGCCGCCGCCGTACATCTCCTCGATGTGGCCAGCGGACGCTGGAACGAGGGCTTCGCCAAGGGCGCTCTCGCAGGGCAGCCCGTGCTGTTGCTTCACCTGTGGCGGCGCGAGCAGGGTCTCGTCGTCCCGCGCGGGAATCCCATGCGGATACGCACGGTGGCCGACCTCGCCGAGCAGCGGGTGGCCTGGCGCCCGCCGGGTGCGGGCTCACGCCTGTTGCTGGAGCGGCTGATGCTCAAGGAGGGACTGCAGCCACGGCCGGACCTCGGCGTGCAGGCGAACTCCCATCTCGCCGTTGCTGCCGCCGTGGCCTCAGGGGCCGCCGACGCGGGTCTGGCCGTGCGCGCGGTGGCCGACTCGCTCGGGCTCGACTGGATCCCCGTCGCCACCGAGTGGTTCGAGCTCGCGCTGGCCGCGGGGTCGCGAACCGCCATGGACCCGTTGCTCGACGTCCTCGGGAGCACGACGGTCCAGAAACGGCTGGCGGCCCTGCCGGGCTACGAGCTGGCCATGAGCGGAGAGGTGAGAGAGGTCGCATGAGATTCCGATTCCCGCTGGCCGCACTGATCGCGATCGCCGCTGTGGGGCTCCCCGCCTGCGGCGGCGACGACGACGGCGGTGGCACGAGCTCGCCCCCCGATCGCGGCAGGATGTTGCTGGCGACCACCACCAGCACCCGGGACTCCGGCCTGCTCGACGAGCTCCTTCCCCGGTTCGAGCGCCAGTCCGGCTGCAGCGTGAAGACGCTGGCGGTGGGCTCCGGGGAAGCGATGGAGCTGGGCGAGCGCCGCGACGCCGATGTCCTGCTGGTCCACTCCCCCGAGGACGAGGAGGCGTTCATGGCGGAGGGCCACGGGGCCAGCCGCAAGGCCGTCATGCACAACGACTTCGTGCTCCTTGGCCCGCCGGATGATCCCGCCCGGATCAGGCAGGCGGCCGACGCCCCAGACGCCCTTACGCGCATCTCGGAGCAGGAGGAGCCCTTCGCCTCGCGCGGCGACGACTCCGGAACCCACTCCAAGGAGCTCTCCCTCTGGGAGGCCGCCGATGTCGAGCCCAGCGGCTCGTGGTACTTCGAGACCGGCCAGGGGATGGGCGAGACGCTGACCATCGCGGACCAGAGGCAGGCCTACACCCTGTCGGACCGCGGCACGTTCCTCGCCACGGAGAACCTCGACAGCGAGCTGCTGGTCGAGGGAGGCGAGGACCTTCTCAACCCGTACCACGTGATCGCGGTGGCGGGGGACGAGGTCAACCGCGAGTGCGCCCGGGCATTCTCGACCTGGATCACGTCCCCTGGCACCCAGCGCGCGATCGGGCGTTTCGGAGTCGCCGAGTACGGCGAGCCGCTGTTCGTCCCGGACGCCGAGGGCTGATGGACGCAATCCACGAGGTGCTCGGGCGCTCCGCGCTGGTCTCGCTGACCGCCACCGCGATCGCGCTTCTCCTCGGGGTCCCCCTCGGCACCTGGCTCGCGCTGTCGCGCCTCCGCGGGCGCCGCCTCATGGCGACCTTCGTGAACACGGGCATGGCGGTCCCCACCGTCGTGATCGGCCTGATCGTCGCGCTGTTCCTCTGGCGGAGCGGACCGCTGGGAGAGCTCGAGCTCATCTACACCCTTCGCGGCATGATCATCGCGCAGATCTTGATCGCCACGCCGCTGATCGCCGGCATCACGATGGCCGGGCTGCAGGCCCTCCCGCCCGACCTCGCCGACCAGCTCCGGGCGCTCGGGGCCGGCAGGGCCCAGCTGATCGTCAGGCTTTGGCTCGAGGCCCGCGTGCCGCTGCTGGCCGCGGCCATGGCGGGCTTCGGCCACGCGATCTCCGAGGTCGGCGCCGCCACGATCGTGGGCGGCAACATCCACGGGCAGACGCAGGTGATGACCACCTCGATCGTCGAGCAGGTCGGCCGCGGCGAGTTCGGCGAAGCCCTGATCTACGCCGGCGTCCTCTTGGCGCTGGCGTTCACGATCAACGCGCTGCTCACCTCGGTGCAGCAGCGCGCCGCCTCGTGGGCGCGGTCCTGAGCCTGCGCGGCATCCGCCACCGGCGCGGCGGGCGGGACGTGCTCGAGATCGACCGGCTCGACCTCGCCGCCGGCGACCGGCTGGCCGTGCTCGGCCCGAACGGCGCCGGGAAGACCACATTGCTGCGCCTGATGGCGGGGCTCGAGGCACCGAGCGCGGGCGTCGTGGAGGTCGACGGGGTCCGAACCGTCCACGCGGACGCGAGCGTCCGCCGCCGCATCGCCTACGCCACCCAAAGGGCCGGCCTCCTGTCAACGAGCGTGGCGCGCAACGTCGAGCTGCCGTTGCGCTGGCGAGGCATCGGGCGCGCGGCCCGGCGGGCCGCCGCATTGACGGCACTGCGCCGCCTCGGCGTCGAGCATCTGGCGGAACGCCCCGCGCCGGCGCTGTCCGGAGGGGAGGCCCAGCGCGTCAGCCTCGCGCGCGCCCTCGCGCTCGAGCCGCGGCTGCTGCTCCTCGACGAGCCGGCCGCGGGACTCGACGCCGAGGCGCGGCGGTCGTTCCTCGACGACCTGGCCGCCCTGCTCGCGGACCGCACGATCACCGTCGTGCACGTCTCCCACCGGCCCGACGAGGCCCTCCGGTTGGCCGATCGCGTCACGGTCCTGGTGGAGGGCGCCGTTCGCCAGGTCGCGGAGCCGTCGCGCCTGCTGCGCGAGCCCCGGGACGCGACGGTCGCTCGCCTGGTCGGCTACGAGAACGTGGTCGGCGCGCGGGTCGATGCCGGCGGGCGGGTGCTGGTGGCGGGGAGCCCTTGCGGCCTGACGAGCGATCGCCCGCCCGGACCGGTCGTCGTGGCCGCCTGGGCGACCGGCGTCAGGTTGGGCCCGCCGGCCCAAGGGTCGCTCGAGGCCACGGTCGAGCAGGTGGCCGCCGGGCCGGGCCGCTGGGAGGTCGTGCTCGCGGGCGAGGAGGCGCTGCGCGCACACCTGCCGCTGTCCGAGCCACCACCGGCCGCGGGCGACCGCGTCGTGGTCACCCTCGACCCGGAGATGGCCACGCTAGTCGGCTGAGCGCGCGGGGCGGCCGCGCTCGACCTCCGTCACCTCGCCGGTGTTGGCGTCCACGTGCACGAGGGTGAGGCGCCTGAAGGTGTCCGCCTTCTCGCCCGGGATCGAGAGCGACACGATCCAATACGGCTTCGAGTCGAGCCCCTGCCTCAACAGCCTCACCTGCGTGCGCTCGGGCTCGAACGTCACCTGCTGGCGCGCGGTCTGAATCGCCTGCTCCTCGGAGACCCGCACCTGGTCCTTCTGGCAGGTCTGGGCGAACGCGAACGCGGCCACCAGCACGAGGACGATGACCAGCACCTGCGGCCACGTCGGCCGAATCGGCGGGCGCTGTAACGGGCGCTGTGTGGCTGTCTCAGGCAGACGGACGGAACTCGTTCCCAATGTTCGTGAAGAGCACGATCACCAGCACGATGATCACGCACAGGATCGAGATCGCAAGCATGGCCATCTCGAAGGACTTCACGTGCGTCTGCTTCGCGGGGAACTCGATCTGTCGCCTGCTGCTGCCGTTGTTGACCATTCGTGCTCCTACTCCCTCGCGATCCCGGGCTGCCCGGGCGGCTCATCGCCGCGGCCGAGCCTGCCCCTGACCGAGTACTCGATCAGCCGGCGGTTCTCGTAGACCACCCACGCCACCAGGACCAGGACCGTGACCACGATCCCCAGCCAGGTCAGGACCATGTAGGCGGTCTCCGCGCCCGTCCCCTCCTCGCCGTACGTCGAACCGGGCATGAACGTGCCGAAGCCCGCGCAGTCCTCGTAGTTGGCCTGGAGGATGAAGTCGAGGCTGTCGTCGGCCGGCTCCGCGCCCTCGTTGTTGGTCACGCAGCTCGGAGAGCTGTCGATGATCGCGGGCATCTACCTCACCACCTCCCTGTCCGCCTCGGTCAGCACCACTTCGGACACCACCAGCGTTCCGTCGGGCTCGATCATCATCTCGGTGGCCTTGACGTGATCAGGCATGTACAGGTCCTCCTCGTACTCGACCACGTCCAGACCGGCCAGCTCGACCTCCGGCGGCACGCGCAGGAGGTTCAGCTTCTTCAGGACGAAGGACGCCACCCAGCCGGTCAGGAACCCGAGCGGCAGGAACGTGGCCATGCCCATCAGCTGGCCCCCGATCGAGCTGTCCACGTTGTTGAGCCCGGTCGGGTAGCCGGCGGCGAAGACGCCCACCCAGAGCATGCCCATGAAGCCCGCGAAGCCGTGGACCGCGACGGCGCCGACCACGTCGTCCACGCGCATCCTCTTCTCGATCCAGTTGCCCGCGTACACGGTCAGCGCGGCCGTGACCATCGCGAGCAGGTAGCCCAGCGTCGGCGCGTACACGTCGGCGCCCGCCGACACCCCGATCACCCCGGCGAGGCCGCCCGACACCGTCCAGAACGGGTCCCCGCGCGATGCGAAGTACCCGCCGGTGAACCCTCCCGCGAACCCGAACGTGATGATCATCGCGATCGAGCCGAGGGTCGTGGGGCTCAGGTAGATGTTCGCCCAGCCCGGGAAGGCCGTGGACGAGATCACCAGGCAGGCCGCGTAGAACGCGTAGAAGCCCGTGAAGATCAGCATCAGCCCCATCAGAGTGATGTGCAGGTTCTGGGGCCGGAACTGGCGCGCCAGCCCGTCCCGCGTGTACTTCCCTATTCGCGGTCCCAGGTTGAAGAGGACGCCTAACGTGAAGGCGCCGGCTACGCCGTGCACGACCCCCGACGCGATCGAGTCGTGGAAGCCGAAGCGGAGGGTCAGCCAGCCGCCCGCGCTCCAGCCCCAGGCGGCGTCGAGGATCCAGACCACCGAGCCGAGCAGCGCGGCGAGCAGGAGGTAGGCGGACAGCCGCACCCGCTCGAGGAGCGCTCCGGACATGATCGAGGCCGTGGTCCAGGAGAACAGCAGGAACGCCAGGAAGAAGACCAGGTTGATGTTGTTCGTGAGGTTCGGCCCGAAGGCGTCCGACCACGGGATGCCGCTCTGGCACTGCACCACGGAGACGTCGGTCGAGTTCGGGCCGATCGGCGGGATGCCGGGCTGGTTGCAGCCGTAGATCCACCAGCCGACGTAGTAGAAGGTCGGCGTGACGACGGCGATCGTCAGGATGTTCTTCATCGCCGTCGCGAGCACGTTCTTGCGGCGTACGACGCCGGCCTCGTAGCTCATGAAGCCCACGTGGATGAGCCACATGAGCACGACCGTGAAGAAGTAGAACTGCTCACCCAGGATCACGCTGTCGAGCACCTGGCCCTCGGCGCTCGCGGCCTCCTCCAGGCTCTCGACCTGGGCGAACAGGAAATCGATCATTTACTCCTCCATCCCTGGCGGAATCTTGCGCGACCGTAACCTTGCTTGGCCGGCACGGCAATGTGCGGTTTCCACAGGTTTCGACGTGAACTAGTGTCGGCCTGCACATATGGGGGGTTCGGCCTCCCGGCTACGATCCGTCACGGAAAGGAGGGCTCGCGCGTGACTCAGGACCGGGTGCGGCTGGAGAACCAGACGCTCTACGCGGTCATCAAGACCGTCTCCTCGTCGCTCGCGCTCGACCGTGTGCTGGACGGGATCGTGGAGATCGCCACCGACGCGACCGGCTGCCACGCGTGCTTCGTGTACTTCGTCGAGGAAGACAGGTTGACGCTCCGGGCCGCGTCGCGGCGCTACGCCCACCTGGTGGGGGAGATCGGGTGGGGCCTGGACGAGGGCCTCACCGGTTGGGTGGCGCGCACGAAGACGCCCGAGTTCATCCGCGAGGACGCGCTGCAGGACCCGCGCATGAAGTACGTGCCGGAGCTGGAGGAGGAGCGCTTCCAGTCGATGGTCGCCGTTCCCGTGTCCTCGAAGTCGGGCGACGTGATCGGTGTGATCGTGCTGCACACCCAGGCGCCGCGTGAGTTCGAGGACGACGTGGTGGAGTTTCTCGTCCACACCGCCTCGCTGGTCGGCGGCGCGATCGAGAACGCCCAGCTCTATGAGGAGGCCCGCCGCCGGGTGGAGGCGCTCACCACCCTCACGCAGCTCAGCCAGACGCTCGCGTCGGTCACGCTCAGGGAGGACCTGCACGACGCCGTGACCCGCGGCGCGCGCCAGCTGATCGGCGCCGATGCCTGCCAGATCTGGCGCCTGGACCTCGACGCGGACGAGCTGGTCATGGCCGCCGCCGACCCCCCGGACGTACCCGACGCGGCGCTGCGGCCCGGCCGCGCCAGGCTGCTGCTCGACCTGATGCGCCGCGGGCGCGCCGACCGCGCGCCCGCCCTGCGGCGCGACGTGGGCGACGACGAGCGGCTGCTGGTGGCTCCGCTCGTGGCCGGCGACGAGCAGTTCGGCATCCTCTGCTGCGTCGTCCGCGGGCGCGGCTTCAGCGAGGAGGACGCGGAGCTCTTGCGCGCGGTCGCGAACCAGACCGCCGTGGGCCTGAAGAAGGCGGAGCTGATCGAGCGGCTCACCGCCGAGAACATCGTGAAGGACATGTTCGAGGCGCTGGCCGCCGGGTCCGCCGAGACGGCCGAGGCCAAGGCGGGCGAGGCGCGCTGCGACCTCAGCCGCCCGCATGTCTTCGTGCACGTGGAACGCGCCGGCCAGGACACCGACGGCCTGCCCTGGCCCGAGCTCGCCGCCCGCGTCCAGGCGCGGCTTCGCCGGCTCTACCGGCGCGCATTCTTCGACGCCGGCCACGACAGCCTGCGCGCCCTGCTTCCGCTCACCCCGGCCGGCCGGGACGGGTTCGACCAGCTCGCCCGGGCCTGTGACGAGATCGGCCGCGAGCTCGGGCTTGAGCTGGGCTTGAGCGGCGTGGACCGCGGCGCGTCGAGCGCGCGGCGGCGGATGCGGGAGGCGGCGGATGCCGCGCGCATCGGCCGCTCCCTGGCAGGCGGCGGCGGTGCGATCCTGTACGAGCAGCTCGGCGCCTACCGCTATCTCGTCCACCTCGAGCTCGAGCAGGCGCCGCACGATCGCTACGGCCAGGCGGTCGAGGCGCTGCTCGACTACGACGCGCGCAAGGGCGCGCAGCTGGTCGAGACGCTCGAGCGCTATCTCGGTGCCCGCTGCAGCGTGGCGGCGAGCGCACGGGCGCTGTACATCCATCCGAACACGGTTCGGCAAAGGCTCGAGCGGATCGCCCAGGTCACCGGGCTCGACCTTCGCACGGCGGACCTGCTCTCACTCGAGCTGGCGCTCAAGGTCGCGCGCCTGCACCACGCCGGCGAGCTATCCACACCCGGAACACCAGGTAGCCGAACACGTGCGTGACGAGGACGAACGAGAACCACCACGCCTTGTAGAGGAACTCGAGATCCTCGGACCACAGGTCCCAGACCGTCAGGTAGAGGCAGATGGCGAGCGCCACGATCAGGATCGGCGGCGCGTTGCCGGTGAGCGCGAAGAGCAGCATCGCCGCGGCCACCCTAGCGCCGCCACGACATGACGATCCGGGCCAAGCTGTATGCCGCGATCGTCCTGACCGTGATCGGTCCGCTGGTGACGATCGCGGGGGAGCGGCAGCGCCGGCCGTCCATGGCCGGCGAGTGACTGAGGACGTCCTCCTCACGCTCAGCCTGCTGCTGGTGGCGGCGCTGACCGCGCGTTTCCTGGCGAGCCTGCTGCCCGTGCCCGAGATCATCGTCCTGCTGGTGATGGGCGCCGTCTTCGGGCCCCACGTGCTCGACGTGATCGACGCGCCAATCGACTCGCTCGGCGCCCAGCTCCTGTTCACGCTGGGGGTGTCGCTGATCCTCTTCTACGGCGGCCTGAACCTGTCCGTGGCGGTGCTTCGGCGGGTGTGGGTCGGCCTCGGCCTGCTCGTGCTGCCGGGCGTCGTGGTCACCGCCGTGGTCACCGGACTCGTGGCCCACCTCGTCTTCGACCTCTCCTTCACGGGCGCGGTGCTGCTCGGCGCGGTGCTCGCGCCGACGGATCCCGCGATCCTGATCCCGCTCTTCATCCGTTCGCGGGTGCGACCCAAGCTCGTCCAGACGATCGTGGCGGAGTCCGCCTTCAACGACCCGACCGGCGCAGCGCTCGCCCTCGCGCTCGCCGGCGTGGCGATCAGCGGGGACAGCTCGGTGGGTGAACCTCTCGCCGAGTTCCTCGTGGACCTGGGGATCAGCACCGTGATCGGGGTCATCGCGGGCGTGGGGCTGGCGGCCGTGATCTCGAGCCACCGCGCCGGCGTCTGGCGGGAGTCGTCGGCGCTCGCCGTCCTCACGGTCGTGACGATCAGCTACTTCTCGCTCGACTCCGCCGGGGGGAGCGGCTACCTGGGCGCGTTCCTGGCGGGCCTGATCGTTGGGAACATGGAGCGCCTCGGGCTCGCCATGCACTCCGAGCACGAGTACGAGATGCGGGTGTTCAGCGCCGGCACCGCGGACCTCGTGACCCTGTTCGTGTTCGTGGTGCTCGGGGCAAACATCCCGTTCGACGACCTCGGCGAGCACCTCCTGCCCGCCCTCGCCGTGCTCGCGGCCCTGCTGCTGCTGGCCCGCCCGCTCGTGGTGGTCGCCTGCACGCTGCCGGACCGCCGGGCGCGCTGGACCCCGCAGGAGATCCTCTTCCTCTGCTGGACGCGCGAGACAGGAGTGGTCCCGGCCGCGCTCGTGGGCGTACTCGCCGGGCTCGGCGTGCCCGACATCGAGATCTACGCGAGCGTCGTGGCGCTCGCGGTCGTGCTGACGCTGCTCGTCCAGGCGCTGCCGGCGCGGCGCCTGGCGAGCCGGCTGGGGCTGCTCGAGGCCTAGGCCTACCTGCGGACCGGAACTACAGCAACCAAAGGCGGGCCCGATGGAGGCGGGGCAACTTTGTCAACCATAGGTTGACTAACTTGCCTACCTTCCGCGACGGCGCCGGACCGCCCCTGATCGCTGCTGTTCAGGCGCTCACGAGCGAGATCGCTGGCCGGGTACCCCGCCGCAAGCCTAAAACAGCTGCAGGTAGCGCTCGACCTCCCAGGCGCTCACCCGGTCGTGCCACTCCTTGAACTCGGCCTGCTTCGTGCGGACGAAGTAGTCGACGTAGTCCTCCGTCGCGGTGTGGCCCAGCGCCTTGCGGAGCACCTGGCAGCGCTCCAGCTCGCGGGTCGCGTCGAGCAGGTTGGCCGGCAGCAGCTCCACGCCGAGCTCCTTGCGCCGCTCGTCGGTCAGCTCGTGCAGGTTCAGCTCGGTGGTCGGCTCGCCCGGGTCGAGCTCACGCTCGATCCCGTCGAGCCCCGCGGCCAGCACCGCCGTGGCGCCGAGGTAGGGGTTGCAGGAGCCGTCGACGGTGCGGTCCTCGACCCGGCCGGCGTCGGGGATGCGCAGCATCTGGGTGCGGTTGTTGTAGCCATACGAGACGTACACGGGCGCCCAGCTGGAGCCGCTGCGCGTGCCCACCACCAGCCGCTTGTATGAGCTGACGGTCGGCGCCGTGACCGCGATGTAGGCCTTGGCGTGCGCCTTCAGCCCGCCGATGAAGTTGTAGGCGAGCGGTGAGAGGCCCATGCCGCGCGGGTCCTCGGAGGGATCGACCTCGAAGGCGTTCTCGCCGTCCCGCCAGAGGCTCATGTGCAGGTGGGCGCCGTTGCCGGTCAGGTGGTCGAACGGCTTCGGCATGAAGGTGGCGATCAGCCCCCGCTCCTGTGCCAGCGACTCGACCATGTAGCGGAAGAAGATCGCGCGGTCGCAGGTCGTGAGCGCGTCTGTGAAGTCAAAGTTCTGCTCGAACTGGCCGTTGGCGTCCTCGTGGTCGTTGGCGTAGTTGTTCCACCCGAGCTCGGTGACATAGCGCGAGACCTGGGACATGAAGTCGAGGTTGCGCGTGAGCGCGCGCATGTCGTAACAGGGTTGGTCGAGGGTGTCGAGCGGGTCGGCCAGCTCGATCCCGCCGTCCTCGCGGCGCCGTACGAGGAAGTACTCGAGCTCGATGCCGAGCATGAACTCGAAGCCCATCGAGCGAGCCCGCTCGAGCTGGCGGCGCAGGATGGTCCGTGGGTCGTACGGCCATTCCTCACCCTCGACTTGGACGTCGCAGGCGAACCGGGCCACGTTCGGCCTCCACGGCAGCGGCGTGAGCGACCGGATGTCGGGCACGGCCGCCATGTCCGGGTCGTTGGGCCGCTGGCCGATAGGGCCGGCAGCAAACCCCGCGAAGCCGGCGCCCTCGCTCAGGAGGCCGTCGAGGTGGTCTGCGGGCACCAGCTTGGCGCTGGGCTTGCCGTGCATGTCGACGAACTGCGCGAAGAGGAATTCGACGTCGTTCTCGCGGATGTAGCGCTCGACGTCCTCGCGCGACTCGGGCGCGGTGAAGGGCTCGTTCATGGCGGGCAAGCTATCCGCTCACCCCCGCGGCTCCAATGTGCGATTCGCACACAGCGTCTCCGGAAAATGTGCGCCGCCGACCCATTGGGGGTGTGGGGACGCCTGCCTAGACTCGATCGAGGACATGTGCGGAATCGTTGGACTGTTCTCGAAGTCGCAGGCTGTGAGCGAAGACCTCGGCCTCCACCTCGGCGAGATGCTGCTCCAGCTGGCCGACCGCGGGCCGGACTCGGCCGGGGTCGCCTTCTACCGTGATCCGGCGCCGCCGGGATCGTCCAAGGTGTCGCTCTTCAGCGCCGATCCGCGTCAGGACTGGGCCGGCGTCGCGGAGGCGCTCGGCGCCGGCGAGCCGGAGGTGCGCGGCAGCCATGCGGTGCTCGTGGTGGAGGCCCAGGCCGACGAGGCGGTCAGGTGGCTGCACGAGCGCTACCCCGAGCTGCGTGTGATGAGCGCCGGTGAGGCGATCGAGATCTACAAGGAGGCGGGCCGGCCGGAGCGCTTCGTCGAGGACTTCGGGCTCGCCTCCCTCGAGGGCAGCCACGCGCTCGGCCACACGCGCATGGCCACGGAGAGCAAGGTCACCACCGACGGCTCGCACCCGTTCTCCACCGGCCTGGACCTGTGCCTGGTGCACAACGGCTCGCTCTCGAACCACAACCGGCTGCGCGAGGCGTTGCGGGCCGAGGGGATCGACTTTCAGACCGAGAACGACAGCGAGGTGGCCGCGGGCTACCTCACGTGGAGGCTTCGCGGGGGCGCCTCGCTGGAGCGGGCGCTCGAGGGCTGCCTCGACGACCTCGACGGCTTCTACACGTTCGCCGTCGGGACCAAGGAGGGCTTCGCCGTTCTGCGCGACCCGATCGCCTGCAAGCCCGCCGTGATGGCGGAGACCGACGACTGGGTGGCCATGGCCTCCGAGTACCGTGCGATCGCGGTGCTGCCGGGGGCCGAGGAGGCGGCGACCTGGGAGCCGGAGCCGGGGCGGGTCTACAGCTGGGAGCGGACAGCCGTCGTATGAAAAGCGGGTCGCTCCGGTCCGGGCCACGCCCGGCCCCTCGCGCACGGCAGGTAGACCTCGCGCAGACGCCGCTGCGTGAGCTGAACGCCGCACTGCACGCGCCGGACGCGGCAGGCCGCTGGCGTGTGCTCAACCCGCGCGGCGCCCATGCGCTCGCGGTGGGGATCGACGCGCCCGTGGAGGTCGACATCGAGGGCCACGCGGGCTACTACTGCGCCGGGATGAACAAGCGCGCCACCGTGCGGGTGCACGGCAACGCGGGCGTGGGGGTGGCCGAGAACATCATGTCCGGGACGGTCGTGGTCGAGGGCAATGCCTCACAGTCGGCCGGGGCCAGCGGCCGTGGCGGCACGCTCGTGATCCGCGGCAGCGCGTCAGCGCGCTGCGGGATCTCGATGAAGGGCGTGGACATCGTCGTCCGCGGGTCGGTGGGGCACATGAGCGCGTTCATGGCGCAGAAGGGCTGCCTGGTGGTGTGCGGCGACGCCGGCGACGCCCTCGGAGACTCGATCTACGAAGCTCACCTTTACGTGCGCGGCCAGGTGGCGGGGCTGGGGGCGGACTGCGTGGAGAAGGAGATCCGCGACGAGCACGTGGCCGAGCTCACCGGGCTGCTGCAGCGTGCCGAGGCCAGCGATTGCGACGCGTCAGAGTTCCGCCGCTTTGGATCCGCGCGGCGCCTCTACAACTTCGACGTCGACCACGCCGGGGAGTACTGATGGGCGTGTCGCACCCCGGCCTGCGAGAGGGCGCGATCTTCGACCGCCGCACGATCCACGAGATCCATCGCGCCGCGCGCGAAGGCATCTACGACATCCGCGGCTTCGGCGCGAAGCGGCGTGTGCCGCACTTCGACGACCTGGTGTTCCTGGGGGCGAGCGTGTCGCGCTACCCGCTCGAGGGGTACCGCGAGCGCTGCGACACGGACGTGGTGCTCGGCGACCGGAACGCCTCCAAGCCGCTTCACCTGAAGATCCCGATCACGATCGCCGGGATGAGCTTCGGCGCCCTGTCGGCGCCGGCCAAGGAGGCGCTCGGGCGGGGCGCCAGCGCGGTGGGCACCTCGACCACCACCGGGGACGGCGGGATGACGCCCGAGGAGCGCGAGCACTCGAGCCTGCTCGTCTACCAGCTGCTGCCCTCGCGCTACGGGATGAACCCGGACGACCTGCGGAAGGCGGACGCAATCGAGATCGTGGTCGGCCAGGGCGCGAAGCCGGGCGGGGGCGGGATGCTGCTCGGCCAGAAGATCTCCGACCGGGTGGCGGAGATGCGCGACCTGCCGAAGGGGATCGACCAGCGCAGCGCGTGCCGGCACCCGGACTGGACCGGACCGGACGACATGGAGATCAAGATCCAGGAGCTGCGCGAGATCACCGACTGGGAGAAGCCCGTCTTCGTGAAGGTGGGGGCCACGCGGCCGTACTACGACGTGGCGCTGGCGGTGAAGGCGGGCGCGGACGTCGTTGTGCTGGACGGGATGCAGGGCGGCACCGCGGCCACGCAGGAGGTGTTCATCGAGCACGTGGGGATCCCGACGCTGGCCGCGATCCGTCCCGCTGTGGAGGCCTTGACCGAGCTCGGCATGCATCGGAAGGTGCAGCTGGTGGTGTCGGGCGGGATCCGCTCGGGAGCCGACGTGGCGAAGGCGCTGGCGCTGGGCGCCGACGCGGTCTCGATCGGCGTGGCGGCGATCATCGCGCTGGGGGACAACTCGCCCGAGCACCAGGAGGGCTACGAGGCGATCGGCAGCGCGGCCGGGTTCTACGACGACTGGCACGAGGGCCGCGACCCGGCCGGGATCTCTACCCAGGACGACGACCTGGCGGCCCGCTTCGACGCCGAGCTCGGCGGGCGCCGCCTCGCCAACTACCTGCGCACGATGACGCTGGAGACGCAGACGCTGGCCCGCGCCTGCGGGAAGTCGCACGTCCACAACCTGGAGCCGGAGGACCTGGTCGCGTTGACGGTGGAGGCGGCGGCGATGGCGAAGGTGCCACTCGCGGGGACGGGCTGGGTTCCGGGGAGCTCTTGAACGCGCAGGCCGGGGTGTCGTGCCCGGCCGCATGCGCTCAGCCAGTCGTCGTCGTCCGCGCGCTCTCAGCCTGGTCACAGCCGCTCGCCCGGGCCGGTTGAAGCCTTGTACCTATTTGTTTAAGCTGGCCCCGACTTCTAGCGCGCGAACGTGTCCTACGTCCTGACCTGTCCGAACTGCGGGCCGCGTGAGGTGACCGACTTCGGCTTCGGAGGGGAGGTCAACCCGCGCCCGGCATCCTCGCCCTCCCGGCGCGAGCTGAACACGTACAACTACTTCCGCCGCAACGTGGCCGGCGTTCAGCGCGAGTGGTGGTGCCACCGCTCGGGGTGTGGCGCGTGGTTCCTCGCGGAGCGCGACACGCGAACGAACGAGGTGTTGCTCACCGAGTTGCCGGGGGAGGCCGACGACGCGCCCGGAGGCGGCCTTTGACCCGGCTTCCGAAGCGCGACGGCGAGCGGATCGACCGCGAGCGGGAGGTCCCCTTCACGTTCGACGGCAAGCGCGTCGTGGCCCTCGAAGGCGACACGATCGGCTCCGCGCTGTTTGCGTCGGGCCGGCGGACCTTCTCGCGGTCGTTCAAGTACCACCGGCCGCGTGGCCTGCTCTGCTGCGCCGGCCAGTGCCCCAACTGCCTCGTGCAGGTGGACGGCGCGCCGGGCGTACGCGCCTGCACCGAGCGGGTGCGCGAGGGCATGAAGGTCGAGCACATGAACGCGTCGCCGTCGCTCGACTTCGACCTGATGCGTGCGACCGACAAGGTCGGCACCGCCTTCACCCCGCCGGGCTTCTACTACAAGACCTTCATCCGCCCGCGGCGGCTCTGGCCGCTGTACGAGAAGGTGCTCCGCCACGCCGCGGGCCTCGGCAAGCTTCGGAGGAGCCAGCGCGAGCGCGAGTGGCGCACGGAGTACCGCCGCCGTCATACCGACGTGCTGGTGGTGGGCGGCGGCGCGGCCGGGCTCAGCGCCGCCCTCGCGGCGGCCGAGCTGGGCGCCGACGTGGTGCTGTGCGACGAGGGCCCCGAGCCGGGCGGGCGGCTGCTCGCCGAAGGCGGCCACGAGCACGCGCGCGAGCTTGTGTCGAGGGCGCGCCGGGCGGGAGTCGAGATCCTGTCGAACGCGCCGGCGCTCGGCGCCTTCGACGGGCTCGTGCCGGTATGGCAGGGAGCCACGCTCCATCAGGTGCGCGCGCGCCGGACCGTCTACGCCACCGGCACGATCGAGCAGCCGCTTCTGTTCTCGGGCAACGACCTCCCGGGCGTGATGCTGTCGGGCGGCGCTCTGCGGCTGGCCGCGCTGTACGCGGTGCGGCCGGGCACCCGGGCCGTGGTCGCAGCCGTCTGCGACCGCGGGCTGGAGGCCGCGCTCGCCCTACGTGAGGCCGGTGTGGAGCTCGCCGCCGTGGCCGACATGCGCGCGAATGGCTCCAGCGCGGCGTGCGAGGCACTGGAGCGGCGCAGCGTGGGGGTGATGCGCGCCACGAGCGTGGTGGCGGCGCACGGGCGCAAGCAGGTCGAGCGCGTGACGCTCGCCTCCCGGCAGTTCGGCGAGCTCGACCTGGCGTGCGACCTGCTGGTGGTGTCGGGCGGGAGCGCCCCGGCCACCTCGCTGCTGTCGCAGGCCGGCGCTCGCACGGCCTATGACGAGGAGCTCGGCGTGTTCGCGCTGTCCGAGCTGCCGGACGACGTCCTGGCCGCAGGCGAGGTGGCGGGCGCGGGTGTGCTCGCGGACGCCGAGTTGTCCGGCGAGGTGGCCGGCGCCGGGGCCGCGCACGCGCTCGGCCTGGGCGACGCCGACTCGCGCGAGCGCGCCGAGGCGGCAAGGGAGCGGCTGGCGGAGCTGACGCGGAGTCCCGCGGAGGTGGCGGTGCCGCCGCCGGTCCCCGCGCGGAGCGCCGGCAAGTGCTTCGCCTGCCTGTGCGAGGACGTGACCGTGAAGGACATCCACCTGTCGGTCGCGGAGGGCTACGACTCCATCGAGCTCTCCAAGCGCTACACCACCACCACGATGGGCCCCTGCCAGGGCCGCATGTGCCAGCTGCCCGCGATTCGCCAGATGGCGGATGAGACCGGGCAGACGCTGGCGCAGGTGGGCACCACCACCTCACGCCCGCCGTGGCACTCGGTGCCGATGGGCGCTCTGGCCGGCCGGCCGTTCGAGCCGGCGAAGCGCTCGGCGATCCACGGCCGCCACCGCGAGCAGGGCGCCACCGTGATGTGGGCGGGCGACTGGCGCCGAGCGTACGACTACGGCGACCCGCGCGGTGAGGCGCTGGCCGTGCACGAGGCGGCGGGGCTCATCGACGTGTCCACGCTCGGCAAGCTGATCGTTCGTGGCCCCGATGCCGGTGAGCTGCTGGACCGGCTCTACCCGAACCGCTTCTCGAACCTGAAGCCGGGCCGCATCCGATACGGCGTGATCGCGAGCGACGCGGGGCGCATCGTCGACGACGGCACGGTCTGCCGCCTCGACGACGACACGTTCTACGTCACGACCACCTCGTCGGGCGCGGGGGCCGTGTACGAGTGGTTCTCATGGTGGCTGGCGGACTGGCGGCTCGACGTGCACCTGACCGACGTGACCCAGGGCCTCAGCGCGGTGAACCTCGCCGGCCCGCGCGCGCGGGAGATCATGGGCGAGGTGACGGACCTCGACTGCTCGGGCGACGCGTTCAAGTACCTCGACGGCAAGCAGGCCGACGTGGCCGGCGTGCGCTCCCTGATCCTCCGCATCGGCTTCGTCGGCGAGGTGGGTTACGAGATCCACTTCCCGGCGGCGCACGGCGAGCACCTCTGGGACGCCCTGCTGGAGGCGGGCGCCGAGCACGGCCTGCGCCCGTTCGGGCTCGAGCCCCAGCGACTGCTTCGGCTGCAGAAGATGCACATCCTGGTGGGGCAGGACACCGACTCGGAGTCAACCCCGTTCGGCGCGGCGATGCCTTGGATCGTGAAGCTCGACAAGGAGGACGACTTCATCGGGAAGTGGGCGCTCGAGCGGTTCGCCGAGGAGCCGCCGGAGACCGCGCTGGTGGGCTTCACGCTGGCGAACGGGCACGTCCCGACGGAGGGGGCGGCGGTGCTGCCCCACGACGGGTCGCCGATGGGCCAGGTCACGAGCTCGCGCTACTCGCCCCAGCTCGGCAAGGCGATCGGAATGGCCTGGGTGCCGGCCGAGCTCGCACGGGATGGCTCGACCGTGACCATCTCGGACAACGGCCGTCGCCTTCGTGCGCAAGTCGTAACCAAGCCCTTCTACGACCCGGACGGCGAGGTGCTGCGGTCGTGAGCCTCGCGTTCCTCTCACCTTCCGTGGGGGCGCCCTCCCGCAGCCCGATGGAGCGTCAGGCGCTCGCCGCAGGCGCCGCCTTCGAAGAGCGCGACGGGTGGAACGTGGCCGTGCGCTTCGACGGTCTCGAGGCCGAGCGGGAGCGCGCCCGCACAGCCGTCGGCTTCGCGGACCTGTCGCACCTCGGGAAGGTCGAGCTGCAGGGCGCCCCGGCGGCGGAGTTCGAGCTCGGCAGAGCCACGTGGGCGGACGGCGCCTGGTGGTGCCCCTTCTCGCGTGGGCGTGCGCTCGCCCTCTGCGAGCCGGGCGAGCTGCCCGCGCTCCGCGAGCGCCTCGGCGACATCGCCGCCGAGCACCCCGGGCTCACGAGCGTGATCGACGTGAGCACGGCCTTTGCCGCCCTGGTCCTCGAGGGGCCCTTGGCCCGAGAGCTGTTCGCCCGCTTCACCGCGCTCGACCTGCGCGATGCGGTCACGCCCGTGCACGCCTTCCGTCCCGGTTCGGTCGCCCGCACTCCGGGTGCCGTGCTGCGGCAGTCCGAGGAGCGCTGGCTGATGCTCTTCGGGGCCGCCCTCGGCCAGTACATGTGGACCGTGGTGGCGGACGCGGCGGAGCGCCTCGGCGGCGGCCCAATCGGGGTGGACGCGCTCACGCGCGTCGGGCAGGAGGTGGCGCCGCGTGCGTGATCTCTTCAGGACCCGCCGCATGTGGCGCCGCCGCGCCGAGCTCCGGGACTCCTACGACGTCGTGATCGTGGGCGGCGGCTCGCACGGTCTGGCCGCTGCCTACTACCTCGCCCGCGACCACGGCATCGACAACGTGGCGATCCTCGAGAAGAGCTACATCGGCTCCGGCGCCGCCGGCCGCAACACGACGATCCTGCGGGCGAACTACAAGACCGAGGAAGGGGCCCGCTTCTACGACGCGGCGCTCAAGCTCTACGAGGGACTCGGCGCCGAGCTCAACTTCAACCTGCTCTTCTCGCAGATCGGCCACCTCACCCTGGCCCACTCCGACCGGGCGATGTTCGTGATGGCAAACCGCGCCGAGGTGAACCGGCTCAACGGGATCGACTCGCGGCTGATCTACCCGGACGAGGTGGCCAAGCTCGCCCCGGCGATGCAGGTCCACAACCCGGACGCCGTCTATCCCATCATGGGCGCGCTCTACCACCCGCCGGGCGGCGTGATCCGTCACGACGCCGTCGTCTGGGGCCTCGCCCGCGGCGCCGATCAGGGCGGCGCCGAGATCCATCCCTACACCGAGGTGACCGGCCTCGAGCGGTCCAACGGCCGCGTTGACGCCGTGCTCACCAACCGCGGCCGGATCAAGGCCGGCACCGTGCTCAACTGCACGGCCGGGTGGAGCTCGCTGATCTCCGACATGGCCGGCGTGCAACTGCCGATCACGACGCACATCCTGCAGGCGTGTGTGACGGAGCCGCTGAAGCCGCTGCTGGACGTGGTGATCGTGTCGTCGCAGATGCACGTCTACATCTCGCAGACCGACCGCGGCGAGTTCCTGATGGGCGCCGAGATCGAGCCGTGGACGACGTATCGGATGCAGGGCACGCTCAACTTCATGCAGGAGGTCTGCAGGCACTCGCTGGAGCTCTTCCCGCAGCTCGAGCGAGCCCGCATCCTGCGAAGCTGGGCCGGGCTCTGCGACCTGTCGCCCGACTACAGCCCGATCCTCGGCAAGACCGATGTCGACAACTTCCACGTCAGCGCCGGGTGGGGCACCTACGGGTTCAAGGCGGCGCCGATCGTGGGCAAGACGCTCGCCGAGCTGACCGCGACAGGGAAGACTCCAGATCTGATCGAGCCGTTTACGCTGGAGCGCTTTTACGAGGACCGTCTCGTGTCGGAGCTGGCGGCGGCGGCGGTCAGCCATTGAGCGGCAAGCAGAGGAGAGATGATGAAGAGCAGCCTTGAGATCGCCCAGGAGGCCGAGCTCCTCCCGATCGAGACGATCGCCGAGCGGACCGGGCTGACGCCGGACGAGTTCGAGCCCTACGGGCGGCACAAGGCGAAGGTGTCGCTCGGGGTGCTCGACCGGCTGGCCGACGGGCCCGACGCCAAGATCGTCTGCGTGGCGGGCGTGACCCCCACACGGGCGGGCGAGGGCAAGACCACAACGGCCGTTTCCCTCACGCAGGGCCTGGGGGCGATCGGCAAGCACCCGCTGCTCTGCCTGCGCGAGCCCTCGCTCGGGCCGGTGTTCGGCATCAAGGGCGGCGCCGCCGGCGGCGGTCTCGCCCAGGTGGTGCCGATGGAGGACCTGAACCTCCATTTCACCGGCGACATCCACGCGATCGGCGCGGCCAACAACCTGCTCGCCGCGCTGATGGACGCCTCGATCCTGCACGGCAACCCGCACAAGATCGACGCCCTGCGGGTGGGGTGGAAGCGCGCGCTCGACATGAACGACCGCGCCCTGCGCGCGATCACGATCGGCCAGGGCGGCCGGGCGAACGGCTACCCGCGGGAGTCCGGGTTCGACATCACGGCGGCCTCCGAGGTGATGGCGATCCTGGCCGTGTCGCGCGACCTGCACGACCTGCGCCGCCGGCTCGGCGCGATCACCGTCGCCCACTCCTATGACGGCGGCAAGCCGGTGACGGCCGAGGATCTCGGCGCGGCGGGCGCGATGACCGTGCTGCTGAAGGACGCGCTGAAGCCCAACCTGATCCAGACCCTCGAGGGCCAGCCCTGCCTGATGCACGCGGGGCCGTTCGCGAACATCGCCCACGGCAACTCGTCGCTCGTGGCGGATCTGATCGGGCAGAAGCTCGGCGACTACGTGGTCACGGAGTCGGGTTTCGGCTCGGACATGGGGATGGAGAAGTTCTTCGACATCGTGTGCCGCAAGGGCGGCCTGACGCCCTCGGCCGTGGTGCTCGTCGCGACCGTCCGGGCCCTGAAGCACCACGGCGGGATCGCGGACGACCCGCGGACCGAGCGGGTGCGCGCCCTGGCCGCGATCGCGCAGGGAGCGGCCAACCTTCACCGGCACCTCGCGATCGTGCGGCGCTTCGGCCTGCCTTGCGTGGTGGCCGTGAACCGTCGGCCGGGCGACACCGACGAGGAGGTCGAGCTCGTGGAGGCGCTCGCGATGGAAGGCGGAGCGCACGCCGCGGAGGTGAACGAGGGGTTCGAGCGCGGTGGACAGGGGGCCGCCGCGCTGGGCGAGGCCGTGGCGGACGCCTGCGAGCAGCCGAGCGATTTCAAGCTGATGTACGACGACGACGACTCGATCGAGGTGAAGATCGAGAAGGTCGCCAAGAAGGTGTACGGCGCTTCGGAGGTGGTCTTCTACCTGGACGCCCAGCGGCGGATCCGCCAGTACCACGAGGACGGGCTCGACACGCTGCCGATCTGCATGGCGAAGACGCACCTGTCGCTGTCCGCCGACGCGGCGCTCCTGAACGCCCCTGAGGACTTCGAGCTGCCGGTCCGCGACATCCGCGCATACACCGGCGCCGGCTGGCTGGTGCCGCTGTGCGGCGACATCCAGCAGATGCCCGGCCTGGGGACGAACCCGGCGGCGCTCAATGTGGACATCGACGGGGAGGGGCGGACGGTCGGGCTGTTCTAGGGGTTGTTCTGGGGGGCCGGCGGACAGCCGCCGATTGGGCCCTCGGCCTCGCCAAGGGGCCTGCCCTCGCCGTCGAACGCCTGCGCCGAGACCGCCCGGCACTGCCCTTCGAAGGGGGCGATCCAGAAGCGCCCCCGGAACCCGAGCACCGGCGGGCTGGGGAGGATGCGCGCCTCCAGGGGCGGGTTCTCGCCGAAGGTCACCTCCACCCGGCCGACCTCGAGGGATGCCCTCCCGTAGGCGAAGGTGCCGAGGTCGCGGAAGGCCGACAGGCCCAGGTCGAGCGGTCTGCCGCGAAGCCCTCCGCCGCAGCCCTCCCCACTCGCCGCGCCCGTCTCGCCCAATCGCCGGGCTTGCAGGCCAAGGCAGGAGCGACCGAAGCGGCCACGGCGCGTGTAGAGCATCCACCGCGCGGTGGACGTCCTGCCCCGCCCCACGACTAAATTAGACCCGCCGATCCGGATCGGCGCCGTGGCGCGCATCGGGTTCGGTGAGCCGTCCTGGCCGCTCTCGCAGCGCATCCGGGCCACGAGCGTCCAGTCTCCGCGCCCCACCTCACGGCGGCGCGGCACCCATGTGAAGCGGAAGCGGCCCCTGGCCCCGACCCGGTCCCGACCGATCCGGAAGGCGTTCTGGTCCGAGCGAAGAGAAAGTCGCGCCGTGCGGCTGCAGAACTCGATCACCGGCCAGCCCCGGCCCTTGACGATCAGCGTCTTGCCGAAGGGGACCGGGTTGGGGTTCGCGCTGACGCGGGGCTCGGCGGCCGCCGCCGCCGGAACGGCGCCCGACACCGCCAGAACGACGAGCAACCAGGGGGCCATGAGCGCGCGGCGCACCTTCGCGATCCTAGCCGCGAGCCGGCCACCGTCATGTCCTGGTGTTCGTATGGAACACCGGGGTCGGACGCTGCAACCCGCGGTGGCGCGCCGGGCCGCTCTCTCGCACGTCGGGCACTCAACCGGCCGCCAGAGGCGCGACGTCGTCGCTCGTCAGCACCAGGGCCAGCGTCCCCAGCAGCTCGGCCCGCGGTCCCAGCACTCCGGGCACGATCTCCAGGCCGCGGGCCGTCGCCGGGATCGCGTGGCGGTGTACCTGCTCGCGCAGCGGGTCGAGCAGCACCTCGCCGACCGCGCTCAGCTCGCCGCCCACCACGATCAGCTCCGGGTTCAGCAGGTCGCAGAGAGTCGCCACCGCGGTGCCGATGTGCCGCCCGGCGTCGGCGAGCACGCGGCGGGCTCCCGAGTCGCCGGAAGCCACGGCGGCCAGGAGGCCCTGGGTCGTCAGGTCCTCGCCGTGCGTGCCGCGCAGGAGCTCGACCAGCGCCGCCGCTCCCGCCAGCGTCTCCAGGCAGCCGCGCTTCCCGCACCGGCACACCGGGCCCTGCTCCTGGATGATCGTGTGGCCGATCTCGCCGGCCATCCCGCCCGCGCCGTGGAACAGCCGGCCGTTCACGATCAGCCCCGCGCCGATCCCCGTCGACACCTTCAGGTAGGCCGCGTTGCGCCGCCCCGCCGCCGCGCCCCAGCGCAGCTCGGCCAGCGCGCCGAGGTTGGCGTCGTTGTCGACGTAGACCGGCAGCCCCAGCCGCGACCCGAATGTCTCCGCCGCCCGCACGCCGACCCAACCGGGCAGGATCGAGGATGACCCCACCCGGCCCGAGCGCATGTCGATCGGCCCCGGCAGCCCCAGCCCCACCCCGATCACGTCGCCGCGCGCCACACCGGCCTCTCCCAGGACCTCCTCCACCAGCTCCGCGGCCGTGTCGAGCCCGGTCTCGGCCGAATCGTCCGTCCTCATCGGCCGCTCCGCCGACGCGAGGATGGTGTGGCTCAGGTCCGCCGCGGCCACCCGCAGGTGGCGCTTGCCGAAGTCGACGCCCAGAGCGGTCCCCGCAGCGCGGCTGAACGACAGCAGCCGCGGCGGCCGGCCGCCCTGCGGGGACGCGCCCGCGCCGTCCTCCCGCTCCTCGAGCATGCCCTCGTCCTGGAGCTGGCCCACGATGCTCGCGACGGTGGTGCGCGAGAGCCGCGTGCGGCGGGCCAGCTCGGCGCGGCTCGCCGCCCCCGCCTCGCGGAGCGCGGCCACCACCCTCGCGCGGTTGCGCTCGCGACGTACGTCCGGGCCCGGGGCCACGGGCGGAATATGCGCAAAGCAGTACAGGTTTGTCAAGAACTAACCATTTCTGCGCTCATCGAGAGCGAACTAGCGCACATTTTGTGCATTTCCCAGTCGCCGTTTAGCTCGTCTGACGCCTGGGTATCGCCGCAAGTGGCCATCGGCCTGAACGCGGTTACCGCCACGAGCGGCCGCGGTGATCGAACGGAATGATCGGCAGCAGGAGGGGGAGAGCATGAGCGGCAGCAGGGTCAAGGCGGCAATCGGCGCGGCGGTGGTCGCCCTGGCTGTCGGAGTCGCAGGCGGCGCTGGTGTGATCGCCCAGACCGAGGACTCGCGCGACGAAGCCGCGCGTCAGCCGGCCCGCGGACAGTCCGACCGCGACATCGAACGCCGGGTGAACCGCCTGCTCTCCCGCATGACGCTCCAGGAGAAGCTCCAGCAGGTCACGCTGCGGCCGGACTTCATGGTCACCGAGGACGACGTCAGGAACGGCCTCGGCGCCGTCCTCAGCGAGACCCGGCCCGCACGCATCCGGGAGCTCCAGGAGATCGCCGTAGAGGAGTCCCGCCTGGGCATCCCGCTCCTCTTCGCCTTCGACACGATCCACGGCTTCCGCACGATCTTCCCGATCCCACTCGGCACCGGGGCGAGCTTCGACCCAGAGGTGGCCTTCGAGGACGCCAAGTACGGCGCGCGCGAGTCGGCCGCGGTCGGGCTCAAGCAGACGTACGCCCCGATGGTCGACGTCTCGCACGAGCCCCGCTGGGGCCGGATCGCGGAGGCCGCGGGTGAGGATCCGTTCCTCAACTCGGTGTTGGCCGTCGCCCGCGTGAGGGGCACCCAGGGAAGCGACTACAGCGACGAGGAGAAGCTGGTCGCGAGCCCCAAGCACCTCGTGGCGTACGGCGAGCCGGAGGCGGGCCGCGACTACAACACCACCGACCTGTCGGAACAGCGGCTGCGCAACCTGTACCTGCCGCCGTTCAAGGCGGCCGTCAAGGCCGGCGCCGACACCGCCATGTGCTCGTTCAACGCGATCAACGGCGTGCCCGGCTGCGGCAACCACTACACGATGACGGAGATTCTCAAGCGCGAGTGGGGCTTCGACGGTTTCATCGAGAGCGACTGGACCGCCGTCGCCGAGCTGCGCGCCTGCCCGCCGAGGAACCCCGACGCGGGTGAATGCGGCCACGGCGTCGCCGCCGACGGGCCCGCAGCCGCTGCGCTCGCATTCAACGCGGGCGTGGACTCCGAGATGACCAGCACGTTCATGCGCGACTTCGGGGCCCAGCTCATCTCCCAGGGCCTCGTCTCGATGAGCCGGTTGAACGACGCGGTGCGCCGGATCCTCCGGGTCAAGTTCCGTGCAGGCCTGTTCGAGAACCCGTACGCGCCGTACGAGCCGGCGGAGGCGGAGGCCCAGATGTTGCGTCCCGACGCGGTCGAGGCCGCGCGCCGCGCGGCCGGCCGGTCGATGGTCCTGCTGCAGAACGAGGGCTCGGTGCTGCCGTTCGATCCCGCGAAGAGCACCGCCGTGATCGGGCCGCTCGCCAGGAACCAGCACGACATGCTCGGCCCGTGGTGGGGCCGGGGCGAGGACAGGGACGTCGTCACGGTCTTCGACGGCATCGACGAGCAGAACACTGCACCTACGACGTATGCCGAGGGCTGCAAGCTGTCCAATACCGAGGTCCCGCACACGGATCCCGAGGGGTGTGGCTCGGACGCCGGCTTCGCGGAGGCAGTGGCCGTCGCGCAGGCCGCCGACCAGGTCGTGCTGGCCCTGGGCGAGACACGGGAGATGAGCGGCGAGGCCAACGCGCGGAGCAAGATCGACCTCCCGGGCTTGCAGGAGGAGCTGATCCGGCGGATCCGGGCCGCCAACCCCGGCAAGCCGATCGCGGTGGTGCTGTTCAACGGCCGCCCGCTGGGGCTCGAGGACATCGTGAACGATGCGCCCGCGATCCTCGAGGCGTGGTTCCCGGGCGTGCAGGCCGGCCCCGCCGTGGCGGACGTGGTGTTCGGCAAGGTCAACCCGGGCGGCAAGCTGCCCGTTTCGTTCCCGTACCGGGTCGGCCAGGTGCCGATCTACTACAACCACGAGCCCACCGGGCGGCCGTGCAACAAGGAGATCAAGTGGAACTCACAGCACCGTGACATCCCGAGCTGCGACCCGCTGTTCGTGTTCGGGCATGGGCTCAGCTACACGACGTTCGAGGTTTCGAACCTCTCGCTGAGCTCCTCGTCGGTCTCGCGCCGCGGCAGCCTCACGGCGTCCGTCAACGTGACCAACACGGGCAGCCGCAGGGGCGACGAGGTCGTGCAGCTCTACATCAACGACCCGGTGGCGAGCATCTCCCAGCCCGTGCGGCGCCTGCGCGGATTCGAGCGCGTCACGCTCGATCCGGGCCAGTCGCGCACGGTCACGTTCAGGCTCGACTCGAGCGACTTCGGCTTCTACGACAACCGCGGCAGGTTCGTCGTGGAGCCCGGTCGGATCGACGTCTACGCCGGCAACAGCTCTAAGGCGGACTTGATGCAGTCCTTCACAGTGCGCTGATGGGCTGGCGGCTGGCCGCCATCACGCTCGTGCTGCTGGTCTCGGTCGCGCCCCCGGCGGGCGCGGCCGGGACCGCCCCCGGCGCCCGCGACTCAAAGGAGTGCAGATGATGCTGCTGCTGCGAAACCTCGTCGCCGCGGCGTGCGCCGCGCTGCTGCTTGCCGCACCCGCGTCCGCTTCGGGAGGCCCACTCGAGCGCTACGCCGCCGACACCTGGCGCTCGTTCG
>Ga0081538_10000988_pt1 | contig 30153 bp, 29 predicted proteins | sample TabmetS5T2R1_FD_71022 | JGI IMG/M metagenome (GOLD analysis project Ga0081538, IMG submission 71022) | Tabebuia heterophylla rhizosphere microbial communities from the University of Puerto Rico - S5T2R1 | ecosystem: Host-associated > Plants > Roots > Rhizosphere ...
CGACCTCACCCTGTGCCGGCTCACCCCCGACGTGGTCTACGACCAGATGGTCGGCGCCGGCGTCGCCCGCAAGCTGGTGTTCTCCTGGATGGGCAACCCGGGGGTCGGGTCGCTGCACGCCATCCGCCGCCGCGTCGAGCACCAGGACCCGGCGCCGCTGGAGCTGGAGGAGTACTCCCACTTCGGCATGGTCGGCCGCTACGCCGCCGGTGCCGCCAACCTGCCGTTCTGGCCGCTGCGGTCCTACTTCGAGACCGACCTGCCGCGGGTCAACCCCAACATCCGCCCGGTCGCCTCGCCGTTCGGCGGCGAGCCGGTGTTCGCGGTGCCGCCGCTCAACCCCGACGTGGCCGTGGTCCACGCCCAGCGCGCCGACCGGCACGGCAACACCCAGATCTGGGGGCTCACCGGCTGCCAGAAGGAGGCCGCCTTCGCCGCCGCCCGGGTGATCGTGGTGGTCGAGGAGCTGGTCGACGAGGAGGTCGTCCGCGCCGACCCGAACCGGACCCTGATCCCCGGCATCAAGGTCGACGCGGTGGTGGTCTGCCCCCGCGGCGCCCACCCCTCCTACGCCCAGGGCTACTACGACCGCGACAACCGCTTCTACCTGGAGTGGGACGCGATCAGCCGCGACCAGGAGCGGCTGGCGGCGTGGCTGGACGAGTGGGTCCACGGCACCACCGGCCACCAGCAGTACGTCGCCAAGCTCGGCGAGGCGCGCTGGGCCGCGCTCACCCCCGCGCCGGCGCCGTCCGGCGCGGTCGACTACGGGGATTATCGGACGACCTAATCGTTGTCGAGCCCGACAGTCCCGCGTTGGTCGATGGCCGCGGTGAGGCGACGGGTTGCCGGGCCAGCACCCGCGAGGCGGGTGATCAGCATGCCCTTCAGGATTGAAGGCCGAACTGATGTTCGATATAGTGCGATATCCGCAGACCAGTCGATCACGACCTGGAGGACGACGAGCTATGCGGCTGGCTCAGGTAGAGCCGCAGGCATCAAAGGCGGAGATGCGATGTCGCGCCCGTAGGGCGCGCTTGTATCTCGGCGGCGCCGAGGACGCCATACTCGAGAAGCAGGCGCACACCGCGCGAGCGCTGTGGAACCTGCTGCACGAGTGGTACACCTGCCGCGACGGCGGCATCGCCAAGCGCCCTTCGTTGGCGGAGATCGACCGTCAGCTCCGCGAGGCCCGCACCAACCCCCTGCCCGGCTGGGAGTGGCTCGCCCTGCTGCCCGCCCAGGCCACTCAACAGGTGTTGAGGACCTACCTGAACGCTTGGGATCGCTGCTACAGAGGCGTGTCGAGACGGCCGAAGTTCAAGCAGCGCAGCCGGCAGATGGCCGTGGATGTTCCCCAGGCCTCCCAGCTCGGCGTCGTTCGTGTCAACCGCCGCTGGGGGGAGGTCTCTATCCCCCTTGTCGGGCGGGTGCGGTTCCGCTGGACCGGTGATCTGCCAGGTGCTTCTCGCGATTGTCCTGGCCGGATCACCGGCGCGCGGGTTGTCAGGAACCCGCTTGGTTGGCACATCTGCTTCCGGATCGAGGAACCCGCCCTCAAGGTTCCGCCAAACCCTGGTGCGCCCGTCGGAATCGACCTCGGAGTGGTACACACCATCGCCCTATCCGATGGCCGCAACCTGAACATGCCGGCGCTGCTCAGCAAGGGCGAGCAGCGCCGGCTTCGGAAGCTCGAGCTGCAGGCCGCCCGCCGCCGAGCAGCCCGCCACGCTGGCATCGGCAAGCCCGGCACGCCGATGTCGAAGCGGGAGCATCGCTCTTACGAGCAGATGGCCAAGTTGCGAGCCCGCCAGGCCCGCCGCCGCGAGGACTGGCTGCACAAGACCACCACCGATCTCGCCAAGAGCCACGGCCTGGTCGCAGTGGAGGACATCAAGATCACCAACATGACCCGCTCCGCACGCGGCACCCTCCAGCACCCTGGTAGGAACGTTCGCGCCAAGGCTAGGCTGAACCGCTCGATCCTCGGCATGGCCTGGGGCAGGGCGGTGTGGATGCTCGCATACAAGTGTCCCGACTACGGCGGCGAGTTGACCAAGGCGCCGGCTGCCTACTCGTCGCAGACCTGCGCCGAGTGTGGGCAGGTCGCGGCCGAGAGCCGGCGAAGCCGCGAGCGGTTCTGCTGTGTGGCCTGTGGACATGCCGTGCCAGCGGACACGAACGCGGCGCGGGTGCTGTTGCAGCGTGGACTTGCCGCCCGTAGCGGCACTGCCTCAGGGTATGGGGTGGCTGGACGCGGAGCCTTGGCCGCTGGTCGGGGCTGTGAAACGTCAACCAACCGTGGAAGCCAGCGTGTGAGAGCTTCTGGATGCCAAGGGGACTACCGGTGATGGGCCCGCGCGACTGGTCGCCGGCGGAGATGCTGGTGGTCGCCGGCGCGCGGGCGCTCCAGGGGCGGCGGGTGTGCTTCGTCGGCATCGGCCTGCCGAACATCGCGGTGGCGCTGGCGCAGCGGACCGTCGCGCCCGGGATCGAGCTGATCTACGAGTCGGGCGTGTACGGCGCCCGTCCCGCCCGGCTGCCGCTGTCGATCGGCGACCCCTGCCTGGTCACCGGCGCGACCGCGGCGATGAGCATGGTGGAGCTGTTCCAGTACTACCTGCAGGGCGGGCTGGTCGACGTCGGCTTCCTGGGCGCCGCGCAGCTGGACCGCTTCGGCAACATCAACACCACCGTGATCGGCGAGTACCAGCGGCCCAAGGTGCGGCTGCCCGGCTCGGGCGGGGCCTGCGAGATCGCCATCAACGCCCGCGAGGTGTTCATCCTGATGCGGCAGTCGGCGCGGTCGTTCGTCGAGCGGATCGACTTCCGCACCAGCCCCGGCAACCTCGGCGGCGCCGCCCTGCGGGCCGCGCAGGGCTGGCAGGGGCGGGGGCCGTCGGTGGTGGTCACCGACCTGGGCCGCTACGGCTTCGACGAGCACACCGGCGAGATGCGCCTGAAGGCCGTCCACCCGGGGGTGGGCGTCGAGGAGGTCCGCGCCGCCACCGGCTGGGAGCTGCAGGTCGCCGGCGACCTGGTGACCACCCCCGACCCGACCCCGGAGGAGCTGCGCCTGGTCCGCGAGGAGCTCGACCCGCAGGGCGTGTACGTGAAGCGATGAGCCGACAAAGCCACGTCTTCGCGCGCGGCAGCGGGCTGCCGCGGGTGGCGCGGGCCAGCGGCTGCGAGCTCTGGGACGACCAGGGGCGCCGCTACCTGGACGGCGCGGGCGGCGCGATCGTGGTCGGCATCGGCCACGGGGTCGCCTCGGTCGCCGACGCGATCCGCGAGCAGGCGGCCAGGATCGCCTACGCCCACGGGACCGCGTTCACCTCCGAGGCGCTGGAGGCCTACGCCGCCGAGCTGGCGGCGCTGGTGCCGGTCGACGACGCCCGCGCCTACCCGGTGTCGGGCGGCGCCGAGGCGGTCGAGACCGCCCTGAAGATGGCCCGCGCCTACCACCTGGCCCGCGGCGAGGACCGCCACCGGGTGATCGCCCGGTGGGGCAGCTACCACGGCAACACCCGCGGGGCGCTGGACGCCTCCGGGCGGGCGTCGCTGCGGGCGCCCTACCTGCCGTGGCTCGGCCAGGCCAGCCACACGCTGGCCCCCTACGAGTACCGCTGCGGCTTCGCCGGCAGCCACCCGGAGGGCTGCGGCGCCCGCTACGCCGACGCCCTCGAGCGGGAGATCCTGGCGGCCGGTCCCGGCACGGTGGCGGCGTTCGTGGCCGAGCCGGTCGCCGGCGCCGCCCTCGGCGCCGCGGTCCCGCCCGACGACTACTGGCCGGCGGTCGCCGAGGTCTGCCGGCGCCACGGGGTGCTGCTGGTCGCCGACGAGGTGATGACCGGCTTCGGCCGCACCGGCCGCTGGTTCGCCTGCGACCACTGGGGCGTGCGCCCCGACGTCCTGGTGCTGGCCAAGGGCGCCGCCTCCGGCTACTGGCCGCTGGGCCTGGCGGTGGCCTCCGGCGAGGTCCACGACACCATCGCCCGCAGCGGCTTCACCCACGGCCTGACCTACAGCCACCACGTGGTCGGCGCGGCGGCCGGGCGGGAGGTGCTGCGGGTGCTGCGCGAGCGGCGGCTGGTCGAGGCCGCCGAGGCGCAGGGCAAGCGGCTGCGGGCCGGCCTGGAGGCCCGCCTCGGCGACCACCCGGCCGCCGGCGACGTCCGCGGCCTCGGCCTCATGCTCGCCGTCGAGCTGGTCGCCGACCGCACCACCAAGGCCCCGTTCCCCCGCAACCAACGGGTGGCCGAGCGGGTGGTCGCCGCCGCCCGCGCCCGCGGCCTGCTGCTCTACTGGTCGACCGGCTGCGCCGACGGCACCAACGGCGACCTGGTCATGCTCGGCCCCCCGCTGGTGGTCACCGACCCCGAGGTCGACGAGATGGCCGACCTCACCGCCACCGCGATCGAGGCGACAACCCCCGCCTGACCGAGCCCGCCCACCCGGGCCGCGGCAGCCCGCGCCGAGGCCGCGGCCGCCCGACCCGGAGCGCGGCGCCCGACCCGGGCCCGCACGCAGGGGACTCGACCCGCACCGCGGCACCCGACCCGCACGCGGCGCCCCACGCCACCCCAAACGCACCGTGACCACCCCAAGCTTGGGGTTTGGGGGGAATGCAGGGGGGCGGAGCCCGCCGCAACTGTGGGAGCATGGACCGCGCCAGGGTGGGACCTGGGGCGGCGAGGGAGCGCGTGGCGGAATCGAGGCGGTCGGGGCGGCGTCGGCCGCCGCAGCCCTGGAGGGTTGCGCTGCCGGTGGTGGCCGCCGCCGGGCTGCTGGCGGTGGTGGCGATGGGCAGCCGCCGCGGGCCGCTCGGCCGCGGCGAGGGCCGGCCCACCTACCCGGCCGACCTGGTCGACACCCTGCTGGCGTTGCTGCTGGTGGGCGGGCTGGCCGCGGGGGTGCTCGCGGTGATCGCGCTCCTGCCCGACCAGCGCCTGCGCACCCCGAGGGCCCGGCGGGGCGGCCTCCTCTCGGTGCTGCTGCCGCTGGCGCTGGTGCTGGTGGTGTGGCTGTTCCGCGAGCCGCTCGGGTTGCTCGGCGACCTGGCGGGCGGGCCGCCGCCGACCAGCATCCCACCGGACCCGGCCGCCACCGCCGCGGCCGAGCCGCCGCGGGCCGATCCCGGCGTGGTGCCGGTGCTGGTGGCCGGCGTGGCGGTGTTGGCGATGGCCGGGATCGTCGTCGGGCAGCTGCTGGCCGAGCGCCGCCGCCGCGGGCCGCCGCGGACGCCGGCCGAGCTGCTGGTGGAGCTGCTCGACGACACCCTGGACGACGTCGAGCGGGAGCCGGACCCCCGCCGGGCGGTGATCGCCGCCTGGGCGCGGATGGAACGGGGCCTGGCCGCCGCCGGCCTGCCGCGGCGGGCGTCGGAGGCGCCGTTGGAGTACGCCGGCCGGGTGCTGGCGACCGCCGCCGATCCCGCTCCGGCCGGCCCTCCCGTCCCACCGGGGCACCCCCCTGGGGTTCCCCGGACCCCTCCGGCCGGCCCACCGGGGCACCCGGTCGGGGGGGTTGCGGGGGGCGGAGCCCCCCGCAGTCGTGGGGTTCCCCGGACCCCTCCGGTCCGGCCGGCGTCGGTGCGGCGGCTCACCGACCTGTTCGAGCGCGCCAAGTTCAGCCACCACACCATCGACCGCGCCATGCGCGACGAGGCGGTCGCGGCGTTGCGGGCGGTCCGCGCCGACCTGGCGGCGGCCGTGCGCGCCGACCAGCGCGCGGACGCCGCGGCGGCGGGGGCGGCCCGCCGATGACCTGGCCGCTGGTCCGCGCCGGGACGCTGGCGGTCGCCGCCACCCTGGCCATGGTCGCCACGGTGCAGCTCGCCCCGGCGCGCGGGCCGCTGGCGGTCGCCGCCTGGCTGCTGCTGCTCGGCGTCCTCGCCGTGCGGCTGCTGCTCCGCTGGCTCCAGCTGGCGTTCCCGCGACCGCGGCCGTCGCCGTTCGACGCCGCCCTGACCGACCGGCCGGCGCCGCCGAGGCCTCCGGCGGAGCTGGACCGCCTCGCCCGGCTGCTCACCCTCTCCAGCGCCAGCGCCCTGCACGCCCACCTGCGGCTGCGGCCGGAGCTGCGGCCGCTCGCCGCCGACCGGCTCGCCTGGTGGAGCGGGGTCGACCTGGACGCCGACCCGGCCGCGGCCCGGGCCGCCCTCGGCGAGGCGGCCTGGGCGCTGGTCCGGCCCGACCCCGGCGAGCCGCCCGACCGGGACGCGCCCGGCGCGCCGGCGACCGCGCTGGCCGAGGCCGTCGCCGCCCTCGAACGGCTGGCCGAGCCGGGCCACGCGGCCGCGCGGCCCGCGCCCGCAGGGACGGCCCGCCGGGCCGGTGGGCCACCCGGCCGGCCCGGGCCCGAGGAGCTGCCCCGGTCCGAGGGGCTGGCGCGGTGAGCGTGCTCGAGGTCGGGCGGCTCGCCGGGCGGGTGCTCGACGAGGTCGAGCGGGCGGTGGTCGGCAAGCGCGAGGCGCTGGAGCTGGTCCTGCTCGGCCTGCTGGCCGACGGGCACGTCCTGCTGGACGACTTCCCCGGCCTGGCCAAGACCCTGATCGCGCGGTCGTTCGCGCAGGTCACCTCGCTGCGCTTCGCGCGGGTGCAGTTCACCCCCGACCTGATGCCGTCCGACGTGACCGGCTCGTCGATCTACAACCAGCGCCTCGGCGACTTCGAGTTCCGGCCCGGCCCGGTGTTCACCAACCTGCTGCTCGGCGACGAGATCAACCGCTCGCCGCCCAAGACGCAGGCGGCGCTGCTGGAGGCCATGCAGGAGCGGCAGGTGACGATCGACGGGGTCACCCGGCCGCTGGAGCGGCCGTTCCTGGTGGTCGCCACCCAGAACCCGATCGAGTACGAGGGCACCTACCCGCTGCCGGAGGCGCAGCTGGACCGCTTCCTGCTGCGGCTGTCGGTCGGCTACCCCTCGCCGGACGCGGAGTGGCGGATGCTGGAGCGCCGCCTGGAGCGGACCAGCGACGAGCTGGAGCTGGCACCGGTGGCGACCCCGGCCGACCTGCTGGCGATGCAGCAGGCGGTCGAGGAGGTGCACGTGGCCGCCAGCGTCGGCCGCTACATGGTGGAGCTGGTCGGCGCGACCCGGGCCAGCCCACGGGTCCAGGTCGGCGCCAGCCCGCGCGGCACCCTCGCCCTGCTCAAGGTGTCGAGGGCCAAGGCGGCCATGGCCGGCCGCGACTTCGTCACCCCCGAGGACGTCAAGGCGGTGGCGGTGCCGGCGCTGGCCCACCGGCTCATCCTCCGCCCCGAGCTGTGGGTGCGCCGGGTGCGCACCGAGGACGTCGTCGCCGAGCTGCTCGGGCAGGTGCCGACCCCGCCGCCGGAGGCGGAGCCGCTGCGGGCGGGGGGGAGCAGGGCACCCCGGTGACGCGGCGGCCGACGCGGAAGATCGGCGCCTACGCCGGGGTGGCGGCGGTCGCCCTGCTCGCCGGGCTCGCGCTCGGCCGCCCGGAGCCGGTCGCGGTCGCCGCGCCGCTGGCGCTGCTGGTGGTCGCCGGGCTGGCGGCGGCCCGCGACCCGGAGCTGGAGGTCGACGCCACCGTCGACCACGACCGGGCGATCGTCGGCGACGAGGTGACCGTCGAGCTGCGCCTGCGCGCGCAGGTCGCCGTCGACCGGCTGGAGCTGCTGCTGGTGGTGCCGCCCGGCCTGGAGGGACCGTCCGGGGCGGCGCGGCCGTGGGCCGTGGCGCTGCGGCTGGGCGCCGGGGAGGAGCGGACCATCCCGGTCACCCTCACCTGCCGCCGCTGGGGTGCCTACCGGCTCGGCAACGTGCTGCTGCGCGCCCACGACCGCTTCCGGCTGCTCACCTGGGAGCAGCAGCTGGACCGGCGCGTGCCCCTCAAGGTGTTCCCCGAGCCGCAGGCGCTGCGGGCGCTGGTGCGCCCGTTCGAGACCCAGGTGTCGACCGGCAGCCAGGTGTCCCGCCACCGGGGCGAGGGCATCGAGTTCGCCGACATCCGCCCGTTCCTGCCTGGCGACCGGCCCCGGTCGATCAACTGGCGCGCCACCGCCCGCCGCGGCACGCCCTGGGTCAACGAGCGCCACCCGGAACGCTCCACCGACGTCGTGCTGTTCCTCGACAGCTTCGTGGACGTGCGGGGGGAGCGCGCCTCCACCCTCGACCTGGCGGTCGGCGCGGCCGCCTCCCTGGCCGCCGCCTACCTGCGCCGCCGCGACCGGGTCGGCCTGGTCGGCTTCGGCGGGTTCGTGCAGTGGCTGCGGCCGGGCAGCGGCCACGCCGCCCTCTACCGGCTGCTGGACACGCTCATGGAGACCCAGGTGTTCGCCACCGTCGCGTGGAAGGGGATCCGCCACCTGCCGCCGCGGACGCTGCCGCCCAAGGCGCTGGTCGTCGCGCTCACCCCGCTGCTGGACGAGCGCGCCGTGGCGGCGCTGTTCGACCTGCTGGCCCGTGGCTACGACCTGGCGGTGGTGGAGGTCTCGCCGCTGGCGGCCGCGGCCGGCGACGCCGGCGGGTGGGAGCCGCCGCTGGCGCGGCGGCTGTGGGCGCTGGAGCGGGAGACGCTGCGCCACCGCTACCAGCGGTTGGGCGCCGCGGTGGTCGAGTGGACCGAGGGGGTGCACCTGCAGCAGGTGCTGCTGGAGGTGGAGGCGAGCCGCCGCCACGCCCGGCTGGCGACCGGGGCGGGCCGGTGACCGGGGTGGTCGGCTGCCGGCTGGCCGCGGTGGCGGTCGCCGCCGCGCTGGCGCTGGCGCCGCTCGCCCAGGTCCCCGGGCCGCTGCGGCCGGCGCTCGGCTGCCTGGCCGCCGCGGCCCTGCTGCTGGCCGCCGGGGCCGCCTGGCGGCTGGGGCCGCTGCTCGCCCCGGCGCTGCTGGCGCTGCTGGCCGGGCACGTGGTGGTGCTGCTGCTCCGGGACGGGCGGGTCGATGCCGCCGCGCCGCTGGTGGGTGCCGGCCTGCTGCTCTACGCGGAGCTGGCCTGCTGGGCGCAGGAGCGGCGGCCGGCGGTCCGCGACGAGCCGGAGGTCACCCGCGCCCGGGTCGCCGTCCTGGCCGCCAGCGCCGCCGGCGCGCTCGGCCTCGGCGCGGCGGTGCTGCTGGCCGCCGGCGTGCCGGGCGGGGGCGGCCTGACGCGCCTGGCGGTCGGCGTGGCCGCCGCCACGCTCACCCTCGGCCTGGTCGCGACCGTCGCCCGCCGCACCGCCACCCGCCCCCGCCCGCCGGGGTGAAGGCCGCACGGCGGACGCCTTGGGGAGGCGACCGGCACGGCGGCGCGGCGCGCTCGTCGGTGGGGCGCGGCGCGGCCGACCACGCCCGCGGCCAGCCCCTTGGTCGCCTCGAGGTGCGGGCCTAGGCGGCCTGGTCGGGACGGTCGCGGCCGGAGGGGTCGGTGGGCGGCCGCCGTGGCGTGCTCGGCACGCGCGCCTGCGCCTGGTTCTTCAGGTCGACCGCGCGGCTCCGCACCCACGCCAGCGCCCGCTTGGCCCAGGAGAACTCCCTGGAGAGCACGATCAGCCCCAGCAGGACCGTGGCGATCCCCGGGCCCGGCAGCACCATCATCGCGGCCCCGGCGACCAGCAAGGCGACCCCGACGACGAAGACCACGCCGCGCCGGGCGAACCGCGCCAGCACGCGCATCATCGGTTCCAGCAGCGGCACCCCCTTCCCGCTCCCGACCAGGGTACCAGGCGCCGCCGTCAAGCCCGGGTAACGGCGCCTGCCAGGGCCGCCCCTGACGCCGCCCGCCCGCCCCGGTATGCTGCCGCTCGTCCGGGCCCGGTCGTCGCGGCGCAGCGGAGGAGGCCGGCACATGGGTGGCGGGGAATACTGGAACCCGAAGACGGAGACCATGGCCCGCGACGAGCTGGCCGCCCTGCAGCTCCACAAGCTGCGGCGGCTGTGCCAGTGGGCCGCCGCCCGCAGCCCCTTCTACCAGCGCAGCTTCCGCGAGGCCGGGTTCGAGCCCGAGCAGCTCCGCAGCCTCGACGACCTGCGCCGCCTGCCGCTGCTGACCCGCGACCAGTGGATGGCGTCGCAGGCCGAGCGGCCCCCGTTCGGCCTGCTGCCGGTCGCCGGCCGCGACGCCGCGATCCGCTGGCACACCACCTCCGGCACCACCGGCCGGGAGCCGATCCGGGTGCTCGACAGCGCCAAGGACTGGGCCTGGCAGGCGGAGATGTGGTGCTACGGGCTGTGGGGCTTCGGGGTGCGCCCGTCCGACGTCGCCTACGTCGCCTTCGGCTACGGCTCGTTCATCGGCTTCTGGGGCCTGCACTACGGCATGGAGAAGCTCGGCGCGCTGAACGTCCCCGGCGGCGCCCAGCCGACCGAGAACCGCGTCAAGCAGATCGTGGACTTCGGCGCCACGGTGGTCGCCTCCACCCCGACCTACGCGCTGCGCCTGGCCCAGGAGGCCGAGCGGCTCGGCGTCGACCTGGCCGCCAGCCCGGTGCAGCGGCTGATCCTCTCCGGCGAGCCGGCCGGGTCGATCCCCCAGACCAAGGCGCTGATCGAGCGGCTGTGGGGCGCCAAGGCCGGCGACACCGCCGGCATGACCGAGATCGGCACCATCATGATCTTCGAGTGCGCCCACCAGCCGGGCGGCACCCACATCATCGAGGACCACTTCATCGAGGAGGTCGTCGACCCCGCCGGCGGCGAGCCGGTGGGCTACGGCGAGCAGGGCGAGCGGGTGGTCACCTCCTTCGGCCGCGGCATCATCCCGCTGCTGCGCTACCGCACCGCCGACCTGGTCGCCAAGGTGCCGGCCTCCCGCTGCACCTGCGGGCGCGGCTTCGACCTGTACGAGGGCGGCATCCTCGGCCGGGTCGACGACATGAAGCTGGTGCGGGGCACCAACGTCTACCCGCGGGCGGTGGAGGGGATCGTGCGGGAGCTCGCCAGCGTCGAGGAGTTCCAGCTCCTGCTCACCCGCGAGGGCCACTTCGACCGCATCGCGCTGCGGGTCGAGCCGGCCGCCGGCACCAGCGACGAGGCCTGGGCCGAGATGGCCGAACGGCTCGGCAAGGCGCTCGCCGAGGCCCACGAGGGGCTGCGCTTCGAGGTCGAGCGGGCCGCCGACGGCGAGCTGCCCCGCTTCGAGCTGAAGGCACGGCGGACCGTCGACCGGCGCGACCAGCCGGTCGGAGCCTGAGGAGCGTGACCATGAGCACCAACACCGACCTGCTCGGCCGGCCCACCACCCCCGTCGAGGACGAGCTGCTCGGGCTGTACCGCCGCTGCAAGGCGCTGCTGGGCCGCGAGGACCTGGCGCCCTGCGCGGCGGCCGGGGTCCGCGCCGCCACGGTCGGGCTGTGGAACGTCGTCAACGACCTCGGCCTGGACCACGAGCAGCTCATCGACCTGGGCGCCTGACACCCGGAGGAGGCTCACCCATGCCCGACGCCGTCCAGCAGCTGGTGGCAGCCCTGGCCACCGGAGAGGTCGAGGTCGTCGACCTCACCCAGCCGCTCTCGGAGCAGACCCCGATCCTGCGGCTGCCCGAGCCGTTCGCGAACACCCCGCGGTTCCGGCTGCGGGAGCTGTCACGCTACGACGACCGCGGCCCGGCGTGGTACTGGAACGCCTTCGAGGGCGGCGAGCACACCGGCACCCACCTCGACGCGCCGATCCACTGGGTGACCGGCCAGCAGCTGGACGACGTCGCGCAGGTCCCGCCCCGCCGGCTGGTCGGCCCGGCGGTGGTGATCGACCACGCCGCCGAGGTCGCCAAGGACCCCGACCACCTGCTGCGCGTCGAGGACGTGGAGGCCTTCGAGGCCGAGCACGGCCCGCTGCCCGACGGCGGCTGGCTGCTGTACCGCACCGGCTGGGACGCGCGCGCCGACGACGAGGACGCCTTCCTCAACGCCGACCAGGCCGGCCCGCACACCCCCGGGGTCGCCGCCGACTGCGCCCGCTGGCTGGCAGAAGAGCGACCGATCGTCGGGCTGGGGGTGGAGACGGTCGGCACCGACGCCGGCGCCGCCGGCGGCTTCGACCCGCCGTTCCCCTGCCACAGCTACCTGCTCGGCGCCGGCAAGTACGGGCTCACCCAGCTGGCCAACCTGGCGCGGCTGCCGGCCACCGGCGCGCTGCTGGTGGCGGCGCCGCTGAGGATCGTCCGCGGCTCCGGCAGCCCCGCCCGCGTCCTCGCCCTGGTCCCGCGGGCCACGGCGTGACACCCGGGCGCCGAGCGAGGTCGGCCCCCGGCGGCTGCCTCGCCGCTGGTTAGCCGGGCAGCGCGTCCAGGAAGGGGTCGACCGCGGCGTCGTTCTCGGCCATCCCCCAGACCTCGGTCGCCTTCCCGTCCTTGACGTGGAAGACCTGCACGTACTTCCACTCGGCGCTCGACCCGTCCGCCGCCGAGGCCGAGGCCGACCCCAGCACCACGACGTGGTCGTCGTTGCCCAGGATGTCGTGGATCTCCGCCGACGTCGGCCCGCCGGTGGCCTGGGCCTGGCGGGCGAAGTACTCCAGCACCTTCGCCTTGCCCTGGTACGCCCCGGCCCACTTGCTGTCGCCGCCGACGTGCCAGACCACGTCGTCGGCCAGGTGCTCGTCCATCCAGGCCGTGTCGCCCCGCCCGAAGGCCTCGAAGCCCTCGCGGACGACGGTGACGTTGGGATGCTCGTGCTGGGTCATGACGACTTCCTTTCGCAGGTGGCCCCTACCTGGACGGCGGGAGTCTACCGTGGGCCCCGTCGGGCCGCGATTTCGGCGAGAATCCCCACATGCGGGTTTCGGCGAAGGCGGAGTACGCGGTGCGGGCGGTGGCCGAGCTGGCGGCGGCCGGCAAGGGGCCGCTCAAGGGCGACCGCATCGCGGAGGCGCAGGGCATCCCGCTGAAGTTCCTGGAGAACATCCTGGCCGAGCTGCGCCACGCCGGCATCGTGCAGAGCCAGCGCGGCGCCGAGGGCGGCTACTGGCTGGCGGTCCCGCCCTCGGAGGTCACCCTGGCCGACGTGATCCGGGTGGTGGACGGGCCGCTGGCCAACGTCCGCGGCGCGCGCCCGGAGACGGTGGAGTACGGCGGCGCCGCCAGCCACCTGCCCGACGTCTGGATCGCGGTGCGGGTCAGCCTCCGCAGCGTGCTGGAGCGGGTCACCCTGGCCGACCTGGTCGCCGGCACCCTGCCGGCCGAGGTGCGCGACCTCACCGAGGTGCCCGACGCGTGGCAGTCGCGCTCCACCGCCCTGGCGCCGCCGCCGCGGCGGCCGGTGCGGCCGCGGGACGGGCCCTGAGCCGCCGGCCGGCTACTGGAAGGCGTTGAGGCCGGTGAGGGCCTGGCCGAGGATCAGGCTGTGGACCTCGCTGGTGCCCTCGTAGGTGAGCACCGACTCCAGGTTGTTGGCGTGGCGGATCACCGGGTACTCCAGCGTCACCCCGTTGGCGCCCAGGATGGTGCGGGCGGTCCGGGCGATCTGGAGCGCCTCCCTGACGTTGTTGAGCTTGCCGAGGCTGACCTGCTCGCCGCTGAGCCGGCCCTCGTCCTTCATCCGGCCCAGGTGCAGCGCCAGCAGCGTGCCCTTGGACAGCTCGACCAGCATGTCGGCCAGCTTCTGCTGGGTCAGCTGGAAGCCGCCGATCGGCCGGTCGAACTGCACCCGGGTCCTGGCGTACTCCAGCGCGCTGGCGAAGCAGGCCCTGGCCGCGCCCATCGCGCCCCAGACGATGCCGTAGCGGGCCTCGTTCAGGCACGCCAGCGGCCCGCGCATGCCCTGGGCCTCGGGCAGCACGGCGTCGGCGGGCAGCCGGCAGCCCTCCAGCACCAGCTCGGAGGTGACCGACGCCCGCAGCGACAGCTTCCGTTCGATGTCGCGGGTGGAGAAGCCGGGGGCGTCGGTGGGGACCAGGAAGCCCCGCACCCCCTCCTCGGCGCGCGCCCAGACCACCGCGAGGTCGGCGATGCCGCCGTTGGTGATCCACATCTTGGTGCCGTCCAGCACCCAGTCGCCGCCGGGGTCGCGGCGGGCGCTGGTCCGCATCCCGGCGGGGTTGGAGCCGAAGTCCGGCTCGGTGAGCCCGAAGCAGCCGACCACCTCGCCGGCCGCCATCGGCGGCAGCCACCGCTGCTTCTGCTCCTCCGAGCCGTACTTCCAGATCGGGAACATCGCCAGCGACCCCTGCACCGAGGCGAAGCTGCGCAGGCCGCTGTCGCCGGCCTCCAGCTCCAGGCAGGCCAGGCCGTAGGCGACCGCGTTGGTGCCGGTGCAGCCGTAGCCGTGCAGGTGCATGCCGAGCAGGCCGAGGCCGCCGAGCTCCTTGGCGAGCTCGCGGGGGAAGTGGCCGCGCTCGAACCAGCCGGCGACCTCCGCCAGCACCTTGTCGGCGACGAAGCTGCGGGTGGTGTCGCGGATCAGCCGCTCCTCCTCCGACAGCAGCCGGTCCAGGTCCAGGAAGTCCAGCGGGGTGGCGCTCATGGCTGCTCCTTGGGGTGGTGCTCGTCGGGGATCACCGCGATCCCCAGCAGCTCGACCTTGGCCGCCGGGTCGAACAGGCCGGCGACCTCGAACAGGGCGGTGGCCACGTAGTGGCGGCCGAGGTGGCGCCGGTAGATGGCGCCCAGCTCGGACATGGCGGCGCGGTAGGCGGCGGCGTTGGTGGTGAACACCTGCAGCGACACCAGGTGCTCGGGCCCTCCGCCGGCGGCGCGCAGGGCGGTCACCAGGTTGCCGGCGGCGACGTCGAACTGCTCGGTCACGGTCGTGGCGGTGATCACCCCGTCCGGGCCCTGGGCCGCCTGGCCGCCCAGGTACACCGTGCGGCCGGGCGCGGCCACCACCGCGTGGGCGAAGCCGACCGGGGGGGCCAGGCCCTCGGCGGTGACGATCCGGTGGGGGCTGCGCCGCGGGGCGCCGTCGCCGCCGCTCACCGGCCCGTCCAGGTGGGGGAGCGGCCCTCGCTGAAGGCGGCGTAGAACTCGGCGTGGTCCTCGGAGCGCAGCAGCAGCGCCTGGGTGACCGCCTCCAGCTCCAGCGCCCCGGCCAGCGGCAGGTCCAGCTCCCGGCCCAGCAGCACCTTGGTGGCCGACAGGGCCATCGCCGGGCCGGCGGCCAGCCGGCCGGCCAGCTCGGCGGCCGCCGCCGGCAGCTCGGCGTCGTCGACCACCCTGGTCGCCAGCCCGAGCGCGGCGGCCCGCTCGGCGTCGACCCGGTCGCCCAGCAGCAGCAGCTCGGTCGCGCGGCCCAGCCCGACCAGGCGGGGCAGCAGGTAGGCGCAGCCCATGTCGGCGCCGGCCAGGCCGACCCTGGTGAACAGGAACTGCAGCGACGCCGAGCGGGCGAGCAGGCGGAGGTCGGCGGCCAGCGCGATGACCGCGCCGGCGCCGGCCGCCACCCCGTTGACGGCGGCCACCACCGGCAGCGGCAGCTCCCGCAGGCCCCGCACCACCGCGCCCGTCATGCGGGTGAACTCGAGCAGCTCGCGCGGTCCCATCCCCTGGAGGGCGCCGATGATGTCGTGGACGTCGCCGCCCGAGCAGAAGCCCCGCCCGGCGCCGGTCAGCACCAGCACCCGCGGGCCGTCCCGCTGGGGCAGCTCGGTGAGCAGGTCGCGGAGGTCGGCGTAGACCTCGAAGGTGAGCGCGTTGAGCCGCTCCGGCCGCTGGAAGGTGACCGTGGCCACGCCGCCGTCCTCCTGGTAGCCGAAGTGCCGCCAGCGCTCGGTGAAGCCGGCGGAGGCGCGGAAGGGGGTGATGGCGCCAGCCTCCTCTCAGGTCTCGACCCGCACCTACGGTAGCGCGGTCCCGCCGGGACCCTCCCGGCCGGCGAACAGCTCGCGGGCGATCACGGTCCGCTGGATCTCGGAGGTGCCCTCGTAGATCCTGGGCGCCCGCACCGCGCGGTAGAGGTGCTCCAGCGGGTGCCCGCGCTCCAGCGCGCGGGCGCCGAGGACCTGCACCGCCTGGTCCACCACCGCCTGCGCCGCCTCGGTGGCGTACAGCTTGGCCATGGCGGCCGCCCGGGTCACCCCGGGCCCGGTGGGGTCGGCGTCGTAGCGGCCGGCCGCCGCGTACACCAGCAGCCGGGCCGCCTGGGTGCGGGTGGCCATGTCGGCCAGGGCGTGCGCGACGGCCTGGAACTCGCGCAGCGGCCGGCCGAACGCCCGGCGCTCCGCGGCGTGGTCGACGGCGGCCTCCAGCGCGGCCTGGGCCATCCCGACCGCGAACGCGCCGACGCTGGGCCGGAAGCGGTCCAGGGTCCGCATGGCCAGGCCGAACCCCTGGTCGACGCGGCCGAGGACCTGCTCGGCGGCGACCGCCACGCCGTCCAGCTCCAGCCGGCCGACCGGGTGGTCGCCGAGCAGCTCCAGCGGCTCGCCGCCGAGCCCGGGCGCGTCGCCGGGGACCGCGAACGCGGTGATCCCGCGGGCGCGGGCGTCGGGGGTGGTGCGCGCGAACAGGGTGTAGACGTCGGCGTCGGGGGCGTTGGAGATCCAGGCCTTGGTGCCGCTGAGCCGGAAGCCGTCGCCGTCGGGCTCGGCCCGCAGCGCCAGCGCGGCCGCGTCGGAGCCGGCGTCCGGCTCGGAGAGCGCGAACGCGGCGACCGCCCGGCCGGCGGCGACGGCGGGCAGCCAGCGCCGCCGCAGCGGCTCGCGGCCGGCGAGCGCGATCGGGTGGCCGCCGAGCCCCTGCAGCGCCAGCGCCGTCTCGGCGTCGGTCGACTCGCACGCCAGCGCCTCCCTGAGCAGGCACAGCTCCGTCGCCGACGACGGCCCCGCCGGCAGGGCGTCCGGGGGCTGCGCGCCTGGAGCGCCGGGTCCAGGGGGGAACAGCCGGGCGAGCAGGCCGTGCTCGCCGAGGGCGCCGACCAGCGCCCGGTTGACCCGCCCCGGCGGGCCGGCCCGCGCCAGCGGCGCCAGCACCTCCCTGCCCAGCGACCGCACCTCGGCCAGCAGCCGCTCCTGGGCGGCGGTGAGCGCGAACGCCCGGTCCGGCGCGTCAGTCACCTCGGCCTCCTCGCGTGGTACCCAGGGGCACCCTACCGCGCGCCCGGCAGCGGGTATGCTGAGCCACTTCCGGGAAGGAGACGATCATGCGGATCGGCATCGGCCTGCCCAACACGGCGCTCGACCTCACCGGTCGGACGCTGCTCCAGTGGGCCAGGCGCGCGGAGGAGCGCGGCTTCTCCTCGCTGGCGACCCTCGACCGGATCGCCTACCCCAGCTACGACTCGCTGGCGGCGCTGACCGCGGCGGCGGCGGTGACCGAGCGGATCGGCCTGTTCCCCAACATCCTGCTGGGACCGGCGTACAACCCGGTGCTGCTGGCCAAGGCCACCGCCAGCCTGGACCAGGTCGCCGACGGCCGCCTCTCCCTCGGCTTCGGGGTCGGCGGCAGGCCCGACGACTTCCAGCTGGCCGGCCGGTCGTACTCGGACCGCGGCCGGCGCTTCGACGCCGACCTGGAGCTGCTGCACCGCGCCTGGGCGGGCGAGCCGGTCGCCGGCAGCCCGTTCCCGGTGACGCCGAAGACCACCAGGGGCCGCATCCCCCTGCTGATCGGCGGGCAGCCCCAGTTCGCGGCGCCGCGGGCGGCGCGCTGGGACGCCGCGTTCACCATCGGCGGCGCCCCGCCGGAGATGGCCGCCGGCCCGATCCAGGAGTTCAAGGCGGCCTGGGAGCGGGCCGGCGGCCAGGGGCCGCCGCGGATCGTCTGCCTGACCTACTTCTCGCTCGGCGAGGAGCACACCGAGGAGTCGCTGCGCAACCTGCGCACCTACTACGGGTTCCTCGGTGACTTCGCGGAGATGATCGCGACCAGCACCCCCCGCTCGCCCGAGGCGGTCAAGGAGCGCGCGGCGGCGTTCGCGGCGCTCGGCATCGACGAGCTGATCTTCGACCCCACCGTCGCCAACGTCGACCAGGTGGACCGCCTCGCCGACGTGGTCGGCTAGCCGGGTCGCCCGCCGGGCCGGTGGCCAGGACCCTGACGCGCCGGCAGGCGCTGGCCGGCGGGGTCCTCGGCGTGGCCGCGGCGGCGGGCGGCGCCGCCCTGGTCCAGGCCGGCGTGCTGCCCGGCCGCTACCGGCTGGCGCAGGTCCTCGGCGCCTGCGACGTGGCGCTGCCGCCGGCCACGGTGGCGCCCGGCCCGACCCGCTTCGGCGCCTTCCGGTCGCCGCGGCGCGGCCGGACGGTCGGCTACGGCGTCGCCTGGCCGCCGGGGTCGGGGCCTGGCGCGCGCCTGCCGGTCTGCCTGCTGCTGCACGCCGCCGCCGGGGACCATCGCGCCCCCTTCGACCGGCTGCGCATGCACCACCACCTCGCCGAGGCGGTCCGGGTCGGGCGGGTGCCGCCGTTCGCGCTGGCCTCGGCCGACGGCGCGGGCAGCTCCTGGCGCCCCGGTGGCGGCGACGACCCGTTCGGGATGCTGCTGGAGGAGCTGCTGCCGCTGCTCGCCGGGCTGGGGCTGCGCACCGCCGCCGGCGCCGTCGGGGTCGCCGGCTGGTCGATGGGCGGCGGCGGCGCGCTGCGGCTGGCCGAGGCGGCCCCGGAGCGCCTCGCCGCCGTGGTCGCCACCAGCCCGGCGGTGGCGGCCACCGGCGAGGAGGTCGCCGGCGCGGCGCGGCTCCGCGGGCTGGCGGTGCGGGTGGACTGCGGCGAGACCGACCCGTTCGCCGACGCGGCCCGGGCGCTGGCCGCGCGCCTGCCCCAGGGCGCCGAGGTCCACCTCGCCAAGGGCTGCCACGACGGCGTGTTCTGGCAGCGGCAGGCCCCGGCGCAGCTCCGCTTCCTGGCCGCCGCGTTCGGTCGCTGACGGGCCCGCTGGTGCTGGTGGTGTCGGGCGTCACGCCCTGCCGCGGCGGTCCGGCGCCACGAGCCGGTCCGGCGACGCGGACCGTCACGGCACCGTGGGGGCCTCGCCGCCGGTGACCTCGGCGGCCGCCGCGCCGCCCTCGCCGGGTCGCGGGGCGGCGCCGGGGCGCAGCAGGACCAGCGCCAGCAGCGCGCCGCCGGCCAGCGCCAGGCCGGCGACCAGGTAGGCGACGTGGATGCCGGACACGAACGCGGCGGCGACCGCCTCGCGGGCGGCCGCACCGCCGGCGCCGGCCGCAGGGGTCGCGCCGACCGCCTCGCCGGCGGCGGCCTCGATGCGCTCGCGGAGCGGCGCCGGCAGCCCCGCGGCGGCCAGCCGGCCCGGCAGCACGGCCGCGAAGCGGGCGCCGGCGACCGCGCCGAGCACCGCCACGCCGAGCGCCCCGCCGACCTGGCGGCTGGTGTTGGTCACCGCCGAGGCGACCCCGGCCTGCGCGCCGGGCATGGCGGCCACCGCGGCGGCCACCGACGGCGTGATCGCCAGCCCGAACCCGGCCCCCAGCATGGCGAGCTTCCACCACAGCATCGCGTACGGGGTGCCGACCTGGATGCCGGTGAGCAGCAGCAGCGCGGCGGCGGCGAGCAGCAGCCCGGCGACCATCGGCACCCGGTAGCCGTAGCGGGAGGCCAGGCGCCCCGCCAGCGGCGCGGCCACCACCACGGCCAGGGTGTTCGGCAGGCTGCGGAGCCCGGCCTGCAGCGGCGACCAGCCCTGCACGGCCTGGAAGTACAGGGTGTTGAAGAAGACGAAGCCGAGCAGCGCGAAGCCGGCCAGCAGCGCGACGGCGTTGGCGCCGGAGAACACCGGGTCGCCGAAGACGTGCAGGGCCAGCATCGGCTCCCGCTGGCGGGCCTCCACCAGCAGGAACGCGGCCAGGGCCGCGGCGCCCAGCAGCAGCAGGGCGACGATCTCCGGCGCGCCCCAGCCGCGCTGGTTGCCGTCGATCAGGGCGAAGGTGACCGCGCCGAGCCCGACGCCGCCGAGGACCAGCCCCGGCAGGTCCAGGCGCCTGGCGGCGGGGTTGCGCGACTCGGCGACCACCCGCCCGGCGACCAGGAACGCCGCCACGCCGACCGGCACGTTGACGTAGAACACCCAGCGCCAGCCGAGCGCGTCGGTGAGCAGCCCGCCCAGCACCGGGCCGGCGGCCAGCGCCATCGCCGACACCCCCGACCACAGGCCGATCGCCTGCACCCGCTCCCGCGGGTCGGGGAAGGCCGCGGTGAGGATGGCCAGGGTGCTCGGCAGCAGCGCCGCCGCGCCGACCGCCTGCAGCGCCCGCCCGCCGACCAGCGCCGGCAGGCTCGGTGCCAGCCCGCACAGGGCCGAGCTGGCGGTGAACACCACCAGGCCGGTCCGGAACACCCGCCGGCGACCGAACCGGTCACCGAGTGAGCCGGCGGTCAGCAGCAGGCTGGCGAACACCAGCACGTAGGCGTCGACCACCAGCTGCAGCCCGGCCACGCCGCTGCCGAGGTCGCGCTGGATGCTCGGCAGGGCCACGTTCACGATGGTGTTGTCGAGCATCACCATGAACAGGCCGAAGCAGCAGGCGCCCAGCGTGAGCAGCTTGACGGTGCGGTCGGTGGCGAACACGCCCCCATTGTCCGGCAGGTGGTGACCAGGGGCACCCGAGCCCTGTGACCGGCGTCACTGCTCAGCCTTGCCGGCTGGGCGAGGATGTTTGCCGCAGGGCTGATGGCAGGCAGGGGGGGACGATGCCGCGCGCCGCAGGGTCGACGGCTCCCCGGGAGCATGACCCGGGCGCGTTGCTGCTCTCCGTCGTCGCCGACGCCGTCGCCCCCCGAAACGGAGGGCCGTCCACGGCGGCGCTGGTCCTGGCGGCCGAGCGCCTCAGCACCCGCCTCCGCCAGCTCCAGGACGACGCACCACGGCCGGCCGCTCCAACCCTCGCCGTCAACCTCCTCGGCGCGTTCCGCGTCCGCCTGAACGGCATGGCGGTCGACGACTGGCCGAGCGGCCGCGGCCGGTCGTTGCTGAAGTACCTGCTGACCCACCGGGACCCCTGGCCGAGGCGCGAGGTCCTGATGGACGTGTTCTGGCCTGGTTCACCCCCGGCGGCGGCCCGCAACAGCCTCAACGTCGCCGTGCACGGCCTGCGCCGCGCCCTGCGCGCGGCCACCGACCTGCCGGTGGTCGTCCTCCGGGACGGCGCCTACCGCCTGGCCGCCGACCTCCAACTCTGGGTCGACGTCGACGAGTTCGAGCGGCACGTCGCGGGCGGCCGCGGGCTCGAGCAGGCTGGCCGGACCGCCGCCGCGACCGCCGAGTACGAACGGGCCGTAGCGCTCTACCAGGGAGACTTCCTCGCCGACGACCCCTACGAGGAGTGGCCGGTCCTGCTCCGTGAGCACCTGTGGCTCACCCACCTCGACCTCCTCGACCGGCTCAGCCGCCTGTACTTCGACCAGGAACGGTACGCGGCGTCCGCCACCCTCTGCCGGCGGATGATCGAGCGGGACGCGTGCCGGGAGAACGCCCACCAGCGGCTGATCCGCTGCTACAGCCGCCAGGGCCAGCCGCACCTCGCCCTCCGCCAGTACCTCGCCTGCGCCGAGGCGCTCCGCGCCGAGCTGGGCGTCGACCCGGCTCCCGGGACCGTGCGGCTCCGCGAGGCGGTCAGGCGCCGCGAGGCGGTCTAGCCGCAATGCCGGTCAGTTAGCTGGTTCGGCCGGTTGGTCGTGGTGGCCGTCTTCGGCGCGTCGCGCGACCAGGGCGGATGCGGCGCCACGCGGCGATCCCCGGCGGAGGCGCGGTGGCGGCCCGGCCGCACGACCAGGCCGCGGGTGGCGTGCCGACCCGGAACCGGCCAGCGGACCTGGTCGACCGGATCGTGGTCCGCCGCGCCTACCGCGGCAGGCCTGCAGCAAGACCGGGACCGGCCAGGAGCCTCAGCGAACCCTCAGGTTCGCCAGCTAGCTTCCGTGCTGGGGGCGAAGCGGCTGCACCCTTGCCGAAGGAGGACGGATGCGGAAGCTGCTTGTCCGGCTCCTCGCCGCGGTCCTGGTGTGCGAGGGCGTCGTGCTGAGCCTGCTCCCGGCTGGCTTCTTCGTCCTCGGACGTGTGCTCTTCGGTCCTGGCCGCGACCCGGCGCCGTGGTGGGTCCGTGCCGCGCAAGGGGCCGTGATCGCGCTGTGGGTCGTCGTCGTTTGGGCTGGCGCCCGCGCGCTGTGGACCGGCCGGTACCGAGCCGAGCGGGTCCGGCGCCGGCTGCGGTACGCGCTCGTCGGCGGGCACTTCGTCGTGTCGGTTGGGCTGCCCGTGTGGTTCGGTGGCCCGACCTTCAACCGGAGGGACGCCCGGGCGACGCTGGTGTTGTGGCTGCTCGGGTTGGCGTGCTGGGCGGCGTTGCGCTTCACGCCGCCGAGACCCAACGAGCCCAGCAGCCCAGGCCGTACTCAGCAACCCAAACCCGCAAACTGACCGGCATTGGGCCTAGCCCGCTCCCGTGGACGGCCAGAACCCGCGGCTGCGGACCCTGCCGTGCGCGGTGTTCGTGGCGGTCAACGCCTGCTGCACGGCCGTCCTGGGCCGGGTGGCCCGCGGAGGGCCCAGCGACGCCCAGCGCCACCGCATTCGGGGGGTTAAGCATCGGTTAAGTCCTGGCTGCGATCGTCTAGGTGCTCGCCGCGGGACGCTCCCAACGGCAACGGTGGAAGCCCGGCGACGTGGCGCCGGCGGCCTGCGTGGAAGGAGGGACGACCGCGCCGCTGGACGACACCGCAGGGGCTGATCACCGGCCGCAGGCCAGCCCGGGGCGAGCGACGGCAAAGGACAGGTGCGGAACCGCACCCCCACCGCAGGAAGGATGGACCATGCCGAACGCCAACGACGCGGAGCTCACCGAGCTGTACACCGCGGCGACCGGCTTCGACGTCGAGGACGACGAGCCCAACACGGGGCGGCCCGGAGACCCGCCGGCCGCCAACTACGACCTGCACGTGGAGGCGGTGGCCGGCAACGCGATCGGCAACGGCTCCGGTGACTACCGGATCGAGCTGGTCTGCATCGACGAGACGCTCGCCGCGCCCAACGCCGGCATGAGCCGCGCCGTCAACCAGCAGTTCAGGCAGCTCGACGGCTGGAACCCGGGCGGAGGGGCCGGGAACTACCTCAAGGAGGAGACCTTCAACATCGCCGTTCCCGCGAACGTGCGAGGCCACGTCTTCCGCTACGTCGGCACGCTGGTGAGCGTGAACAACGAGGTCGTCTCCTTCATCGAGAGCAACCGCTTCGTGCTGGTGTAGTCGTCGAGACCACACCCCAACCCTCTGGGAGCGCCTGCGCCGGGACGCGGGCGCTCCCTCGCTCATGCCTGGAGGACGGCGATGAACGCGAACGACGCCCGGATCGTGCGGCTGTTCACCACGCAGGTCGACGGGACCGTCGAGGACAACACGCCCAACGCCAACTCGCCGGCGCCGGACCAGTTCGACCTGATCCTGCAGGCGGAGGTGGGGGCCGTCCTCGGCAACAGCGGCGCCAACTACACGCTGGCCTTCACCGCCGTCAACGACGACCTGGTGGCACGCCAGAGCGGCCTGCACCCCGAGGGCAACCCGTTCAAGGAGGAATGGAACCGCACCTGCGGATGGATCAAGAGCGGCAACGACTTCGTGAAGACCAGCGCCGGTGAGGCCGACGGCATCACGCGGTACCGGATCTCCGTGCCTGCCGGCCTGACCGGCGCCTTCCACTACAACGTCAGGCTCGTCAGCGAGAACTACCAGGTCATCTCCTTCGCCCAGAGCAACCCGTTCCTCCTCGTCTGACCCTGCTCCTGCCGGCGTGCCCCAACCGGCAGTGGAGCGTGCGCCCCGGCCCTGACCGCGGCCGGATAGGCGCCAGCGATCATGGGTATACCAGGTCACGATGTGGACGCATCCGCCGGCCACGGCCGGCCGAACCCCTCGGTGAGGAGTCGGCGGGAGCGCCCGAGAAGGAACGCCCCATGAGCGCACCTCCCGAGCCGCACGAGATGGTCCACGAGGGCACCGACCCGTCCGGCGCGGAGGAGTGGCGCTGCCCACGCTGCGGACGCCACTTCATCGTCCGCTGGCCGCCCGACTACGACAGGCTGGTGCTCGCAGCGGGCGACGAGAACGCGACCCACTTCGGGCGCAAGGGCGAGGCCAGCCTCCGCAGGATCGAGGCGACGCCGGCCTCCGGCGAGCCCCCCAGCGCTGCCGAGGACGCGTGGCGACGCTGGCTGCGCGAGAACGGCATGGACTGGGACGGCAGGGTCGCCTGACGACTCCGCCGCGTGAGCGGCGTTCGGCACCGCGCCTCGGTGGACGCCGGCCCGCACCGGGCCGGCGGGCTGCTACACTCCGGCGGTGCTTCCCCTTCCCGGGGACATTGGTTACGCTCCGGGTGAACGCCTGTTCGATTCGAGGGGAGGCGCCTTGCTCGTCGAGGACTACGCCGACCGGGTGCGACTGGCCGCCGGCTACCTGAGCCGGCTGCTGGCCGACGGCGGCAGCCGGGTGGACAACCCGGCCGACGAGCCGGTCGCCCCCGACGACGGCGGCTCCCTCGAGCTGGCCGACGACGCCCCGCTGGTCGAGTTCGGCAGCGACCCGGCGCCCGGGCTGACCGCCGCCGCGGTCGACGGCGGCTCGGCCTGCCTGCTCAACGGCCGCAGCTTCTGGCTGGTCGCCTACCGCGCCGGGACCGTCTGGCACCGCGACCGCGACACCTTCGCCGTCGACGTCGACCCGCTGGTGCTGCGCGCCCTCACCCAGTCCGACGCCAAGTCCGCCTACGCCGAGGCGCTTGCGCTGGCCGGCCTGCGGCGCGAGCGGGAGCTGGCCGACCTCGGCGGCGTGGTCGACGTGCTCCGCGAGCTGGCCGAGTGGCGGCGCGCCAGCGAGGCGGTGGCGGCCGCCCGCTCCGGCGACCTGGTGCTGGTGGACGGCAGCCTCCACCCCGGCGCCTTCCTGCCGGCCTCGCTGGTCGGTCCCGTCCACCAGCTGGCCCTGGACCGCGGCGTCGACCTGGTCGGGGTCACCAAGGCGTCCAAGCTCCGCTGGGGCCGGTACGCGCCGCTGGTGCTGCGCGTGCGCCGCCGCGCCGAGCGGGAGCTGGGCCCGGACGCCCGCTGGTACCTGCGGGTCACCGCGGAGGGGCCCGACCGGGAAGGTCCGGGGGACCCCGGGGGGGTCCCCCGGTCGGAAGGGCCCCCAAGGGGTGCCCCGGCCGACGCCGAGGATTCCGGGGAGGAGGAGGAGGAGGGGGCGGGGCCCGACGAGGACGACGTCCTCTGGCGGTCGGAGGTGTACGTGGCCCGGCTGGCCCGGCGCGGCGCCTACGCCTTCCGGGTCGACGCGGTCCGCGGCCACCGCACCCCCGCGGCGCTGTTCGCGGTGCTGGCGGGCCTCTCCGACGACCCCGCCTTCCTCGGCTACCCCTACCCGCTGGCCCGCGTCCACCAGGCCGTCTCCCTCCCCGGCCACCTGCTCGCCGACCTCCGCCGCGACCTGCGCGAGGCGTTCCTGCGCGAGGGGCTGTCCGAGGACGACGTCGACCTGGTGATGCGCGACTTCCACCTGACCTTGAATGCCTGACCACAGGGGACAACCCGCCATGCCGGACTACAAGGGACGCATCTTCGGCCGTTCCGTCCTGGACGTCCGCTTCCGCGCCTTCTACGGGGAGGACCTGTTCCTCGGCGAGCTGCTGGCCGGCGACGACCCCGAGCGCGGCCGGCGCTACCTGTTCCGGGTCACCGACGTGGCCTACGGGTCGGAGTCCTCCGACGAGGGCTGGGCGGAGCGGACCGCCGGCGGGCTGATGGCCATGGACCAGGTCGGCGAGGCCACCACCCTGCGCGACTTCGAGAAGCGCCTCTACAAGGTCGCCAAGGTGGTCCCCCTCGGCTACGTCGACGCGGGCGGCTTCCACAAGCCCAAGAGCCTGCCGTCGCAGTTCGCCGCGGTGTCGGCGCCGACCGAGTCCGACCTGAAGTTCCTGCGCGAGCGGATGGGCGACGTCGAGGTCGGCCGGCTGCGCTCCGGCGAGGACACCATCGACCTGCCCGTCGGGGTCCGCGGCGAGACCCTCCCCAGCCACGTCGGCGTGTTCGCCACCACCGGCATGGGCAAGAGCAACCTGATGAAGGTGCTGGCCGGGCAGCTGCTGGCCGCCGGCGGCCGCTACGCCATGCTGCTGTTCGACCCCCACGGCGAGTACCTGGAGGGCGGCACCGCCGGCCGCCGCGGGCTGGCGCACCACCCCTGGGCGGAGCAGCGGCTGCGGGTCTACTCCCCGAGCGCGCGCGCCGGCCAGGCGAACCTGCTGCGGCTGTCGCTGGCCGAGCTGACCGTCGACGACCTGCGCACCGCGTGGAAGTTCACCGGCCCCCAGTCCGAGGCGCTGGAGAGCGCGTACGCGCTGCTGGGGGACAAGGGCGTGTGGCTCACCCGCCTGGCCGACGAGGACCCCGAGGTACTCAAGGACGCCGAGCTCGGCCGGCACGCGCTGGCCACCATCCAGGTGCTCAGCCGCCGCGCCAAGCGGATCGTGCGGCTGCCGCTGATGACCGACGACCCCAGCCAGTCGCTCACCGGCAAGGTCCTGGACGACCTGGCCGGCGGCAAGGTCGTGCTGGTGGACACCTCCGGGCTGGAGGCGGTGGAGGAGACCCTGGTCGCCTCGCTGCTGACCCGCAGCCTGCTGGACGAGCGGGCCGCGTCCTACCGCGGCGACCGCGAGCGGTTCGGCCAGCTGCCGCGCACCCTGGTCGCGCTGGAGGAGGCCCAGCGGGTCCTCACCCGGCTGGAGGACGCCGAGTTCAACGTCTTCCCGCGGCTGGCCAGGGAGGGACGCAAGTTCAACGTCGGCCTCTGCGCCGTCTCCCAGCAGCCCAAGCTGATCGACCCGGAGCTGCTCAGCCAGTTCAACACCTATTTCGTGCTCGGCCTGGCCGACGAGCGCGACCGCAACACCCTGCGCGCCTCCTCCAAGCAGGACCTGTCGGACCTCGGCGCCGAGATCCAGACGCTGATGCCGGGCGAGGCGCTGGTCACCAACCCCGAGGCGCCGTTCGCGCTGCCGGCCAGGGTCCACCTGTACGAGGACTGGCTGGCCACCGTGGCGGCGCCCGAGGCGGCCCGCGCCCGCCCCGCCGGCGCCCTGGCGGGCTTCTTCGACTGATGCCCCGCCTGGTCGCCATCGCCGACGCGCACCTGGGTCGCGCCCACTACCAGGCGGTCGACGAGCACGGCCTGAACCAGCGGGAGGCCGACTTCACCGCCGCCTGGCACCGCGCCGTGCAGGCCGCCCTGGACCTCGACCCGGACGGGGTGCTGCTGCTGGGCGACCTGTTCGACGCGCCGCGGCCCACCTACCGGGCCTTCCGGGAGGGCGCCAAGGGGCTGCGCCGGCTGGCCGAGGCGGCCGTGCCGACCCTGGCCATCTCCGGCAACCACGACACCCCCCGGCTGCGCGAGTCCGGGTCGCCCTACGCGGTGCTGGCCGACGCCTTCCCCGGCCTGCGGTTCGTGTACCGCGGCGGCTACGAGCCGGTCGACCTGCTGCCGGGCCTGCGCGTCCACGCGGTGCCGCAGTGCACCGACGACCAGGGCCTCAAGGAGCAGATCGACGCCGCCGCGCAGGGCCGCTCCGCCGACCACCTGAACCTGCTGGTCACCCACGCGGCCGTCACCGTGCTGGCGCGCCGCTACACCTACGGCGACGTCAACGAGCTGGAGGTCGACCTGGCCACCCTGGACGCCGGCTTCGACCGCATCCTGCTCGGCCACTTCCACAACTTCGCCAGGGTCGCGCCCAACGCCTGGTACCCGGGCTCCACCGACACCTTCACCTTCAAGGACCTTCCCCAGGAGGGCGAGCCGGCGGTCAAGGGCGTGCTGACCCTGGACACCGACTCGGGCAGGGTCGCCCACCACCCGGTCCCCGGCGGCCGCCCGCTGCGCAGCTACCGGCTGGACGCCTTCGACCTGTCCGCGCCCGAGGTCTACGAGGCCGCCGCCGGGCTGGCCGGCCCGGAGGAGACCACCGGCGCGGTGGTGCGGCTGTTCGTCAACCGCGCCCGGCCGGAGGTCCGCCGGCTGGTCGACCGGCGCCAGGTCGCCGAGGCGTTCCCCGGCGCGCTGGTGGTGACCGTCCACGTGGAGACCGCCGAGGAGGAGCAGACCGCGCAGCTCGCCGCCCGGCCGGTCGCCAGCCTCGCCGACGAGTGGGACCGCTACCTGGCCGGCGTCCCCATCGAGGGCTACGACCGCGACCGCCTGGCCGGCATGGGCCGCGCCTTCCTCCAGCAGGTCGAGGAGGAGGCGCGCTAGCGATGCACCTGCGCTCCCTCAGCCTGCGCAACTACCGCGTCTATCGCTCGGTGGACCTGGAGTTCCCCGACGGCCTGGTCGGCATCTACGGCAGCAACGGGTCGGGCAAGTGCCTCCCCGGCCACGTCCGCGTCTACGACGCTGACGCCGGCGGGATGGTTCCGATCAGCCAGTTCGTCGCCGAACGGCGCAAGCACACCCTCGGCCTTCGCGGAGGCCGTATCGAACGCGTCCCGGTGATCGACTGGATGACCCTCGGCGAGCGGCCGACCGTGGAGGTCACACTTCGCAACAGGGCCAGCATCGAGGTCGCCGAGACCCACCCGATCCTGACCGACCAGGGGTGTGTCCAGGCCAAGGACCTGACGACCGAGCACTGGGTTGCCGAGGCGGCGTCGATCCCGCCGCTCGGGCCGCCGCGGATGACGGTCGACGAAGCGATGTTGCTTGGGTTGCTCCTCGGTGACGGATCCTTGTCGCGAACGGGAATCACCCTCACCGCCGGTGACGAGGCGATCGGCGACCTCTTCCAGGAGTTGGTCGAGCGCCTGTTCCCGGGCGCCACGGTCGGCTCTATCGCCAGGGCCGGGACATCCGCCCGCACCCTCTATGTCCGGTCAACACTTGATGGCGCCGGCCGTCGGCGCATTCATCGTCGGATCCTCCAACGACTGCACGAGCTCGACATCCCGCTCGAACGCTACGTGCGGAGCGGAAACCTGGTCGGCGTTCGGCGCGGCGATCGGGGGCTGGCCTGGGAGACGCTCTGCGCCATCGAGGAGGACTACGGCATCGACCTGTTCGCCGAACGGTCTGCGCTGTACCCGGCCCGCTCGCTACGGAGCTGGATCGGCGACCTCGGACTGCTCGGGGCGACCGCCGGAGCCAAGCACATCCCGGCTGACCTGCTCACGATGCCGGACGAGCAGACCTGGGCGCTGCTCGCGGGACTCTGGCTGACAGACGGGTGGCTGTGGTTCTCGGAGAACCACGCCCCCGACATCTCCATCTGCACGAAGTCCCGGCAGCTCGCCGATGATGTGCGCCTGCTGTTGCGTCGGGTCGGTGTGCGGTCGTCTATCCGGCGACGAACCCTTCACGGGTCGCTGTACTGGAGTCTCACAATCGCCAAGGACGGCTACGACCGGCTCCGTCTGATGCCATTGGTGGGCGTCAAGGCCGATCGCAGAGACCGCATCCTGGCTCTGCCTCGCAGTTCTCGGTTCGGCAACAGCGGCGACCTGATCCCGCCGTCGTTCAACCGCGAGATCACCAGGTGGAGTTCACCGAGTGGTTCCTCCCGAAGCGCAGATCATCGTCACCACGCGATGAACCGCGCCAACTTCCGCGACTTCGTGCGGCGCAAGTCGGTCGCGGACGAGGAGACGACCTGGTCCCCGGTTGCGTCGGTGACGCCGACCGGCCGCTCGGTTCCCTGCTACGACATCGAGGTCGACACCACCGAGCACCTCTACCTGGCCGAGTCCTTCGTGGTGCACAACAGCACCCTCATCGAGGCGCTGCGCTTCGCCCTGTACGGCGACGCGCGGACCGACAAGTGGGAGCTGCGCACCGCCGGGGTCGGCGAGGACGTCCGCGTCGAGCTGGTCTTCGAGCACGAGGGCAACACCTTCGAGGTGCGCCGCCGGCTCAAGGGCCGCAACCTCACCCCAGAGGTCGAGGTGTACCTCAACGGCCAGCTCGCCGCCCAGTCGGTCCGCGAGGCCAACGCCTACCTGGCGCGGGTGCTCGGCATGGACCAGCGCGCCTTCCTGGCCTCGGTCTGCGCCCAGCAGAAGGAGCTGACCGCCTTCGCGACCATGGTGCCGGGCGAGCGCCGGCGCCTGGTCCTGGACCTGCTCGGGGTCAGCCCGGTGGAGCGGGCCCTGGCCAACGTCCGCGAGCGGGCCCGCGAGGCCAAGGCCACCTCCCAGGGCGCCCGCGCCGGCCTGCCCGACCTGCCCGAGCTGGAGGAGGCCGCCGCCGGCGCCGACGCCGAGCAGGCCGCCGCCGCGCAGGCCGACCGCGCCGC
>Ga0081538_10000989_pt1 | contig 30151 bp, 30 predicted proteins | sample TabmetS5T2R1_FD_71022 | JGI IMG/M metagenome (GOLD analysis project Ga0081538, IMG submission 71022) | Tabebuia heterophylla rhizosphere microbial communities from the University of Puerto Rico - S5T2R1 | ecosystem: Host-associated > Plants > Roots > Rhizosphere ...
AAGCGAGAGCTGCGCGCCCTGCGCGATGATCTCGCCAAGGATCCCAACGATCTTCATCTGGCTGTCCGCCTTGCGCGCAGATACATCGAGATAGGGCGGACCGAGGGCGATCCGCGCTATTACGGCCACGCCGAAGCGCTGCTACAGCCCTGGTGGCGGCTCACCGCGCCGCCGGTCGATGTGCTGCTGCTACGGGCGATCATGAAGCAGAACCGGCACGAATTCGCTGCCGCCCTCGACGATCTGTCCGCAGTGCTCGCGGTGCAGCCACGCAACTCACAAGCTTGGCTGGCGCGCGCCGTCATCCTGCAGGTCACCGGCCAATATGATGATGCCCGGAAAAGCTGCGCGCGCCTTGCCCCGTTGATGCCGGCACTGGTGACCGCGACCTGCATCGCCGATGTGTCGTCGGTCAGCGGCGATGCTGCGGACGCTTACGCACAGCTGAGCGCAGCGGTTGAGGCGGCGCCCGAAGCAGATGCTGGGCTGCGCGAGTGGTCGCTGAGTGTCCTGGCGGAGATTGCAGCGAGGGCGGGCGATCCGGTCGCCGCAGAGCGGCACTACCGCGCCGCGCTCGCGCTCGGCATCAAGGACGTCTATTTGCTCGGCTCCTATGCCGACTTCCTGCTTGACCACGATCGGCCGGCGGAAGTGCGCGAATTGCTGGCGGGGGAGATCCGCATCGATCCGTTACTCCTGCGCCTGGCGCTCGCCGAGGCGGCGCTAAAAGCGCCGGAGCTCGCCGAGCACGTCGCCGCCCTGCAAGCCCGGTTCGACACGGCTCGCTTACGTGGAGATACCGTGCACCGCCGGGAAGAGGCGCGCTTCACCTTGCATCTGCTGCAGCAGCCGGCGGAAGCGCTGCGTCTCGCGCAGGAGAACTGGCAGCTGCAGCACGAGACGTGGGATGCGCGGCTGGTGCTTGAAGCAGCGCAGGCGGCGAGCGAACCCGACGCAGCGGCAGATGTGCTCGCTTGGCTCAAGGAAACCCGGCTCGAGGACCCGAAGATCGCCGCGCTGGTCGCTCAAATGACGGCAGTGCCGCAATGAAACAATTCTTGTTAGGGGCGATGCTGCTTGTCCTGGCGATTGCGACGTCAGCGCCGGCGCAGGCACATAAGCCAAGCGACAGTTATCTCAGCATCACGGTTGGCGATGTCGTGACGGGCGAATGGAAGATCGCGCTACGCGACCTCGACTACGCCATCAGCCTCGATGGCAATGACGACGGCGTGATCACCTGGGGCGAACTGCGCCAGCGGCACCAGGCCATCGCCGCCTATGCATTGTCCCGCCTGCGGATCGGGAGCGACGACACGGCCTGCCCGATCCAAGCCGGCGCACAACTCGTGGATTCGCTGACCGACGGCGCTTACACCGTGCTCGGCTTCTCGATTGGGTGTGCACAGCAGTCGCAGTCTCTGCTCGTCGACTACAATCTTTTTTTCGACATCGACCCGCAACATCGCGGACTGTTTCGCCTGGATGTCAATGGGGCGAGCCAGACGACGGTGTTCGGCCCGGAAAGCAGTCAGCAGCGGTTTGATCTGACAGCCGGATCGCTGCTGCATCAATTTGCGACCTATGTTTATGAGGGTGTCTGGCACATCTGGATCGGCTACGACCACATACTTTTCCTGGTGACGCTGCTGCTGCCGGCCGTACTGCGACGGCAGGACGGGCGTTGGACGGCAGTGCCGCGCTTTCGCGATGGCTTGCTGCACGTGGTCGGAATCGTGACGGCGTTCACGCTCGCCCATTCTTGCACACTCAGCCTGGCGGCGCTTGGCGTGATCGGCCTGCCATCACGGCTCGTCGAATCGGTCATCGCCGGATCGATCATCATCGCGGCGCTCAACAACTTTTATCCTGTCGTGACTCGACGCTTGTGGCTGGTGGCGCTCGCCTTCGGCTTGGCTCATGGCTTCGGCTTTGCCAGCGTGCTGGCCGACCTAGGGCTGCCGCGCGACGCGCGGCTGGTTTCCCTGGTCGCCTTCAACGTCGGCGTCGAACTCGGACAGTTGGCGGTCGTTGCCGCCGCCCTGCCACTGATCTACAGCCTCTGCCGCTGGCGCCACTATCCACGCGCCGTCCTGCAGGGCGGGTCGCTCGCGATCGTCTCCATTGCCTCGTTGTGGTTCATCCAACGGGCGTTCGACGTTGTGATTCCATGATGCGGCCGCAAGCATGGCCGCGGAACTCCAAGCACCGGCGAGACAATCCCGCCCATCAACACATCTCTGTCCGCCGATGACGGCGCCTGACGCAGTGTTGGATACGCGGACGTGGCTGGTGCTGGCGGCACCGTTTGTCGGCAGCTTCTTGGGTGTGGTCGCCGATCGCTGGCCACGCGGCGAGCCGTTCCTCCGGGGCCGCTCGCACTGTCCGCATTGCCGCCACACCCTCGGCGCGCTCGATCTAGCCCCGCTGGCGAGCTGGGTGGCGCTGCGTCGGCGCTGCCGCTACTGCAGTCGGCCGATTTCCGCCTGGTATCCGTCGGTGGAAGTTGCGGCGATGCTGATCGCGATCTGGGCGGTGCTGGCGATTCCGGCGGCGCTGGCCTGGGTCACCGCGCTGTTCGGATGGGCGCTGCTGACACTTGCACTCATCGATCTCAAAGCGTTCTGGCTGCCGAGCGCGCTGACGGTGCCACTGGGCGTCGCGGGCTTGGCCACGATGGCATTCTATCTGGAAGAGGGGCCGCTCGACCAGCTGATGGGCGCAGTACTCGGCTACGCCGTGATGCGCTGGGTCGCCTGGCTCTACCGCCGCTTTCGCGGCCGGGAGGGACTGGGCGGTGGCGATGCCACGTTGCTGGCGGCGCTGGGCGCGTGGGTCGGCTGGCTGGGGTTGCCCACGATTCTGCTCTATGCCGGGATCGGCGGCCTCATCGTGCTGACCGTCGGCAGCTTTGGAGGGCGGCCGATCACTCTCACCAGACGCCTGGCGTTCGGACCCTATCTTTGCTTCGGCGGCTGGCTGGTCTGGCTTTATGGCCCGCTGCAGTTCGATTGGTGAAACCGCGGGGATTGCGATGCAAGCGAAGCCCATGCAAGGCGGCGCGCCGGCCGTCGAAAGCGTCGAACGCGATCTGGGAGACGCCCTGGTCCGGGCCGGTAGGCTCGACGCCCGCGCGCTCGACCGCGCCCTGCGCGTGCGCGCCGGGGCCACCGAAAGCCTCATCGAGATTCTGCCGCGCCTCGGCCTAGTGTCGGAGCGCGACCTGGCGGAAGCCATCGCACAACATCTCAACCTGCCGCTGGTTGGCGCGCGCGACTATCCCGACCTGCCGGTGCTGGAAGATCGGATTCGCGCGCGCTTCCTCCGGGATTCGCACGTGCTGCCGCTGTCGGCCAACGATGAAGCGGTTGTCCTCGCGATGGCGGACCCGTTCAACAGCTTTGCAATCGATGCGGTAGGCCTTATTGCCGGACGCACGGTGTCACCCGCCATCGCGGTGCCGGCGGAGCTGGAAGCCGCGATCGAGCGCCTCTATGGTCGCGACCAGGCATCGGCGACACAGCTGGTCGAAGTGGGCGCCGAGACCGACGAGGATACGCTCGACGCCGATCGGCTGAAGGACCTTGCCAGCGAGGCGCCGGTCATTCGCCTCGTCAACCACTTCATCTCCCGCGCCATCGAGCAGCGGGCATCCGACATCCACCTGGAGCCGACGGAAGACGGGCTGCGTGTGCGCTATCGCGTCGACGGCGTGCTGCGCGAAGTGGATTCACCGCCATCGCGCCTGCGCGCGGCCATCATCTCGCGTGTCAAGATCATGGCACGCCTCAACATCGCCGAGCGCCGCCTGCCTCAGGACGGGCGCATCAAGATGGCGGTGCGCGGCGTCCCCATCGACTTGCGGGTCGCCACCGTGCCCACCATGCACGGCGAGAGCGTGGTGATGCGCCTCTTGAATCGCGAGGCGGTTCGCCTCGACTTCGCGTCTCTCGGCATTGCCGGCGCCAACCTCGATGCGTTCCTCAACGTGGTGGAGCGGCCGCACGGCATCGTGCTGGTGACCGGGCCGACCGGCAGCGGGAAGACAACCACGCTCTATGCCTCTCTGGTGCGGCTCAACACGCTGGACCGCAAGATCCTGTCGGTCGAGGATCCAATCGAATACCAGCTCGACGGCATCAACCAGATCCAGGTAAAGCCCAGCATCGGCCTCGACTTCGCCAGCATCCTGCGTTCGCTGCTTCGCCATGATCCCGACATCATGATGGTGGGCGAGATCCGCGATCTGGAGACGGCGGAAATCGCGGTGCAAGCGGCCTTGACCGGCCACCTCGTGCTCTCGACCCTGCACACCAACAACGCCGCGGCCAGCATCACACGGCTGCTCGACATGGGGCTGCGCGAGTTCCTGCTGACCTCGACGGTGAATGGCGCAGCCGCCCAGCGCCTGGTGCGCATGTTGTGCCGCCATTGCCGCCGGGCATTCCGCCCGATGCCGGAACTGGTGGCGCAGCTTGGGCTCGCACGCTTTGGCGCCGGGCGCGATGTCACGCTCTATGAGCCAAAGGGCTGCGCTGAATGCAACGGCAGCGGCTTTCACGGTCGCACCAGCATCTTTGAGGTGCTGACGGTGGATGATGCGATTCGCCGGCTGGTGTTGCGCCACGCGGAGGCCAACGAGCTGCAGCGCGTGGCGATCGAAAGCGGCATGCGCACCATGTATGACGACGGCATGATGAAAGCCCTGGCCGGTGAGACGACCGTCGAGGAAGTGCTGAAGGTCACGCGGGACACCTAGAAGCCAATGCCACGCTACCGTTATAAGGCCGTCACCTCCGCTGGCGAAATCGTCGAGGGCGTGATTGACGCCACCGATCGCCAGGCCGTGGTCGACCGGCTGCACGCCCACGGAAGCACGCCGATCCGCGCCGAGGAATCCGCCGGGGGGTCAATCCGATCGTTGTCGCTGTTCGGCCGCCGACGCCGACGCCTCGATCCGACCACGGTCATGCATGCGACGCGCGAGCTGGCGACGCTGCTGGGCGCCGGGCTAACCGTCGATCGTGCGCTCTCGGTGCTGGGAGGAGTTTCCGACGACGATGCCGTGCGGGATTTTCTCGACAACGTGTTGAAGTCGGTGCGCGGCGGCGCAACCCTGGCCGACGCCCTGACGCCGCACAAGGAATCGCTGCCGGCCTATTACATCGGACTGGTGCGTGCGGGCGAAGCGGGCGGCGCGCTGGAAAGCGTGATGGCACGGCTGGCGGACGCGTTGGAGCGGGCGCAGGCCCTGCGCGAATCCGTCCGCTCGGCGATGTACTATCCGGCATTCGTGCTCATCATGTCGGTGCTGACCCTGGCGGTGTTGTTCACCCTGGTCATCCCGGAGTTCCGCCCGCTGTTCGAGGACAGCGAGCATCCAATCCCGACATCCATGGCGGCGATCCTTGCCATCAGCGATGGGCTCAAAGCCTATTGGTGGGCTATTGCGGTGGCACTGCTCGCGATCATCTTCGCCATTCGCCGGTACCTGGCGACGGCGGAGGGGCGGCGGCGGATCGACCGCAGGATATTGCGCACGCCGCTCGCCGGGGACCTCATCACCAAGCTGGAGGTGGCGCGCTTCTCCCGCACCCTCGGCACTCTGCTCGCCAACGGGGTCATGGTGCTGAACGCGCTCTCGATCACCGCGGAGGCGATCTCTAACCGCTCGATCGCCGAGGCGATCACGGACCTTGCCAACCGGTTGAAGCGTGGTGAAGGTCTTGCCGTGCCGCTGACCGAAACCGGCATCTTCCCGCGCCTCGCGATCCAACTGGTCCAGGTCGGCGAAGAGAGCGGTCAGCTGGAAGCGATGCTGCTGCGCGTCGCCGACATCTATGACGAAGAAGTGAAGCGGACGCTGCAGCGCCTGCTTGCCATGCTGGTGCCGGTGATGACGATTTGCATCGGTATCTTCGTTGCCGGAATCATCGCCACCATGCTGACAGCCATCCTGAGCACCTATGAATTCGCAATGTGAGATGTGCGCGCACGGATCCAGATCGAACGGCTTCACGCTGATCGAGGTCCTGGTCGCGTTCGGCATTCTTGCGTTGACGCTGGTCGCCTTGCTGCAGGTGTTTTCGCAGGGCCTGCGCAGCGTCGACGTCGCCGAACGCCACCTGATCGCGACCATGCTGATGCGTTCTATTCTGGCCGATCTCGGCACCGAAATTCCGATCGCCGCGGGCGAGCGCTCCGGTGACATCGACGATGGCTATCGCTGGACCACCCGCATGGCTCTGTCGCAGACCATCGCGCCGGTCGCCACGGCTCAAGGGGTATATTTGCCGTACGAAGTCGAGGTGGAGATCGCGTGGAACGGTCGCCCCGTCACCACCGTCACCACCCTGCGCATAGCGGCGGAGCTGATTGCCTCGCCCACCGGCAATGAAGGCGAAGGGGTGCCGGCCGACGAGGAATCCGACTGAGGAGGACACCCGAGCCGGCCGCCCGGCGCCCTCCGCCGCCAACGTCGGCGAATTGCATCTGTGTTGCAGGTATCATCGTAATCTAGACGATGAGACCTCGAAGACCGAACGGCTACACGCTTGTTGAGCTGTTGGTTGTGCTTGCGATTCTTGGGCTCCTTGTGGCGCTGGCGGCGCCACGGGTGATCAAGTATCTGGGCAGCGCCAAGAGCGACACCGCGCGCATCCAGGTTGAAAAGCTGGGCGGCGTCTTGGACCTGTACCGGCTGGAGATCGGCCGTTACCCGAGCGAGCAGGAAGGGCTGCAGGCGTTGGTGGAGAGACCGGCGCAAGTTGATGCGTGGAATGGACCCTATCTGAAGAGCCGCGAGTCACTGACCGACCCGTGGGGTGATCCCTATGTCTATCGGATGCCGGGCGAGCATGGCGAGTATGACCTCTACACGCTGGGTGCGGACAGCAAGGAAGGCGGCGACGGCGAGGATCGCGACATCACCAACTGGTAGGCGGCGACCCGCCACGCCCAGGGGCGGCTTCACCTTGATGGAGTTGCTGATCGTCCTTGCCATCATGGGACTGATCTTGACGCTGGCGGTGTCCGGCATGGCCCGCACCATGCCAGGCGTCGCCCTGCGCAACGATGCGAACCTGGTCGCCGACGCCTTGCGCGCCGCGCGCGCCGCAGCAGTGGGTGACAACCGCGAGGTGACGCTGGTGCTGGACGTGGAGCAACACACTGTCACCTTCGACGACCGGCGGCCGGTGCGGCTGGACCCTGACCTCGGCATCGCGCTCACCACCGGTACCTCCGAGATTGCTGACGCCCAGACCGGCGGGATCGGCTTCTTTCCGGACGGGACCTCAACCGGCGGCCGGATCAGCCTGACGCTCGGCGAACGGCGACAACATGTGCTGGTGGACTGGCTGACCGGCACCGTTTCCATCGTTGAGTAAAGCCGTTGTGAGTGGCCTCAGATGACCGCCGTCACGGACAGGGTTTCGCGCTTCTTCATCTGGTGGTTCGGCGAGCTTGCGGCCTGTGTGCCACAAGGCTTGCGCCGTGTGTTTTGGCGCGAGCCCACTGTTCTCGCCATCACGACCGGCGACGGCGACGCCAGGGTGAGTCTGCGCGGCCGCCATGGCATGCGTGAGCTTGGGCGCCTTGCACTCGATCCCGGTCGCGAGCCGCGCCTTCAGCTGACGCAGCTCCTGCGCGGTGTCTCTTTGCGCGATGTCGAGACCGCCATTCTCGTTCCTGCCGCAACCGTTCTGCGGCGGAATGTCAACCTGCCGCTTGCGGCTGCGGAGAACCTGCGCGAGGTGCTGGCGTTCGAGATGGATCGGCACACCCCGTTCAAGGCCAATGAGGTCGCATTCGATTATCGCATCGCCGGCACCGACCCCGAGGCCAAGCGGATCAGCATAGATCTTGCCGTCGTACCGAGCGACGCAGTGGAACGGGCGCGTCTGGTGGCCGCGACCCTTGGTCTGACACCCGATCGCATCGGTGTCGCTGACAACGCGCACGAGACGGACCGGTCGCTCAACTTCTCGCCGGCCAAACGTGCGAGGCGATCCGCAACCCGGCAACGCCTGGCGATCGCTCTTGCGATCCTGGCTGTCGTCCTGGCCATTATCGCCATCTATATGCCGCTCTTGGTCAAGGAGCGGACTTTGGCCGTGTACGAGGCACAATTGACGACGAGCCGCTCCGCCGCGCTGGAAACCGAAGCGCTCAAGAAGCGCTTGGCCGCCAAGCTGGAGCATGATCGGTTCCTGATCGACCGCCGGACGATGATCCCGTCCGCGACCGTCATGCTCGCGGACGTCACCGACCGCCTCCCGGACGGCACCTGGCTTGTCCAATTGCGCTGGCAGGGCGACAAGCTCGTGATGGCCGGTTATTCGCCGTCGGCGGCGCCGCTAATCGCGGAACTGGAGGACTCCGATATCTTGAGCGAGGTGCGCTTCGGCTCGCCCGTCACGTCTGATCCCCGCATCGGGCGCGAGCGCTTCAACATCACGGCCGCTGTGGCCGCGCCGGGTGGGTGAGTCCTTGTTCCCGACGCCATGGATCAGCCGACTGACGGCGCTTCTCCTGCTGGCACTCGTCCTATTCGGCGCATACCTGTTCCTGGTCGAGCCGCTGGTCGTCGGCTACGACACGATCGACCGGGAGATCGACGATGCGCAGGAACAGCTCGCGCACTTCGAACGGCTGGCGGCCGTGCGGCCGGCCGTCGCGCAGCAGTTGCAACAGGTGGACTCCCAGCAGACCGCGCAGGGCTACTATCTCAGCGGCGGCACCGATGCGCTGGCCGCCGCGGGGTTGCAGGATCGCATCAACGCTCTGGTCGCGGCCAATGGCGGCACCTTGAGCAGCACCCAGCCGATGCCCGGCGTCGAAGAGCAAGGCTTTCGGCGCATCACGCTCAAGGTGCAATTGGCCGCGACCACCGAAGAGCTGTTCGACACACTGTATGAGTTGGAGTCCGGCGCGCCCATCCTGTTCGTTGAGAATCTCGATATCCAGAGCCGCATCGTGCACCGGCAGACCAGCGACGAGGCTGGTGCGAACGGGTCCCAGCCGATACCGCTGCTGGCGGTCGCGTTCGATCTCTCCGGCTACCTTCCGGTCCCGCCACAATGATGCCGCGTCATCGCGTCCAGACGCTGTTCACCTGGCTCATGGTCGCGGTGTGCGTGCTGCTGGGTTGGACCATCCAGCGCGAAATCAAGGCGTTGCCCTCAACCCAAGCGGCCACGCCGGCGGCCGTGCCCGCGGCCGATCCGGTCGCGCCAGCTGCGCCCGCGTCCGTTGTGGTACCCGACCGCGACTCCCTGGCGGTGATCGTCGAGCGGCCGGTTTTTTCCGAATCGCGGCGGCCGAGCGAGGCTGACGAAGGTCCCGCACGCGCGCTCGATTTCACGCTGGTCGGTGTCGTGATCTCGGATCGCAATCGCTCTGCCATTGTCCAACCCTCTCGCGGCGGCGCCGTACAGCGTCTGGCCGAAGGCGAGGAGGTGGGCGGATGGACTGTCGTCGACATCGCGCCCGACCACATCGTGGTCCGCCACGATACGACCGAAGCGACGATGCCGCTGGATTACAGTGCGCCGGCGCCGCCGGTACCGGTCGCCAGGACACCGGCTCCCAACGGCGCCAAACCGAACGGTAACAAGCCGATCGACGCCGAACCGCAAGGTACCGAGGCGCTAGGTATCATACAGGACCAACCGCCCGAGGTGCTGCCGCCGCCGGATGACGATGATGGTGATGACGAGCAGGAATCGACCAATTAACCATGCCATCGCCTCAAAGATGAAAGCGGCTACTGCCGCGATTCCATGGCTCGAAGCCATTCACTGCCGCCTCATTGGCAACGTCCAACATCCCTGATCCGACGTATTGCCTGTACGCGGGTGGCGGTCTGCTGCTGAATAGACGTTAAGAAAGGCGGCATCCGTCCGGGAAACAGGGTGCCCATGGGGGACCACAATAGTGCAACGTGCGGGAACACTTGTTCTGGTCCTGGTGACTTGCGCCGGCCTCATCGCCGGCTGTGGCGGATATCAGAAGCTCAGGCCGAGCCAGGTGCAGGCCGAGGCTGGTGCGGCGACGCCTGGGGCGACCACGACGACGCCGGACTCTGGACCGGTGGTGTTCTCCGATCAGCCGTCCGGCGAGGATCCGAGTACCACGCTGACTCAGCCGGAAATTTACCGCGGCGGTGCCATCCCTGCCCGTGCCGAGCCGCCCCAGGGCGTAACCGACATCGGCGCCGCCGACATCACCTTTAACTTCGCGAATGCCGACGTACGGGAGGTCGTGAGCGCCATTCTCGGCGACGCCCTGCACCTGACTTACATCATCGATCCACGGGTGCAAGGAACGATCACGCTGCGCTCCGCCGCGCCCCTGCCGCGCAGCGCAGCGGTCGGCATGCTGGAAGATGTGCTTGCCATGAACGGCGCCGCACTCGTGCGCGAGGACGAGTTATACAAGATCGTGCCGATCGCGGAAGCGGTGTCGGCCCCGGCCATCCTGCGCCAAGGTGCGGCGCCCGTGACACTGGAACGCGGTTTCAGCCTGCACGTCCTTCCGGTGCGGTACGCGTCGGCCGCTGCGCTGATGGATGTGATCCAGCCGCTGGCGCCGCCAGGTCGTCAGCTGCGCGTCGATCCGCAGCGCAACCTGTTTATCCTCGCCGCCACTTCGTCCGAGGCTGATGACTTCTCCGAGATACTGTCGCTGTTCGACGTCGACTGGATGCGCGACAAATCCTTCGGCCTGTTCCCGCTGAAACATGCCGATGCGGAGAATGTGGCGGCGGAACTGCGCCGCGTGTTTGCTCAGCCCGACGACCCGGCGCAGACCGGTATCATCGAGTTCCTGCCCATCCAGCGCCTCAACGCGATCCTGGTAATCACCCCGCAGGAGGCCTACATCGACCAGGCGCAGAATTGGATCCAGCGGCTCGATCGTGGCACGGAAGCTGATAAACGACAGCTCTATGTCTATTTCGTGCAGAACGGGCGCGCTAGAGAGCTGGCGACGATCGTTGGTGAAGCGTTGTCCGCCGACGTGGCGCAGGCCGACGCGGTGTCGGAGGCGCGGTTGGGCCCTGGTCTTCTGCCCGGTGAAATCAGCTCACCGGCAAGCGCGCTGGATTTCGGCGGCAACCAGTCCTTGGGCAGCAGCGGCCAGAGCGAGGACCAGAACCCGCTCGACGTCTATGAGCCGCTGCAGCGCACGGACTTCCCGACAGATCGGCAGATAGCAAGTGCCGAACCTGACATCGGCATAAGCGGCGGACCGGAGCAGCAACAACAGTCCGGCCGCTTCCGCATCGTCGCGGATGCGCGCAACAATGCGCTCTTGGTCTATGCCACGTCCACCGAGTTCGAGTTGGTCTCCGCGGCGCTGAAGAAGCTCGACATCGTGCCGCTGCAGGTCTTCATCGAGGCAACCATCGCCGAGGTGACGCTGAACGATACGTTGAAGTACGGCCTGGAATGGTTCTTCGACATCGGCAATAACACCATCACCTTCAACACCACCGGTGTGAGTACCAGTCAGCCCAAGCCGAACAACCTCATCCTGACCCAGGCTCCCGGCTTCTCGTACCTGTTCGCAACCAGCGACGTCCGGGTGGTGCTGAACGCGCTGACGCAGATCACTGACGTCAATGTCATCTCCTCTCCCACTCTGCTGGTGCTCGACAACGAGCCGGCGCGGCTGCAGGTCGGCGACCAGGTGCCAATCTCGGTGCGCTCGTCGACCTCGGTGACCGATTCTGACGCGCCGGTGGTCAACGAAATTGAGTATCGCGACACCGGCGTCATTCTCGACATCATCCCGCGGGTCAACTCCAGTGGGCTGGTGGTGCTGGACATCATCCAGGAGGTGAGCGACGTGGCCTCGAGCACGGCTACGGGCGCGACCGTGACCCAGACCATTTCGCCGACCATCTCGCAACGCCGGATCGCCAGCACCGTCGCCGTGAAGAGCGGGGAAACGATCGCGTTGGGTGGCCTCATCCGCGACAACAAGACCAACACTGTCACGGGTGTGCCGCTGCTGTCGGACATCCCGGTTCTCGGCAACCTCTTTAAGACCACCACCGACTTCCAGCGGCGGACTGAGCTCTTGGTGCTGCTGACGCCGCGTGTCGTGCGTGACAGCAACGACGCGCGCACGGTGACCGATGAGTTGCGTCGCCGGCTGCGCGCGGTCGAACCGCTGCCTTCGCTCATTCAGTAGCGATGGCTGGAACCGTGGAGCAGAGGCCGATCCCGCGCAAGCAACGTGGCATTGCGCTGGTGATGGTGCTCTGGGTTCTGATCCTGCTTGGCCTCGTCGCCGCCAGTTTCCTGCGCGAGACGCGGCTCAGCACGGGTATCGCCCGCAACGCATCGGAAAACGCGAAGGCTGAGGCGCTTGCCGAAGCGGGCATTCACAGGGCGATGCTGGGCCTGGTTGACGGTGGCGTCACTGCATGGCGCGTGGACGGAGCGCCCTACCAGTTCGCGCTGGGCGATGGCACTGTCGTGGTTCGTATCCAGGACGAAGGCGGCAAGGTCGATCTCAACCTGGCCCCGCCGCCGCTGCTGCAGGGATTGTTGCAGGTTACCGGTGTGGAGGCGAACGCCGCACGCAACCTGCTCGATGCGATCGTCGACTTCCGCGACCCCGACAGCAACCGCCTGCCGGTTGGGGCCGAGGATCCAGAGTATGCGGCAGCCGGCCGCGACGGTGGCGCCAAAGACGCCCCGTTCGATACGAAGGAAGAACTGCTGCAGGTCCTCGGCATCGATCGTGCGCTTTATGACGCCATCGCGCCCTATGTCACGGTGTATTCGCAACGTGCCCGTCTCAACCTGACGACGGCCCCAGCGGTGCTCCTGCAGGCGGTGCCGAACCTGACACCGCACCAACGCGAACAGATCATGGCGGACCGCACAAGCGGCGAGGCGCTGCAGGCCGCGCGGGTCAGCGTGGTGACGGTCCGCGTCGAGGCTACGACGGCGGGCGGCGGGCGTTTCATCCGCGAGGCGGTGATAGAACGCGGCCGCGGTGGCCAACAGCCATTCTCCATCCTGGATTGGCGGCAGGAATGGGCGCGGACACCGGCGCTCGCCGCTGCGGCGCCATAGAGCTCAGCTTTCCGATCCGACCACGCGGATGATGAGGTCCGGCCAGCGGCGCGGATCGCCGAGCGGAAATTCGACGTGTAGGCGAACCAGACGAGGTCGCAGGTTGACGCCGTCCCAAACCCTCTGCCATTCCGGCGGACGCTGCTCGTCCAGCGCGCCATAATAGGAGAGCTCGACCACCGCGACATCCTCTATCAGGACAGCCTGCTTCCCTTCTTCTGGCACGATCTCGCGCGCAACGCGCTCCGGACGGAACAAGGTCCAGGTCAGCATGAGATCGCTGCGGCCATCACTCTCCCGTCGGCTAAGCTGAAAGAGATGAGGCCCGGCAATGCCGCGGTGCGCCGGCAGCGGCGCGACGAACGTCAGGCTTTCGGGACCACCGAAGAAGGTGGGAACCGGATCGCCGATGGCGGCCGGTGCTGGCAACAACGCCTGACCGATCTCCTGCCGCAGCAGATTCTGGATTCTCTCGATGCGCGTCGGTCGATCGATGTAATCGCCGCCCGCCTCCCACGCCCGCATGCCGAATCGCAATCCACTGAACAGAATCACCGAGATCAGCGCCATCAAGCTGATGGCGACGAGCATCTCAACGAGCGTGAACCCTCGTTCATTTTGAGAAGCGTGGCACGGTCTCATTCGTGGGTTATACGCTGCCGCCGGCAAGCTGGATGATCGGATAGAAGGCTTTTACATGCGCATGCGCGCTCAGTGAGGATGAACAGGAACGGTGTGAGCGCGACATCATCGCGGACGCAAAGCGACCTACGGAATGCTCAATGGAATATCAGAAGCCACAGCTTGACTGTAAAACAGACATGTAACACATTCGCTCTCGGCGATTAGAGTTCTCCGTGGAAAGTCAATCGGTTAGCTCAGCAGTACGTTTCAGCTGCGAATCCTGGCGCCCCAGCCAGTTCAACTTCGGTGCTCCGTGCGATCGGCGTGCCGCCCATCCGAAGATTCCCGATGCTGGCCCGGCTTCTCATCATTCCATCGATCGTGGTGTTTGTGTTGGCGGCGGGCTACGTCGTCTTCACCACCGGCATTCACGTTCGCAGCTACTCCATGCCGGCCGGCAGCATGGCGCCCGCGCTCGTGCCGGGAGAGATGATCTTTGCCTCCGGCGGTTTCTATTCGAATCAGGTCCCGGTTCCGGGCGACATCGTCCTATTCAATCTGCCGAGGGACGGCGAACTCACGACCTTCATCAAGCGCGTGATCGCCGGCCCTGGAGATCGCGTCAAGATCGAGCAAGGCCGCCTGTATCTGAATGGCGTGCTGGTGGAGCGATCGCCGTTGCCGCCTGATCCGGCGGTGGATGGACTGATCTATCGCGAGACCCTGCCCAACGGGCGATCCTACGAGATCGCGGAGGTGAGTGATCATGAGTTCCAGGACGAGATTCCGGAAATCGTGATCGAACCCGCGCACTATTTCGTCCTCGGCGACAATCGCGACCGGTCCAACGACAGCCGCTTTCCCGAGTTCGGTACAGTCCCCTTGGCCGCGATCGTAGACAAGGCGTCGATCATCTGGATGAGCGCAGACTGGCGGCGGATCGGCAAGAGGCTGCAGCCGGATCCCTGACTCCTCGCTACGGCCGGGTTTGGACCGGTGCCTCGATTGTAAATCCGTCGGGATTGTGCAAAGCCTGTCCGACCGCGTTTATGAGCGCGGCGGGGCAAATTCAACGCACAGGCATGATGGCTTATTCGCTCTCCGGCAAGCGCGTGTGGGTCGCCGGCCATCGCGGCATGGTCGGCAGCGCCATCGTCAGGCGACTGGCGAGAGAGGGCTGCGAGGTGCTGTCGGTCGCACACGGCGAGGTCGACCTGACGCGGCAGGCGGAGACCGAAGACTGGATGGCGACGGCGCGCCCGCACGCCATCTTCCTGGCGGCCGGGCGGGTCGGCGGCATCCACGCCAACGACAGCTATCCGGCCGACTTCCTCTACGAGAATCTGGCGATCGAGGCGAACGTCATCCATGCCGCGCACAAGATCGGCGTGGAGAAGCTGCTGTTCCTCGGCTCGTCCTGCATCTATCCGCGCGACGCGGCGCAGCCGATGGCGGAATCGGCGCTGCTGACCGGCCCGCTCGAGCCGACCAACGAATGGTACGCGATCGCCAAGATCGCCGGCATCAAGCTGTGCCAGGCCTATCGCCGGCAGCATCGGCGCGATTTCATCGCGGCGATGCCGACCAACCTCTATGGCCCGGACGACAATTTCCATTCGCAGAACAGCCATGTCCCGGCCGCGCTGCTGCGCCGGTTCCACGACGCGAAGCTGGCACGCGCCGCCGAGGTCACGGTGTGGGGCACCGGCACGCCGCGGCGCGAATTCATGTTCGTCGAGGATGCCGCCGACGCCCTCGTGCATCTTATGAAGCACTATTCCGCAGAGGAGCACGTCAATGTCGGAACCGGCAGCGACGTGTCGATCGCGGAGTTCGCGCAGCTGGTGCGGGCCACGGTCGGATTCGAAGGCCGCGTCGCCTTCGATGCCGGTCGTCCCGACGGCATGCCGCGCAAGGTCATGGATGTCTCGGCGCTCAAGGTGCTGGGCTGGACCGCGCCGACCAAGCTCGCGGCGGGGCTCACGCTCTACTACGCATGGTTCCTCGCCAACGTCGCCGCGATCCGCCAGTAGCTATCCTGTCAGCTTGCGACCAACAGGGATGGATGTGCGCGTGGGTGCGTCGCCATGGGCGCGCAGGCTCCGCAGCCATCTGGCAATTTGGCCGAAGAACGCCGCGATGGCCGCGGCCCGCTCGGCGCGGGCCTTGGCGACATAGTGGTCGTAGAGTTCCGGGGTCAGACGCCGCTCGATCCCGAAAGGTGACTGGTTCCGTTCCATGGGATGGTCCTCCATCCGCTCTCGAACGGAATGTGGGGTCCGAGCGTAAATTACTGAAACGAATTGTTGATATATCATCCATGATCGTTGATCATGGATCGTCATGTCCCGTATCGACCTCGATTCCGACCTCCTGCGCTGCTTCGTGGCGGTGGCCGACGCGCGCGGGTTCACCGCCGCCGGCGACCTGATCGGCCTGACCCAGTCCGGCATCAGCGTGCGCATCCGCAACCTGGAGGAACGGCTGGGCCGGCGGCTGTTCGACCGCACCAGTCGCCAGGTCAACCTGACCGAGGATGGCGAGGTGCTGCTGAGCTATGCCCGCCGCATGGTCGACCTCAACGACGAGGCGATCGGGCGCCTGACCGGCGGGCAGACCCAAGGCCCGCTCCGGATCGGCCTCGCCGATTACGTGAAGCCGCACCTGATGCCGCAGCTGCTGGGTCGGTTCAACCGGCTGCATCCCGGCGTGACCATGGAGATGCGCACCGGGCTCAGCATGGATTTGCTGCCGGGCTACGAGCAGGGCGAGCTCGACGTCGTGATCGCCGGGCGCGGCATGGTGTTCAAGGACGGCGGGATGCTCTACCGCGATGCGCTGGTCTGGGTGGCGGCGCCCACATTCCAGCTGCGCCTCGACCGGCCGGTCCCGCTGGCAAGCTTGCCGCCGCATTGCACGCACCGGGGCATCTGCCTGGAGGCCCTGGATCGCGCCGGTATCCCCTGGCGCTTCGTCTATGTCAGCTCGTCGACCGCGGGGCTGCAGGCGGCGGTGCAGGGCGGGCTGGGCATCGCCATGGTGCCGAAATCGGCGGTCATCCCCGAGCTGCGCATCCTCGGCGAAGAGCAGGGGCTGCCGCCGCTGCCGGATTTCGAGATCGAGATCTTCGTCCGCGACAAGGCGCCGACGCCCAGCTGCCGCGCCTTCGTCGACTTCATGACCGAGGAGCTGCGGAAGGTTTAGCTGCGGACACCAGCTGTCAGCGACAGGTCGTAGCTTGCGGCGTGCAGCCGGAGCTAGTGCACGCCGAGCTGGGCGGACGAGGTCACGCGGTCGCAGGCGTTGAAGCGGCAAGATCACGCCACCTCTCTTCCGTCATGGCAAAGCTTGGCTTTGCCATCCACGAGTGTCGCAGGGCGAGGCTGAGCGGCACCAGGCAAACTCGTGGACCCCAAAGCCAAGCTTTGGGGTGACGGGATTTTGATTGGCTTCGGTGGAGTCTGCGTCCGCGCTCAGAAATCCGCCGACGCGAGGTCGCCGGCGAAGGCGGCGAAGATCTCGTCGAGCCCATCGTTGAGCGCGGCGACCGCGGCGTCGATGCTGTCGCCCGAGGTCGGCTTTTCCGCGGTGTAGACCTTGCTCAGGACCAGCCGGTCGTTGCTGTTCTCCATCACCGCCAGTTCCAGCGAAATGACGGCGCCGGAGTTGCTGCCGACCATCTGTTCCAGCCGGCGGATGGTGCCACGGACGACATAGGCGCTTTCCAGCCGGAGCTCGCTCGGCGCCACGCTGTCGGCGACTCCCGCCTGGCGGAGATAGCTCACCAGCTGGTCGCGCAGCATCTGCGGCGGCGCGTCGGTCCAGTAGGCGTAGTTGCGCTGCTCCAGCTTGCGCCCGCCGTCAGCGGTGAACAGCAGCGGCCGCTCCGACATCACGCCTTCCCCGGCGAACGGCACGATCTCGATGCCGCCGGTGATCTTCTTGGATGCCTGCTCGGCCGGCTGGTCGGCGATCAGGCGGAAATACTGTTCCTTGGGCACCGGCGGGGCCGAGCCGAAGCAGCCGGCGAGGGCGGCGAGGAGCGGTAGCAGGAGCAGCGGTCGCAGCTGGCGCATAGTCACTGCCCCGCCGACGAGGCAGGGGTGAGGCCCTGGTCAGCCTCCGGCGATCCGCCGTTGAGGAGCAGGCCGGGGTTCTGCCGGATCAGTCTGCTGAATTCGCTCATGTTGCGCGCCGTCCCATCGATGTTGCGCGTGATCGAATCGATGTTCTGCGCCACAGAACGCAGGATGTATTCGAGATTCGCAAGGGATTTATCGACGTTCTTGCGGTTGTCGCCGATCATGTCGTTGACCTGGTCGGCCAGCTTCTGCAGCTTCTGACCCAATTCCTTCACTTCGCCGGCCGCCACGCTGGCATCCTTCGTCGCCTTCTCGGTGTTGGCGAGGATGGTGCGCACCGACTGCAGGTTCTGGTCGTCGATGAACTTGTCGGCCTGCAGCAGGGTCGCGTTCATCTGGGTGGTGAAGGTCGAGATGTCGTCGGTGATCTTCGGGGTCTTGTTCTGGACCTCGTTGGCGATCGCTTGCAGGCTGTCGAACAGCTCGTTCAGGTTGGTATCGGTGTTGTTGCCGATCTTGAGGATGATCTCGTCGACATGCGAGATCAGCGGCTTCAGCGAATTCTCCGAGAGGTCGCCGATCTGCCCGGCGACCTGCGCCATCAGCGAGAAGGCGTCGGCCGGCGGGCCGCTCGGGATCTCGCCGCCGACCGCGACCAGCTGGGTCGACTTGCCGCCGAACACCTCGACCGTCTTGGCGGCGAGGAAGCTGGAGGCGGAGATGCGCGCCACCGAATCGGCCGGGAACTTCCAGTCCTTGTCGACCGAGACGATCACGCGGAACTGGTACTTGCCGTTGACCCACTCGGGCTCGATGCGCTCGACCTGGCCGATCTTGTAGCCTTCGTAGCGCACCAGCGTGCCGTAATCGATGTCGGTCACGGCGTCCATCACGATGCCGTAGCTGTCGGTCGGGCCGGTCCGCCCGGAGATCTGCGCCAGCGCCCACAGCAGCGCGACGATCATCGCGGCGACGAATACGCCGACGGTCGTGTAGTTGATGAAATGGTTACGCATACGCGATTCCCCTTAGCCCCGGATCTCGACTCAATCTCCCGCCAGACGGCGCAGATACTCCTCGGGATCCACTTCCACGTGCTCCGACCTGCGATTGATCAGGTTCTGCACGCGCTCGTTCGGATTCACTCTGATCTGGTCAGGCCTCTCGCAGGCCAGGATGTGCCCCTTGTCCAGCACCGTGATGCGGTCGCCGATCTTGAAGGCGCTCTCGACATCATGCGTCACCACCACCACCGAGATGCCCATCGCCTCGCGCAGCCGCAGGATGAGATCGTCGAGCGCGGAGGAGACCACGGGATCGAGCCCCGACGACGGCTCGTCCAGGAAGATCAACTTCGGGTCCATGACGATGGCGCGCGCGATCGAGGCGCGCTTGACCATGCCGCCCGACAGCTCCGCCGGCATCAGGTGGCCGAAGCCGGACATGTTCACGACCTCGAGCTTCAGGCGCGCCATGATGTCCATGGTCTTCTCGTCGAGATGCGCCAGCTCGCGCAGCGGCAGCTTCACATTCTCCGCCACGTTCATGGAGCTGAACAGCGCGCCGAACTGGAACGCGACGCCGATCTTGCGGCGCAGGTCGAGCTTCTCCAGCGCCTTCAGGCTGCCGATGTCCTGACCCAGCAATTTCACCTTGTTCGGCACCGGCGGCATCAGGCCGACCAGGTGGCGCAGCAAGGTGGTCTTGCCGGAGCCGCTGCCGCCCATGATGACCATGATCTCGCCCTCATGGACCTTCATGGAGACGTCGAACAGCACCTGGCGCGTGCCGAACGACCAGTCGAGGCGGTCGACTTCGATCACCACGGGCCGGCTCTGCAGCTCCTCGATCGTCGGCTTCCAGATGGTCTCGGGTTCGGCGACTGCGACAGCCATCAGTGCGTACTCAGATAGCCGATGACCATGTCGGACACGACAATGGCGGTGATCGCCTGGACCACCGAGCGGGTGGTGACGCGGCCGACGCCCTCGGCGCCGCCGCTGACGCTGGCACCGTTCATCACGCCGATCAGGCCGATCAGCAGGCCGAAGAAGGATGACTTGATGATGCCGTGCCAGACGTCGTCGGTCTTCAGGATCTGCAGCGTGTTGTAGATGTAGGAGCCCATCGAGGTATCGAGGCTGGCCGAGACATAGATGCCCGCCGCGCCGATCGAGACCAGGTTCGCCAGCATGGCGAGGCACGGCAGCATGATGACCAGCGCGATCAGCATCGGCGCCACCAGGAAGCGCACCGGGTTGATGCCCATGACCTGCAGCGCGTCGACTTCCTGGTTGATGGTCATGGTGGCAAGCCGTGCCGCGATCGCCGAGCCGGAGCGGCCGGCAATCAGGATGCCCATGATGAGCGGCGAGAACTCGCGCGTGACGGAGAGGGCGATGCCGATATAGGCGAAGTTCTGCGCGCCGAACAAACCGAGCGAGTAAAGGCTCTGGATCGCCAGCATCAGGCCGATGGTTGCCGCCAGCAGGATCGCGATCGGCAGCGCCGCGATGCCGAAGCGCATCATCTCCGCGAAGGTGTGTGTGAAGCGCACCGGCTGGCGATAGAATCGGCCGACGAAGATCCAGACGATGGACTCGGCCAGAAGCGCGGCGCCGAAGCCCCACTCGTCGAAGCCGCGGGCCGTGCGCCGGCCGATCGCTTCGAACACTTTGAGGACGGCGGTCATGGTCGCGGTCAGCCTTTCGTCGCGCCCAGCGCGGTCGCCAGGTCAGCGTGTATGGTGAACACCTTGTCGAGCCGTGCCAGCTCCAGCACGCGGCGCGCGCGCTGGCTGACCGAGACCAGGGCAAGGTCGTTCTTCTGCTTGCGCGCGGCCTGCAGGCCTTCGATCAGGCTGGCGATGCCGGACGAGTCGATATAGGTGACCTCGCTCAGATCCACCAGGATGTCGCGCTTCTTCTTCAGGCTGTCGAGCAGGGTGCGGCGGACCTTGGGCGCCTCTTCCATGTCGATTTCGCCTTTGAGGGCGACGACGGTGCGGCCGGACTGTTCGGTAATGCTTGCGACAGACATTGCTCTACCTCTTGCGCTTCACGAGTTCCAAGAGGTTGCCCTCCCCATCCGGCAGGGGGATGAAGCTGGCATCATCCATGACAGCGCGAATAAAGTGCGTCCCGAGCCCCCCCGGACGCACATCCTCGAGTTTCCGCGGCTGTATCTTAGCCGGGTCGACGTTGGGGGCGAAATCCCGAATTCTCAGCATCAGGCCATCCGGCATGCGGTGAATCGCGAGCGCGATCTCGCCCCGCCGGTTGCCGTAGGCGTGGACGATGATGTTCTCGATCGCTTCGCCGGCGGCCAATAGCACGTCTTCGGTTTCATTTTCGTCAAAGCCGCAGGCCTCCGCGGCGGCCCGGATGGCGGGCCGGACCAGCTTCAGCCGCTTGGGATCGGCCGGGAAGGAAAGGCCGAACAGGAAGTCGCTGGGGTCGGGGGTGGCGCGCTCGCTCTCGGCCCGCTGCTCGACCGAGCGCGCGGCCATGCCGTCGTCGATGGCGAGCAGGGTGAGGTCGTCGCGCGAGCGCCAGCCGGCGCGCTGCAGCTCCTCGACCACGGCGTTGAGGCGCTGCGACAGCGGCTTGCCGCGCGCAGTGTCGATCAGCAGGTCGAGGCCCTGGGTCCCGAGCTCCTCGTCGCCGAAGCGGAACTCCGTGACGCCGTCGGTGCACAGGACGAACTGCGCGCCGTCCAGGTTCACTTCCTCGGTCTCGTATTTCGAGCCCGGCACGATGCCGAGCGGCGGAGAATCGGCCGGCATCTCGACCGAGCGCTGGTTCGGCCGGCGCAGCAGGGGCGGGATGTGGCCGGCGTTGGCGAAGCGCAGATGCCCGGTCGCCGGATCGTACAGGCCCGAGACCATGGTCACGAACATGCCGCGGCTGACGGTCGCGCAGATCTCGCGGTTGAGTATCGACATCAGGCGCGCCGGGTCGCGCACCGTCTTACCGAGACAGCGGAACAGGCTGGCGGTCTGCGACATCAGCAGCGAGGCGTTGAGCCCTTTGCCCGACACGTCGCCGATGGCAAAGGCGATGGTGCCGTCCGGCAGCTCGAAGTGATCGTAGAAATCGCCGGACACTTCCTGGATCGGCCGCACCAGCCCGCAGATCGGCGAGGCCTCATTGTCCTCGGTCGGCAGCAGGTGGCGCTGGATCTCGGCCGCCAGTTCGACCTCGCGCTGCAGGCGCTCCTGCGCCACCAGACGGTCGGCCATGCGGGCGTTGGAGATGGCGAGGGCGGAGGAGGCCGCCATCACACGCAGCAGGTTCTGGTCCTTGGCGTTAAAGGGTCTGCCGTTCTGCTTGTTCAGCACCTCGACCGCGCCGATCACGGTCTGCGCCACGCTCATCGGCGCGCACAGGATGGAGCGGGTGACGAAGCCGGTCTTGCGGTCCGCCTCGGCAAAGAAGCGCTGATCCTCGTAGGCCTGCTCGACCACCTGGATCCGGTCCTCGGCCACGGCGCGGCCGACGATGCCGCTGCCGTTGGGGACGGATAGGCCGGTCACGTCGACCGGGCCGACCGAGGCGCGGCAGACCAGGTTGGCCTTCAGCTCGTCGAGCAGGAAGATGGCGCCGGCTTCCACCCGCAGCAGCTTCACGATCTGCGCCAACGCCTCGCGGACGGTGGCGTTGATGTCCTGAGTCTGGGCAAAGGAGCGGCTGAGCGCCGCCGCGAACTCCAACGGGTCGGTCAGCGATTCGGTCGAGTCGATGGTGGAGCCGGCGGGCGACTGGCTGGCTGGGTTGGACATGGCTGGTCAGTACGCTCCCGGCCTCGGCAGGGACAAGCGGAATCGCGCCCTGAACGGCGGCGTTCCATAGGAACAAATACTGACCACGATGTCCAACACAACCCCTCCCGTCCGCCGAAACCGCGCCCGGCGTCTGGATGGCCACAGAATCGCACCTTTGACAGGCCTGAAGCAAGGCTGGCCCCAGTGTGCCCCGTCACAAATCGAGCCGGATAGGAGGAAGCTCAGCCGACCAAGTGCAAGCCAATCGCCGGCAGGATAAATCCGACGGCGAAGGTCAGGGCCAATCGGCAGTGGTTGAGATAAGTCTGGTGGAGGATGCGCGGCACCACGACCGCTGCCACGTCATGCGGCGGACGGTGGCTTTCCGCCAGCATCATCCAGAGTTCGGTCTTGCGGTGATCGAGCCGCAGCGCCTGGTCGCTCTTCCAATAGAGGATGAGCGCCATCAGCAGGCAGCACACGGCGCCGGTGCCGAACGCGACCGCGGGCGTCCAGGCCAGGCCCAACATCAACGTGGCGATCGCGACGGCACCGAAGCCGCAGGCGCGGCGGACGGAAAGCATGGCAAGCGCTTCAAGTTCCTGCACCGGGGCCTCCAGGCGTAACCAACCCAGCGTCGCGAGCGCCGCCGGAACGGTGAACATCGAACCCATCAGTCGGAACAAGCACGATCGGGGCGAGCCTGCTCCAATCCCTCGCCAACGCTCGAACGCCGCAGGGCGAGCCGTGCCGTCGCCGAGACGGTTCGGTCACAGGGTCACGTCATCAGCGATTGCATCCCGATCGAGCCGACGCCGGAAATCTTCACGAACGCCGAGCCAGGTGAACTTGATGGAGTTCTCCACGATCTCGGTATCGTGGCGCTTAAGTTCCGGAGCAATCGGCGCCCATCGAACCAGGGCGAGGGGGCTGCGCGTGAAGTTTTCCGGCATCAGTGCGCCAACGTTCCAAATCGTGTCGGCCAGCCTGGCATCGAATTCCTCGATCGCATCCGAGGCCCAATGCAAGGTAGGGGCAGCGTTCATGTTCTCGTCGATCGCGGATCGAAAGCAGTGCCGCGCGACGGCGCATCGGGTTTCGTCGTCGAACCTGGCGCCAGCGAGAACTTCGGCCACCGCGTAGATCACGAGATCCGAGAGACAGGCCGCAAACACGTGCATCTTTGCGATGTTCAGCGACTGCGCGAAGACCTTTTCCTGGAACGCCTTGGAATACTCCATCCCCATGCGCGTCTGGACATAGCCATAGAGCGTCTTCTGGGAAACGAAGGCCGCTCGAGTCGCCACGAACCCGCGCAAGTCGGCGACCGTGCAAATCCGGCCCGCCGAGACCCGATCGCCGAGGATGCCAATCTGGCTGAAAAACCGTCTGGCGCTAGTGAAAACCCGCTTCATCCGACCAAACTACCATGATGGGGGCACTACCAAAGTCTAATACGAAGGCCCTGTCTCGGGGCACCATTTGCCTTGCGCCCGAATCATGGAACATGAGAAGTACATGGAGAAGGGGTATTGGGCTATTCGCGAGCCCATTCTTGGGAGGAAAAAGAAACATGGCTGAAGACAGAAAAGCAGCGAACGGGATGCACTGGGTGAAAACCCGGAACCTGACATATATCATCCTGGCGCTATGGGTGCTCTTCGGGATCATCATCCCTTGGTTCGCCGGAGCCCTTAACTCCATGACCTTTCTGGGCTTTCCCTTGGGATACTACTTCTGTGTCCAGGGGTCGTTGATCGCTTTCGTTGCGCTGATCTGGATCCAGAACTGGCGCCAGGACGCGATCGACGAAGAGTTCGGGCACAGCGAGTAAGGGGGAACACATGGCTTCCGACACAACGTCCGGCTCTCGCTCCAGGTTCATCGACAACCTGGGCAAAGTCTACTTCCTGTATACGCTCGGTTTCGTGGCGTTCTTCATCTTGATGGCGATCCTTGAGTGGCTGGGTGCCAGCGCACAATTGATCGGCATCGGGTTCCTGCTCTTTACCATCGGCATCTATGCGGTGATCGGCTGGCTTTCGCGCACCGCGGAGGTCGACGCCTACTATGTCGCTGGGCGTGAAGTGCCCGCCCTGTACAACGGCATGGCCACCGCGGCCGACTGGATGTCCGGCGCCTCGTTCGTGGCCTTGGCGGGCGGCGTATATTTCGGCGGCTATCCCTATCTCGGATACATCATCGGCTGGACGGGTGGCTATGTGCTCGTCAACTCGCTGATGGCGCCCTACCTCAGGAAGTTCGGCTGCTATACGGTCCCGGACTTCATCGGTACCCGATATGGCGGCAGTACCGCGCGTTTCATTGCCGTCATCGTCCTGGTGGCGGCGTCGTTCACCTATGTGACCGCGCAGATCAATGCCACCGGCACGATCGCGGCCCAGACGCTCGGCATCAGCTTCGAGGTCGGCGTCTGGCTCGGACTGCTCGGCATCTTCATCTGCTCGATGCTGGGCGGCATGCGGGGTGTGACCTGGACTCAGGTCGCCCAGTACATCGTGCTGATCATCGCCTACCTGGTGCCGATCATCTGGATGTCCAACAAGCAGGGCTTCGGCATCATCCCCCATTTCTCCTATGGCGATGGCGTTTTCCGCATCATGGAATTGGAGGCGCAGTATGGTTTGACTGCCGCCGCCCAGCCCATGGCGGGCTTGTCGGTTCTGACGACGCAGCAGACATCGACGGGCGACGCGATGAGCTCGTGGAAGATGGTGTCTCTGGCGATCTGCATGATGGCCGGCACGGCATCGCTTCCGCACATCTTGATGCGCTACTTCACGACTCCGTCGGTCCGCTCGGCCCGGCGCTCGGTCGGCTGGTCTCTGGTCTTCATCTTCCTGCTGTACTTCTCGGCGCCTGCACTCGCGACGTTGACGAAGCTGCAGCTGCTCGATCCGAATCTGGCCACTTCCATCATCGGCAAGCCGTTCGCGGATGTTGCCAATCTGGAATGGATCAAGCACTGGGCCTCGGTCGGCATGCTGGCGGTCGCCGACCAGAACAGCGACGGTATCCTGCAATTGAACGAGTTCTTCATGCGGCCGGATATCGTCGTGCTTGCCACGCCGGAGATCGCCGGCTTGCCGTTCGTGATTTCCGGCCTGGTGGCGGCTGGCGGTCTCGCGGCAGCCATGTCGACGGCGGATGGACTGTTGCTGGCCATCGCGAACGCGTTGTCGCACGATCTCTACTACAAGATCGTCGACCCGTCGGCGAGCACGAAGAGGCGCCTGACCGTCGCCCGCGTCATTCTGGTGTTCATCGGCGCGGCCGGTGCGGCCGTCGCATCGCTGAAGCTGACGGGCATCCTGGGTGCGGTGGCCTGGGCGTTCGACTTCGCCTGCTCCGGCCTGTTCTTCCCGCTGGTCCTCGGCGTGTGGTGGAAACGCGCCAACACCGCAGGCGCCATCGCTGGAATGGTCGGCGGCTTCGGCGCGGGATCGGTGTATCTCTACCTGGTGTACAACAAGATCATGACGCCGTGGCTCGGGATCGACGATATCCGGTTTGGCATCGTCGGCATGGCGGTGAGCCTGGTCGCCATGGTCGTGGTCAGCCTTGCCACCAAGGAACCCTCGAAAGAGATCCAGGACATGGTGGACGAGGTCCGCGTGCCCTCCGGCAAGACGATCCTGACCGCCGGGCATTGAACCAAGAAACGGGTTGCGTTCAGGGGTGGAGACACCCACCCCTGTTCAAATTACAAAGCAGGGGCGGAGCTTTCCGCCCCTGTTCTTCTTGACGAAAGCCTCCTCTCCATGGCCGACACGCTGGCGATTTTCCCTTGGTGGGTCATCGTAATCGACTATGTCCTCGGGCTGATCATGTGGACCCTGATCGGCCGGACCGCCATGGGCTTTTTCCTGCCGGAAACCTCGAACTTCTTTTTCATGCGGTTCTTCGTCAGGTCGACCGATCCTGTCATCCGCATGTTCAAGTGGATCACCCCGGGCTTCCTGATTCCGCAGCTGGTGCCTGCCTTCGTGGCATGGTTCTTCTTCATGGTGCGTTTCTATCTGATGCCGTGGTTACTCGGTTATTCGGTCATGGGGATGCTCTCCTTTCCGTTGGAGAGCGAGGTGGCGGCGTTCATCTACAAGGTCTTTACGCGAGCGCCGTAGGCTTCCCGTTGCTGTCGCACCATCGATCGCGCGGCGACTGACGCAGAGATGTCTGCGCGGCGTGCGCAACACTGCGACCTCGCGTCACAGCGTGCGCAAGTTATCCTGGGATAACAGGCACTCCTGCGGCATGCGCCGATCACCCGCCGAGTTGTATCGACCAAAGTATGGGATCACGACGCGCGCGTGCATCGGTATCTCACTGCGCGCTGAGCAAAGCACTACTGCGAAACAGGGGCGCCGGCAAAGACCGCCGGACGTCGCGTGCGGAGCTCTGCAACAATGGTCCGGGCTTTCGACCCGGTCGTGCAGTTGGGAGGAAGCTCTGATGAGCGCACAAGACTTGACGCTTGGCCGCGCGCCAAGCGTGACGGAGAACATACCGTCGTCCGAAATCCGCAAGGTCGTATTCGCGTCTTCGCTCGGCACCGTGTTCGAGTGGTACGATTTCTACCTCTACGGATCGCTGGCGGCGATCATCTCGAAGCAGTTCTTCTCGGCGGTTAATCCGACCGCGGCCTTCATCTTCGCGCTGATGGCGTTCGCCGCGGGCTTCGCGGTGCGGCCGTTCGGCGCGCTGGTGTTCGGGCGGCTGGGCGACCTGGTGGGGCGCAAATACACCTTCCTCATCACCATCACCATCATGGGCCTCTCGACCTTCATTGTCGGCCTTCTGCCCAACTATGCGTCGATCGGCATTGCCGCGCCGATCATCCTGATCGGCCTGCGGTTGTTGCAGGGCTTGGCGCTTGGCGGCGAATATGGCGGCGCCGCGACCTATGTCGCGGAGCATGCGCCGCACGGCAAGCGGGGCCTGCACACCAGCTGGATCCAGACCACGGCGACCCTGGGCCTGTTCCTGTCGCTGGTGGTGATCCTGGCGACGCGCACGATCATCGGCGAGGAGGCGTTCGGCGATTGGGGCTGGCGCATTCCATTCCTGATCTCGCTGCTCCTGCTGCTGTTCTCGGTCTACATCCGCATGAAGCTGAACGAGTCCCCGACCTTCAAGAAGATGAAGGAAGAGGGCAAAGGCTCGAAGGCGCCGCTGACCGAATCCTTCGGCCAGTGGAAGAACCTGAAGATCGTGCTGCTCGCCCTATTCGGTCTCACCGCCGGGCAGGCGGTGGTCTGGTACACGGGACAGTTCTATGCCCTGTTCTTCCTCACCCAGACGCTGAAGGTCGATGCGACGACCGCGAACCTGCTGATCGCCGTTTCGCTGGTGATCGGCACGCCATGCTTCATCCTGTTCGGCTGGCTGTCGGACAAGATCGGGCGCAAGAACATCATCATGGTCGGCTGCCTGCTCGCGGTGCTCACCTACTTCCCGGTGTTCAAGGCGATCACGCACTTCGCCAACCCGGCGCTCGAGGCGGCGCAGGCCAACGCGCCGGTGACTGTGGTGGCGGATCCGGCGACCTGCTCGTTCCAGTTCAATCCGGTCGGCACCACGAAGTTCCTGTCGTCGTGCGACATCGCCAAGAGCTTCCTGGCGAAGGGCTCGGTGAACTACGAGAACGAGGCGGCGCCGGCGGGAACCGTCGCGCATGTCAAGATCGGCGATACGGTGATTGAGAGCTTCGAAGGAACCGGCTTGCCGGCCGAGGATCTGAAGGCCAAGACCGAGGCCTTCACCAAGACGATGAGCGAGGCGACGGCGGCGGCCGGCTATCCGGCGAAGGCCGATCCGGCTCAGATCAACAAGGTGATGGTCACGATCCTGCTGGTATACCTGGTCGTGCTGGTGACCATGGTCTACGGCCCGATCGCGGCCATGCTGGTCGAGCTGTTCCCGACCCGCATCCGCTACACCTCGATGTCCTTGCCGTACCACATCGGCAACGGCTGGTTCGGTGGCTTCCTGCCGACCATCGCCTTCGCCCTGGTGGCGGCGCAGGGCGACATCTATTACGGCCTCTGGTACCCGATCGTGATCGCCGCGATGACGCTGGTGATCGGCTTGTTCTTCGTCCGCGAGACCAAGGATAACCGCATCGACGCGTTGTGATGTGACGTTCCGGATGGCCGGCGGACCCCTTTGCCGGCCATCGTGGAAACCTCGGACCGGCGCCGCAGCAATGCGGCGCCGGTTTTGTTTTGGGCCCGAAGTTGGATGCGGCGCCGGCTCAGTCGTAGGCAGCGCGCGCCGGTTTGACAGGCCAGTCGCTCCAAGAAATGTCGCGGCCTGGAAATGCGACTCGCGCGAACGGACAGTCCTTTGCGATCCAGGCACGGAAGGCGGTGCCCAGCCGATCCTCGAAACCGGACGCAATGACGCTCGTCCGCGCCCAATAGAAGGCGGCCGCATCGTAGCCCGCCTTGTCGCTTGGCACGATGTAGCAGCAGCCCAGGCATTCCGCTTCATCGGGCGACATCACCGTGTAGGCGAAGGAATGGCGCATGGCGAACTCGCGCTGGTGCCAGCCGAGGTCGATCAGATCATCCTCGAGGGTTAGGCCGCGCGGCCAGGAGCTTGTCGGGCTCAACATGCCGACCAGACGGTCAGTGCTTGTCATCACCGCATCATAGTCCTTGATGACGTCGTTGACCGTGAGTGTCCGGAGGATGAAGCCATCGCCATCAAGGCGCTGCGGCACCGCGAAAGTGGCCGGGACAAGCGGTCGCGAGTACATCAGGGCCTCCTTTGGCCGAGCCGCCCGAATGCTACCCGCCGTGCCCGACCCGATCAACGAGCTGAGCGCAGCCATTGAAGCCGCCCGCCCGCTAGGCTAAAAACCCGCATCCGATTGCGGGCCCGAGGGGCCCCCAATTCACCGAAATCGAGGAAGCGGAGCGGGCATGGCTGCCTACCAATACATCTATGTCATGAAGGGTTTGACCAAGATCTATCCGGGCGGCCGGAAGGTCCTGGAGAACATCTGGCTGTCGTTCCTGCCGGGGGCGAAGATCGGCGTGCTCGGCCACAACGGCGCCGGCAAGTCGACCCTGCTCAGGATCATGGCCGGCCTCGACAAGGATGTCTCGGGCGAGGCCTGGGCGGCCGAGGGCGTGTCGGTCGGCTTCCTGCCGCAGGAGCCGCAGCTCGACGCCTCCAAGGACGTGCTCGGCAACGTCATGGAAGGGGTCGGGGCGACGGCCGCTCTGCTGAAGGAGTTCGAGGAGGTCTCGAACGCCATGGCCGATCCCGATGCCGACTTCGACAAGCTCCTCGCCCGCCAGGCGGAACTGCAGGAGAAGATCGACCACGCCGACGCTTGGGACGTCCAGCGCAAGGTCGAGATCGCGATGGATGCCCTGCGCTGCCCGCCCAGCGATGCCGACGTGAGCAAGCTCTCGGGCGGCGAGCGGCGCCGCGTGGCGCTGTGCCGCCTGCTGCTGTCCAACCCCGACATGCTGCTGCTGGACGAGCCGACCAACCACCTCGACGCGGAATCAGTCGCCTGGCTGGAGCAGTTCCTGCAGGAATACAAGGGCACGGTGGTG
>Ga0081538_10000990_pt1 | contig 30138 bp, 27 predicted proteins | sample TabmetS5T2R1_FD_71022 | JGI IMG/M metagenome (GOLD analysis project Ga0081538, IMG submission 71022) | Tabebuia heterophylla rhizosphere microbial communities from the University of Puerto Rico - S5T2R1 | ecosystem: Host-associated > Plants > Roots > Rhizosphere ...
AGGAGCGCGCGGAACTCGATGCCCTCGCCCCGGGCTCGCGGGGCGTCTCCCTGCCCTGTCCGGTAGGCCTCGTCGCGCGGGCGGCCCGCCTCGACGAGCGCGAGCAGCGCCCGCTGGGAATAGAGCGCCCCGTGCGTGACGTTCAGGTTGGCGCGCATGCGATCGGCATGGATCGTCATGCCCTCGACCACGCGCACGGCCAGATGCTGCGCGTAGTCGAGCAGGATCGTCGCGTCGGGCAACGTGACCCGCTCGACCGAGGAGTGCGAGATGTCGCGCTCGTGCCACAGCGCGACGTTCTCCAGGCCGGTGAGCGCGTAGGCACGCAGCAGCCGCGCGATCCCCGAGATGCGCTCGGAGATGATCGGGTTGCGCTTGTGCGGCATCGCCGACGAGCCCTTCTGCGCGCCCTCGCGGAACGGCTCCTCCACCTCGCGCACCTCAGTCCGCTGCAAGTGACGGATCTCGGTGGCGAAGCGCTCGAGCCCCGCCCCCGCGAGCGCGATCGCCTCGAGCAGCTCGGCGTGGCGGTCGCGCGGGACGACCTGCGTGGAGACGTCCTCGCGCCCCAGGCCGAGCCGGCGCAGCACGGCCTCCTCGATCTCCGGCTCATTGGCGGCATAGACGCCGACCGCACCCGACAGTGCTCCGACGGACACAGTCTCGGCCGCGCGCTCCAGCCGCCGCATGTTGCGATGGGCCTCGAAAGCGAAGCCCGCGAGCTTGACGCCAAAGGTCGTCGGCTCCGCGTGCACGCCATGCGTGCGCCCGACGCAGAGCGTGTCGACCTGCTCGCGCGCGCGCCGGATGAGCGCGTCGCGGTAGTCGTGGGCGCCGCCAACGAGAACCATCGCCGCCTGCGAGAGCTGCAGCGCCAGCCCCGTATCGAGCACATCCGATGAGGTCAGCCCGTGGTGAACCCAGCGACCGGCCTCGCCTACCGACCCGGCCACCACGTCCACGAACGCCGCGACGTCGTGGTCGGTGACCTTCTCCCGCTCCTTAACCGCCTCGACAGTGAACGACGCGCGGTCGCGGATCACGTCGCCGTCCTCCTCGGGCACGATCCCCTTCTCGACGAGCGCGTCGACCACGGCGAGCTCCACCTGCAGCCAAGTGTCGAGCTTGCGCCGCTCGGACCAGATCGCCCCCATCTCGGGACGGGTGTAGCGCTCGATCACCGCCGGCAGTCCCGGATCAGACGCTCAGGATGCGGACCGCCAGGACGGCCGCATTCTTCGCGTTGTCGACGCCGACGGTGGCGACGGGGACGCCGGGCGGCATCTGCGAGATCGCCAGCAGCGCGTCGAGCCCGCCGCCCACAGAGGTCTTCGAGGTGAGCGGCACGCCTATCACCGGCAGGTCGGTGTGCGCGGCCACGACGCCGGGCAGCGCGGCGGCGAGGCCGGCGCCCGCGATGATCACCCTGATCCCGCGCATGCGCGCGTTCTTCGCGTAGTCGGCCACCGTGTCCGGGTCGCGGTGCGCGCTCATGACGCGCATCTCGTGACGGACGCCGAACTCCTCGAGCTGCGCGGCGGCCTTCTCCATCACGGGCATGTCGCTCTTCGAGCCCATCACGATGCCGACCTGGGGTGCATCGTCCACGTCCAGCTCGTCGAACTCGTGCTCGACCGCCGTTTCGGCGACGGGCGCGGGAAACTCCTCGGTGCCGCTCACGCCCCGACCCTATCCACTGCCCGCAGTGCGATGTCGGATCGCAGCTGGCGACCATCGAATTCGATCTCCTGGGCCGCGGCGTAGGCGCGCTCGCGCGCCTCCGCGGGACCATCGCCGAGCGCCGTCACGCCGAGCACGCGCCCGCCGGCGGTGACGAGCTCGCCGTCGCGCTCGGCCGTGCCGGCGTGGAAGATCGCGGCGCCCGCGGCCTCGGCCGCGTCGACGCCGGTGATCACGTCCCCCTTCGAGGAGGACTCCGGGTAGCCCCGCGAGGCGAGCACGAGCGTCACCGCCCAGTCGTCCGACCACTCCGGTTCGACTCCCTCGAGCCCGCCGAGGCGCGTCGAGGCCTCGAGCAGGTCGAGCAGGTCGGAGCGCAGACGCGGCAGCACGGCCTGCGTCTCCGGGTCGCCGAAGCGCGCGTTGTACTCGAGCACCTTGGGGCCCGACGGCCCCATCATCAGGCCGGCATAGAGCACCCCGTGGAAGGGCGTGCCGCGCCGGCGCAGCTCGTCGACGATCGGCTGGTGCACGACGGCGGCGAGCTCCTGGGCGCGGCCGGCATCGAAGCCGGGGACGGGCGAGTAGCTGCCCATGCCACCGGTGTTCGGGCCCTCGTCGCCGTCGAAGATGCGCTTGTAGTCCTGCGCGGGCGCCAGCGGCACGGCGCGCTCGCCGTCGCACAGCGCGAGCAACGACAGCTCCTCGCCCTCGAGGAACTCCTCGAGCACGACCTCCGTCTCGCCGAAGCGCTGCTCGCCGAAGAACACGTCGAGCGCGGCGCGCGCCTCGCGCTCGTCGGCAGCGATGATCACGCCCTTGCCCGCAGCCAGCACGTCGGCCTTCAGCACCGCCGGATAGGCCGCGCAGGCAAGGTGTTCGGCGGCGTCCTCACGCGTGCGGAAGAGGACGTGCGAGGCGGTCGGGACGCCAGTGTCCTTCATCAGCTGCTTCGCGTAGGCCTTCGAGCCCTCGATCCGCGCGGCCTCCCTGGACGGCCCGAACGCGGCCACGCCGGCCGCGGCGAGCTCGTCGACAAGGCCGGCCACGAGCGGCGCCTCCGGCCCCACGACTACGAGGTCGACGCCGCGCTCGCGTGCGAGCCCGACGATGTCGTCGTCAGGGAGGCACTCGACGCCGTCGCGGGCGATGCCGGCGTTACCCGGCGCACACAGCAGCTCGGGCTCGCGTCGGCTGCGGAGCAGCGTCCGGACGAGGGCGTGCTCGCGGCCGCCGCTTCCGACGACGAGTGCCCGCCTTGCGCGAGTGGCCGGCTCGGCCGGCTGCGAAGCGATCCCCATTAAAGCGCTGCGATGAACTCGTCCACCGGGATCGCGGCGAGTGTCTCGTAGCTGCCGGTCCCGCGCGAGCCGAGCTCCATCGACACGCGCGCGATCGTCTTCTCGTCCGGGGCCTCGACGATGTTCACGAAGTCGAAGCGGCCGAGCACGGCCCACTGCGCGGTGACGGTCACGCCGAGCTGCTCGATCTCCTTGTTGACCTCACGGATGCGCTGCGGGTTGCTCTTCAGCGTCTGCACGCCCTCCGGCGTGAGGGTGGACAGCATCACGAAGGTGGGCACGGTGTTCCTTTCGCTTGAGACCTACGTCGCGCGTGAATGTAGCCTGACGGCGCACCGCGCGCCCTACACATGATCTGGAGACCCCGAATGAAGCTCCGCCTGACCGCCCTGGCCGCCGTCGCCACCGCGCTCACAGTCCCCGCCACCGCCTCGGCGGCCACGCTCACGGTGGACCCCGCGCTGCCCTGCTACGGCTCGGGGCAGAGCGTCAATCTGCTCGGCACCGGTTTCTCGCCCAACCTGACCAGGGGCATCACCGTGACCAAGGACGGCGAGAGCATCGGCTCGCTCAGCACCGACGCGACCGGTGCGTTCAACGGCTCGCTGCGGCTCGGACAGCGCAACGGCCGGCGCACGAGCACGTACATGGCCACCGACACGACCAACCCGACGCTCACCGCATCGACCCAGATCACCGTCAGCGAGGCGGACGTGACCCTACGGCCGAAGAGCGGCTCGCCCGGGCGCAGGGTGCGCATCAAGGCCGTTGGGTTCACCGCCAACGGTGGGAAGCGTCTGTGGGCCCACGTGACGCGCAACGGCAAGACGCGCAACCTGCGGGTGGGCGAGCTGAAGGGCGCCTGCAAGGGCCTCACGAAGAAGCGCCGCCTGCTGCGGCGCGGGGCGCCCGTGGGCGTCTACATCGTCCAGTTCGACGCGTTCCGGAGCTACAAGGAGCGGCGCCCCCAGAGCGTGGGTTTCACTATCACCGTGCGGCGCGTCGTGAGGCCGGCGGCGGCCTCGAGCGCGCTGGGCTGGTCGCGGCTCTGGTGAGCTAGCCCGGCCAGGAGACGCGCAGCCGGAATGGGCCCACGCCGCTGCGCCGGCGCACGGTCACGGTCACGAGCTCGGCTGGCCTGTGCCGGCACCACTCGACGCCGAAGCCGCGGCCGCCGCGCACGGTACGCCCCGCGGCGGAGCCGGCGCCGCGGACCGTCAACTCGGCGCGCAGCCGCGCCGGCGCCGCGAGCTTCAGCCTGACGGCGCCGTCGAGCCGCGTGCGGATGTGGAAGCGCCGGGCGCCGCGCCCCTGGCCGAGCCGGCCGCGGAAGGTCCGCGAACGCGGGCCGGTCCAGGGATGCAGCACGTCGCGGCGAATCGCCGCGAACGCGGCGCGGTCGGGACGCAGGATCGGGTTGTACTGCCAGGGCACGTCCGGGTAGTGCAGGTGGGCGTAGCCGTCGGCGAAGCCCTCGCCCGGGTCGCTCAGGTAGTGGCGCCCCTGGTTGCCGGGAAAGAGCAGGCCGGCGTCGACGCCGGCGCAGACGCGCATCGCGCTCGACCAGTACTTGGGGCCCCAGTCAAGCGCGTCCCAGGGCCGGTTCGAGCGCCAGCTCGCCAGGTGGTGACCGTACTCGTGCGTGAGCACGTACTCGACGGGCACGCCATGCACGGCCTCGCCGGGCACGTACATGCGCTGCTCGGCGACGCCGTAGCAGGCGACCGCCCCGCCGCCACCGCAGAGCCGCTCTATCTCACGCGGCGCCCCGACGTACACCGACAGGCTGCCGAGCTCGCTCCCGTGCAGACGCGAGTCGAGGAAGTCGACGAGCGCCCGGTCGGCCGCGATGTCGTCGGGGTACGCGCGCGAGACCCGCACGCTCACGCTTTGACCGTCGGCGGTCGTATACGCGCGTGTGGGTCCCGAGGCCCCCGCCGCGCGCGCCACCGGGCCCGACAGCACGGTGTCGTTCAGATGCGAGTGCGCGTGCGCGACATCCGCAGGCAACGGCTGCTCGCCCGGCACATCGCGCTCGCGGGCCTCCGCCGAGAGCGGCAGGTAGAGCAGCAGCGCAGCGACCGTGGCCGCCGCGGCTACCCAGCTGGGGCGACCGAAGAAAACCACGGTCAGGCCAGCGTATGAGCGACTTGAGAGCGCCGGGCGGAACCTGGACGAACGTATGGGTGCGCCGCCCCAGCGGCGCGACGTAAGTCCCCGCTCCGGGTTAGAACACGGGGGCGCCCTCCGGTTGTTGCAAGTCGCACTTGACATCAGCACCTGGTGCGCGCTAAGTTCCGAAAACGTTTTTGGGATGACCTCCGCGCGCCCCACCATCAAGGAGCTGGCCCGGCTGAGCGGTGTGTCCGTGGGCACGGTCTCGCGGGCGCTCAACGGCTATACCGACGTGAGCGCGGAGACGCGCGAGCGGGTCGTCCGGCTGGCACGCGAGCTCGACTACACGCCAGCCGCCGCGGCGCGCACGCTCGTGACCGAGCGCTCGCACGTGATCGGGCTCTTCCTGGACACCGGCGAGGGGCATCCGGACGTGCAGCACCCGTTCTTCCACGAGGTGTTGGCCGGGCTCAAGGACATGCTCGGGGCCGCGGGCTTCGACCTGCTCCTATTCGCGAGCGAGCAGCCCGGCAACGGCTACGGCCCGCACTCCTATTTGAAGCGGGCCCGGCACCACCACGTCGACGGCGTCGTCCTGATGGGGACCGACGCGAGCGACCCTGAGGTGGAGCGGTTGCTGCGCTCAGAGGTGGCGTGCGTGGGCGTCGACATGTCGATCGGTGGCGCCAACAACCGTTCCGTCATGTCGGACAATGTGGCCGGAGGAGCGCTTGCGGTGCGGCATCTGGCCGAACTGGGCCACACCCGCATCGCGACGATCACGGGCCTGATCGAGACGGCACCCGCGCGTGACCGGCTGCGTGGCTATCGCGAGGAGATCCAGCGGCTCGGCCTCGCCTACCGGGACGACTACGTCGCCTACGGCGACTACTACGTGGATAGCGGCAGCGCCGGGATGGAAGCGCTGCTCGCCCTCGAGGAGCCCCCGACCGCGGTCTTCGCGGCGTCCGACCTGATGGCCGCCGGCGCGCTCGGGGCCATCGGCCGCGCCCAGTTGCGCGTACCTGACGACGTGGCTGTGGTGGGCTTCGATGACATCGGCTTCGCGGCGCTTACGGAGCCGCCGCTCACAACCATGCGCCAGGACAAGCCGGGCCTTGGCGCCGCCGCCGGCGAGGTACTCGTAAGCCTGATCGGCGACGAGCCGGACCCGCAGGCGGCCGTAACACTGCCCGTCGAGCTGGTGGTGCGCGGCTCGACGGCGGGACACGGGGAGCAACCCTAGAAGGAGGAGAGGTGGACGCGCTGACGAGGAGACCGCGATCTACGAAAGCGTTTTTGGAGATCGCCGTACGATGGCTTGTGGCACTTGCGCTGGCGGGCTTCTCACTGGGGCTCGTGGCCTGCGGCGATGACGACGACGACGGCGGCGGAGGAGGCGCAGACAGCGGATCGAGCGCCTCACTCAAAGGCTCGAACGTTCGGTTGTGGGTGATGAACAACGGCCCCGATCCCGTGGGGGACACCGAGGCGATCCTCGCCCCATTCGAGAAGAAGACGGGCATCAACGTCGACACCCAGCTGGTCGGCTGGGACGTGCAGTTCGACCGCATCCGCAACGCGGCTGTCTCTGGCAAGGGCCCTGACGTGACCCAGGCGGGCACGACGCAGGTGCCGTTCTTCGCAGCGCTCGGTGGCTTCGAGGATCTGTCCGAGCGGGTCGATGACATCGGCGGATCGGACGCGTACGCGCCCGGCGTCTGGCAGACCACCCAGGTCACCGGTCAGGACGGCGACTACGCCGTCCCGTGGTTCACCGAGGCGCGCTCGATCTACTACCGGACCGACCTCCTCGAGAAGGCGGGCATCGATCCCGAGACGGCGTTCAGCGACTGGGACGCGTTCAAGAACACACTGCAGAAGCTCAAGGACTCGGGTGCCGTGGACAACAAGGAGACCTACGCGTTCGGCTCGCCGGGCAAGCAGGCCTTCGACCTGGTCCATCACGTGATGCCGTTCGTCTGGGACGCGGGCGGCGCGGAGCTCTCCGAGGACGCCAGCACGTCCACGATCGCGAGCCCGGAGGCGCAGGAGGGCGTGCGCTTCATTGCCGACCTACTCCCCGCCGGCCTCTACGACCCGACAGCGCTCGAGAAGGACGGCCAGCAGGTCGAGGATTCCTTCAAGGGCGGCCGCCTCGCGGTCTGGATCGGGGGGCCCTGGGTCCTCGCGGCGAAGGAGCGCAAGGACGACGATGCCTGGGCGCCGGAGGTCCGCAAGAACGTCGGCGTCGCGCCGATGCCCGCGGGGCCCTCGGGCGACGCCTACACGTTCGTCGGCGGCTCGAACCTGATGATGTTCAAGAACTCCGAGAACAAGGACGCGGCCTGGGAGCTCATCAAGTTCCTCTCGGAGGACGGGACGCAGAAGGCATACGCCGACCTGCTCGGCATGTTCCCGGCGCGGCTCGACCCGCAGGAACAGGCGGCCGAGAAGGACGACAACTACGCCGCCTTCTACAAGGCGATCCAGGACGGCCGCACCTACGCCCCGATCCCGCAGTGGGGCCAGGTGGAGACCGCCTACAGGACAAGGTTCGGGAACATCCTCGACATGGCAGCGGGGCAGGGCAAGGACGACTACAGCCCGGACGCCGTGGCGAACGAGCTCGAGGAAGCTCAGAAGGAGGCTGACGGGCTGCTGGCACAGAGTGCCGGCTGAGGACCCCTCCACGGGAGCGCGGGACCCAGCGGTCCCGCGCTCCCCCTCTGCGATGAGCACCACCACGCTCAAAGAGCCGGCGCCCGCAGCGCCCGCGCTCCCCCCGGGGCCGCCCCGGTCGGCCGCTCCACGATCGCGCAGGCGCAGCCGCTTCGCTTACTGGCTGATCGCACCGGCGCTCGGGTTCATGGTGCTCGTCCACCTGCTCCCGACGGCGGCGGGGGTCTTCCTCTCCTTCCTCGATCTCAACACCTTCACGTTCCAGCAGCTCTTCGGGGCGCCCTGGGTCGGGCTCGGGAACTACGACTCGATCCTGTTCGACTCGGCGAACCCGCTGCACTCGGGCTTCACGAACGCGGTCGGCAACACGGCCTTCTACACGGCGGTCGTGGTGGCCGGGACCCTGGCGGGCGGCCTCGGGATAGCGCTGCTGCTGAACCGCAGGTTCCCGGGGGTGCGACTCGCGCGCACGCTGATGCTCACGCCCTGGGTGGTGCCGAGCTTCGTGGTCGCGGTGCTGTGGGAGTTCATGTGGCAGCGCGACGCCGGGATCGTCAACAAGGTCCTCGTCGATTACACCGGGGTCGTGTCGGAGCGCCCAACCTGGCTGCTCGGCGAGAACACGATGTGGGCGATCGTCATCCCGAGCATCTGGCGCGGGATCCCGTTCGCGATGCTGATCTTCCTCGCCGGGCTGCAGGCGATCCCGCGTGAGCTGCACGAGGCGGCGGCACTCGACGGCGCCGGGGCGTGGCGGCGCTTCCGCCACATCACGCTGCCGCTGCTGCGCCCGCTGATCGCGATCCAGCTGCTGTTCGGCGTGATCTACAGCGCCTATCAGTTCACGATCCCGTACATCATGCTCGGGTCGAACCCCGGGCCCTACGCGGACCTGGTCATGACGCTCGTCATGCGGCAGTCGTTCTCGAACAACCTGTTCGGCTACGGCGCGGCCGTGTCCACCCTGCTGATGCTCGCGATGTTCGTGTGGGTCGCGATCTGGTACCGCGCGTTCCGGCGCGACTTCGCGGAGGCCGCATGATCGCCACCGAGCGGCGCCGCTGGGTCGACTGGGGGTTGAACGCCCTGACCTATGCCGTGCTCGCGGTGATGATGGCGCCGGTCTTCTGGCTCGTCGCCTCGTCGCTGCAGACGAACGGTCAGCTCGTGAGCGGCGACCTCGATCTGCTCGAGCCAACGCTCCAGGCGTTCTCGGAGATGTGGCGCAACATCGACTTCGAGCGCTACCTGGTGAACAGCCTCGTGATCTGCACCGGCGCGGCGCTCGCCGCGACCGCCTTCGCGAGCACTGCCGGCTACGCGCTCGCGCGCTTCCGCTTCCGCGGCAGCCGGACATACGGGCTCACCGTCATCGGGACGCAACTGATACCCGGCCCGCTGTTCTTGCTCCCGGTGTTCCTCGGCTTCGTGTGGCTCGGCCAGAACACGCCGGTCGAGCTCCTCGACACCCACCTCGGGATGATCCTCGTCTACACGGCGTTCTTCACCCCGCTGTCGATCTACTTCATGCGCGCCTTCTTCCAGGCGATCCCGCGTGAGCTCGAGGAGGCCGCGATGGTCGACGGGTGCACGCGCTTCGGCGCCTTCCTGCGAGTGGTGATCCCGAACGCCGTCCCCGGCCTGCTCGCGACCTTCGTCTACGCGTTCCTGTTCGCGTGGGACGAGTTGCTTTTCGCGACCGCGCTCACCGAGCAGACCGCGGAGACGATCCCGATCGGGATCCGGAACTTCATCGGCAACTACAACGAGGAGTACGACCAGTTGATGGCAGCAGGCGTGGTTTCGACCGTGCCGGTGCTGATCGCGTTCTTTGCGACACAGCGCTGGCTCGTGAAGGGCCTGACCGCGGGCGCGGTGAAGGGATGACGCGTTTCGGCGCGGCGACGGCCGCGTACCAGATCGAGGGTGCCACGCACGCCGACGGGCGCGGCGAGTCGATCTGGGACCGCTTTGCACACACCCCCGGAAATGTCGCGCGCGGCGAGACCGGCGACGTGGCCTGCGACCACTATCGGCGCTGGCGCTCGGACGTCGAGCTGATGGCGTCGCTTGGAATCGAGGCCTACCGCTTCTCGATCTCGTGGTCGCGGGTGCTGCCGGAGGGAGACGGGGCGGTCAACGCGGCCGGCCTGCGCTTCTATCGCGAGCTCGCCGAAGGGCTGCGCGAGCACGGCATCGAGCCGCTGGCGACGCTCTATCACTGGGACCTCCCGCAGGCTCTGCAGGACCGTGGCGGCTGGGCCCAGCGCGACACCGCGATGCGCCTCGCCGAGTACGCGTCGGTCATGGCCGCCGAACTCGGCGACGTCGTCAGCGACTGGGTGACCATCAACGAGCCCTGGGTCGTCGCCTTCCAAGGCCACGCGCACGGGACGAAGGCACCGGGACTGCGCGACTGGCCCACCGCGGTGCGCGCGAGCCATCACGTGTTGCTCGCCCACGGCCTCGCCACCCACGCGGTGCGGGCGGCCGCGCCGGACGCACGCGTCGGCCTCACGCTGAACCTCGCGCCGATCGATCCTGCGACTGAGGCGGAGGAGGACGGCGCGGCGGCTCGGCGCATGGATGGGCACATGAACCGCTGGTTCCTCGACGCGGCCCTCGAGGGGCGCTACCCCGACGACATGCTCGAGCTCTACGAACGGCGTTGTGGTCCGCTCGACTACATCGAGCGCGGCGATGCCTCTCTCGTCGCGACACGGACCAAGTTCCTAGGGGTGAACTACTACGCGCCGATGCGGGTCCGGGCGGACGCCGGCGGTCACAGCCCGCTTCGGGCGACCGCGGTGCCGCCCGGCTCGCGTACCACCGCGATGGGTTGGGAGGTGGCCCCGGACGGGCTGCGTCGGCTGCTCGTGCGGATCCGCGACGAGTACGGCGACCTGCCGATCGCGATCACGGAGAACGGCGCCTCCTACGACGACCCGCCGGCGGTCGACGGGCGCGTCGAGGATCCGGAGCGCACGGCCTATCTCGAGTCCCATCTCGCTGCCCTGGATGCGGCCCGCGAGGAGGGTGTCCGCGTGGAGAGCTACTTCGTCTGGTCGTTGCTCGACAACTTCGAGTGGGAGTGGGGCTACGACCAGCGCTTCGGGATTGTCCACGTGGATTTCGAGACCCAGAAGCGAACGCCCAAGGCAAGCGGCCACTGGTACCGCGACTACATCGCGCGCGCGCGAAACGGCGGAGGGTGAGCGATGGCGAGCGTCCACTTCGAGGGTGTCGGCAAGGTCTTCCCTGATGGGACGGTCGCGCTCGAGGACTTCGAGCTCGACGTGGCGGACGGCGAATTCGTGGTCCTCGTTGGTCCCTCGGGCTCGGGGAAATCGACGGCGCTGCGCATCCTCGCCGGGCTCGAGGATGCGACCACGGGCACTGTCCGGATCGGCGAACGGGTGGTCAACCACGTGGAGCCGAAGGACCGCGATATCGCGATGGTCTTCCAGAGCTACGCGCTCTACCCGCACATGACAGTGCAAGACAACATCGGCTTCCCGCTGCGCATGCACCGCGAACCGCGTCCGCACATTCGTGAGCGCGTGGCCGAGACCGCGGGACGACTCGACATCGGCGCGCTGCTCGCCCGCCGGCCGCGCCAGCTCTCCGGCGGCCAGCGTCAGCGCGTCGCGCTCGGCCGCGCAATCGTCCGTGATCCGCACGCCTTCCTGATGGACGAGCCGCTGTCGAACCTCGACGCGAAGCTGCGGGTCGAGATGCGCGCCTACATCGCTCACCTGCACCAGCGGCTCGGCAAGACGGTCGTGTATGTGACTCACGACCAGGTCGAGGCGATGACGATGGGTGACCGGGTCGCGATCCTGCGTGAGGGGCGGCTCGAGCAGGTAGATGCGCCGCAGGCGCTCTACGATCGGCCCGCCACGCTCTTCGTCGCGGCCTTCATGGGGTCGCCCGCCATGAACCTGCTGCGCGGGCGCATCACAGGCAACGGCGTCGCCGGCGCGACGCTCGAACTGGGTAGCGCGCGGCTGCCCCTCACCAAGGGTGCGGCCGGCCTCGGCGACCAGGAGGTGATCGTGGGCATCCGCCCCGAGGCGCTCCACCCGGCTGACCGCGGTGCGCCTGCGCTCGAGGGTCGCGTCGAACTCCTCGAGTCACTTGGCTCGGATGTGCTCGCGCACGTCGAGGTCGACGCCGCCGGCGTGCTAGCCGGCGAGCGGCTCGAGGCCGCACGGGAGATCTACGGCGGGGAAGCAAGCCCCACGCGCCCGTCAAGCGCGCGCGTGACGGCGCGCCTCGAGCCCCCGGTCCGGGCCGCCGTGGGCGAGAGCGTGCGCCTTGGGGTCGGGCCCGAACGGCTGCACTTCTTCGAGCCGCGAACCGAACGCGCGCTGGCGGCTGGCTAGGCCAAGACGGCCGGCGCCGCTGCCTTCTCAAACACGAGCTCGCCGTCGACCGCGTCCACCCGGACCACGTCGCCGGCACCGAACTCGCCCTCGAGAAGCTTGAGCGCCAGCTTGTCGACGAGCTGCTTCTGGATCACCCGCTTGAGCGGGCGGGCGCCGTAGGTCGGGTCGTAGCCGAGGTTGCCGAGCAGCGTCCGCGCGTCGTCGGTCAGCTCGACCTCGACGTCGCGCTCGCGCACCCGCGCGATCAGCCGCGCGACCTGCAGGTCGACGATCCTGCCGATCTCCTCGCGCGTGAGCTGGTGGAACTCGACGATCTCGTCGAGCCGGTTCACGAACTCAGGCTTGAAGGTCGCCTCGACACCGGCGAGACCGCCGGGCACGTTCGAGGTCATGATCACCACGGTGTTCTTGAAGTCGACCGTGCGGCCCTGCCCGTCGGTCAGGCGGCCGTCGTCCATCAGCTGCAGGAGCACGTTGAAGACGTCGGTGTGAGCCTTCTCGATCTCGTCGAGCAGCACCACCGTGTACGGGCGCCGGCGCACGGCCTCGGTGAGCTGACCGCCCTCCTCATATCCGATGTAGCCGGGCGGCGCGCCCAGGAGGCGCGACACCGAGTGCTTCTCCATGTACTCCGACATGTCGATGCGGACCATCGCCTGGTCCGAGTCGAACATGAACTCGGCGAGCGCGCGTGCGAGCTCGGTCTTGCCGACGCCGGTCGGGCCTATGAACAGGAAGGTGCCGATCGGGCGGTTCGGGTCCTGAAGCCCGGCGCGCGAGCGCCGCAGCGCATTCGACACCGCGGCCACGGCCTCGTCCTGGCCGACGACGCGCTCGTGCAGGCGCTCCTCCATGTGGATGAGCTTCTCGACCTCGCCCTCCATCAGCTTCGAAACCGGGATGCCGGTCCAGCGCGCCACGACCTCGGCGACGTCCTCGTCGTCGACCTCCTCCTTGAGGAAGGTCACGTCGGACTGGAGCTCGCGCAGGTGCGCCTCCTCGTCCGTGACGAGCTGCTGGAGGCGCGGGATCTCGCCGTAGCGAAGCTCGGCGGCACGCTGCAGGTCGGCCTCGCGCTCGGCGCGCTCGGCCTCGCGGTGCGCCTGCTCGAGCTGCTCCTTCGCGGAGCGGATCGCCTCGATGGCCTCCTTCTCGCCCGTCCAGTGCGCCTTCATCTCGTTCGACCGCTCGCGCAGATCGGCGAGCTCGCGCTCGATCGCCTCGCGGCGGGCGACGCTCGCGTGGTCCTTCTCCTTGGAGAGCGCCTGCAGCTCGATCTCGAGCTGCTGGATGCGGCGGTCGACCGCGTCGATCTCCATCGGCATCGAGTCGATCTCGATGCGCAGCCGCGAGGCAGCCTCGTCGATCAGGTCGATCGCCTTGTCGGGGAGGAAGCGGTCGGCGATGTAGCGCTGCGACAGGGTCGCGGCGGCGATGATCGCCGTGTCCTGGATGCGCACACCGTGATGCACCTCGTAGCGCTCCTTCAGCCCGCGCAGGATCGCGATGGTGTCCTCGACGCTCGGCTCCTCGACGTACACCGGCTGGAAGCGTCGCTCGAGCGCCGCGTCCTTCTCGATGTGCTTGCGGTACTCGTCGAGCGTGGTCGCGCCGACTGCGCGCAGCTCGCCGCGGGCGAGCATCGGCTTCAGCAGGTTGGCGGCGTCGACGGCGCCCTCGGCGGCGCCGGCCCCGACGATCGTGTGTAGCTCGTCGAGGAACAGGATGATCCGGCCCTCGGCCTCGGCGATCTCCTTGAGGACGGCCTTGAGCCGATCCTCGAACTCGCCCCGGTACTTGGCGCCGGCGATCAGCGCGCCGATGTCGAGCGCGATCACGCGCCGGTCGCGCAGCGAGTCGGGGACGTCGCCCCTGACGATCCGCTGCGCGAGCCCCTCGACGATGGCCGTCTTGCCGACGCCCGGCTCGCCGATCAGCACCGGGTTGTTCTTCGTGCGCCGCGACAGCACCTGGATCACGCGCCGGACCTCATCGTCACGGCCGATCACCGGGTCGAGCTTGCCCTGCTCGGCGGCCTCGGTGAGGTCGCGGCCGAACTTCTCGAGCGCCTGGTACTTGTCCTCCGGGTTCTGGTCCGTCACTCGGTGCGGCCCACGGACCTGCTGCACGGCCTCGCCGATCTGATCGCGCGAGGCGCCGACGTCGAGCTTCGGCTCGCCCGCGAGAGCGAGCAGCAGGTGCTCGGTCGAGACGTACTCGTCGCCGAGCCCGCGCGCCTCTTCGTCGGCGCGGTTCAGGATCTCGATCAGCTCGCGGCCGAGCGCGGGCGCCGCCGAGGCGTCGCCGCTGATCGTGGGGAGCGCGTCCAGCGCCTCGTTCGCGCGCCTGCGGATCCGCTCGGGATCGGCACCGGCGCGGCGCAGGACCGGGACGACGATGCCGCCCTCCTGCTCGAGCAGCACAACGAGCAGATGGGCGGGGGCGACCTCCGGGTTGCGGCGCGCGCGGGCCAGCGCCTGCGCGGCCGCCAGCGCCTCCTGGGACTTGACTGTGAAGCGGTCAGCTTGCATAGAAAACCTAAGTGAGCTTATAGCAAGGTTGGCAGAACGTCCACCCTTGTTTCCATGCACAATACGGCGGCAATGGCGTTTCGACTCGCGCTCGCGGCGGCCGCGCTACTCGGGACCTTCGGCGGCGTTCCAGCTGCCCATGCGGCGCCGATCTCCTCGCACGCGATGGTCTACAGCTGCTGCACGCCGCCGGAGCTCGCGGAGCGGATCTTCGCCGAAGCCGCCGCGACCGGCTCCGAGTACGTGCGTGTGGACGTGCAGATGACCGACGTCTTCGAGAAGGAGGGCGGACGTCTCGTCGAGGAGCCGGACTGGAACGGGCTCGACCGCATGACCGAGCTGGCGCGCCGCCATCGCCTCAAGGTGCTCGGGATCCTGTTGAACCCACCCTCGTGGCTGACAAGCTGCCCCGCGCGCTTCCCTCACCACGTGCGCTGCCCCGCCGCGGATGCCACGGAGTTCGGGCGCCTTGCCGGGGAGATCGCGGCGCACGCCGGCGCGGCGGTCGACCACTGGGAGATCCTCAACGAGCCCGACGGCGACTGGGCGTTCGAGGGCTCGCCGGAGGAGTACGCGCGCATGCTCGTGGCGGCCCGAGCCGGGATCGCGGCGCGTGCGCCCGAGGACCGGATCGTGCTCGGCGGGATGATGAGCCCGCATGAGCCCGAATGGCTCGAGCGAGTGCTCGCGGTCCCGGGCGCAGCGCAGAGCTTCGACATCGCCAACGTCCATCTACGCGGCTCCGTCGCGGGCGTGATCAAGCGCTACCTCGAGGTTCGCGCCCGCCTGGTTGGGCATGGCTTCGCGGGCCCGGTGTGGGTCACCGAGCACGGCTATGCGGCTGAACCGGCGTTCCAGAGCGACCCCTCCTACCGCGGCGGCGACGACGCCCAGGCCCATTACCTGACCCAGTCGCTCGTAGGCCTCGGCGAGGCCGGCGCGGAGCAGATCTTCGTGACGCTGCGCGACCAGGGCACGGGCGCCTACGCAACGGAGGGGCTCGCGCGCATCAGCGAGACGCCGGGCTACGAGGTGCAGCGTCGCCCCGCCTTCGCCGCCGTGCAGCGCGTCGCACTCAACTGGGACCAGCTGCTGGCCTGGCGCGCCGACCAGCGCCGACAGGAGCAGCTCCAGCGCATCAGCGCGACCGCCGCGCTGCTCTGGCGCGACCAGGCGATGACAGGCCGCCAGCGCCTGCGTCAGGCACGGCTGCGCGGGGCCCCGCGGCTCGTCGCGCGCTACCGGCGCGAGCTCGGCTGGCAGCGAGCAGTACTGGCTCACTACCGGCTCGGCACCGCCCTATACGCGGCGGCGGCCGCGGACCTCAGGGCGCGCATCGCCGGGCCCTGAGCTGGCGCGACCAACTATCTTCGGCGCGACCGTGACCGACGCGCCGGAGAACGAGGGCCCGGCCGCGCTGCGGCGCCGGGCCGTCGAGCTGCTCGAGCACAACCTGCAGCGGGTCGAGACGACGCCGCGGCGGCCGCTTGACCCCAACCTGATCCGAACCGAGGCCGACCAGGCCGTGGTCAACGTCTCGGCCGCCTTCGAGACGCTCAACGCGCTCGGCCTCGTCACGGAGGCGGACCGCGAGCGCTTCTTCCGGCGGCTGCGGGAGATCACGAGCACCGCCTACGCGCCCTTCCGCGGCGTCGAGCTGAGGCGCGTGGTGCGTGCTGAGGCCGCCCGTGAGACAGCCGGGCTGCACCTGCTGGCTGCCGAGCTCTACGGCGATGGGGTGGTGCTGCGCTGGCTGTTCGTATCGCCCCCGGCGAATCCGGACAGCGCCGCCGGCGGCGAGCACCAGCCGCCCGCCGGGTTCTCGCTATGGGACGACGCCGGCACCGCCTACACGCCGCAGGGAGGCGGCTGGATCCCGGGACACCACCTGCGCGGCGACACCGCCTTCGTCCCGGCGGTGCCCGCGGCCGCGACGAAGCTCGAGATCGCGGCCGGCCGACACCGCTTCGAGCTGCAGCTGCGCGCGCCGGGCTAGGCCGGGGGCGCCGGCGGGGTGGTCGGCGCGGGCGCGGCCGGAGCCTCGGGCGCCGGGGCCGGGGCCACCGGGGCAGGCGCCGGCGCTGCCTCGACCGGCGCAGGCGCCGGGGCGACCGGAGCCGGCGCGGGCGGGGCCTCCTCCGCGGCTGGCTCCTCCGGAGCCGGTGGCGTCACGGGCGCGGGCTCGTCCTCGAGCACGTCAAGCGCGCCCTCATCGTCGTAGTCGCGCCCCGAGCGCCGCTCACTCTGAGGCTCATCGCGCTCGTCACCGATCGGCTCGGCCGGGCTCTCGGGGGCCTCCACCTCCGGCGGGGCGTCGTCCCGCTCACGGGTCGCCGGTTGCTGCGGCGTGGAGACCTCGAGGATGATCGCCGTCGGCTGCGGCGCCACCTCGACCCGGACCACCGGCTGCGGCGGGGGAGGGGCGGGCGCTGGCAGCGGGGCGAGCGGGGCTGCCTCGGCGCCGGCCGTCTCCGCGGCGACCTGCACGGCCTCCGCGTCCTTGACGCGCCCGACCGCGTTCGAGTCGCCGTTGCTCGCAGCCTTCGTCGTGGCCTCCGCGGGGGCGCCGCTTGCGCCGCTCGCCGGAGCTGCAGGAGCCGCGAAGGCCTGGCCGGGCTGCGCGCCGGCCGTCTCGGGACTCAGCGCGGCCACCGCCTCGCCGGAGCCCCGCGGAGCGCCGTCTGCGGCCTGCTTGGAACCGCGATCCGCGCCGTCGCGCGAGGCGACCGCGTCGCCGCTCGCCGCCTCGTCGCTGCCCACCGGCTCGAGCGGCGCGATCGGGATGACCTCGGCCTGACTCAGAACCCCGATACCCACCACACCGGCGGCGACGGCCGCACCCACCGGGATCGGCGAGGTGAACGGCAGCCGCAGGGGCGAGCGGCGGCTCGGAAGCGGCTGCTCCGGTTGGACCCCGACCCCGGGCGCGCGCGGCTCGGCGATGAACGGCTCGAGCGCGATGCGCGGGACCGTCTGGTCGATCAGCTCGCGCAGCGGCACCCGCCCGCCGCTGCGGCGCTGCGTCCAGGCGATGATCAGGAGCGCCCGGTCGAAGCTGCCCTGGAGGTCGCGCCCGCGCGGATCCGCCTGCAGCGCGACGTCCCAGGCGGCCTCGCAGTAACCGATGAGCGTCTCGCGCGGGACGGCCGGGTAGCTCTCCCTCGCACGCGCGAGCGCGAGCGCCCGCTGCACCTCGAGATCGCCGAGCGGGTCAACGTGGAGTCCTATGCCGAGGTCGCGGTCCATTCGCCGATCTGCGCGCTCTGAGTGTCCCCTGCCGCGGGCGTACCCAAACGCTCGGTCGCAGCCGCAGGAGGGTATAAGACATCGATGGCCGAGGGGACACCGCCGCGCTTCAGGTTGACCGGCACGACGGCGGGCACCGGCAAGCCGCGCGAGCGGCCGGAGAGCGAGGCTCCGCAGCCTGCGCCGCCCAATCCGAACGGGCGTGCCCCAGCCCGCCTGCCGGACTCGAGCCGCTTCCGGCGCGGCGACGTCTACACGCGGCCGGTCGTCCAGGGCCGCGAGGTTCGCGAGGGCGCCTGGTCGCGGCTCCGCGAGCGCCTGCGTGAGCTCGCCACGAGCGAGGGCGAGCGCCGCGAGCAGGAGCTCGATCGGGCTCTTGTCGAGGCGCCACGCGCGACGCGGACGAACACGATCGCGGTCGTCTCACCGAAGGGCGGCGTCGGGAAGACGACCTGCACCTTCATCGTCGGCAACCTGCTGGCGGAGGCGCTCAACCTACGTGTGGTCGCGGTCGACGCAAACCGCGACTTCGGCACGCTCGCCTCGCTCGCACCTGACGACACGCGGGTCGACCGCACGCTCGCCGACCTGCTCCCCCACCTCGACCACATCGACTCGGTTTCCGACGTGCTCGCGTACGTGTCGCAGCTGCCCTCGGGCCTGCACGTGCTGGCGGCTCCCGAGCGCGCCGAGGTGATGGCCGCGATGACGCCCGAGACGTACGGCGACCTGCTCGACCTGCTCGGGCGCTTCTACGAGGTGGTCCTGCTCGACCTCGGGACAGGGATCATCGACCCGCTCGCGCAGTTCGGCATCCGCCGCGCCGACCAGGCCTTGCTCGTCACGACGCCCGAGTACGTCACGGCCGACAAGGTGCTCGGCGCGCTCCGCTACCTGAACGCCGAGGCGGGCTGGGACAGCGGCGGCGACGAGGAGAGCCTCAAGCGCAAGCGGCTCACGGTCGTGCTCAACCGGGCGCCGTCGGAGCGCTCGGGCGACCGGCAGGTGATCGAGTCCGCGTTCCGGCGCTTCGGGATCGGCCGCCACGTGACGATCCCCTACGACGACCGGCTGCGCGTGATGCTCGACTCGGCCACCTATTCGCTCGCCGAGCTCGACCGCTCGGTGCGGCTGCCCGTCAAGCGGCTGGGGGTCGACGTCGTCGACCGGCTGATCTGAGCGGCGTGCCGCGGACGATTCGAGAGCGGCCCCGCTACGCCCTCCTGCTTGGCCTGGGGCTTGCGTGTCTGGTGGCGCTCGGGCTCGTGATCGGACTCCTGCTCGCGGGCGGCGACGAGTCGACCGATCCGGCACCCGACCAGGGCGCTAGCGCCGAGGCGCGCGAATTGCGCGAGACGCGCGCTGAGCTCGAGGATGCCCAAGCGGAGCTCGACTCGCTACAAGCCGAGTTCGAGCAGGCGGGCGACGCGGCGGCGAGGCAGCGGGCGCGGGCCCGGGCCTGGCGGCGCCGGGCGCTGCGAGCGGAGCGCCGCACCGAGGCGCTTCGCCAGGCGCTCGCCCAGGCCCAACAGGAGTAGCGCGCTAGCTCCCCGGACGCTCGATCGGGACACGCACCGGAAGGGTGCTGTCCGACGGCATCAGGTCTCGCCCCGGCGGCTCGTAGAGCACGAGCTCACGCTTGAAGGAGCGGCGCACGCGCTCGATCTCGGCGGCCAGCTCGGCCTGGACGCGCTCGGCCTGACGCTCGATGTTGCGCATGCGCCGACGCATCCGGTCGATCTCCTCCTCGAGCTCGAACACGCGCTCGACGCCGGCGAGGTTCATGCCGAGCTCGCTCGTGAGCTCCTGGATGCGCTTCAGCCGCTCGACGTCGTCCTGCGAGTAGAGGCGCGTGTTCTTCGGCGAGCGCTGCGGCGTGATGAGCCCACGCGTCTCATAGATCCGCAGCGTCTGCGGATGCATGCCGGCGAGCTCCGCCGCCACCGAGATCATGTAGACGCCGCGCGTCCGCTCGGGGGGCTCTGCCGCCATCTCCCTACTTCCTACCCGCCAGCAGCCGCTCGCGCGGGTTGCCGTCGATCACGGTCGCCAGCTCGTCGACGATCTCCGCCTGCTCCTTCGACAGCTCGCTCGGCACCTCGATCGAGAGGCGGTAGTGGATGTCGCCGCGGCCCTTGCCGCCCAGCTTGGGCGGCCCCTCGTTGCGCAGGCGCTGGACGGTCCCGTGCTGCGTGCCGGAGGGAACGCGAATCCGCTTCGTACCGGCCAGCGTCGGGACCTCGATCGTCGCACCGCGGATCGCCTCCGGAATCGTGATCGGCACGTCGACCTCGAGGTTGTCGCCCTTGCGCCGGAAGATCGGCGAGTCGGTCACGTGCGTGACGACGTACAGGTCGCCCGTGGCGCCGCCGCGCGGACCGGCCTCGCCCTTGCCGGCGAGCCGGACACGGCTGCCCTCACGCACGCCGGCCGGGATATTCACGCGGTAGCGCTTGACCTGGCGGGTGCGGCCAGAGCCGTCGCAAGTCGGGCACGGGTCCTTGATCTCGGTGCCGGTCCCGCCGCACTGTCGGCACGGCTGGGTGATCGAGAAGAGCCCCTGTGACTCGGCCTCGACGCCGCGCCCCTGGCAGCGCGAGCAGATCGTCGGCTGCGTGCCTGGCTTCGCGCCCGTGCCGTGGCAGGTCGGGCAAGGCGCCGACAGCGGCACCGAGACCGGGATCTGCGCACCCTCCATCGCCTGGTCGAAGGAGATGTGCACCTCGGTCTCGAGGTCGCGGCCACGCTCAGGTCCGGCTGCGCCGCCGCGACCGCCGCCGCCCCCGAAGAGGTCGGACAGGATGTCACCGAAGCCACCGAAGCCGCCCCCGCCACCGGTGCGGAACGAGCCCGGGTCAAAGCCCCCGCCGCCGAAGATCCCGCCGCCCGAGTCGTACTCCTTGCGCTTCTTCGGATCGGACAGGATCGAGTAGGCCTCCTGGACCTCCTTGAAGCGCTCCTCGGCGCCCTTATCACCGTGGTTCGCGTCGGGGTGGTACTGGCGGGCCAGCTTGCGGTAGGCCTTCTTGATCTCGTCGTCGGAGGCCTTCCTGTCGACGCCCAGCGCCTTGTACGGGTCCCTCACCGCCGGCATGACTATGCGGACACCACCACGCGGGCCGGACGAAGCACCGTGCCGTTGGCGCGGTAGCCCTTCTCGACGACGTCGAGCACGACGCCGGACTCGGCGCCGTCCTGGGGACGCATCGAGAGAGCCTCGTGCTCGCCGGGATCGAAGCGCTCGCCGCTCGGGTCGAACTGCTGCACGCCGTTGCGCTCGAGCACCGCGATCAGCTCGGAGTGCACGAGCCGGACACCCTCCGCGAGGTGCTGCTCGGACGAGCCGGCGGATGCAAGCGCGCGCTCCAGGTTGTCGACGACGGGAAGCAGCTCGCGGACGAGTCCGCTCTTGGCGCGCTCACCCGCGAGGGCCGTCTCCTTGGCGGCGCGCTTGCGGTAGTTCTCGAAGTCGGCCTGGGAACGGCGAGCGAGGTCGAGGTACTCGTCCCGCTCGCGCTTCGTGCGCGCGAGCGGGTCTTCGGCCTCAGCCTTCTCCTTCTCCTCGAGCTGCTCCTGCTCGGCCTGGGGGTCCTCCTCGCCGGAGGGCTCGTCGGCCTCGTCACGTGCCGTGACGGGCTCGCGCTCCTCCTCCGGCGGGACCGGTGGTACCGGCGGGTTCTCGAACATCACTAGCTCTTGTCCTCACCGCCGTCGACGACCTCGGCGTCGACGACCTCCTCCTCGTCGGCGGCCGAGTCGGTCGCCTGGCCGTCGGAGGCCGCGCCGTTGCCGCCGGCCGCCGCCTGCTGCTGCGCGGCCGCGTACATCTGCTCGGACACCTTGTGGAAGGCGGCCTGCAGCGCGTCCGTCTTCTGCTTGAGCAGCGTGACGTCGTCCGACTCGAGGTTGTCGCGGACGTCCTTGATCGCGGCCTCGATCTCCTCCTTGGCGGACGAGTCGAGCGAGTCGCCCATCTCGTTCACCTGGCGCTCGGCCTGGTAGGCGGCGTTCTCGGCCGTGTTGCGCGCCTCGACGACCTCGCGCTGGCGACGGTCCTCCTCGGCGTGCGCCTCGGCGTCCTTGACCATCCGCTCGACCTCCTCCTCGGCGAGGCCGGAGCCGGACTTGATCTCGATCTTCTGCTCCTTGCCGGTGCCGAGGTCCTTGGCCGTGACGTTCACGATGCCGTTGGCGTCGATGTCGAAGCCGACCTCAATCTGCGGGATGCCGCGCGGCGCCGGCGGGATCCCCGTCAGCTGGAACTTGCCAAGCGACTTGTTGTAGGCGGCCATCTCGCGCTCGCCCTGGAGCACGTGGACCTCCACGCTCGGCTGATTGTCCTCGGCCGTCGAGAAAATCTCCGACTTGCGGGTCGGGATCGTCGTATTGCGGTCGATGAGCTTCGTCCGGACGCCGCCCTTGGTCTCGATGCCGAGGGTGAGCGGGGTCACGTCGAGGAGCAGCACGTCCTTGACATCCCCGGCCAGCACGCCCGCCTGGATGGCGGCGCCGACGGCCACGACCTCATCCGGGTTGACGCCGCGGTGCGGGTCCTTGCCGGTGAGCTCCTTGACCTTCTCCTGCACGGCCGGCATGCGGGTCATGCCGCCGACGAGGACGACGTGGTTGATGCCCTCCTTGCCGACGCCCGAGTCCTCGAGCGCCTGCTTCGTCGGGGCCACGACGCGGTCGAGCAGCTCCGCCGTCAGCTCGTTCAGCTTTGAGCGGGTGAGGCGCTGGTTCAGGTGCTTCGGGACCGAGTCGACCGCCGTGATGAACGGCAGGTTGATCTGCGTCTCCTGCGTGGTCGAGAGCTCGGTCTTGGCCTTCTCGGCCTCCTGGTAGAGACGCTGCAGGGCCATCTTGTCCTGCGAGAGGTCGACGCCCTCGGCCTTCTTGAACTCGGCCACTAGCCAGTCGACGACCGCCTTGTCGAAGTTGTCGCCGCCGAGGTGGTTGTCACCCGCGGTGGCCTTGACCTCGAAGACGCCGTCGCCGATCTCGAGCACCGACACGTCGAAGGTGCCGCCGCCGAGGTCGAAGACGAGGATCGTCTGCTCGGACTCCTCCTTGTCGAGCCCGTACGCGAGCGCTGCCGCGGTCGGCTCGTTGATGATCCGCTTGACGTCGAGGCCGGCGACCTTGCCGGCGTCCTTGGTCGCCTGGCGCTGGTCGTCGTTGAAGTACGCGGGGACGGTGATCACCGCGCTGTCGACGCTGTCGCCGAGATAGGCCTCGGCGTCCGCCTTGAGCTTCTGAAGGATCATCGCGCTGATCTCCGGCGGGGCGTACTCCTTGCCACCCGCCTTGACGCGCGCATCACCGTTCGGGCCCGGAACGACCTCGAACGGGACGATCTTCTCCTCCTCCTTGACCTCCGCCTCCTTGCGCCCCATGAAGCGCTTGATCGAGAAGACGGTGTTCTCGGGATTGGTCACTGCCTGGCGCTTCGCGGGCGCTCCCACGAGACGCTCTCCACCCTCCGTGAAGGCGACCACCGAGGGGGTCGTACGGGCACCCTCGGCGTTCTCGATCACGGTGGGCTCGCCGCCCTCGAGGACGGCCATACACGAGTTCGTTGTGCCAAGATCGATGCCGATCGTCTTGCCCATTTCCGTACGGTCTCCTTTGCCGCTTGCAATCGAAAGAAATCTGAGTGCGAGTATGGCAGATCATCGATCAGCCGCCAATGGGCACGACCCGCCCCTGCCTTCGGGCTACGGCGCGGACAGCGGCCAGCCATTAGGCTTCCGCGGCCATGCCTCGCCGCCCGCTCGCGCTGCTGGCCCTGCTCGGGTTGCTCTTGTCGCTCGCGTTTGCGGCCTGCGGCGGTGACGATGACGATGATTCCGGGTCCAGCGGCGGCTCGGCCGACGCGAGCCAACAAGAGAGCGACCCGCCGGCGGCTGAGACCGGCACCGAGACGGAGGCGCCCCCGGACCTGACCGACACGAGCGTCAAGCCCGTGATCGACAAGCCCACCGGAACTCCGCCGCGCCGGCTCATCAAGGAGGACATCGTCAAGGGCAAGGGCCCGGGCGCAAAGCCCGGCGACACGGTGATCGTCAACTACGTCGGTGTCAGCTTCTCGACCGGGGAGGAGTTCGACGCGTCGTGGGACACCGGGCAGACGTTTCCCGTTCAGCTCGGCAGCGGGTCCGTGATCCAGGGCTGGGAGAAAGGGCTCGTCGGAATCAAGAAGGGCGGCCGACGCAAGCTGATCATCCCGCCCGAGCTGGCCTACGGCGCCGAGGGCGCGCCGCCGTCGATCGGGCCGAACGAGACGCTCGTGTTCGTGATCGACGCGCTGGACATCCAGTAGGAGTAGCCTCTTCCCCATGACTCGCAGCACCGGCCCGGCTGCGGACGAGATCACCCGAGCGCAGGATCTGCCCCAGCTCGACGCGAGCTCGCTCGTGGACGGCGAGCGCCTCGAATCCGAGGTCAAGGCGATGTACCGCCACGTCGCCCGCGAGGAGAACTCAGCACTCCACTTCGAAGTCGGCAGGGAGCTCGCCGAGCATCTCGGCTATCCGCCGGATCTGCTCGATGCGATCCCCGCTGAGGCGGTGGCCTCGTTCGCGGGTGTCGGCTATCACCTCGACCTCGCGGACCTGCAGCCCGGCGAGTCCGTGCTCGACCTCGGCTCCGGCTCGGGCACCGACGTCTTCGGCGCAGCGGTTCAGGTCGGCGAGTCCGGGCGCGTCGTCGGCGTCGACATCACCGACGAGCAGCTCGCCAAGGCGGCCCGGCTGCGGGAGCGCGACGGCTTCCGTCAGGTCGAGCTCGTCGAGGCGCACATCGAGGAGCTGCCGTTCGAGGACGGGAGCTTCGACGCGGTCATCTCGAACGGCGTCATCAACCTGTCGGTGCTGAAGGGCCGCGTCTTCGCCGAGGCCGCGCGCGTGCTCCGGCCGGGTGGCCGGTTCGCGATCACGGACATCGTCAGCGGCCGCGCGCTGAAGGAGCGAACGCGTCGCAACGTCGAGCTCTGGGCCGCCTGCATCGCAGGCGCGATCCCGCGCACGAAGTACCTCGAGGCGCTCGCGGAGGAGGGCCTCGAGACGAGGACGGTGCGCAAGAACGACTACCGCTTCATCTCCGAGCGGGCCCTCGACGCCTGCAGTACCTACGAGGTCGAGAGCGTCTCGCTGCTGGCGGTCAAGGCCATCTAATCGGCGAAGCTGAACGCGTACGCCACGAAGGCCACGTACATGACCGCGATGCCGGCATAGTCCCAGCGCGTGCGCAGGTCCGGCGGCCGTGCGAGCAGCGCGAGTGCGAGCAGCACGAACGGGTCGAAGTACTTCTGGTAGACCAGCCGGACCGGCAGCGCCGCGAGCAGGAAGCAGGCGAGGTAGACCGCCGGCAGCGACCAGACGCCCGCGCGCAGGACGAGCAGGTACAGGACGACGCAGCCGAGCGGCACGAGCAGCCAGAACAGGAGCGACGAGCCGAACAGCTCGGGGAAGCGGTCCGACAGCTGCCACAGGTAGCCCGCATCGCCTGCCTGCTGCGGGCTAATCGGCTTGTAGAGGAGCGGGGAGATCGCCAGCAGCAACACCCCCGCGCCGACCGCAATCGCGACGCCCGTGCGTACGGCGTCCGCCCGCCCGGTGATCCCCACATACGCGCGCGCGAACATCGACGAGCGGAGCAGCCGCAGCCTGCGCACGAGACCCGGTCCGAAGACGAGCGCGCCGTAGGCGCCGGCGAGCGCGACGGTGAAGCCAACGGTGCGCAACGTGAGCGCCTCGCGGGCGAGGCCCTGGCGGTCGTCGCAGAGTCCGCAGGAGGCAGGGTCTGCGCTCGGTGGAACAAGGCCGTTCCACTCGAGCGCCAGCAGGCCGAGCGGCACAAGCGCGAGGGCGAGCATCGCGGCGCCGGCGAGCAGCCGGGCGGGCGCGCGCAGGTCTTCGCCGATCAGGAAGATCGCCGCCACGGGGACGAGCCAGATGAACGCCTGGCGCGTGAGCAAGGCCGCCGCGATCGCCAGGCACGCGACGGCGAAGGCGGCCAGGCCCGCTCCTCGGCTGTACGCGTGGATGCGCTCGAGCGCGACGAGGGCGAAGAGCAGGGCGAGGTTGTCCGTCAGCAGCGTGAACGAGACGCCGAGCACGTACGGCGACAGGACGAACAGCAGCGTCAGTGCGAACGCCTGCCAGCTCTCGAGCGGCGTCACCCGGCGCAGCAGGCGCAGCAGCGCGAGCGCCATCCCGTACGAGAACAGCACGTTCAGCAGGCGCAGCTTCCAGAGCTCGAAGCCGACGAGCTCGCCCCACCATGCCGTGAGCACGTGGTAGAGCGGCGTCTGGGCGGATGGATAGTCCGAGAAGTCGAGCCGCTCCGCGAACTGCAGGATCGTGGGCAGCTGGTAGACCCGCGCGTCGGTGCCGTGGAAGGTGTCGATCTCCACGGTCAGGCCTTGCAGCACGGCGATCCCGATCAGGAATGGGAGCGCGAGCAGGCCGCGCTGGAGCCACTCGAGCCGGGTGGCCTGGGTCATCCGCGCGCCAGACGGCGCCGGCCCTCGGGGCACATGCGTCGCAGCGGGCAGACGGCACACTCCGGCGAGCGCGCGTTGCAGGTGCGCCGGCCGTGGCGGATCAGCAGGACGTGGGTCTCGTAGGCCTCCTGGCCGTCGTCGCCGACCAGCCGCAGCATCTCGTCGTGCGCCTCGTCGAAGCTGGCCCTCTCGCGCCACAGCCCGAGCCTCGAGCCGACCCGGTAGACGTGCGTGTCGACCGGGACGTCGGGCCGGCCCATGGCGAACAGCAGCACGCAGGCGGCCGTCTTGCGGCCCACACCCGGCAGCTCAGTGAGGTAGTCGCGGGCCTCCTCGAGCGGGGCGTCCGCGAGCCAAGCCAGGTCGTCGTCGCCGATCGCCTCGAGGATCTGCTTGATCCGAACGGCCTTGGTGGGCGCGAGGCCGCCGGGCCGGATCGCTTCCTCGATCTCGGCCACGGGCGCGTCGCGCACGTCGGCCCACGACGGGAAGCGCTCGCGCAGCCGCGCGTGGGCGACGTCGCGGTTGCGGTCGTTCGTGTTCTGGGACAGCACGGTCAGAATCAGCTCGTCGATCGGCCTGTTGTGAGGCCGGAGCAGCGGCCGGCCGTACTCCCTGCGGAGCTTCTCGAGGATCCTGCGGAGCCTGCGTCGGTCGGCCATCGAGCGCGTGATGCTATGAACCGGCGCCCATGGAGATCACGGACGAGCGTGGCGAGGTCGCCGATCTCGACATCCACTGGCGGCGCGCGGGCGACGCGCCCATCCTCTATCTGCACGGTGTGCCGACCGGTTCGTTCGACTGGATTCCGCTTCTCGAGCGCACCGGGGGGGTCGCCCCGGACCTGCCCGGCTTCGGCCGCTCCGCCAAGCCCGGCGACTTCGACTACTCGATCGCCGGGTACGACCGCTTCCTCGAGGCGTTCACCGAGGAGACAGGGCTGGAGCGCTTCTCGCTCGTCGTGCACGACTGGGGCGGAGTCGGCCTCGTCTTCGCGCAGCGCTTCCCCGAGCGGATCGAAAGGCTCGTCCTGTTCGCGACGCTCCCGCTCCTGCCCGGCTACCGCTGGCACCGCGTGGCGCGCGGCTGGCGTACGCCCGTCATCGGCGAGCTGATGATGGGCTTCACAACTCGCTGGGGGCTGCGGCGCGAGTTGCCGCGTGAGCTTGCTGACCGCGCCTGGGAGCACTTCGACCATGGCACGCAGCGCGCGATCCTGAGGCTCTACCGCTCTGCGGACCCAGGGCTGTTCGAGCAATACGGCGAGCGACTCGGCGAGCTCCGCTGCCCAGCGCTCATCCTCTGGCCGGAGGACGACCCCTACATCGGCCCGGAATTCGGGCAGCGCTACGCGGACGCGCTGGGCGGAGACGCCGAGCTCGAGCTCGTCACCGGCGGCCACTGGACCTGGCTTGAGCGACCCGAGCTAGTTGGCCGGACCGCCGAATTCCTTCGCCCGTCTCGGTGAGCGCGGGCGCGCGTTTCCACTAGCCTCACCACCGCCGTGCTGCGCGCCGTGATCTCCGCCGTCACAGCGCCACCCAGAGCCCCGACAACGGAGCCCGCGGAGGCGCCCGCCCCCCGCATCCGACGGGGCGAGTCCGTGCAGCGGTGGTACCGGCGCATCGACTGGTGGCAGGCCGCTCCGATTCTCATCGCGCTGCTGTTCGCGATCGTCTACCTGATCTGGCAGCCGCGCACGGTCGACCTCGCTGCCCACACCTTCCGCGCCGAGCTGTTCGGCGAGGAGGGCTTCACGATCTGGAACGGGCAGTGGTACGGCGGGCATCACACGCCGGCCTACTCGATCATCTCGCCGCCGCTCGCCTGGTTCCTGAGCCCGCCGGTCGCGCTCGCGTGCGCCGCGGTGGCATGCGCGGCGCTGTTCCCGCCGCTGGCCCGTGGCCACTTCGGCGCAGAGCGGGCGCGCTGGGGCTCGATCTGGTTCGGCGCCGCGACCGCGACGCTGTTGTTCACGAGCCGGCTGCCGTTCGCGATCGGGGTCGCCCTCGCGCTCGCGGCGCTGCTCGCCCTGCAGCGTCACCGCTACTGGCTGGCGATCCTGTTCGCCGTCCTCTGCCCGCTCGGCAGCCCGGTGGCGGGGCTGTTCCTCGCCATGGCCGGAGTCGCCTACGCGATCGCCGAGCGGCACGACCGCGTCAAACGGCTCGAGGGCCTGGCGATCGCGGCTGCGGCGTTCATCCCGCCGGTGTTCCTTGCCTGGGCCTTCCCCGAGGGTGGCTGGGCGCCGTTCCCGACCTCGGCCTACATCCCGATCCCGCTGTTCGCGCTGGCCGTGCTGATCGTGTTGCCGCGCGAGGAGGCCGCGCTCCGCTGGGGCGCGGCGCTCTACGGGCTCGGCGCCACCGCCGCGCTCGTGGTCGAGACGCCGATGGGCGGCAACGCCGTGCGGCTCGGGGCACTCTTCGGTGGGCCGGTGCTGCTGTGCGCGCTCTGGGGGCGGCGCTTCCGGTACCGCTTCGTGGTGCTGCCGCTGCTCACCGTCGGCTTCGCGCTGCTCGCCTTCTGGCAGTGGTCGCCCGCCGTCCGCGACGTCATCAAGTACATCGAGGACCCGGCCGCGAAGTCGGACTACTTCGAGCCGCTGCGGCAGTTCCTGTTCACGCTCCCCGACCAGCGCCGTATCGAGATCCCGTTCACGCGCAGTCACTGGGAGGGCGCGGAGGTGGCGATGGAGCAGCCGCTCGCCCGCGGCTGGCTGCGCCAGCTCGACACCGGCCTGCACCCGATCTTCTACCGCGAGGGCATCAACCGGCTCACCTACGCGAGCTGGCTGGCTGACAACGGGGTCCGCTACGTGGCGTTGCCGAGCGCGAAGCCGGACAAGAGCTCCTACGGCGAGCGCGCGCTGATCGAGAAGGGCCTTCCCTACCTGCGCTTGCGATGGAAGTCGTCCGACTGGCGCGTCTATGAGGTGCTGCTGCCCACGCCGCTCGTGATCCCGCAGAAGGACGCGAACGTCGTGCTCGAGCAGATGCAGTCGGACGAGCTCCTGCTCGACGTCAAGCGGCCCGGCGAGGCGATCGTCAAGGTGCGCTGGACGCCCTACTGGTTCGCCTCGAACGCGTGCGTGGAGCCCTACGGCGACTGGACCAAGGTGATCGCCGAGCGGACCGGCTTCGTACGGCTCTCGACCCGCTTCGCGCCCGAGCGCCTGTTCCAGCGGGGTCGCAGATGTGACGACGCTGTGACCGGCTAGGCTCTCTGGTTGTGCCTCGTACGCATCCGCTGTACAAGCAGCTGGTCCGCATCTGGCGGCAGACGGGGCGCTGGCTACCCGGCGGCTGGCTCGACGCGATTCGCCAGCTCGCCCTCTTCGCCGGGGCGTATTACCTCTACCGGATAGTGCGCGGGTTCATCGACGGGCAGGCCGGCCTCGCCTTCGAGAACGCGCGTGCGCTGGTCGACATCGAGCGCTCGCTCGGGCTCTTCTTCGAGCCGAGCCTGCAGGCTTGGGCCAAGGGCGAGGAGTGGTTGCTCATGTTCGCCAACTGGATGTACGTGAACTCCCACTTCGTCGTGACGACGACGTTCCTGATCTGGCTCTACCTCGCGCGCAACTACGCCTACTACTACGTCCGCAACATGTTCTTGGTCGCCATGGCGCTTGCGCTCGTGGGCTACCCCGTCTTCCCGACCGCGCCGCCGCGCTTCCTTCCGGAATGGGG